>Ga0247843_1000135_pt1 | contig 166125 bp, 140 predicted proteins | sample LaCruzMarch2017__FD_192420 | JGI IMG/M metagenome (GOLD analysis project Ga0247843, IMG submission 192420) | Freshwater microbial communities from meromictic Lake La Cruz, Castile-La Mancha, Spain - LaCruzMarch2017_8m | ecosystem: Environmental > Aquatic > Freshwater > Lake | place: Spain... | reverse complement strand
ATCAAAGCCCCGGACATCGCCGCCCTCTTCGATTTCGATCCCTACCCCGACCACGTCATGCGGGACAAACGGCGTCGTCAATCCCCCGTGGAATCAGGGATCCGGGCCTTAACCTGACGCGAATGCCATCCACTCTCAACCTCCCTTTCAGGGTTCACGGCTTGCCGGCGCGCCGGACTTTCCAGCGGATCTCACGGGATTCCGGATTCTCCAAACAGAGCGTCTGGAGATCCCCACCCGCAGGATGTGGGGTGATGGTGGCTTTGCCGGCATCCACCTCGATCCCGGCCAGATCCACGCCATTGCGCGCGATGACAATCCGGAAGGGCTCGCCGCCGATCACCCTGGCCGTTCCGCCAAGGGTCCCGTCCGCCTCATCCCATTTCACGTCGGCGAGGTCGACCCATCCCTGCAGCAGGTGACGGTCGGTGCTGAGAACCTGCGGATGGGGAACGGCTTTCCGCAGTGAAATCATCGCGCAGTTCCCGGAATCCAGTTCCCTTCCAAGGCGCGCCGTCCCTTCCAGTTTGCCAAGATAGGTGTCGGTCCAGAACTCGTAGGCATGATAGCTGGCAGCCGGATCGAGGCCGATGGCATTGCCGGTGCGGTCGCCGCTCAGCTGCGTGGAGATCACCGCGCGTTCCGCCCCGGTGTTGTAAAACGTGAGCTGCCGCCAATCGGGTGTCAGCTCAAGCTCGTAGACCTGCGGGTCGCGGACCCCGGTAAAGGCGTCGAGCGGCCGCGCGCTGACCGCCTCCCGGTAATGCGGGTAGCTGCGTGAAACGATGCGGGTGACCTCCGGCGTGAAAAGCGAGTAGGAGGTCGCGAGGTCGAGGCGGCCGCTGGTGAGGAAATTCAGCGTGACGAGCGAGTGCAGCTTTCCCGACGGCAAACCATGCACCGCCTTCGTGTCGGAGTAATAGTTGAAGACCGTGCGGTTCTTGTACCACCGCAGCCCGCTGCGCGAAACCATCTCCGGCACGAAGGCGTTGTCATCGCCCCAGGTGCGCTGGGTGTCCACGACCCCGGCGGTCACATCGAGGCAGGGGCGCCCGGATTCGCCCAGATTCCGCTCGTCGATGTAGCCATCCTTTCCCATCGCCTCGCGCAGGAGCTCGAAGGCGCGGCGATACGTGGAGTTCGTGCTCGCGTGGCGGTCGTCGAAGCCGCCCTCCGGCCGCCAGGCGGTGGCCGGGTAATCGACCTTCACCCCGCGCACGCCCGCCTTGCGGATGTCCGACCACACCTTGACGAAGTGCTCCGAGTATCCCTTGTCCGTGTAGTCGTACGTCACGTAGGGCTGGTGGTGGTTGTGCTTGTTGGTCTTCTTCTCGTATCCGGGGCCGCGCCGATCCACTTCCGAGGCGTCGTTGAAAAGCATCCAGTCCGGGTGGGCGCACGCGAAGTCGTCGGACGGCATCCCGAGCTGCATGTAGGTGTATCCGAAGCACCCCCTCTCCTCCAGGGCCCTGCACCAACCGGCCATCGTTTCGTAGGGCGGCACGAGGTGCCCGAACTTGCGGAAGCGCTCGTCGTCCCACCACCCTTGCTCGGTGTCGTGGTGGTATTTGTCAGGCTCGAGCCGCAATCCGGGCGTGGTGTATTTCGTCATGCCGCAGGCTTTCGCGTACTCGGCCTCACGCACCAGCTTGGCGGAATTGTTGACGTGGGGCAGCTTGCTGATGTGCGAAACGCTCCAACCGCAGAGGACAGGGAAATCATACACGTTGGGTGAGGCTTGGTTGGCCGCGCGCACCGCCTTCCCGTAGCGCTCCAGCGCCTCGAAGGGGTCGCCGCCCGTGAGATCGAGGTAGAACGTGTCGGCCGCCAGGAAGTCCTCGCTTTCGCCGACCAGCACGCCGATCGGATCCTCCGCGGACAATCCCGGGATTCCCGCCCTCAGCGTGGCGACCTTCGCGAAAGCGCGGTTGCCCAAGCCGCCCCACACCACCGTCCGCCGTTTGCCATCCACCTTGCCCGTCAGCATGAGGCTGTTGCACGAGACGCGGTCCAGCCCTTCCACCACATGCGTCCCGTCCATCCCGGCGCTGCCGTTCAGGGTGAGCGGATCGGCGATGGCTTTGCCGCCGAACAAGCTCCCGCCACCCAGCGTCGTCGCCTCAGCCATGCGCATGCTGTAGTAATTCGGCGTGAGCAACCCGAAGCCCAGCACCAGCGCGGGATGCCCCTCATAGAGTGTGAACGAAAAAAGCCGGCGCGGCGGCAGGGCGCGGTTCGAGAGATGCGTCGCGTGCCGGTAGATCCCGAAATCGCCGAGTGCCAGAACCAGCCGCCTGCCCTTGCCCATCGCATCCGCCACCTCCTCGTCGCGATGCACGGTGAGCTCGGCCCCTTCGGGCATGCGTGTCTCGAAAACGGACCGCTCCAGCAGCGGCTCGCCGGTCCCGCTATCCGCGATGGCAAAGCAACGGCCCGCGAGATCGAATTCCACCGAAACGAACCCGTTGGCCAGCACCGCCCGGTCCTTGTCCTTTTCGATTCGCACCGGAGCGGCGCCAAGGCCCTGCGAAAAACAGGCCAAGGCCATCAAGGCGAGCATGGGAGTCAGCATGCCGAGGGTCCGGGATCCGAACGCCCCGGACACCTGTCGTCCCGCCGCGGAAGATGATGGTCTCATTGGCCATGAGCTTTGAATCCGCCGCGCCTGTTTGCACGACCAATCTCCGAACCCGGGGTCCATGAGAACCGAATTCCAACTTGGCAAGCGGTCAACAGGATCCCTCTAACGGACCGGCTTATGATTCCGAATCGCCGGGCATGGAAACACCTTTCGATTCAAGCGCCCGCGCCATCATCAAGAGCGACCCGGCAGGCCGCAAACGCTCCATCGCCCGCTACAAGCGCGAGGCGCCCGACGCCTTCGAGCCCACGCTCCGCTCAGCCGCCCGGACGCATTTCCTCGCCGATGCTGGGCTTGCTGTATTCGGAGGCGACGAGCTTGCCGTCGACGAGGATCTCCACGCCGTATCCGTAGTATTCCTCCCCGGCGGCGGGTATCTTCCGGAATGTCACCTTGGGCTTGCCCTTCTTGCCTCCCTGGTTTTTCGAGGGCTTTCTCTCGGGCACGGTCTGCTCCCTGTTTCCGGTGACCTTCGCCTCCGGACTCGTGACGGTCGATGTTCCGCGCGCCGCCACCTTGACGGCTTGACTGCCGTTCTTCAAGACGACGAGCCGGTTGCCCTTCATCGTGTGGCCGTAGATCGCCCAGCGAAACGTGGCGCCCACCGGCTTGTCGGAGGTGTTCGTCAGCTCCACGGTGAGCTTGCGCGCCTGGGTCTTCGATTTGGCCGCGTTGTCCGAGTAACTTGCCTTCCCGTCGATTTTCGTCTCCATCCGCAAGCTCGTGGAGGACTGCGAAAATGCCGCGGATGGGAACAGAAAAGCCGCGACGGCGATGAGGATCAGCGATTTCATGGCGGTTCGGCACTTGCCACCCCGCTATAAGCCGGCTCCGCGCCGTCTCTTTCAATCCTTGCGATGGCCTTATGAAAAGCGGACTTCGTCCCACCCGTTCCGAGATGTCTTCACTCCGCCGAATTTGGCCTCCATGCCTTGACCATCTCATCGAGCCGGCCGAGTGCCTGCTGCGGATGCAGAAAAGCCTGTCCCTGCGAAAAAGTCGCCGGCCATTCCCATGCGCTATGCCCGGCTCAAGGTCACGCAAGCACCGTGACGGGCCCTTGATTTCCCAAGTGGAGCCCCCTCCCCCCCAGCTCCCGGCCCCGCGACTGACGCATTCCGCCAAAAGCAAATTCCTGGCAGTAATCTGCGTCAATTTGCCCAATCGGCGGCCAGTCCGTCGGATCACGCCGGGAAGCCGTCCCTCATGGAAATGCCTTGGCCATCCTTCACCACTCAAGGCTCGCCACGCCCCGCCCCGCCCCCAAGCTCCCCGCCACCGATGCCCGGAGAGCCCGTCAATATCATCTGCATGAAGTGGGGGACGCGATACCCGTCCCGCTACGTCAACATCCTGTTCCGCTCGATCGGCCGCCATCTGTCGCGGCCCTTCCGCTTCGTCTGCTTGACCGATGACACCGCGGGGCTGGTCGAAGGCATCGAGACCCTGCCCTTCCCCGAAAACCCCGGCGTCACCCAGGCCCGCTGGCCGAATGTCTTCCTCAAGCTGGTGATGACCCGCGACGGCTTCGCGGACCTCTCCGGCCCCACGCTGTTCCTCGACCTCGATCTGGTGATCCTCGATTCCATCGACGGCTTCTTCGACTACCAGCCGGGAAAGAACTGCATCATCCACAACTGGATCGAGCGCCGGAAGCAGATCCTCCGGCCGCGGCCCGACATCGGGAACTCGTCCATTTTCCGCTTCGAGGCCGGCAAGTCGCAGTACATCTACGACACCTTCATCCGCGAGCTCGACCGCGCCCAGGACCGCTCGATCTTCCAGACCGAGCAGGCGTTCCTCACCTACGCCATGAAGGAGCGCTACTGGTGGCCGGAGGAATGGGTGCGCAGTTTCAAATACAACTGCCGCCCGCCCTTCCCGCTCAATCTGCTGGTCGCGCCGAAGAAGCCCGCCGGGGCCAAATTCCTCGTCTTCCACGGCCAGCCCGACCCGCCCGATGCCATCAACGGCTTCCCCGGCAAGCGCCTCCACCACCGCGCCCTGCCCGCCCCTTGGGTGGCGGAGTATTGGAAGGAATAGCGGACCGCCGGCACCAAGGCTGGTGCACGCAAACTGCCTTGGACTGCGTGCGGCCTGCCGCCGCTCTGTTGCCACAGCCTGCTGTGGAGTCGGGCACCCCTTCGCCAGCAGGCTGGCGAAGCGAAAGCGGCAGCAGGCTGCCGCAGTCCTTGGTGCCGAGCCCTTGGATTACTCCTCCACCAGCGACGCGATCTTGCCTCGCTTCTCCAAGCGGCGCTTCCAGATCAATGCCTGCCCGCGGAGCAACTTCAGTCGCGAAGGCTTCATCCGGCTGATCGCGCGGATCATCTTCGCAGGATTCTCCACGACGACCTTCGGCCCACGCGAGCGACGACGCCGCTTGCGCTTCTTTTTCTTCGCCGACTTGGCTGCTGGCTTCGCAGCCGTCGCAGTGGACGCGGATGCGGCACTTCCTTGCGGCGCACGACGGCGCGGAAGCACCAGCGAGTCATCGGCAAAGAGCAAGATGTGTCCTTGCGTCAGCAACCAGAAAAGGTCCGCCAGCCACTCGTTGCCCGGCTCGGTCTGACCTTCCGGCAGCAGGCCCTTCCAAAGATCCGCGAGCTTCTTGTTAGGATTCGCTTCCAGCCACTCGACAATCGCCGCCGGGCGCTCCGCAAGGATCGCGTCGGTCATCAGCGGATGCGGACGGGCCGGACCGGTGAACAGTTTGCCCTCGCGCTTGAAGACCGACAGATGCTCGGTTTCCAGCAGGCGGCAGATGGTCGGGATCAGGATCGCCGGATGCTTTCGGGCGTGTGATCCGGCGATGCGGACGCAGGCCAGCAGGCCGCTGGAAAGATTGCGGGCAGGGATGCCGCCGGACACCTCAACACTGCGGACTTCTTCATACACTTCGGCGAAGCGCTGCGTCGCGAAGTCGCGTTCGATGTCCGCGCGGTCAAAGCTCCACCAGGTATCATCTTTCGCGGCCGCGACCGGTGCTTCCTCGGCAGCGGGCTCGGCAGCTTCGGCAGTCTCCACTACTTCGACAGCTTCAACAGCCTCCACGGCATCAGTGGCGGCTTCGACCGCTTCCTCGCCTTCGACCGCTTCCGCCACAGGCTCCGCCGGCACTTCCGCCACGGGCCCGGGTTCCGGAATTGCGGTCACCTCGGCCACACGCTTGAGCCGCCAGCGGACGCGTTTGCGCATCGTGTCCAGCCACGCATTCACCGCTTCCTCGCCGCGCTCGGTCCGGACGCGGGAGGAATAGAACTCAAAGGCCATGTGCGAGAACTGCTCGCGATGAATGCGGCGCAGCGTCGTCTGATAGGCGTGGAAATTCGGCGGCCCGAGCCATTCGCCGCTCATCCCGCAACGCGCGACCACCTGGAAATTGCCGGACGGTGGATCGGTCTCGATCTCCTCCGACTCGTACATTTCACCCGCGGCCGGTGAGTTCCAGAAATGCGCGATCGCCTCCTCCTTGGTCAGCCACAGCGAGCCATCCTTGCGGCTCTTGAAAATCGACGGGGCCTTGGCCGAAAGCTCGAAGTGCAGATGGTAGCGCTCGCGCCCGGCGAGCAGGATCTGCGCGACATCGTAGAGCGAGTAAACCCGCGCGAGGTGATGGATCTCGCGGACCACCAGGTGCACGGCTTCCGCCGCGGGCACGATGGTCACGCGCACTCCTTCCGCCGGCTGAGGCAATTCGCGCGGGCCGGAATCGCGATCCCGGTCACGGCCTCCTCCTCCTCCGCCGCCGAAACGACGCTCGCGATCGCCTCCGCCACCACCCGCCCCGCGCTGCGGGCGGAAATCACCGCGTCCTGCACCACCGCCGCCACCACCGCCACGAGGATCGCGGCGGTCATCTCGCCTCGGTTCGCGCCGGTCATCCCGACGTCCCCGGTCGTCGTAATCCCGACGCTCGCGGGGAGCTTCGTCATCACGGGTTTGCGGTAGTTTTTTCGCCGGTGCATCGCTCCGGGCCCAGGAAGGACCGAGGTCAAATGCGGACAGCAGGCGCTTGGCCAGCTCATCGGAGGGTTCGCTCACGGGACGGACGGTAGCGACCGTTTTGAAAATGACAAACCCACCTTGCGACAATTTGAGGGCGTCCGGTCGGCGGCCGGATTGCCGCGGCGAGACACCCCGAACCCGGTCGATCCCCGACCTGAAGCGGCACATCGAAAAAGCTGCATCCGAATTGTAAAGCTGAGGTAAAGCACCGCATCAATTCTCCAGTTCGGCAGTTTGATGGGCGTGGGCAAAGACCCGGGGCAAGGGCTCCCCACCGGTTGCCGCCCAACTGCCCTTACCCGAACCACCCGCTCCTGCGATCCCTCGTGAATCCAAAGCTCATCTTTCCGCTGATCCTGTCATCCGGTGCGCTCTCCCACGCCGAGCCGATCCTGACCTCCTGGTTCACGGACAACTCCACGATGCTCGCCCGGGTGATCCAGAGCGGCACGCTGACGACCCCGGTCACCACCTGGCCATCGGCGGGAGTGACGAACGGCAATACCGGCGGCGCGGCACAGACGCTGCCCGCCTACGCGGATGTCCAGCGGATCCGCTACACCGCCACCGACGTCTACATCAACGCCAACGGCTTCGCCTCCTACACGATGGGCCCTTGGTTCACCAACAGTGGCGGCCTCTTCGGCTTCTGGCCGCTGGCCCGGGACTATCAGGTGCGCATCACCCGCAACCCCGCCCCCGCCGCAACGAAGACCCGCCATCCGGGAGGGATGATCGGGATGATGGTGAACGGCGTGGCGATTTACGACCTTGGCGACGCATTCTCATTCAAGCAGACCGCGAACTCCCCCAACGTGACCGGCACCGACCAGATGGGTGCCAACGGCGACGGCTGGTGGTCGCGCGATGCACTCGCGGTCGAGGTCGTGACCTTCGATCCGGGTTTCGCCCATCAGCCGGGAAACAACGGCCAGTATCACTACCATGCCGAGCCGAAAGCCCTCCGCCATCAGCTCGGCGACAACATGAAGGCGACCTACAACGCCTCGACCAACACCTACACCTACAGCGAGGACATCACGAACCTTCACCATTCGCCGATCCTCGGCTGGGCCTACGACGGCTATCCGATCTATGGGCCCTACGGTTATTCGTCCGCGATGAACGCGGGCAGCCCGATCAGCCGGATGCGCAGTGGCTTCGTCCTGCGGAACGGGACCAACGGAACCCAGAACCTCAACGCCACGGGGCGGGTCACCCTCGCAAAATGGGCCGCGGCGGTCTTCGGCGTCGCCAACCCCGGCAACACCAACCCGGTCACGCTGACGGCCGCCCAGTACGGACCTTCCACCAGCTACCAGAGCTCCGGCCCCAACGGAACCACCACCTACACCCTCGGCCGTTACTGCGGGGACTACGATTTCCTGGGAGACCTGGGCCAGACCCAAGGCGTTGCCTTCGATCTCGACACCTACAACGGCCGAACCTGCGTGACCCCGGAGTTTCCCGGCGGCACCTACGCCTACTTCGTGTCCATCGATGCCGCCGGCAACACCGCGTTTCCCCACATGCTCGGCAAGCAGTATTACGGCACCCCGAACGCCGGCAACGCGCCCACGGTCCCGGCCAACGCCGTGCAGCTCTTCAACGGCGGCCCCAACACCCAGGAAGCTCTGGAGGCTCCCGTCGTCAACCCCGCGACCGGCGACGTCACCCTTACCTGGAGCAGCGTCGAAGGCGGCACCTACAAAGTGGAAGCAAGCAACGGCCTGACCGGAACCTGGACCACCCTCAACGGCGCGAAACCCGCCGACGCCAACGCCACCGAGACCAAAGCCACCGAAAGCGGTGCCGCGCTGACCTCGCCGAAGCGCTTCTACCGCGTCAACCGCACCGGGCTGAACACTTACGACCCGTGACCATGACCGCCCTGTTCCAGCCGCTCCGCGCCCTCGTCCTCGCCACCGTCATGACGGCGGCCGGCGTCGCTCCGGGTGCGACGCTGGAGATCGCGTTGCGGCACACCTTCCATGGCGAGCCGCTGATGCTCGACTCGCTGCGCTACGCAAACTCGGCGGGCGAGACGATGTCCTTCACGCGGCTCAGCTACCTGTTGAGCGGATTCGCCTTGGAAGGGGACGACGGAACATGGATCGAACTTCCGGAGCAACAGGCATGGATCGATGCCGCCCGGCGCCGGACCACGCTCCGGCTCGACGGGGTGCCCGCCGGGAAGTATCGCGCGCTGCGTTTCCATGTCGGCCCGGATGCCGCGGCGAACGCGGGCGACCCCGCGAAACTGGCCGCCGATCACCCGCTGAATCCGAATCTCAACGGACTCCACTGGAGCTGGCAGGGCGGCTACATTTTCCTCGCCGTGGAAGGCCGCTACCGCGGTCCTGCGGCCGAACTCGCCGGCTACGCCCACCATCTGGCGCGCGATCCGAACCACACCCGCGTCAGCCTCGCCGCGGCGCTCGACCTCACGCACGACTCGGCCGCACTGCTCGACTTCGACCTCGGCACGCTCTTCAACGCACCCCGCCCGCTTTCATTCGCCAAGGACGGCATCGCGACCCATTCCCGCGAAGGCGATCCTGTCGCCGCCGCACTGGTGGCCAACCTGCCGGGTGCCTTCCGGGTGAACCGGATCGTATCGGCCATGCCGGAAATCAGCCGCCCGAGCCCCGTGCAGCCGATCGACATGCCGGCACGCTTCACGCCCTACCGCTTCACCATGAGCGGCTCCTTTCCCCTACCCGACCTGCCGCGCGACAACCCTCTGATCGACGAACGGGTCGCCCTCGGCAAGGCCCTGTTCCAAGAGGGCGCCCTGTCGCGGGACGGCAGCATCTCCTGTGCCTCCTGCCATCAATCGGACGCCGCATTCTCCGATCCACGGCGCATCAGCACCGGCATCGAGGGCCGCTCCGGCACCCGCAACGCCATGCCGCTTTTCAACCTCGCCTGGAAGAGCAGCTTTTTCTGGGACGGCCGCGCGCCGTCGCTGCGAACGCAGGCCCTGATGCCGATCACGGATCATGCCGAGATGGACGAAAGCCTCGACCGGGTGTGCGCCAAGCTCGCGGCCAACTCCAGCTACCCGCCGCTCTTCGCCGCGGCTTTCGGCACCCCGGGCATCGATGCCGCAAAGATCGGCCTCGCGCTTGAACAGTTCCTTCTCACCCTCACCTCCTACGACGCGAAGTTCGACCGCGCGCTGCGTGGCAAGGCCACCTTCAGCGATGATGAGAAGCGCGGCTTCGAGCTGTTCATGACCGAGTATGACCCGCGCACCGGCCAGCTCGGCGCGGACTGTTTCCACTGCCACGGAGGCCCGCTCTTCAGCGACCACCAGTTCCACAACAACGGCCTGGCGGCGGACGACAGCGACTCCGGGCGCCAACGTGTCACGGGACTCGAGACCGACCGCGGCAAGTTCTCCACCCCCAGCCTGCGCAACCTCAACCGCACCGCGCCCTACATGCACGACGGCCGCTTCGCCACCCTGGAGGAAACCGTCGCGCACTACAGCAGCGGCGTCCATCGCAGTGCCACGCTCGACCCGAACCTGGCCAAGCATCCCGAAGGGGGCTTGCAACTCAGCCCCGAGGACCAGCGCGCCCTGGTCGCCTTTCTCAAGACCCTCACCGAAGAATGATCCTCTTCCCGATCCACCAACCATGAAGCCGACCCTTTCTGCCCGCCGTTCCGCGGTGATGATTTTCTCCGTCTGTTCCGGCATCCTTGCTTCCGACGCCCATCCCGACCACGGCGATGAGCTGGGGCAAGGCGTTTCGATTCCCGTCGCCGCGGTCGCCGAACCCGCGGCCAAGCCCGCGAACTCGGTGAAGATCACGATCGAAGGTGACTTCCGCCGGATCCAGTCGAACGGCTGGCCCGACCATGCGCCCGGCGATTTCCCGCGGCGCGGAAACCCGAACAAGCCGACACCACAGAAGTATTCGTTCCGCGTCCCGCTCAAACCGGTGGCCGCGGAATCTCTCCAACGCCGCGGCGGCTGGTGGTGGGGCGTCGCCCTCAATGGTGTCCCCTTCGAACCCGGCACCGGCGAGACCTGGAACAACGACCCGCGCTCCGGCTGGCGCTACGAGGCCGCGACCGGCTTCCTCAACCTCGGGCTCGACGAGCACAACGCCCACGTCCAGCCGAACGGCTCGTATCACTATCACGCGCTGCCGACCGGCCTGGTCGAGGGACTCGGCGGCGATGGCAAGAAGATGCTGCTCATCGGCTGGGCTGCGGACGGCTTCCCCGTTTACACCGGCATGGCACACGCCAATGCCAAGGATCCGAAAAGCCCGCTGCGCAAAATGAAGTCCAGCTACCGCCTCAAGTCCGGCCCGCGCCCGGAGCAGGAAGGCGGCCCCGGCGGGAATCACGACGGCCGCTTCAGCCAGGACTTCGAGTTCGTGAAAGGCCTCGGCGACCTCGACGAGTGCAATGGCCGCGTCGGTATCACCCCCGAATTTCCGGAAGGCACTTACTACTACTGCGTCGGTGCCGAGTTCCCCTTCGTCGGCCGCATGTGGTACGGCACCCCGGATGAAAGCTTCAACAAGGGCGATCGCCCGCCCGGTGGACAAGGCCGCCCCGCTCCGGTCGGCGGCGCGCCGCGCGGCATCATGGAAGACGGACCTGGCACGGGACCAGGACCTGGAGCAAGCCGGGGCCCGATGCCGATGCCGGTGATCGAAGCCCTCGACTTGAACCAGGACCGGATCATCGACGCCGCCGAACTCGCCAAGGCAACCGAAAGCCTCAAGAAGCTCGACAAGAACGGCGACGGCCAACTGAGCGCCGAGGAATTTCGCCCCGCACCCGGCGGAGGCATGGGCCGCCCTCCGCAGTAGTCCACGGCCGGGACTCAGCCCGCGTCTAACAAATCCAGGATCCGCGCCGTCGCCCCGTCGTGCTGCTGCAGCACCGCGGCGGCGGCGTCACAGGCTGCCGCGCGGCGATCCGGATGACCGAGCAAGCCGCGCAGGCCATCGAGCAAGCCGGCTTCGTCGTGAAAGCGGATCGCACCCGTGCCCGCGACCAGCGAACTCGCGAGCGGTTCGAAGTTCTCCATGTGCCGACCGAACAACAGAGGCCTACGCGCCAGGATCGCTTCGGCCGGATTCTGCCCGCCGGTGCCCAGGATCGTCTTGCCGATGACCACCACCGTGGCGTGCGCCGTCCAGTCGCGCAGTTCGCCGGTGCTGTCGATCACCAGGCACGCCTTCGCCACATCGGCCGGCGGATGGAACGCGGATCGCAGCACCACCTCGAAGCCCGCCTTCTCCAAATCCGCCTTCACTTCCGCCCGCCGTTCGGCATGGCGCGGGACCACCGCGAACAAGGCCCCGCTTTCCCGAGCCACCCTGCCGATCCAAGCTTCCTCGCCCGCATGGGTGCTGGCCGCGAGCACCACCGGCCGACCCGCGCCGAAGCTCTCTAACATCCGGGCAAACTCCTCCCGCAGCGCCGGCTTGACCGCGGCGCCGGGATCGAACTTCGAGCTGCCGGTCACCGCGATCCGCTCCTTCGCCACGCCCATCGCCTCCCAGCGTGCGATGTCCGCGGGCTCTTGCGCCGCAACGGCATCGAGCATCCCGAACACCGGCCGGATCACCGCGGCGAGCTTGCGGTAGCGGCGCTCGGAGCGCGGGGAAAGGCGGGCATTCACCAGACGCACCGGCACGCCTCGCCTGCGGCAGGCCAGCAGCAGGTGCGGCCAAGCTTCTCCCTCGACCAGCACGATCTGCGAGGGCTCGAATCGTCCGAGGTAGCGGTTCACGCACCACTTGAAATCGACCGGCGCGTAGGTAACCCGCACCCCGGGCAAGGCCGCTTCCACTCCAACCGCGTGGCCGGTCGCGGTGCCGGTCGCGAGCACGAAGCGCTTGCCCGGCTCGCGGGCTTGCCACGCGCGGATCAGCTTCACCGCGATCATCGTCTCGCCGACGCTCACCGAGTGCAGATGCACCGCACCGCAAGGCTCTTCTTCCAAGTCCGGCCGGTAGATCGAAAAGCGCTCGCGCAAGCCGCTGCCAAATCCGCCGCGCTGGCCCATCCGCGCCAGCCAGCCCGGCAGGGAGACCAGCAGGAAGACCGGGAGCAAGACTCGGTAGAGCCCGAGGACCAGCGGGAAAAGCATCGGGCGCAGGCTAGGAAGGCTCCGCCGCGGCGTAAAGCAGGATGGCGCTGCTGCCGTATTCACGCCGGTCCGCCAGCCGCCAGCCCGGAGCTTCGGGACTGCGCGATGAGGCTGAACATTCGGCGATCAGAAAGCCATCGTCCGCCAGCAAGCCCAACAACTCCGGCTTCGCCATGAGTTCCTTCAGATGGTCGCGGTCGCCGGGATACTTCGCATACGGTGGATCGGCGAAGATCAGATCGTAGCGGCCGTTGTCGCGAGAAACCCAGGCATGGACATCCGCCCTTACCATGCGGCCGCCTTCCAGCCGCGCCTTGGCCAGGTTCTCGCGGATCGCCGCCTCGGCGTTGCGGTGCTCGTCGACGAAGACACAAGACGCCGCGCCACGGCTGAGCGCCTCCAGACCGATCGCGCCGGAGCCGGCAAACAAATCCAGCACCGCAGCCTCCGCCACCCGCTCGCCAAGGATTGAAAACATCGCCTGCCGCACGAAGTCCGTGGTCGGCCGCGTCACGGCCTTGGGGACCTTGATGGCCAGTCGTCCTGCGGTTCCCGCGATGATGCGCACGCCGTCTTCATGACAAGCCCGGGCCGATTCGGCAACCCTTCCCTGTAGCGGCAGTCCAAGACCGCCGCTACAACCGGCACCACGCTTCTAACAAGTCCATCATCGCCTCCGCCGCCGCAGCCCCGGTCTCGATGACCTCCGCGTGGTCCAGCGCCTGCGGCGACATCCCCGCCGCCCAATTGGTCAGGCAGGAAAATCCGCTGACCTTCATCCCGATCGCCCGTGCCTGGATCGCCTCCAGCACGGTGCTCATGCCCACCGCGTCGGCCCCCATCGCCCGCAGCATCCGGATTTCCGCCGGGGTCTCATACTGCGGCCCGCGCAATCCGGCATAGACGCCCTCGTGCAGCGTCATCTCCCGCTCGATCGCCAGCGAGTGGAAATCCCTTCGAACCGCCGCATCATACACCTCGCTCATGTCGATGAAGGCCGGCCCACCCTCCAGCGGCGAGGTCCCGGTCAGGTTCAAGTGGTCCGTCAGCATCATCCAGCCGCCCGGCGCGTGACCGGCATTCAGCGTCCCCGCCGCATTGGTCAGGATCACATGCCGCACGCCGTGGTCGTGCAGCCACCGCACCCCCGCCGTCGCAGCAGCCGCCCCGTGCCCTTCGTAAAGATGGACCCGCCCCTGCATCACGATCACCTCCCGCCCGCCCAGCGTCCCGAACAGGAATCGTCCCGCATGCCCCTTCACCGACGACACCGGCAGCCCGGCCTCTCCGAACCCAACCTCCTTCTCCACGACCACCCGCCCCGCAAGCGGTCCCAATCCCGATCCCAACACGATCCCCACCGGATGTTTCATCCGCTCACCTTGCCCCCAAACCCAGCCCGGCATCAAACTCCAATTGTCCGGCGAATGACCCTCTCCAGACCATGGACCTCCCGGTCGCTGCTAAGGGAAAGCCACCCAAAAAAGGAGGCAAAACTCCACTGACGAGCGACATCCAACTGCGAACGTCGAAGTCCTCTCACACCTGCCCGAGGGCGAGCCTTCGACTGTGGATTGAGGGTTGAATGGTCATGGCGATTTGAACTAGCAGCGGGGCAGGTGTTGAGAGGGACGCCTTGTTCGCCTATTCCGTTCTTGGTGGTTTGGTGTGGTCAGAAATCTTCCGCGCCTGTCCGTCCAATTACTCGCAGAATTCCGGTCTTTCTTCGTCGGCGATTCTGAAAAGGCCCTTGTAGTCAGTCATCCAGAAGCAACCGTTGACCTCGCTGACGAAAATATCGGGGAACCCCTCGACCTTCAGCCAGTAGCCACCCTTGTTAATTGGCTGACTATCGATCCACTCAGCCCCTGCTAACATCGCACGGACCGGCTTCAGGTCGATGACCCCGGTCGCATTTTCGGTGACCACGAGAGTCGCCGAGTCGACCGTAGAAATCCTATTAATGCCGTTAAAGGGACGGCGGCATCCGGCGGTCACTAGCACGAGCGCGAAGCCGATCAATGTGGTGAGGATCACGCTCTCCATTTGTGGCGATTGAGGTAGGGACGCCGGTTGCCCGGCACCCCCCTCGCAGATCCCGGCGTGCGGAACTACCGCACCGGGTTCCTCGGTGGACGCGCAGCCAGTGCGACGCCGGCCCTCGGCTGTTTGTTGGTCTTCATCATGCAGATCGCGGTATCGGGCGCAACACGGGAGTCAACGGCAGTTCCACCACGCGGGGCGGCGGCAGGTCCCAGCCGGGCAGGCGGCGGCCGAACTGCGTCGACGGCATCGATCACCACTCGCTGCGGCGGCTCAACCCCTTGTAAATCAGGCGATCGCCGACCTCAACCCTTCGATCCGAAATCAACAATCCTTAATCAACAATCGTCAATCCGTCCGCCCACCAGAGTGCATCCGCCCCATTCATCCCCCGTCGGGCCATCCCTCTACGTGCCACTATCCAGCGACCGAAATCCGCTCCCGGATCCTCCCCGCCAGCCTCTCCAAATGCGGCACCGCCACCCCGGCCGCCTGCGCCCTTCTCAAGGGCTCGCCCCAGATCGCTTCGAACTCCACCTCCCGCCCCTCGACGAAATCGATCATGCTCGACGGCCGGTAAGGCCCCATCGGCCGCGTCCGCTCGACGTTCGACTCGATCAGCTCGTCCCTCAGCTCCAGCCCCTGCGCCCGCGCTGCCGCGATCACCTCCGCCATCAGCACGCGGATCTCCGCCTCCATCCACGGCGTCTCTAACAAATCCTTCGTCGTCACCCCGCCCTCCGCGATCGCCAGCCCGTTGAAGGGAATGTTCCAGACCAGCTTCTTCCACTGCGTCTCCGCCAGGCTCGGCGAGGCATCGGTCGGAATCCCCGCCGCGCTGAAACGCCGCGCGATCTCCGCCGCCCGCCCACGGCCTTCGTTGACGAACTCCCCAACGCTGATCCGCCCGCCCGCCGTATGGCTGACCTGACCGGGCGAAAGGCGGTTGAGGCAGACGAAGCACATCGCCCCCAGCACCCGCTCCGCCCCGGTGATCGCCGCGATCCGCTCGCAATTGCCCAGCCCGTTCTGCAAGGTCAGCACCTGCGTGCCCTCATGCAGCAAGGGCGGCAGCACGGTCTCCAGCATCGCGTTCGCCGTCGCTTTCCACGCCACGATGACCAGGTCCACCTGCCCGATTTCCTCCGCCGAGCGAAAGGCCTTCACCTCCCGCAAATGAAGATCGCCCGCCACGCTGTCGACCCGGATCCCGTCGCGCTTCACCGCGTCAAAGTCCGACTTCAGCAAGAACCTAACATCCTCCCCCGCCGCCGCTAACCGCGCTCCGTAGTAAAGCCCGACCGCGCCCGCGCCGACGATTGCCACCGATCCGAAAGTCCAGTTCATGGCCGGTTTCTAGCCGCCCGCCCGGCCAAGCCGCAACAGAATGTAGCGGCACGTCTATGACCGCCGCACTTTGTAAATGAAGCCACCCTAACGGCCCGCTTCACCACCGATCAAGAAACCGCCCTCCCGTCCCTTCGTTTACAATTACCGGCGGTCGCAGACCACCGCTACATCCCCGCTTGTAGCGGCCGTCTATGATCGCCGCACTTTGTAAATGAAGCCGCCCGAACGGCCCGCTTCACCACCGATCAAGAACCCGCCCTCCCGTCCCTTCGTTTGCAGTCAGCGGCGGTCATAGACGCGCCGTTACATCGGAGCTCCGCCCCGATTCCTCACAAGCCCCGGTACTCCGTCGCCAGCTTCTTCGCCGTCGCCACGGTGTTCCGGTGCAGCTTCGCCGTAAACTCCGCCTGCCGGTTGTAGCCGCCGCCGTAAAGCACCGCCACCGGCACCCGGTTGCGGATGAAAGCGCGCAGCAGCACCTCGTCGCGGCGTTGGAGATCCTTCACCGAAAGATGCATCTGCCCGAAGCGGTCGTTGCGGTGGTTGTCCGCCCCGGCGATCCAGATCACCAGGTCCGGCGCGAAAGCATCGAGCGCCCCCGCGAGCGTGCTGAAGAGCTGCTTCAAATACATCTCGCCCTCGACGTAGCGCACCGTCTCGACATCCAGCGAACCCGCGATTTTCTTCGTCGGGTAGTTCTTCCCGACATGGATCGAGTAGGTGAAGACCCGCGGATCGTCCCCCAGAATCGCCGCCGTGCCGTTGCCCTGGTGCGCGTCGGTGTCGACCACCATCACTTTGATCCCCGGCTGCCGCATCTGGAGGTCGCGGATCGCGATCGCGACGTCGTTAAAAACGCAGTAGCCCTCGCCGTGCTCGCTGAACGCGTGGTGCGTCCCGCCCGCCAGGCACACCGCCACACCTTCCGCCAAGGCCGCGTGGCAAGCCTGCCGCGTCGCTTCCACTTCGGTCGCGCTGCGGTGGTAAAGCTGCGGCGTCATCGGCAACCCGAGCCGGAGCTGCTCCTTCCGCCCCATCAGCCCCGAGTAGATCTGCTCGATGTAGGCGGTCTCGTGAACGGTCTTGAGCAAGTGCGGTTCCGCCACCTTGACCTCGATGATCTCCTCCGGCCGCAGGATCCCGCCGTCCAGCAGCATGTCCTTGGAAATACGGAACTTCTCCATCGGGAACGGATGTCCCGACGGCAATTGGAGTTCCAGATCCTGCGAGTAGAAGCAGCGCATGTGCCCCGCCACGCAACCACAGCCCCAGCCCCTTGCCCAATGGAATTTCTCCGACAGAAAAGCTCTCGCACGCCGGCCGCTCTTGAATTATCGTGCGCCTATGGCTGTGACGCCGAACTACGCTCAGCTGGAAGGTGAAGTTCTCCACCTCCCTCGCGAAGAACGCTGCAAACTTGCCAGCAGGCTTTTGGAAAGTCTCGAAGACGATGACTTCCAGCCCACCCCCGAATGGACCGACGAATTGAAACGGCGGACAATCGAGATGGATGAAGGCAGGGCGAAAACGATTCCGGCGAAGGCGGTTTGGGACGGAATCAACGGCCGCTTTGGAACCAACTTCTGATTCGGTGGAGATCATCTACCATCAGGAGGCGTTTGAAGAGGGCGTCGAGGCCGCCAAATGGTATGAGGCTCAGTCAGAAGGTCTTGAGCTACGTTTCTTCCACCAATGGAAGGAGGCCGAAGAACGCATGGCTGCATCTCCCGCTCGAAATCGTGTCTTTCTCGATGGCATGAGGCGCTGCCGCTTCGAGGTTTTCCCGCATTCGATAATCTATCGAATCCGCCCGGGTGGTATCATCGAGGTAATTGCCGTCATGCACCCCAGCCGCCGCCCCGGCTACTGGACCGACCGCAAGCGGTCATAACCGGCAGACTCCGTCCGAGCACCCCGGCCCCTTGCCCAACGGAATTTCCCCGTGACATCCGCGGCTTGCTCCTTTGACACCCCCGCCCGCGGCTGATAGGCCTCGCGGACGCCCATGGCAAACCCTCAAACACCCGACTGGGAAACCCTCGCCAAAATGCCGGCATTCCACGAACTGCTCGCGGCCAAGCGCCGCTTCATCGTGCCGGCCACCGTCTTCTTCCTGCTCTGCTACATGGCCCTGCCGGTGATGATCGGCTACTTCCCGGAACTCATGAAGAAACCCTTCATCGGCAAGGTCAACGGCGCCTACGCCTTCGCCTTCTCGCAGTTCCTGATGACCTTCATCCTGGCCGCCTTCTACATGCGCACCGCGAAAAAGTGGGACGCCATGGAACACGCCCTCCTCGCCTCGATCGAATCCAAGAACGCCTGATCCCATGCTGTCCGCCATCCAATTCACGCCGGCGCTGGGAATGTTCCTCGCATTCGTCGCCCTCACCCTCGTCATCACCTGGTTCAGCGCCCGCAAGGCCACCGGCTCCGCCAGCTACTTCGCCGCCGGCCGCTCGATCAAGGGCTGGCAAAACGGACTCGCCGTCGCCGGCGACTACATGTCCGCCGCCTCCTTCCTCGGCATCTCCGGGATGATCGCCTTCAAGGGCTACGACGGCTTCATGTACTCGGTCGGCTTCCTCGTCGCCTACCTGACCGTCCTCCTGCTGGTCGCCGAACCGCTGCGCAACGCCGGCAAATACACCATGGCCGACCTGCTCGCCTACCGCATGAGCCCGCGCCCGGTCCGCGCCATGGCCTCGCTCAGCACCCTGATGGTCTCCGTCATCTACATGATCGCCCAGATGGTCGGTGCCGGCGGCATCATCAAGGAACTCATCCACGTCGAATTCGCCCCCGCGGTGATCGGCGTCGGCGCGCTGATGCTCGTCTACGTGGTCTTCGGCGGCATGATCGCCACCACCTGGGTCCAAATCATCAAGGCGGTCCTCCTCATGGGCGGAGCCTTCGCCCTGAGCTGGCTGGTCCTCGGCAAGCACGACTACAGCATGACCAAGTTCTTCGCCGCCGTCGCCCACGCCGACTACGCCGGCACCACGGTCGAAAAGAACCTGCTCGACCCCGGCATGAAGTTCGGCGCGGCGGTCAACCCCTACGGCCCGCTCGACTTCATCTCGCTCGCCCTCGGCCTGGTACTCGGCACCGCCGGCCTGCCCCACATCCTCGTCCGCTTCTACACGGTGCCCGATGCCAAGACGGCCCGCGTCTCGGTCGCCTGGGCCATCGGCGTGATCGGTGTGTTCTACATCCTCACCACCTTCTTCGGCTTCGGCGCGGCCACCGTGCTGCCGATCGAGTCAATCCTGACCCCGGAAGGAAAAGAGAACACCAACATGGTCGCGCCCATCCTCGCCAAGGCGCTCGGCGGCGAGCTGTTCTTCGCCTTCATCTCAGCGGTCGCCTTCGCCACCATCCTCGCGGTGGTCGCCGGCCTGACGATGAGTGCCAGCACGTCCTTCGCCCACGATTTCTATTCCAACGTCATCCACCACGGGAAAGAGAACCGCCCCGGCCAGGAGATCCGCGTCGCCCGCATCACCGCGTTCTTCGTCGGCGCGATCAGCATCGCGATCGCGATCGCCATGGGCCCCACCGCCAACGCCGCCTTCCTGGTCGGCCTCGCCTTCGCCGTCGCCGCCTCGGCCAACCTGCCGGTCATCCTGTTCTCGATCTTCTGGCGGCGCTTCAACACCGGCGGCGCGGTCGCCGGCCTGGCCACCGGCCTCGCCTCGGCGGTCATCCTGATCATCCTCAGCCCGAACGGCGTCTTCGGCAAAACCGGCGCGATCTTCCCGCTGGAAAACCCCGGCATCGTCAGCATCCCGCTCGGTTTCCTCGGGGCTTGGCTCGGCACCATCCTGACCAAGAAAGATCCGGAATCGGAAGCCAAGTTCGCCGAACTCAACTTCCGCGCCCAGACCGGCCTCGGTTCCGAAAAAGCCGGCAGCGGCCACTGATCCTTCCATGTAGCGGCGTGTCTATGACCGCCGCACTTTGAAACCGAAGCCTCGAGGAAGCCCGCTTCACCCCGGACGCCCTTCCACAATCCCTTCCACGTCGCACGGATCGAATCGATCGCTGCGGGCGGTATTCCTTCCATGCGCCTGATCCCCGTCTTCCTCCTCACGCTGGCCTTCGCCCGCGCGGAACCACTCGCCTTCCCGACCCCCGCCGCCGACCCGGACCTCGCCTTCCCTCTTTCCAACGGCCGGCTCGGCACCCTCGTTCCCGGCAGCACCGGCAACGAATTCCTGCCCCTGCTCGAAGCCCCGAAATCCGCCGCCACCGATCCCGCGAAACCCGGCGCCGCCTTCACCGGCAAGCTGCTCGGCGAGTTCCGCTTCGAGTGGCTCGACGCCGCCGGCCCGGTCACCCACTACCGCCGCCAGCTCGACCTCGCCACCGGCATCGCCACCGCCACCTTCAAGCGCAACACCGCCGGTTTCACCGCCACCACCTTCGTCTCCCGTCCCGACGACTTGCTGGTCCTCCACCTCCGCACCGACAAGCCCGGCTTCCTCAGCTTCCGTGTCCGCCTGACGCAGGGCGACGCCGAGCCCGCCATCGAAGACCGCCGCAACCTCGTCCTGCCGCAAGCCCGCGCCTGGGTCTATCCGATGGAATCCGAAGTCACCCCCGGCGACGGCGAAATCACCGTCCACGGCGAAGGCGAGGCTCTCATCCTCGTCGCCGCGACCTCGGATCCGGCAAAGATCGCCCGATTCCCCAATCGAATGAAAGCCCTCGGCTTCGGCGGCAAGGAACACCCCGACATCCAGGCGATCTGGACCGGTCTGTTAGAGCGCCAGAAGAAAGCCCCCGCCGCCGCGGACTTCCCTGCTTATCTGAAAGCCTTGTCGAATCCGTAACTCCCGGGAGCGCCGGTCCGGCGGCCGGCTGTCCCATGTCCCATGTCCCATGTCCCATGTCCCAACGGGACTCCACAACAAAGCCCAGGGTTGCGCCGACGAAGGAGGCGCTACCCTGGGTAAACACCCCGTCCCATGACCTACCTCAACGAGGTTGCGGACGGGTGGGTGCCGCGAGCTGCCGAGGACCGAAGCAACGCCGTAGCGCAGGGGGTGGCAACGAACCCGGGGTAGCTCGTATCGCGCAACCCCGGACTTTGAGACGCCGAAGACCTTCTTCTCTTCGAAACCGCAAGGAGTCTCCCACGCTGACTGCCGGCCCTCAGATCCAGCATTCAGCGACTCAACCCCTCCTGATACACCAGCTTGAACCCCGCTTGGTTCAGCACGCTGGTCGCGAAATCATAGTCCTCCACATGCAGCGCCAGCAGCGTGTGACCCTTCGGCGAGGGCATCAGCGCGTAGGCGAAGTCGATGTTGGTCTCCGCCACCATGAGCGTGTCCAGCACCGGCAGAAGCTCCGGCCCGGATTCGCGCAGCGAAATCACCACCAGCTCGCAAGTCGTGTGCGGGATGCCCTTCTCGACGAAAATCTGTTCCGCCATCTCGGGATCGGTCACCACCAGCCGCGCGATCGTCGCATCCCGCGAATCCTGGACGCTGATCCCCACCACCTCGATCGCCGACGACCTCAGCAGCTTCACCAGCGAGGCCAGGGCCCCGGCACGGTTCGGCAACAGCACGGAAAATTGCTTCACCGGATTGCCCGGCTCGATCGTTTTGGCAGCCATGTTGGGTGGGAGAAATGGAAAAGGATCAACCCCGCGGCCCGCGGAGCGGAACCGTTATCACCTCACCTGCGGTCTTGTTCTCAATCACCATTTGATTCGGCCGCACATCGATCACGACATACTCCGACCCGTCCGCCCCGCGGAACTTCTGTCCGGCCTTTGCCACGTAGCGCTTGCCGCCGGCATCCTCGACCAGCGCCACGGGGTCGTGCGCCGTCGATTCCAGCCCCGAGACCAGCTCGCGCCGCCGCCCGCTCGACTCGTCCTCCACCTCGACCACCGACACCTCGGTCTGCCCGGCCTGATCCTTCGTGTCCTGCATCCGGCGCTCGACCCGCACCACTTTGAGCGGCGTGCCGGGGATCGCCTCCCCTTGCGAAACCTGCTTCACCCCGCCGCCCGACATCCGCAGCGTCGCCACTTCGCCTGTCACCGACTCGACCCGCAACGGCAGTTCCTTCTGCCGGTAAGCCCGCATCACAAAAGGCTGCTTCGCCGGCAAGGCCCCCTTGGACACCGGCTCCAAAACCATCCCGTCCAGCGGCGCGGGCACCGTTTCCGCCCCGGCATCTCCCTGCCCCGCCACCGGCGAGCTTCCCGCATCCCCCCCCGCCGCGCCGGCTTCCGCCTCGCTGACCTTCGCCAGCATCTCCGCTCCCAGATCCGCCGGTTCCTCGATCCCGAATTCATCCTTCCCCGGCTCCTCCGCCAGCCGCATCGCGAGCTGCTCGTGCCCCGCCTCCCGCGCCATGTCCGCGGCAATCCGGCCCTCGTCATCCATCGAAAAGCGGTTCGCCCCGATCTCGATCAGCATCTCCACCGCCTCCACATGGCCATTCTCCGCCGCCAGCATCAACGGCGTCCGGCCGTCGTCCATCCGGGCATAGACCGACGCCCCGTAATTCGTCAGTTCATCAATCACTGCCGCCTTCCCTTCCAGCGCGGCGACCAGCAGGGCATCGTCGAGCTTCTCCCGGTCATACGGTGCCAACTCCGCCACCATCTCCGCCCGCCCGGCGCGGACCGCCAGCATCAGCGGGTTGAAGCCCTCCGCGTCCTTCTTCAGCGGATCGGCCTTCTGCGAAAGAAGGTAGCGCACCATCGCCGGCGACCCGGAAATTACCGCGCTCATCAGCGGCGTCCGGCCTCCCGCTCCGCTGACATCGACCGGCAGCTTGCGATCCAACAAAAAGTCCGCCGACTTCTTCATCCCCGCCACCGCCGCCGCGTGCAGCGCCGTGTCGCCCGCCGCATTCTTCGTCTCCACCGCGATCCCGCCCTTCACCAACTTCTCCATCGCCGACAGATCATCGCTTTCCGCCGCGCGAAAGAACGCCTCCGGGGTCAGTTCGTAGCCGCTATCCTTCAGCTCCTGCTTCGCCGACTCCCCGCGATCCTTGCACCCGGTCAGCACACAAGCGGCAACCAACATCGCCATGGATTTCCCGTTCATGGCCCGGACGCTAGTTCACATTTCTTAACCATTCAACTCCGAAGCGGGGAAGAAGGAACGAACCGCCGACGCGCGGAGGTCGCGGAGAAGTCGCCGAGGGTAATAACAACGATTCCCCAAAAATCTCCGTGTTCACCTCCGCGACCTCCGCGCCTCCGCGGTTCGATCTTCATCCTTACGCCAACCCCGCCCCAAGCGCCGCCTCCACCGAAACCACCTCACATCCCCCGTCCACCATCCGGAACTTCACCTCCATCCCGCACAGCCCCGCCCCATGGATCCGCCCCGCCTCCTCCCGCCCCGCCGGCGGCCGCGGGTCCAGCGACAAAGCCTCCACGATCACCCGCCGCGATCGCTCCGGCAACGCATCCCAACCCGCCGCCCCCGCCGTCGAAACCTCCAACCGCCGCGGCTCTTCCGCCGCAAACCCGCCCGCCGCCTCCCCCGGCGCTTCCGCATAGGGAAGATACGGCTTCACATCATAGACCGGCGTCCCGTCCACCAGATCGATCCCGCCTAACATTAGCACCGTCCCTTCCTTCTCCCGCGACTCGATCCCCTCCAAACGCACCAGCGAAAGCCCCAGCCCGTTCGGCCGGAAGGTCGAGCGGCTCGCGAACACCCCCACCCGCTCGTTCCCGCCCAGCCGCGGCGGCCGCACCGTCGGATGCCACCCCGCGTCCGCCGTCAGATGAAAGCCGAAGATCAGCCACAGGTGCGAGAATCCCTCGATCCCCCGCAGCGCCTCCGGCTGGCGGAATTCCGGCTCGAACACCAGCTCGCCCCACGCCGAAGGACAAAGCCCCGGCTGCCGCGGCACCGCGAACTTCCCGCCAAAACACGAACGCACGATGCCCACCGGCCGGATCTCCATGCCCCAAATTGTAGCGGCCGTCTGTGACCGCCGCACTTTGTAAATGTAGCCACCCCGGCAGCCCGCTCCTCCCTCGGACAAGCAATCGCCCTGACGTCCTCTGGCTCATCCGACACTTCCGCATTCCCAAACCCGCCCCCATTCCGCTTCCTCGTCCCATGCTTCACCGCTTGCTCCTCATCCTCGCCACCCTCCTCCTCACCCACTGCGCCCCCGACGCCTCCCCCGACCTCGCCATCGCCGGCCCCGCGAAAACCGTGCGGCGGAGCGAGGCGATCTCCATCGCCTACACCTACAGCCGCCTCGAGTGGACCCCGCAGGCCCACCACGTCCGCCACGGCAAGGACGCCAACGGCATCCTCGTCCACACCCCGGACGCCACCCTCTCCAGCCACGGCTTCTCCAACGGCTGGTGGCAGACCGGCAAAACCGCCCGCGGCATGGCCTACCAATGGGGCGGCTTCGATACCCCGAAACAGTTCCTCGCCTCGCTCGAACGCGGCGAAGTGGCCGGCGACATCTCCACCGCCGAAAAGCGCCGCCTCGGCGACGCCGGCACCAGCCAGCAAGCCTGTGGCATCGACTGCTCCGGCTTCGTCTCCCGCTGCTGGCGGCTGCCCCGCCCCTACTCGACCAAGGAGCTCCCCGGCATCTGCGACCGCCTGCAAAGCTGGGACGACCTCAAGCCCGGCGACATCCTGCTCAACGACAAACACGTCCTGATCTTCGCCAACTGGGGCATCCCCGGCTCCGCCGTCAGCGTCTACGAGGCCGGCCCCTTCCCCGTCTGGCGGGTCAACGCCGCCCAGATCCCGACCGACTACCTGCTCGAACGCGGCTACGAGCCCTGGCGCTACCGCGGGATCCGCGACTGAAAAGCCCATCGTTCAGAGGCCGGTCAAACTCCGACCAGTGCGACTGTTAGGCGCCCAGCAAAGTCGATATCGCGGAGCCGTCCGCCTCGCCCGACTTCAACTCCAACAAGGTTCGGCCGCGGTGACCTTGGATACCAAGGCGAGCGCTAGGATGCCTCCTCTCCTGCACGCACTTCATCGGATCGCCCCGGCCGCGACAATCGGGAAAATGCGCGGGAGAAATGACGTCCGATCGGAGTGTCGCTTTCAAAGCGACATGGCGATGGATGAGCGGCTTTCAGCCGCTTTGATCGGGCGGCAGGATGCCGCCCTGCCATCGTTAAGTCGCCCTCAGGGCGACACTCCAGTCACTTGTCCGTCGGCTTCGGCGGCTTCGGCCGCTTCACCGCCGCCTTCTCGATGAAGTCGATGACCATGTCCGCCACCGGCTTGCCCGACGACTTTTCAATCCCCTCCAAGCCCGGCGACGAGTTCACCTCCATCACCACCGGCCCGTGGTTCGAGCGCAGCAGATCCACGCCCGCGAAATTCAAGCCCATGATCTTCGCCGCACGGATCGCCACCGATCGCTCTTCCGGCGTGATCTTCACCTTCTCCGCCGTACCGCCGCGATGCAGGTTCGAGCGGAACTCGCCCTCCGCCGCCTGCCGTTTCATCGACGCGACCACCTTCCCATCCACCACCACGCAGCGGATGTCCGCGCCCTTGGCTTCCTTGATGAATTCCTGAACCAGGATGTCGGCCCGCAGGCCCTTGAAGGCCTCGATCACCGACTCGGCCGCCGTCGCCGTCTCCGCCAGCACCACGCCGACGCCCTGCGTGCCTTCTAACAACTTGATCACCAGCGGCGCGCCGCCGCACATCTTGATCAGCTCGCTGGTCGCGTCGGTGGAGTGGGCGAATCCGGTGATCGGCAGCCCGACGCCTTTCCGCGCCAGCAATTGCATGCTCCGCAGCTTGTCGCGGGAGCGCGCGATCGCCACCGAGTCGTTCACGGTGAAGACGCCCATCATTTCGAACTGCCGCACCACGGCATTGCCGTAAAAGGTGTGGCTCGCCCCGATCCGCGGGATCACCGCGTCGGCCGTGAGTTCCTCGCCTTCGATGAACATCTTCGGGTTGTGCGCCGTGATGTTCATGTAGCACCGGAGGTAGTCGACCACCCTCACTTCATGGCCGCGGGCTTCGGCGGCGTTCACGAGGGCGGAGGTGCTGTAGAGGCTCGCGTTCCGCGAGAGGACGAGAATTTTCATAATCGGCGGATGCCGGGAAGCTGCGATTCAAGATCGCGCAGCGGACCCATCAGATGGTCCCCCTGCGGGTCAATCAGAAAAAACCCGGCGAGCGCCCGGCGGCCCAGAAGCATCGGGCAGCGCATGTCGGAGCGGTTCGCCAAAGTCAGCCGCATCCGGCAGGTGAAGCCGCCGGAGAACACCGCCTCAGTCTCGATGTAATAGCGTTTCCCCGCCACTCCGGTGGAGCTTTTCACTGTGCCCGATCCCGCCAATGGAGCCTCGCAGGTAATATGTCGGCCGTAATGATCACAGGTGACGAAAAGGACACTCTTGCCGTCCGGCGAGACCTGGATCTGCTCCGCGTGCAGCGAGGAAGTCCGCGCGCCGCTATCGGTTTTCGCATGCAGCGGCCCGACCCCGAACTCCGGCAGCGCGATCCACTCCCGCCGGCCGACCAGCAGCCGCGGCATCCCGACCTGCTTCCACGGCAAACCCAGCTCCCGCGCCACTTGCGCGGAAGGAGCATCGACCGGTTCGGGCACGGCCTTGAAGCTGCGGGGGCTGCGTTTCATGGGAGGAACCGGCTAGTCATCTTCCAGCCGGAACGGATTAAAAACCTTGAGCCCCGGGCGGAGGAAATCCTTGTCGTTTCCGGTGACGATCGTGAGACCGTGCCTTCGCGCCGTGGCGGCGATGTATCCGTCTTCCACCGGCATCGGCAGTCCCGCCTTCTCAAGCTGGATCTCCTGGTCCGCCCAGACATGGGCCACGGTCACGTTGAAGCCGAGGATGCGGCCGTGCATCGACTCCGTCAGGCGGGTGAGCCAGCTCTGCAAAGCGGTCCTTTGCCGGCCTTGCTTGGAGCGCACCCAACAGGCCAACTGCCCGATGACGACCGAACTGGTGTAGCACCGCTCCTTTTCCCGTTCGAGCCAGGCCAGCACCCGCGGATCCCCGTGCTTCTTGGCCGGTTGGCTCAGCACGTCCGTATCCAGCAGCCAGCTCATGGTTCGCGGCGGCGGGGAAATTCACGGCGGCGGGGTGGAAGGTCGTCCATCGGAACCGGACACTCTTTCATCACCGACAACCAATCGCCTTTGGTCGCAACCCTCCTGAACACAAAAGCGTCCTCGTCGGCGTCGAAGGTCACCTCGAAGGCATCACCCGGCGATGCGGGTGCCACCGAAACGGGAACCGTCAGCCGCCGTTTGGAATCCAAGGTCACGATCATGGTGGGATTATCCCACTTCATCGGCTGAAGTCAATTCCCCAGCAAGCTCGCCGCCATCGCCCGCCGGGCTTACGGCAATCGAGCAAAAGCTTTGTGCCGCCGGATCACACCCTTGTCGAAGGTCGCAAGTTCGTTCGCGCCGAGATCCCGGCTGGTGCGGACGATCAGCTCATCTGCCAGATCCGCACCATCTCGAAACGCCTTAAGTGAGGCTCTCAGGCGGTTCTCGTTCTCAAAGATCAAATTGGGAATGGTCGCCAGCCGCGAGAAGGCATCCGCCACTTCCTCCGGCGTCCATCCATAAACCTCTCCCAGCACCCAAGCGGTCTCAACGATCACCAGATCGCAGGTGAAAAACGTGGCCCGCTTCCGATTGAGCATCTGCAGCACCTTCAGGAACTGCGCCTCGTCGTCTTGGGTCAGGTAGCGGACCAGAATGTTGGTATCGAGGGCCGTCATGATCCCGCCCGCTTGAAACGCTTCACCGCCGCCGCTTTCACGGCGGCATTCATTTCCGCCACGCTCCGGGCCGGACCCGGCTTGCGGGCCAAGCTCGCCGCCACGCTGGCAAAAGTACCGGTCTTTGCCGAAAGCACCACCCGTCCATCCGGCTCGATCTCATAAACGAGTTGATCCGACGGCCTGAGGTTCAGCGCCTCGATGACCGCCTTGGGAATCGTCGTCTGGTTCTTGGCGGTAAGGGTGGACTGCGTCATGTAAGGAAATTGCCCGCATTCCTTGTCGAGGTCAAGCGGCCGGGTTTCAACGTCACCCGTCCCCCAGCAAGCTCGCCGCCATCGCCCGCGCCGACTCGCCACCACCGCCGAGCATCCGGACCAGCTCCGCGATCCGCCCCTCGCCGCTCACCGGGAACAGCCGCGAACGGGTGCGGCCGCCGGCCACTTCTTTCTCGACGACGTAATGCCGTGCCGCCAGCGCCGCGACCTGCGGGAAGTGGGTGATCGCCACGACCTGATGCCGCGCGCCGAGCACCGCCATCTTTTTCCCGACCGCCCGCGCGATCTCACCGCCGACGTTGGCGTCGATCTCGTCGAAGACCATCAGCGGCGTCGCGTCCTGCTCCGCCAGCGCGCTCTTCACCGCCAGCATCACCCGGCTGATTTCGCCGCTCGATGCGATCTGCCGCAGCGGCTGCAGCGGCTCGCCGGGGTTCGGGCCGAAGAGGAACTCGATCCCTTCCAAGCCCGACGATCCCGGCTCCTTGTTAGAGACGACCTGCAACTCGAACGACGACTGCTTGAAACCAAGGTCCTTCAGTTGTCCCGCGATCTCCTTCGCCAGCTTCGGCGCGGCCTTCTTGCGCTTCGCACTGAGGGCAAGCCCCGCCTTGTCGGTCGCCTCGCGCAGCGCCGCGGCCTCGGCCCCGAGCTGCTCCAGCCGCTCGCCGCGGTTCTCCACCGCATCCAGCCGGGCCGCCGCACGATCCCGCTGCGCCAGCACCGCCGCGAGGTCGCCGCCATACTTGCGCTTCAGCGTTTCAAAGAGATTCACCCGCTCTTCCAGCCGCGAGGCCTCGGCGGGATCGATGTCCAGATCCTCGGCATAGTCGGCCAGCGAACGTTCGAGTTCCTGCAGCTCCATCACCGCGTTCTCCAGACCCTGCGTCCGCTCGCGGATGCTCGGGTCGAGCTTTTCCAAATCCCGCACCAGCCGTTGGACTTCGACCAAATGAGAAAGCACCCCGCTTTCATCCGCCCCCAGTGCCGCAGCGGCAGCACCCGACAACTCGACCAGCCGCGTCGAATTGCTCGCCCGGCGATAGCGGTCGGCGATATCGTCCTCCTCGTCGGGCTTGAGCTGGGCGGCGTCGATCTCGCTCACCTGATGCCGCAGCAGATCGAGTTCCTGGGTGCTTGCCGATTCCGCCAAGCGCAGGTCCTCCAGCTCGCTCACCTTGTCCCGCCACGAACGCCACGCCGAACGGTAGGCCTCTAGTGAGGCATCGCTGCCCGCATAGGCGTCCAGCATCGAAAGCTGGCGCTCGGTCGAAAGCAGCGACTGGTGGTCGTGCGGACCATGCAGGTCGACCAGGTGCTCGCCGAGCCGCTTGAGCAAGTTCAGCGTGACCGGCGAATCATTGACGAACTGGCGGTTCGCACTTTGCCCGATGACCCGGCGGACGATCAACGAACCGTCGTCGCAGGCATCCAGCCCGCCTTCGGCCAGCACGGCGTTGATTTCCGAGGCATCGCGGAGGTCAAAGACCGCCTCGACCGTGCAGGTGTCCTCGCCGGTGCGGATCAGCGATTTATCGGCGCGCTCGCCGAGGACCAGCTTGAGGGCACCGACGATGACCGACTTGCCGGCGCCGGTTTCGCCGGTCACGCCGATCAGCCCGGGTCCGAGTTCCCAAACGAGTTCATCGACCAGCGCGAGGTTGCGGATTTTAAGAAGGGTAAGCATGGCAGTGCCGCGGCGGCAGCATGATGCAAGGCCACGGCGGCGAGTCAACCCGGGCCGAAGGCCCGACCGGGTGCGCGAACCGAGCGTAGCGAGATGGTCCGACTGATTCAGCTCCCGAAACTCGGACAACGCTCCGGCCCGCAGAAGCACGGGAGGTTCACGCTTCGGCGATGCGGGCCGAAATAGCCAGCGGCTGCTTGGGGACCATTCTGCGGGCCGGAGGCTCCGCGCACCCGGTGACCGGCTCGAAATCCCGCCCCACCCTTGCCCCCCGCGGTCCACCGTGCCAAGGTCCCCCCGACCTCATGCCCGCCGATTTCGAACTCACCCTCCTCGGCACCGGCACCTCGGTCGGCGTCCCCGTCATTGGCTGCCCCTGCCGCGTCTGCCGCTCGGAAGATCCGCGGAACAAGCGCACCCGTTCTTCCATCCACGTCCGGGCCGGCGACACCTCTGTCCTCGTCGACTCCGGCCCCGACCTCCGCGAACAGGCGCTCCGCGAGGACCTCAGCAAGGTTGACGCCGTGATCTACACCCACGACCACGTCGACCACGTGGTCGGCTTCGACGAGCTCCGCGCCTTCTGCTGGCACCGCGACTCCCCGCTGCCGCTCTTTGCCCGGCCGTCCTGCATGACCACCCTCCAGACCATGTTCGGCTGGGCTTTTTCGGCCGGAAATGTTTTCAGCGGCTACATCAAGCCCGACCCGCGGCTGATCGATGGCCCCTTTACGATCGGCAGCCTGCACATCACCCCGCTGCCGGTGGAGCACGCGAGCACGGAGACAAACGGCTTCCTGTTCGAGTCCGCCGGAGCCCCCGCCATCGCCTACATCCCGGACGTGAAAAGCATTCCCGACGCCACCGTCGGACTGCTGCGAAAGGCCGACATCCTCATCATCGACGCCCTCCGCACCAAGCCCCACCCGACCCACCTTTCGACCGACGAGGCGCTCGCCATCATCGCGGAGACCGGCGTCCGCCAGGCCTGGCTCACCCACCTGTCCCACGAAAACGACCACCACGAACTCGAGGCCACCCTGCCCGCCGGCGTCCGCGTCGCTTGGGACGGCCTGAAAATCCGGGCCTGATCGGCGAGCCCCGGCTTGCCTCCCCGGGCCGAGCCGTCATGGTTCACCCGTGATTCGTTTTCTCAGCCTTCTGATATCTTCCGCCGTGGCGCTCCAAGCAGCCCCGGCCCCGCCCGATCCGGCATCGGTGGCCATTCTCTACAACTCGTCCTCCCCAGACTCGAAGGCCCTCGCCGAGTTCTACGCCGCAGCCCGCCAGATCCCCGCCGATCAAATGATCGGACTCGAACTGACCGAGGCCGAGGAGATCGACCGCAAGACCTTCAACGAGACCCTGCGCGATCGCCTGATCCGCGAATACGACCGCCGCGAATGGTGGGAACGCGGCCGCGATGACAAGGGCAACCTGGTCCCCAAAAACTCGAAAATCCGCATCCTCGTTTGCATGCGCGGCGTGCCCAGCCGGATCGCCAAGGAACCCGGTGCCGCGGCCCTCAAGCCCGGCGAGCCGCCCTTCATCCACTCCGACGAGGCCTCGGTCGACTCCGAGCTCGCGCTCCTCGGCGTCGATGGCCTGCCACTCGCCGGCCCGCTGTCGAATCCCTACTTCAAATCCGAAAAGCCCATCGCCGACACCAGTTTCCCGATGACCCTGGTCGGCCGGATCGACGCCCCGACCCGCGAGATCTGCGAACGGATGATCCGTGATGCGATCGACACGGAAAAGACCGGCCTCTGGGGCATGTCGGTCATCGATGTCGCGCAGAAATTCTCCACCATGCCCGAAGGCGACCCCGCGCTGGAAAACATCGTCAAGGCCCACCGCGACCTCGGCATCCCGGTCATCGCCGACCGCTTTCCCGACACCTTGCCGACCCACTATCCGCTGCGCGACACCGCCATCTATTTCGGCTGGTACGACTACCATGTCAGCGGCCCTTTTCTCAATCCGGCGTTCCGTTTCAAGAAGGGCGCGGTGGCGGTCCACCTCCACTCCTTCAGCGCCGCCCAGCTCCGGGATCCGGCGAAGAACTGGTCCGCCCCGCTGCTCGCCCGCGGGGCCGCGGCGACCCTCGGGAATGTCTATGAGCCTTATCTCCAGATGACCCATCATTTCGATATCTTCCAGACGCGGCTGCTTGCCGGCCACACGCTCGTCGAGGCCGCTTACATGTCGCTGCCGGTGCTGTCGTGGCAGAACCTCGTCCTCGGCGACCCGCTCTACCGGCCCTTCCTCCACCTCGACGGCACCGGCGAGAAAGCCGACGCCGATCGCGAATACCGCGCGCTGCGGCTGGGCCACCTGCGCTGGAAGGAAGACCCGAAGCAGCTCGACAGCCAGCTCCGCGAGGCCGCCGACCGGATGAAGAGCGGCACGCTGCTCGAGGCGCTCGGACTCACGAAGAGGGAAGCGGGTGACCCCGAAGGAGCGGAAACCGATTTCCGCAAGGCGAAGCTCTACTTCGACGAGAAGAAGGACCGGCTGAGGATGGACCTCCACACCGCCGCGATCGAGCGCACCGCCAACCGCAAAACCGAGGCCATCCAGATCCTCCGCGGGGCCCGCACCGTTTTCGCCGGCATCCCCGAAGCAGCGGCAGCCGCCGCCTGGCTGACCATTCTCGATCCTCCTCCCCCGCCACCGGCCGCGCCGGCACCGCCGAAATGACCACCTACCGCGGACTCCTCGCCGCCGTCTGGGACCAGCCGGTCCTCTGCGAATCGCCACCCCTGATCCTCCCTTCCGAGCTGGAGCTCCAGGCGCTGTGGTTCGCCGGTGCCTTCGGCCGTGACTTCCGCGACACAGCGGGAAGTACGGTGCGCATCGTACAATTCGGCGAGTGGAACCGCAGCGCCGGCCCGGACTTCCTCCACGCAGCGGTCGAGATCGCCGGGAAGCCCCGCGAAGGACCCATCGAACTCGACCTCCGACCCTCCGACTGGGAAGCCCACGGCCACGGCGCGGACCCGGCCTTCGAGGACACCGTCCTCCACGTCGTCTTCACCGGCGATGGCCCGCAAAGCTTCACCCGGACCCGCGAACACCGCGAGGTGCCTCGCGTCCTGATGCCGCGCGATTTGTTAGAGGAAGGCCTGCTCCGCCCGCGCCGCGAAACTGCCATCGCCCGCCCCGGCCGCTGCGTCCAACCGCTGGCCGCCGTCGCGCCCGCTGCGATCGCCGCGCTGCTGGCCGAAGCCGCCAACTACCGCGCCGCGCAGAAAGCCGCGCGCTTTCTCCGCACCGCCGACGCCCACAGCCGCGATGCCGCGCTTTACCACGCCGTCGCCGAGACCCTCGGCTACCGCTCGAACGCGCTGGCGATGCGCCTGCTTGCCCAGCGCCTGCCCTTGTCCGCCCTGCGCGAACATCCGGAGCAAACCGAAGCCCTGCTCTTCGGATCCGCCGGCTTCCTCGCGCCCGACCTTCATGAAAAAGCCCCGGCCGACACCCGTGACCACCTCCGAGGCCTCTGGGACACCTGGTGGAAGGCCCGCGGCCGTTGGGAATCCGCCCACGCCATCCCGTGGAAAGCCGGCGGCCAGCGTCCGGCCAATCACCCCCACCGCCGCGTCGCCGCCCTCGGTGCGCTGGCCCGCGACTGGCCGCGCTTCCGCAAGCTCGCCTTCGCCCGTCCGCTCGATGCCCCGTCGCTCGTCTCCTATCTCTCGAAACTAGACGACCCGTTCTGGACCAAGCGCCACACCCTCTCCTCCGCCGCCACCGCCCGCCCCGTCGCGCTCTTCGGCAAGGCCCGTGCCATCGAGCTGCTCGCCAACCACCTCTTCCCCCTGGCCCTGCACGAAGGCGAGCCCTTCGACCGCTACCTCAAGCTCCCCGCCGGCGCCCGCAACGAAAAGGTCCGCCGCTGCGCCATCCGCCTCTTCGGCAGCGAGGAAGCCGCCTCGCCGTGGCTCAAGAAAGCCGCCCACCACCAGGCCCTCCTCCAGATCTACCGCGACTTCTGCCTCGAAGACGCCAGCGACTGCTCCGATTGCCCCTTCCCCGAACAGCTCCAGCAGTGGAAGCTCTAAACCCCAATCAACCCAATCTCCTAATCACCCAATTCCCCTCCTCTTCCCTCAGTCTCCTCCCATTCTCTTCGCGCCTCCTCAGCGACCTCCGCGCCTCCGCGGTTCGTTCCATCAAAACTGCCATGACCTCCCTAGAAGCCCTAATCGCCCTCAACCTCCTCCCGAAAATCGGCCCCGTCCGGATCCGCCGCCTGCTCGACCGCTTCGATTCCCCCAAAGCCGCGCTGTCCGCCTCCCACAACGACCTGATGCGGGTCGACGGCATCGGCGAGGAAACCGCCGCCATCCTCACCAAATGGCAGGACCACGCCGATCCCACCACCGAGCTCCGCGAAGTCCGGGAGCGTGGCCTCTCCATCGTCCAATCCCAGGACCCCGCCTTCCCTCCCGCCCTCCGCGAGGCCTATGACGCGCCGCTCTTCCTCTACGTCTGGGGCAAGCTCGAGGAACGCGACCGCCATGCCATCGGCGTGGTCGGCACCCGCCGCATCACCACTTACGGCCGCAACGTCACCAAGAAGCTCTCCTTCGAGCTCGCCCACGCCGGCTTCACCATCGTCTCCGGCCTCGCCCGCGGCGTCGACACCGTCGCCCACGAAGCCGCCGTCGCCGCCGGCGGCCGTACCGTCGCGGTGATCGGCTCCGGCCTCGCGAAACTCTTCCCCGCGGAGAACATGGCGCTCGCCGAAAAGATCGCTGATGGCCACGGCGCGGTCGTCAGCGAGTTCCCGCTCCACACCTCGCCCGACAAGCAGACCTTTCCCCAGCGCAACCGCATCGTCGCCGCCTGGTCGCGCGCCCTGCTGGTCACCGAGTGCCCCGCCTGGTCCGGCTCGCTGATCACCGCGAACCTCGCCTCCGAATACGGCCGCCCGGTCTTCGCCGTCCCCGGCCCGATCAACTCGCCGACCTCCACCGGCTGCAACCGCCTGATCCGCGAAGGCGCCACCCTGGTCACCGACGGCTCCGACATCCTCGACGACCTCGGCGAACTCCCCTTCGCCCGCCAGCCCTCGCTGCCCTTCGCCGAAAACAACGCCGTCCCCGAACTCCCGCCCGAGGAAGCCAGCGTCTTCGCCGCCCTCGGCGACCAGGAATCCGGCGTCGACCGCCTCATCGACGCCACCGGCCTGCCCTCGCAAGTCGTCACCGCCACGCTGATGAAACTGGAAATGCGAAGGCTGGTCCGGGCCTTGCCGGGGTTTCGGTATGTGAAGAGATGAAGCCCCGTTACTCCTCAAATGTGTATCCGTTAAATAGGATTGGAACCCCTTGCGAGGAATCCGACGGTAGCAAGTACCACTGGCGTTTGTATCGCATGATGGACTCATCGGCACTTACGCCCGACGGAACTCCGTCTTCCAAGAGCGAGACTTTGTTCGCAGATCGGACGGTAAGGAGCCAGGCCGACTTTCTCCCTCCATCGTGGTCCAGGATTTCCAAGGGCAGGAGATCAAACTCATCGTCTGCGCTCAACATGAGAGAGGCTTTCTTGAGAATGTCATCGATGCGAGAAAGCTGATGAGTCGGAATCTCGGCCGCATTAAGCATGGAAAGACCTTCACCATGGTTCGCCACCTGGTCGAAAAAACCCTCAAAGTCAATTCTACTCCGACCACGAGGAGCCGCAGAGCTGGCTATTCTCGAAACTTCTCCTGTCGGAGTTTTAATCGCGGAGAGGGGAATTCTATCACCGTTTCCATCGCTAAATCGAATTTGTGATTCGCCAATTCTGGAAAGATTCTCCTCGTTCATAAGACGAAAGAAATCAGCGGTGAGATTTGCTTTACCATGACTCCGGGCACCTCGGCCCTGACCACGCACTGCGACATTTTCATTGGGAAGGGGTGATTGCCGCGGTTCCTCCGACCTCCAATCAACCACCTTGTAGATGATGGCGACGAAGAGTATTACCCCGAATCCCACAATGGGTCGGAGATTGAGCAGGATTCCGCGAGGCAACAAATCGCCAGGTCGTTGCGTGCGGATTTGTGAGCCCTTGAATTTCACGGCGAAATCTGCCCTTGGTCATCGTTGCCGAAAATCTCATCCGCGTAGTTTTCGCGAAGGAACTGGAGATCGGCGCGGTCTTTTTCGCGGTGGGTCTTCTCCTTCATCCGGTAGAGCAGCCGGGGGGAGGCGAAAGGGATCGGGACGCCATCGACTTCGCGGATGATCTGGTCTTTCGAGGCTTCCTCGTAACCGATGCCGCTGGCCGAGGCCATGAGATCCACGCAGATTTCATCGCCGACACGGACGACCGTGTATTTCGCGATCTCACCGGGCTCGAGTTCGAGGACCGCTTTGTCGGGGAGGGACTCGAGGGCTTTATAGACCTTGGCCTCGTTTTCGGGATCGGTAGCGACGACGAGATCGACGTCCATGGTGGATCTTGCGTAGCCGGAGATGATGATCGCAAAACCACCGATGACGATGTATTCGGCTCCCAATCGATTCAGCTCCCGGGCGAGTGCGGCCAGATCCTTCTGCCGTGGGGCGCGCGACGTTAAGCCTTCTTCGGTCGTATCGAATTCCTCATCCATTCGTCCGCCTCCTCGTGGGAATGAAATCGGAAGACCCCTCTGGGTGTGAGTCGGTGCCCGCTTTCCTTGAATTGCTCGTTGATGAATTCCTGAAGGCCATCGGCTGTCGCGAGCGGGTTGATCGGAAGCCTGCGTCGGCCCACGGTTTTGCCGACGGGATCGTCGATATTGATGACGCTGACCTGCTTCATTGGTCCTAGACTAGCTCATGCGGTGAGAATAGGAAGCCTTGAAAACCGTGTTGGCAATGGTGGGTCATCGCTATGGCCAGCCCCGGAAATCACGCACAAGTCCCTCACAAAGCGATACTTGCCTCCAGCTTCACCACCTTCTCCCGGCAGCCCTCTCTGCCCTTCGCCGAAAACAACGCCATCCCCGAACTCCCGCCCGAGGAAGCCACCGTCTTCGCCGCCCTCGGCGACCAGGAATCCGGCGTCGACCGCCTGATCGACGCCACCGGCCTGCCCTCGCAAGTCGTCACCGCCACGCTGATGAAATTGGAGATGCGGAGACTGGTCAGGGCCTTGCCGGGTTTCCGGTATGTGAAGCGATGAACTCCAACCGCCGGGCCCTCCAGATCCTCTTCGCCGCCAGCCTCGGCATGCCCGGAGTCGTGCTCTGCCTCGCCGGCTTCGGGGCCTGGGTCTACGCGGTGATCGGACTCGGCCTTCAACCGGATCGTCCGCCGAACCAACTCTTGCTCACGCTTGCGGCCGGCGGCGGAGCGATCCTGTTCGGCTTCCTGATGTTTGCCTCCGTCGACCTCATGAACGGAGCCCCGCGCTACCGCATGCCCAACCGCCGCCTGATCATCTGTCTCGGCCTTGAGCTGCTGGTCATTGCGACCCTGATGGCAAGCTTCACCACCCTTGCCGGCACCCTCTCCGCGATGGCCTTCGGCGGCATGTCCTGGAAATGGATCGTGGCCTTGTCCCTCGCTCCCGCCGCCGCGACCGCGGCAATCCGTCGCCTTCGCTCGTTCCGCCGGGAGTTGGCCGCCGAGGCCTTGGAGCGGCTCGAGTCCTACAAATTCACACGAATGAATTGAGAGGAGTATCGTGGTTTCTTGAAAACAGACCTCCCTGCAGCAGGAATTCACGGACTAGCAAGATCCGCGACAGGACATGAAACTACCACCCTCCGAGGGTTCAATGCGGCAGGCACCCGGACGGAGCCTTGCGGTCCACGGCGAACGTGGCGACCATGCCTCCAAGCACGGCCAGACCGCAAAACAGAGGAGCTCCGATCAGGAACATCGTGGCCCCCACGTGACCGGAAATGAAGGCGCTAAAAGAGCCGGCCACATAAACCAGCAACGGCATCCCGACTCCCCAGTAGATCGCGTTGCGACCTGCCAGAAATGACCCGGTCAGGCTGACGAGGGCCGCCATCACCACGGATCCGACGCCCATGCGGAGCATCTGGCCCAACCAACCGGAATCGTCCGGCGCGAACCATACTCCAGCCGCACCGCCAAAAACCAAAGCCGCCACGCAGGCAATCACGGTCGAGACCAGGCCTTCGCGGGTGCCAGTCCAGAGGCCGGGACCGCGGCTTGATCCGATCACTCCGCAAGAAGTGCCCGACTTGGAATGGCGTTGGAAAGAGAGCGACAGCACGGAGGAGGCGGGGAGTTTCGTGGTCATGCTTTTCCAATCGCAACCGGAATGCATGATTTCCAAATTTTGTAAAATATCTCTAAACGCTGAAGCTTCAGGTTTCTCAGCTTTCTGGCATTCTTTGACGTAGCGGCAGAGCGGATTCGCGTGTGACAAACTGCCCGGATGAGGGACTTGGATTGGCCGACAGCAAGGTCAGGCCGTCCGGACTCGTGAAAAAGCACCGTCGACCAGGAACGCTCCCATCATCCCGGCGGCAATGGCGAAACCGAGATAGAGCGGGGCACCGAGTATCAAACCGGAGACGCCAGTGCGACCGGCGACCAGAGCAATCAAAACCCCGGCGGCATAGACCAGAATTGGCATTCCCATACCCCAGCGGATGGGATTCCGGCCGAAAAGCAGGCACCCGGGAACGGCCACTACAAAACCCATCGCGACCGAACCGGTCGTCAGCTGCAGGAAGCGGAAGAGCATCCCGCCACCGGCATGCTCGCCGCTGAACCAGTTTCCGGCGACACCACCGAAGCTCAGCGCCGACGCCAGCAGAAACAGCGCAGCGGCCCAGTTGCAGCCTTTGCCGACCCACGACAGCTGCGCCGATTCGGCAACAGACGTCCCTTTTGTAATTTCAGATCCCCCGATCACGCCGACTAATCCAGCAGATGCTTCTTAACAGTGCAAGCTCAAACCTTCCGAAATTTTTAGAGTTCCGGATATGATCCTGATCTTCATAAAAAAATCAAGCTGCAGGCGCATGGATCGGGTTCTCGGTCCTGGCTCTCGGACCCATCGCAGCCGCCGGGAATGCCGATGTAACCTCTCGTCTCACCGCGCCGTACATCACGCAAAGACATCCGCCGACCATGAGACCCATCTTCCTGAGCCTCCTCGCCTCAATCGCTCCTCTTTTCGCGGGCGGGATCATCCCCTCCCAAGTCCCCGCTTCCGCCAAATGGCAACTCCACGCCGACCTCGACGCGATGCGCGGCAGCGAGACCGGGAAATCCATCTTCGCACGGATCGAGGCCGACCACGGTGCCAAGCTCCGGGCCTTCAAGCGGATGTTCTCGATCCATCCGCTCAACGACCTGCGCGGCATCACGCTTTACGGCGACGGCAAGCCCGACCATGCGGTCGCCCTGATCGACGGGACCTTCGACCTCGCCCACATCGAGGACGTCCTTGGCGCCGCCGACAGCTATGAACCCTCCGTTTACGCCGGCATCGCCGTCCATCATTGGAAAGACCGGGAAGTCTGGCAGCACGCCGCGTTCGCCACTGAGAGCCTGCTGGTCTTCAGCCGGCAGAAGGAACTGCTGCACCAGGCGCTCGATGTGCTGACGGCGAACGCCCCGGCCAAGCCCGACCCCTTTTTCACCGCACACGGGGGCAGTCCGCTGATCGTCGCCAGCGCGCGGCTTTCGGAAATCGACATGCCCGGCGACGAGGCGCGGTTGGTCCGAATGGCCAAGACACTCCACATCGCATTCCACGAGCACGGCGGACGCTTCACGGTGCGGATCGGCGCAGGAACTGCGGATGCCGCCGACGCTGAAAACCTGCGCCGGATGCTGAATGGCGTGATCGCGTTCGTCCAGGCAAGCGACGCCCGCTTCGACGGACTCGACCTGCGCGCCGATCTCACGACCGATCCCGCCGCGCCCGACCTGAAAGCCACGCTCAGTCTACCGGTGGGCGAATGGATCACCCTCATGGAAAAGGCCGCCTCCAGCCCGGGGCCGGACCGCTGAACATACCTTTCCACTTCCGAGAAATCCGCCAGACTGGCTCACCTTGAATCCTGTCCCCTGCTCCGATGACTCCCTGCTCGCGCGCCAAGCGCGGGACGGATCGTCGGCGGCATTCGGCACGCTCGTCCACCGCCACCATGGCCGCGTTTACGGTTTCTTGCTGACCCTGACGCGCCACCGGCAGGATGCCGAGGACCTCACGCAGGAGACCTTTCTCCGCGCTTGGAACAAGCTCCACCTTTTCGATCCCACCCTGCCGCTACTGCCGTGGTTGTTCACCATTGCCCGCCGCCTCTCGATCGCCGCCCTGAGAAAGTCCCGCCCGCCGCCCGCCGAACTGCCCTTTCCCACCGAGTCCCAGCCTGCCTGCAACTCGCTTTGGCTATGGGAGATGGCGAAACGCGATCTTTCCGCCGATGCCTACAGCGCCCTGTGGCTCCACTACCGGGAAGAGCTGTCGTTGAAGGAGGTCGCCGGCGTCCTCGGCAAGCGGGAAGGTGCGGTGAAAGTGATCCTCCACCGCGCCCGCAAGACGCTGGCAGAAACGCTCCGCAGCCAGACCTCGTCACCGCATTCAGAATTCCAACGCACGCCATGAAATCCCGGGAACCCCACGATGAGATCGGCGACCTGCTCCGTGCCCATAAGCCCGTCCCCCGGCCCTCGCCTGGACTGGAAGCACGGATCATCCGCTCGCTCGGCGAACCCGAGCCCGCGAAGGTTAGTCGGGGCTGGCCCTGGTTTCTGCTCCCCCCCGCCGTGGCTGCCGCCATCGTGCTGATGTGGCCGGATCCGGCAGCGGTGCCTGTGGCTACCGGCACCGACCCAGCCCCGGCCCAAACGAATCATCGGGTCGCGGCACCTGTGACGGTCTCCAGCAATCCGCTGGAGCGTGAAAAGCTGGCGCTGGAAAACGATGCCCGCCGGGCCAGCCGCTTCCTGATCGATTGCCTGCCTTCCCTGACTTCGCCGCTCGACTGACGGCACGCCACTTCAAAGCGGGGTGCGCGGTCAGCCAGTTCGCAGGTTAGGTTCCGCCGGGGATCATTCCGTTTTCTTCTGACGGTCTCCCTTCTTGTGCATCTCCTTCTCGACTTCGTGCAGCCGCTTTTCGCGGGTTTCCAGTTTCTCCGCCATCTGCCGGAGCTCCCGTTCGCGCTTGGCAAGTGTCTCTTGCTTGGCGGCGAGGTCGGCCTCGCGCTCGGGGAACTCCCGCTCGCGCTTGCCAAGTTCGCGGTCACGTTCCACGAGTTTCGCTTCGATTTCCTTGAGGTGCTTCATCCGCGCTTCCATCTCCCGGGCGGCCTGTTTCATCCGCTCGTCGGGCACCGGCCGCGCCGGCTCAGACTTGGTTTCCGGGCCGGACTTTTTCAAAAACGCTTCCATGCGGTCCATCCGCGCGCTCAGCTCACGAGCGGCCTTTCCCATCCGGGCGTCGCGCTCTTGCATCGCACGCTCCAGCCGCTCCATGCGCTCCATCGCCATCCGGCGTTCGCGTTCGACCTCGGCGGGCCCGTGGGTCGGGCGTGCTTCAGGTCGGGGGCCGTTCGGTGCCATGCCCGTCACGGGCGGCCGCGGGGGAGTCGGGGCCTCGATGTTCCTCCGCTCCGGGCGCTGTGGCTGGCCGGCTTGGGCACGCTCGCGCCGCTGGGCTTGCTGCCGCTCCGGATGCACCGCATGCGGACGGGCCTCGGGCCGATCTTTCTCAGGGGAAGGTGGCACCGGTGCTTGGGCGAAGGCACAGGGAATGACGAGCAGGGACGCCGCGACGAGCGAATGGATGCTGGGTTTCATGGTTGATTGGGGTTCAAGGGCGGCAACACGGCCAACCCGTCTATTCGAAACGCCGCCGCCAGCCCGGAGTTGTCCGATTTCTCGTTTTTCCTGCCCCCCAAACCCGTGGCTGGGCTCTCAGGCCGGTTCCGAAGTCGCATCAATAGAGTTCGACCAGATATTGCTCCCGCACCCCGGCCCCGCGGATGCGGACCCAGTAGATCCCTTCCTTGTTGGCTCCCTTGGGTTCGAAATTGATCGCATTCATCTTCGACGAGATCCACGCGATCTCCAGCTTCTCCCCGAGTTCCTTGTCCGCCCAGGTGAAAGGCTTTTGCGGTCGTGCCGCCAGCCGGAAGACCTCCACCTCCAGCGCGTTGCGGGACGGCGAACCCTCGCGGAGATAAAACGACCAACCATCGCCATGGAGATACTTCAACGGAAAGAAGCCCTTGCCGGGATAGCTCCACGTGTCTCCGGCCTTGTCCTTGCCTGAAGTGTCCATGCAGGCCATCGCCGCGAACTTCGTCCCACCGCCGAAGCCGGCCCGGCCCATCGGGGGATTCAAGCACCAGCGCCGGTGCCCACGCGCCTCGCGGTTGTTGGCGCCACCGTCGTTCATGTATCCCTCCACGCTTCCCACGACATCAGGCCCGCCCGATAGGTTGCAGATCTCCGTGAAGTGCCCGAGGTCGTGCGAAAGCGAGCCCTTGGCATCGCACGCCTTCGCCGCCGCGACCGCCTGCTCGTTCATCCGGGCATCCGCTTCCACATCGTAAGACACGCCGCAGAGATAGCGGTAGGCGTTCAGCCGATTCACCGCCGTGCCAGCTTTCGGGTCGATCCCCTCCGGAATCTCGCGAGCGAGGATCTCCGCCAGGGTTCTCTCGATTTCATCCTGAGTGCGGGGATGAAGATTCTTTTTCAATTCCTGATCCACCGGGAAAGTCACCGGACTTTTCTCCCCGTCCTTGACCTCGGCGGGCATCGGCTTGCCCCTCTCCCACTTGCCCAGCCAGGCCACGTCCTCTTCGCACAGATCCTTGAATTCGATCGCGAACTGCTTGCCGTCACGACGCTCCAAAGTGACCACCTCGTTCTCGACCCGCAGCACCTTGCCCGTAACCTTCCGACCAAGGGGACTGGTGAATTCCCGCCACTCGTCGGCAAAGCCGGACAGGATCGTCAGACTCAAGATCAGCAAGAAACATCGTTTTCTCCAGATCATCCTAGGGAGAGCATTCCCACAATCCGCCCGAGCTTGGCAAGTTCTACCCCGGAAACTTGGGATCCCCCTATTCTCCTTCCGCATCGCCATTCACGACGACCGGCTCAAGCTTGCGGAAGTGCACCTGGCCGACGCGACGCCCATCGGTGCTGGTGACCTTCGCTTCCCAGCCGTGGATCTCGACCATCTCGCCCACTTCCGGGAAACGCCCGAGCTGCTGGGTGATGTAGCCGCCAACCGTGGTGACCTCGCCGCTGTCGAGTTCGAGCTCGTCCGCCATTTCGGTGAGGTCGTTCAGCGTCATCGCACCTTCGATCACGAACTCGTTGTCGTTGATCCAGTTCGACTCCGGCTTCTCGTTGTCGAACTCGTCGTGGATGTCACCGACCAACTCGGCGATCACATTGTCGAGGAAGACGATGCCGACCGGCGTGCCGAACTCATCGACCGCCATGGCAAGATGCGCGCGCTCCTTGAGGAAGAACTTCAGAAGGACATCGAGCGGCATGGTGTCGGGCACCATCTTGAGCTCGCGCTTGATCCGCATCAGGTCGGGATCGGGCGTGCCGACCAACCTGAGCACGTCCTTGATGTGGATCAGGCCGATCGCGTTGTCGAGATGGCCACCCTTGGCCAGCGGGAAGCGGGTGTGCTTGGTGCGGCGGGCGGTTTCGAGCGACTTCTCAAAGGGCTCGTCGGCGTGGAGCACGATGACCTCCTGGCGCGGCGTCATCACATCGCGAACCCAGAGTTCATTCAGCTCGAGGGCGTTGATCAAAATCTCACGTTCGATCTCGGTGACCTCCTCGGCGCGCTCGCTTTCCGCGACCAGCAGCGCGAGTTCGTCGGCGGAGTGGACATGCTCGCCCTCGCCCACGGGGTCGATGCGGAGGACGTTCTTCAGGATCCAGTTGGCCGTGCCGTTGAGGATCCGGATGGCCCAGTGGAAGGTCCGGTAAAACAGGTGCAGCGGACCCACCAGCAGCAGCGTGGTGGCGACGGACTTGCGAATGGCGATCGATTTCGGAATCAGCTCGCCGATCACCACGTGGAGGAAGGTGAACGAAGCGATCGCGAGAACGAAAGAGATCAGCCTCACCGGATGGATCGACAGCCCCAGAATATCGGCATCCAGGGGGACGCCGGCCATCAGCAGCAGCGGGGAGACCAGCGCCGCGACGAAAGGCTCGCCGAGGAAGCCGAGCGCCAGCGAGGCGATGGTGATGCCGAGCTGGTTGGCGGAAAGGTAGCCTTCGAGGTGGCTGACCACGTGCTGCGCGGTGGCGGTGCGGGCCGGCATGTCCTTGGCGGCCGCCTCCAGCTGGCTGGGCCGGACTTTGACGATGGCGAATTCCGACGCGACGAAGAACGCGTTGAGCAGCAGGAAAAAGGTGATGCCCGCGAGATAGAGCAGGCATTTCCCGAGCGAAGGGAGCTCGGTCGAAATTTCGGCGGACGACGCCAGCAGGAAAAGATCGGGCAGCGCGGTCATCCCGGTCAGAGCTTTTCGTAAACGCCTTGGTCACGGCGTTGGAGCACGGTGAAGCCCGCCGATTTGGCGTCGCTCACGGACAGCGGCTTCGCGACCCGTGGCGTGTTCACCTTGGAAATCACCTTGCGCACCGCATGGCGGCAAAGCGGGCATTGCTCGAGTGCCGGACGGTCGATTGGCCGTCTGAGTTCAAAACCCTTGCGGCAAATGCGGCAAGATCGTTCCGGATCTTCGGGGCTTTCGGAAAGGTATTCGTAGATGGGCATCGAGGGGACGGGAGGGCGAGCTTTTACCGCCTCCCGTCAACCGTAGCGGACGGCGTGCCGTTTTACCAGCTCGACTTCGTCACGCCCGGGATCATGCCGTGCGAGGCGAGCTCGCGGAAGCTGATACGGGACAGACGGAAGCGGCGGAGGAAAGCGCGGCGGCGACCGGAGTAGGCGCAGCGGTTCACCAGCCGGGTCGGGCTGGCATCACGGGGCAGCATCGTCAAGCCGATGTAGTCCTTCTCGGCCTTCAGCTTGTGACGAAGGTCGGAGTATTTGGCGACAGTGCGCGCCTTGCGCTCGTTGCGGGCAATCCAGCTCTTTTTAGCCATAATTCGGGGGGCGGTGAATACCCGCTGAGCAGACCCGTGCAAGCCCAAACTTGGGAATTTTGTGAGATAGGCCCAAGGCAGCAGCATTCAGCGACTAGTGAATCTGAACGCATGATTTTGATTGCATGTTTTTTAATTCCGTCTTCTTTCCCCGCCGCCGCCTGACCTGACCGCCATGCTCATCGATAATCTGCTCTCTCCCGTCGTGCTCGCCTTCCTGCTGGGCCTCGTCGCCTGCCTCGCCCGGAGCGATCTCCGGCTGCCGGAACCGGTGTTCCAGGCACTCTCGATTTACCTGCTGTTCGCGATCGGCATGAAAGGCGGTGCCGCGGTGGCCGAAGCCGGCTTGGCCCGGGTGGTGGTGCCGGGATTTGTCACGCTGGGACTTGGAATCGCCACGCCGTTGATTGCCTTCTGGCTGATGCATACCTGGGGCCGACTCGACCGCATCAATGCCGCCGCCGTGGCCGCCCACTTCGGCTCGGTCTCCGCCGTGACCTTCCTGGTCGCCAACGAGGCCGCCCAACGCTCCGGCTTGAACCCCGAAGGCTTCCTGCCCGCCCTGGTGGCGATTCTTGAGATCCCCGGCATCATCATCGCCCTGCTGCTTGCCCGCCGCGGCCCGGGGCCGGCCTTCTCGAGAGAGGCGATGGCCGAAGTGCTGACCGGCAAAAGCATCGTCCTGCTCGCCGGTGGCACCCTGATCGGCTACCTGTCGAGCAAGGCTCAGTGGGAAAGCGTGAAGCCCTTCTTCGTGATTCCCTTCAAGGGCGTCCTCTGCCTGTTCCTGCTCGAACTCGGTGCCCTCGCTGGCCGGCGGCTCAAGGACATCCGCCATTCCGGGATCCGCCCGGTGATCCTTGCAATGCTGCTCCCGCTCCTTCACGGCGCACTTGGCGTGGCCGGCGGCTTGCTCGCCGGACTTTCTCCCGGCGGGGCCGCGGTGCTCGGGGTCATGGCTGCCAGCGCATCTTATATCGCCGCTCCCGCCGCCGTCCGCATCGCCCTGCCGGAAGCGAGTCCCGGCGTGTATCTGACATTGTCCCTCGGGGTGACTTTCCCTTTCAATCTCGCCCTCGGCATCCCGTGGTGCCTGTTCCTCGCCCGCCACCTCGAACCCCTGCTGTCATGAAGGTCCGCCTGAAAAAAGTCACCATCGTCGCGGAAAGCCTGCTCCGCACGCAGTTGCTCAAGCTCCTCGCCAGCCACGGCGTGACCGGTCACACGATCACGCTGGCCGAAGGCTGCGGCTCGCGCGGAGTCCGCGCCTCCGAATGGGAAGGCCGCAACATCCAGATCGACACCCTCGTCAACGACGCCACCGCCGACCTGTTGATGCAGGGCATCGCGACGCGCTTCTTCGATCACTTCGCGGTGATCGCCTACTCCTGCGATGTGGAAGTGCTGCGCGGCGAGAAATTCGTCCCTCCTGCCGGCTCCTGACCGGCCCCCGGCGGCCCCTTCAGTAGCTCGAGCAACTGGGCCAGCCGGACGTGCTGCTCGAGCGGATGGCGCAGTGGCGTGTCGCCATCGATCTCGTAGTGGTTCCGCCGCCCCTCGCGACGCCGGCGGATCACTCCGGCAGCCTCAAGTTCGCCGATGATCCGGATCACCGCCCGCTCGGTGATCCCGATCCGCGCGGCGATGTCACGCACCCGCAGGTCCGGCTCACGCCACAGCAACAGGATCGTGTGCGCGTGGTTGCTCAGGTAGGTCCAGCCCGGCCCGCTCGATTTCATGTCCCGGGCTAACAAAAACCGCACGGGATCAAACATGAAAATAATTTCAGGCGGTTGGTTTCATCCGTCGCCCGCCTCTCGCCTTTGCACTTGGCTCGACAGCAGCCGCAGCGGATGTCTGAATCGCCTTGTGAGTCCCATCGACATCGAGGTCCCGTCGGTGGCCCAGATCCATCGGGCAGCCATCGAAAAGGCGGCCCTCCGATTGGCCGCGGGAGAGAAGCCACGGCGGGCCTTCGCGGGGCTTCCGATGGGGGGACTCAGCGAATCGGAGCGTTCGGAGCTCATGCTGGCGACCACGTTGCGGGCCCGCGAGTTGATTGCCCGGAACCACCGGCGCAACCGCACGCTCGGCATCATCTGGACGGTCTGCGGCCTGATCCCGCTGGTCTTTTTCAGCTTCAACTGGTTCCGCCACGGACACTGGAGCCTGGTCTTGCTCATCATCGGGCTGCCGGCCCTCGTCAAAGGCTTCCGGGTGCTTCGTCTCAAGCCGACGCAGCAGCCGGACCTCGATTGATGCGTTTCAGCGCCCCGCCACCGGCCGCGCCCAGAATTTCGATGGCGGCAGATCGTTCGGCCGCACGACGACGATCCCGGCGTGCTTCGAGGAGCCGTCCAGGTAGTCGGTGATCGGGCGGTCGATGATGGTCATGCGCCCTTTGTCGCGGTCCGACGTGGCATGGGTGAAATACGCACGGCCCTTGAGTTTCACGATCAGCCCGACGTGCGAGGTGTAGCCGTTGTGCCAGTTCGTGGTGATTGCCACCACGTCGCCGTCCTGCAAGTAGCCCTCGATCCTGCGGACGCTCTTCTTCGGAATGTGATACACCGGCAGCTTCGACACCCGGGCCTCGATCCGGCCCATCTCCGGCAGCAGCGAGGGATTGTTGCGCAGGTAGCGGTAGCTCTTCCACTGCACCGTCATCTCGCGGATCTCCCGCTTCAGGCGCACCGCCCCGGGGATGCGCGGCGTGATGTTCTTGGCGAAGCCGCGGCGCTCGTTGTCGTAAAAGACCTCCTCGAGGTGATGCATCCGGCTGAGGTAGCCGCCGGTGCAGCGACCGTCGCGGTAGCGCTCCAGCTCGACCATGTGCAGCATGTCCTGCGGCGTATAGGGACCGGGCTTGTAGCGGAGCATGCGGGCGAAACCGAGGGCGTTCTCGTAGTAAGTCCAGCAGTCCATCGCGCCGAAATTCACGACCGGCGATTCGATGCGGTCGTCGACTTCCAGCGTGTAATTCACATACGGCGTCCCGACCATCGCCCGCGCCGCGCGGATGGTGCGCGCGCCGATCGGCAACTGCCGCCAGTTCTCCTTCTCCGCCTGCTGGACCATCGCGCGGAACTTCGCCTCGCCTTTGAACACCGTCGCCATCGGAAGCCGCGGCGCGCTCGGCGGGGTGACGGTGTGCTGCGCGGCGGCGGGCAAGGCGGCCAGCGCCAGGAAAGCGGAAATCACCACGTTTTTCATGGGTCCATCCTAGGGCCATCAGGAGAAAAGCAAAGAAGCTTTCCGCCGGATCATGGCTTCCGCCTCAGCCGGATCGGACCTTTCGCCGTGGAAGGATCGACGACCCGGCCGCCTTGCACGATCTCGATCCGCCCCGCCGCCACCAATCTCCGCGCCGCCCGTCGCGCGTCTTCCATGCGATCCGCCCACCCATCGGGGAAAACCTCTCGCGCCGCCTCGCTCGGGCAGATCGTCGCCCCGGCCGCGCGTTTCGAAAGTAACCCCACGATCGCGTCTTCCATCTTCCGATCCGCGTCGCTCGGCTTGCTGCGGCGGCAGGCATCGGAGCAGTATTTCACCTCGTCCCAACAGCGCTCCCACTTCTTCCGCCACTCGATGCGGCGGCCGCAGGTGGCGCAGGTCTTGTCGGGTGGCGGCATCGGTGTCGTTGACATAACCCGCATGTCCCCGCAGACAAGTCACCAATCATGTCCGAAGCCCACCAAGCCCCCCGCAGCCCGCGCGACGAAATCGACGGCATCGTCTATTTCCCCCGCCTCTGCGACAAGGTCCGACTCCACGCCGCCGGCACGCTTTCGCCTGAATACCACGCCAACCTCGGCTCCGGCATGGACCTCTGGACCTGCCAGTTCCTCGGGGTGAATTACGCGCCGCTCGCCGAGCAGGTCCGCACCGGCAAGTCCGACGCCGAAGCCCTCGCCTGGACCCGCAAAAACGGCACGCCTCGCACCGTCGCGGAACTCGCTTGGTGGTCCGCCTTCATGAAGACCCGCGGCTTCCGTGACGATCTCGCCGAACGCCTCGCCCAGCGCAAGGCGGAGTCCGGCCTCACCGACCGCACCGACATCGTCACCTTCATGGACTACATCGACGCCGATGAAGGTCGGATGTGAGCGGAAAAGCTCACTCTAACAAGTGCTCCAGCGCCTTCCGGTCCATCGCGTGGCGGAAGGCCGTCTCGCGGTCGATGACCCGGTCGCGCACCAGGTTCGACAAGGATCGCTCCAGCGTGATCATGCCGTCCTCGCCGCCGGTAAGCATCGCGTTGCGGATGTGGTGGTCGTGACCCTCGCGGATGCCGTTGGCGACGCCCGGCGTGACCATCAGCTTTTCCACCGCGGGAATCAGTCCCCGCGACCGGGTCGGTATCAGCCGCTGCGAAAGCACCGCCCGCAGCGACAGCGCCAGTTGGTTGCGGATGTGCGCCTGCTGGTGGCCCGGAAAAACATCCACGATGCGGTTCACCGCCGCCGTGGCGCTGCCGGCATGCAGGGTGCCCAGGACGAGGTGCCCCGTCTCGGCCGCTGTTAGAGCGGCGGAAATGGTGTCGAGATCCCGCAACTCGCCTAACAGGATGACGTCCGGATTTTCCCGCAAGGCGGCGCGCAGGCCGGACGCGAAGCTCTCGACGTTGGTCCCCACTTCCCGCTGGTGAACCAGGCAGCGGATGTCGCGATGCTCGTATTCGATGGGATCCTCGATCGTGATGACATGCCGCGCCCGGGTCCGGTTGATGTGATCGACCAGGGCCGCGAGGGTTGTCGATTTCCCCGAACCCGATGCCCCCGTCACCAGCACCAGGCCATGCGGAAAATCGGCCAGCTTCAGAAGATCCTCCGGCAGCGAAAGCTCCGACAGCGGCGGGATCCGCAGCCGGATCGGCCGCAGCGCCGCAGCCACACCGTCCAGATGGCGGAAGACATTGATGCGGATCCTCCGGGGGCCGTCCGCGGTCTCCCAGCGGATCGCGAAATCCGCGCTGCCGGTGCGCTCGAGCTCCTCCTTCGAAGCCTCATCCGGCAGCAAGCCGAGGATCTGCCCGGCGGTCGGATGGTCCGCATCGAGCGGTACGATCGCCCCGTTCCGTCGGACGCGCGGCGGCTTGCCCGATGACAGGAAGATATCGGTCGCATCCAGCGAAAGCGCGAGATCGAGCGTCGCCCGCAGCTCCGTCTCAGGCCGCGCGACAGATTCGACCGATGGCACCGCCACCGCAGGCTTCGCGAAAGCCGCCACCGCCAGCGCCAGCGGATCGTCCTCCCGGGCATCCTCGCCCCGCGGCGCGGCACCGAGGGCATTGACCTCGACCCGGAACTCCGCCTCACCGGGACGGATCATGTAGCCGAAACTCGTTCCATCCGCCGCCTCGAAAATTCCCTCCGCCCACCCGGCCGGAGCCCCGCCACCGGGTCCCGCAAGCTCTTGGGAAATCCGCCGCAGCATCTCGGTGCGCAGCGCGGGCATCGAAAGCCCGATCATCTCCCCGGCCTTCAGCAGAAACGGAACCTTGTCCGAGACCAGCACCAGCCGCTCGGCCCGCTTTTCCACCATCAATTTCAGGAATGTATCGATCACCGCCATCTTGTGGATCCGCCGCAGCGCCATGGATTAATGCCAGCAGCGCCTTCGCTCGTCTCCAACTGAAGCCGGAATTCTCCCGGAGTCGGAAGTTCCTCCCCGGCACCCGCGATTCCAATCTTGCGATTTATTAAGGTTTTATTGAATATCAGCGCGTCGCTGACAGTAATCAAAGTTCGTTCCCATGCCTTGAACCCGGCCGCCCGATGAAGCAAACCCTCTCTAAACTCGCGCCCCTGGTGCTCGGATTCGCGGCGCACGCCCTTCCCGCTTCCGCACAGATCATCGTACCAGGTGACCGCACCCAGTTGAACGCCTTCAATGCAGGCCTTCCCGGCGACATCGGCGGCCAGATCGAGTTCCTCATCGATCCCGACAACAACGGTATCTTCGACAGCATCGACCAGTCCGCCGGCTTCCGCTACCAGTCGATCACCGGCTTCGGCACCGTCTATGATTTCTGCACCGACTTCTACACCGGAGAAGACGGCGACATGACCTACCTGGTGAGCTCCGGCCTCGGATCCATCGATCCCTTGCGCCAGGCGCAAATCCGCGCGCTGTTCTCCAACGCCGTGCCTGGCTTTAACCTCAAGCTCCAGGACTACATCGACCTCAACGGCGGCGACTGGGCCTACAATGCCATCTACGACAACGAGTTCAGCGACCTCGTCGGCTACGCGGGCGGCATGCAGTCCGCGCTGTGGGAAATCATCCACGAACAGATTGCCCCACTGGGCGTCGAAGTCGCGGATCCCGGACAGTTTGAAGCCACCTCCGATGGCCTGTTCCCAACCTCCAGAGCAACCCGCGCCCTCGGCTACGCCAACCTCTTCCTCGACAACATCCAGGGCACGACCCCGGCTTGGACCGACCGGGGCGGCTTGAACTACCACTTCGCCGATGGCGGTGAGGATCAGGACCGCCTCTGGTTCGCCGTCGTCCCGGAGCCCTCGTCAGCGCTTCTCGGCGCGATCGGACTGGCCGCCTTTTGCCGCCGCCGCCGCCGCGATTGAAATCCCGCGCCCCGGACTGGACGCCCCGCAGCCGCGGCCTAAGCTCGGTCGCATGTCCGACTTCGTTTACCAGGATCCCTTTCCGCTCGGCCCCGACACCACGGAATACGAGTGCCTCACCACGGACCACGTCAGCCTCTCCGAACTCGAAGGCCAGCCGGTCCTGAAAGTCGCACCGGAAGGCCTCGCCCTGCTCGCCAACGAAGCGATGAAGGCGATCAATTTCACCCTCCGCCCGAGCCACCTCGCCCAGGTCGCCGCCATCCTCGACGACCCGGAAGCCAGCGAGAACGACCGCATGGTCGCCCTGATGCTGCTCAAGAACGCCGAGATCGCCGCCAAAGGCATCCTGCCCGCCTGCCAGGACACCGGCACCGCCACCGTGGTCGGCAAAAAAGGCCAGCAGGTGTGGACCGGCTGCGATGACGCCGAGTGGCTGTCGAAAGGCATCCACAAGACCTACCAGGAGGAAAACCTCCGCTATTCGCAGACCGCCCCGCTCACGATGTATGAGGAGGTCAACACCAAGACCAACCTCCCCGCGCAGATCGACCTCTATGCGACCGAAGGCGATGCCTACAAATTCCTCTTCGTCTCGAAAGGCGGTGGCTCGGCCAACAAGACCTTCCTCTATCAGGAAACCAAGGCGCTCCTGAATCCGAAGCGGCTCAAGGAATTCGCCATCGAGAAAATGCGCTCCCTCGGCACCGCCGCCTGCCCGCCCTACCACCTCGCGCTGGTCATCGGCGGCACCTCGGCGGAGACCTGCCTCAAGACCGTCAAGATGGCCTCCACGCGCTACTACGACGCCTTGCCGACCTCCGGCAACACCCAAGGCCAGGCTTTCCGCGATCTCGAACTCGAGAAGGAACTGTTAGAGGCCGCGCGCCAGATCGGCATCGGCGCGCAGTTCGGCGGGAAATACTTCGCGCTCGATGTCCGCGTGATCCGCCTCCCCCGCCACGGCGCGTCCTGCCCGGTCGGCATCGGCGTGTCCTGCTCCGCCGACCGACAGGCCAAGGCGAAGATCACCAAGGACGGCATCTTCCTCGAGAAACTCGAAAAGGACCCCGGCCGCTTCATCCCGGAAAAGTATCGCGACTGGAAGTTCAAGGGCGTCGAAATCGACCTCGACCAAGGGATGGAGCAAACCCTCGCCACCCTCGGCAAATACCCCGTCACCACCGCCGTCTCGCTCAGCGGCACCATCATCGTCGCCCGCGACATCGCCCACGCGAAGCTCAAGGAGCGGCTCGATGAAAGCGGCGAGCTGCCCGATTACTTCAAGCAGTATCCCGTCTACTACGCCGGCCCCGCCAAGACTCCGGCCGGCTATCCGTCCGGCTCCTTCGGCCCGACCACCGCCGGCCGCATGGACGGCTATGTCGATCTCTTCCAGAGCCACGGCGCCTCCCTCGTCATGCTGGCCAAGGGCAACCGCTCGCAGGCCGTGACCGACGCCTGCAAGAAACACGGCGGCTTCTACCTCGGCTCCGCCGGCGGCCCCGCCGCGCTGCTGGCGAAAGAGCACATCAAGAGCCAGGAAGTCGTCGAGTATCCCGAACTCGGCATGGAGGCCGTCTGGAAAATCCGCGTCGAGAACTTCCCCGCCTTCATCCTCGTCGACAACAAGGGCAACGACTTCTTCAAGAAGATCAACGAATGCCCGGTGTGCGTGTGAGGAAACCAAATCGCGATTTGCCGCCGTCGCGGGGATCCAGTAGTCTCAGCCTATGACCGCTCTTGCCAAAAGTGAGCCGATTTCAATCGAAGACTACCTCGCCGGAGAGGAAGTCAGCGATGTGAAGCATGAGTATCTCGGCGGGACGGTCCATGCCATGGCCGGCGCAACGAATCGTCACAACATTATCGCGATGAACGCGCTCGGGCTTCTCTTCGGGCAGCTCCGCGGCAAACCCTGCCAGCCCTTCAACAGCGATACCAAGGTCCGGATCAAGTTCCCCGACCAAACCCGGTTCTACTACCCGGACGCCATGGTCGTGTGCGCTCCAAACCCGGCAGAAGACCACTTCCAAGACCGGCCGGTCGTCCTCATCGAGGTCCTCAGCGAGTCCACCCGGCGCACGGATCTTGGAGAGAAGCTCGATGCTTATCCGACGATCCCATCCCTCGAAGTGCTGCTTTACGTCGAGCCGGATACCCCGTACGTCACCGTCCATCGCCGCCGGGCGGCAGGCGGCTTCGCCATCGAGCACCATGCAGGCTTGGACGCCGTGATCCCGCTGCCGGAGATCGAAGCGGAACTCCCGCTGGCAGACCTCTTCGACCGCGTCGACTTCGCATCGTGATCCCCCGCGATCGCGTGTCTGGCAGGACGCGACGTTAACGGGCAAACTGGCCGCGGAGAACAGCAACTTCAACTTCAAGGCCAAGCCGCAAGGCACCCCACTCGACCTGACCGGCGACTGGGATGGCATCGCGACCCAGAATCGCGACTCGCTCCGACAAACCTATACGATCCTCCCGACCTCCCTGCCCGGCGTGTTCGACCTCTCCGGCAGCGGACTGTCGCTGGAGTCGGGTGAATTCGCCATCAGCGGCACCGCGCGGATCCACTCGACCGGCAAGGTCCAGCTCCTTACGATCAGCGACTTCGTTGAAGACTGCCCTGAAATCAGCACCTCACTGGCCGGAACCGTCAAGCCGGGGCGCGCGCAGCCTGTTGCGCGGCATGGATTCCACCGGATCACCGCTTCAGGTCCGCCTCAGCCGCTGATCGGGTGGCTCACTCCTCGGTGCCGTAGCGGATTCCGAACTCGCGCTGGCTCAGCAGGTCGCTGTCGTTCTTGTCGAGCTTGGAGAACTTCTTCATCAGCACCGAACTCTTGGTCCCGCGGTTGAGGGTCAGCGAGTATTCATCGGGATCGAGGTGGTCATCCCCGTCCAGATCGGCGATGAAGAAGGTCTGCGCCTTGGACGGGCGCTTCACGGTCTTGCCGGCAAAGTGGGCAATGTATTCGTCCACCGTCAGGTCTCCGCTGATGTCATCGTCGGTGGAATTGAAGCGGTGGTTCATCACCACCCACGGCAGCGTGTTCGGGAAGGCGACCAAGTATTCCTGAAAAGTCACAATCGCGTCGAAATTGCCATCGGCACGCTCGAACTCGCGGGTCCACACCGCCTCGCGCTGGCTGCCGTCGCCCTTGGTGGTGATGGTGATCTCGGCAGATTTTGCCGAGTCTCCGGCGGCGTTCTTCGACGCAACCGAATAACGATAGGTCGTTGCGGGTTCGACATCGGTGTCGGTGAAGGTCCGATCGGTCGAAGTATCGAGTTCCGTTCCGTTCCGGAAGATAACGTAACCGGTCGCACCGCTCACCGAGCTCCAAGTGAGGACAACCCCGGCATCCGTAGCGGAGCCGTTCAATCCGGTGGGAACTGCCGGCGTGTTGAGTGTGGTCACCGGATTGGATGTCGCGCTCGCGGTCAACCCGTCGCTGGCATCAACAGCGATAACGGTATAGGTGTAGGTCGTCCCGGGAGTTAGACCCGTATCGGTGAAAGTGAGATTTGTGGTCCCGGTTCCCGGTTCGACTCCATTGCGCAGGACCCGGTATTCGGTGGCATTAGTGGATGCGGTCCAGGTGACGGTGACCGAAGTTCCGCTGATCGCGACCGCCACCACGTTCCCTGGAGCAGTGGGTATGGCGAATGCAGGAATCGCAAAAACGGCGAACAGGAGCAAAATGAGGAATCGCATGGAAGTGATGGGATGGGAACGGTTGGCTTTCCGTCGCCGGAGACCTTGGGACTGTCCGACCCCACCCGCAAGTGCCGAGTCGGGCCGTTCACACCGGGAAAACCGCCGGGGTGCGAATTTGTGTCTCGTTTTCTCCGCGATGACAGGCACCGCCGCGCAGCAGCTGCAATCAAACCGTGATTTCCCGCCGGAAGCTGCTTGCTTCCAAGGATGAAGGAAAGCCGCACCGAACACGACTCCATGGGCGAGATGCAAGTGCCGGGGGCGGCTCTCTACGGAGCATCGACCGCACGCGCGGTGGATAATTTCCCCATCTCCGGCACTCCCCTGCCGCCGCCACTGATCCACGCGCTGGCCCGGATCAAGCGGGCTGCGGCGGAAACCAACGCCGAACTGGGCCTGCTGCCACAAGATCTGGCGACCGCCATCGCCGCCGCCGCGGGGGAAATCGCCGAGGGCCGTCACGATGCGCATTTCCCGGTCGATCTCTATCAGACAGGCTCCGGCACCTCGTCCAACATGAACGTCAACGAGGTGATCGCCACCTTGTGCCGCCGGGCCGGGACCAGTGTCCATCCGAACGACCACGTGAACCTCGGGCAGTCGTCGAACGACACCTTCCCGACCGCCATCCATCTCGCGGCGGCCCTCGTGCTGCGGGACCGGTTGATCCCCGCGATGCTTGGCCTTGAAAGCGCGCTGAAAGCCAAGTCGCTCGAGTTTTCACGGGTGCTCAAGATCGGCCGCACCCACCTGATGGACGCCACCCCGGTCACCCTCGGCCAGGAATTCGGCGGCTGGGCCCGCCAGGCCGGCCTCGCCGCATCGCGTGGCAACAAGGCGGTGAAGGCGCTGACGGAGCTTCCTCTCGGCGGCACCGCCGTCGGCAGCGGGCTCAACACCCACCCGCGCTTCGCGGAACTCACCATCGCCCGCCTCGCCGCTGAGACGGGGCTGCCCTTCCGGGAGGCGACCGACCACTTCGAGGCACAGTCTTCCAAAGACGCCTGCGTCGAGGCCCACGGCCAGCTCGCCACCATCGCCGTGTCACTCCACAAGATCGCCTGCGATCTCCGCCTGCTTTCCTCCGGGCCCCGCTGCGGGATTGGTGAAATCCTCCTGCCCGCCACCCAGCCGGGCTCATCCATCATGCCCGGCAAGGTCAACCCGGTGATCCCGGAAGCCGTCACCATGGTCGCGGCACGGGTCGCAGGGAACCAGACCACCATCGCCTGGTGCGGGGCGGGCGGATTCCTCGAGTTGAATGTCTCGATGCCGCTGCTGGCGGCCTGTTTGTTAGAGTCGGTGAACCTGCTCGCAAACGCCGCCATCATTCTGCACGAGAAATGCGTCGCCGGCATCACTGCCGACGAGGAACGCTGCCGCGGACTGATCGAGCTGTCCCTTTCGATGATCACCGCGCTCGCCCCCCGGATCGGCTACGAAGCGGCGGCGAGGATCGCGAAGGAATCCGTCGCCACCGGCCGGACCATCCGCGAGCTCTGCCTGGAGCGGCTCGCAGAACTGGGGTTGTCGGCCGGCGAACTGGAGGAGCTGCTGGATCCGGCAAGGATGGCGGGTGGGAAATGAACGGCAGGGTCCGTTGACCGCCACCACCCCTTGGTCACAGGGAGATCCCGAAGAAATCCATCATCACCTGCCGGTAGACGTCGCGCTTGAACTCCGGCAGCCATTCCAGATCGAACTCCTCCGGCAGGATCCACCGGTAGGCCCCGAACTCGCGCGGCTTCTGGTTTACGTTCACCTCGGGCGCGCCGGGCTTCAGCAGGCAGTGGTAGTAGGTCTGCTCCTGGCCGTGGCAGCCGTGCTTGCGCATCTTTTTGAAGCGGACCTGTTCGGGGTAGAGATAGCGGTAACCGGTCCGGTAGCCGATCAGTTCGTAATGCTCCGGCGACAGCCCCACTTCCTCGCGCACCTCGCGGAACAGCGCCTGCTCCAAAGTCTCGCCGTCGTCCACCCCGCCCTGCGGGAATTGCCAGGCGCCCGGGATGGTCCAGCGCTCACAAACGAGCAACTGGCCCTCCGGCTTGAGCATCAGCGCGGCGACATTCGGACGAAAGCGAACCACGGACGGAAAGTAGCGAAATCCATGTTCCTTGCTCAATCTCTAAGTTTCCCGAAGTATTATTCCCACGCTGGCCAAACCGTCCGGCACCAGTCACAGTCCCTGCACAATGAAAAAGACCGCATTGCTCTACCTCTTCGCCAGCCTTTTCCTGGCCGTCCCGCTCGCCGCCCAGACCGCCGACGACGTGGCAAGCGACGTCGAAAGAACCAACACGGATTCCGACGACACCAAGGACACCGCCGACGACGAGGAAAGCAAGGCGGAGGAATCCGACGCCAACCGCCGTTTTTGGCAAGCCAGCGTTCCCGGCGGCCACTACATGGTGGCCCTCGGCAGCATCACCGCGATCAGCATGCACCAATACGTGTTGGATACCCAACTCCTCGTCACCGAGATGGTCATCGACACCAACGGTCGCAGCCTCGCCCGGTTCTACTATGTCACTGCGGTCGCCGAGGAATCCGGCTCCGCCTCCGCCGCCCGCATCGTCGGCAAGGGCCGCGAACTGCTCGACCGCGCCGGTCAGCGCGCCGGCACCAACGCCCTCGACCTCGCTCAAAAGAACTACCCCACCACCAGCCACGCCGGCATGGTCGAATACCGACTGCTCGACCTCCGCGACCTCAACGCCTTCTACAAGAGCGTCCAAAGCGCCTGGGAAACCGGAAAGGGCCGGAAGATCACGGTGAAGTGACGCCGTCGGCTCTAACATGGACTGCGTGCAGCCCGCTGCCGCTTTCCCTCGTCAGCCTGCTGACGAGTCCGGGCAGACTTCCACAGCAGGCTGTGGCAACAGAGCGGCAGCAGGCTCTGCCCGTTACCCACATCTTTTCGCTCAAGCCCCAACGGGACGCAATGAGATAGCCCGGGGCAAGGCCTTGCGCCGCCCCGGGTCCATCAGTCCGGTGTTTGGCGCCCTGCAGGGGCGCGAGGGGGCCGGTAAGATGAGACGTCCCGTGCAACCCGCCCCATCCCGCACTTTCAGCGCGGCGGTCGGGCTGCGCCCCCATCCCGGGGCTGCGCGCTGCTTGCCCCGGGCTATCTCCTGTTGTCCCTTCAGGACATGGAACCGCGACACGGTGATTTGTGGGTAACGGGCAGAGCAGGCTGCCGCAGTCCATGTTTCCGCGCCCCTCGACACTGATGACCTGCTTGCCTCACATGTTCCCCATCTCACTGACGATCTTGATCAGGGGCAGAAACATCGCGAACACAATGATCGGAAGGATCACTGCCAGCAACAGCAGACCCAACCCTGCCATCCAAGCACCCGACCTGCCCTTCGCCCAAATGAAGAACAGGGTCACACCGCTCAAGACCAGCACGCCGGACATCCACACTCCAGGGAGCCCGATGACAAGCCGACTGATCGTCGGCAACTCCACCCCCATCTCTGCGAACATCACACGGAAAGCTCGCGCCGACGAACCAACCAGCAGGCAGGAAAAACCAACCACCAAAGTCACCCCGGTCGCAAAAACCCGCGCCAGCAGCAGCGCATGATCCGCCTTCCGCCGCGCCTCGTCCGCGACCATCTCCACGGGCTCATTCACCTTCGCCCTCCTTGGCTTTCTCCGCCTCCTTGGCCTCCCTCAGCGCCTTGAGCCTCTTGAGCTCTTCGAGCTCCTTGTCCGTGAGCACCTTGGGCTCCTTGGGTTCCTCGCCCCGCAGCACATCGAAGATCCCCGTCACCCCGCGCACCACCCCTTCCGCCTCACGGATCACGTCGCGGCCGGTCTCGATCACCTCCACTCCCTTCTCCAGGTGCTTCGTCATGTCCGCGTCGAGCACCTCGCGGGTGAACTTCAGCACCCGCTCGCCGGTCTCCGGCAGGATCTCGAACATCCGCAGCCCAGCCGCCTCGATCAACCGGCCGGTGAGGTCCTCCTCCGGATCATCGATCGTCCCGGTCACCCGCAAGGTCGTCCACAGCAGCCCGCGCTCGCCCGGTTGGAAGACGATCGTTTCCGCGCCCGGAATCCGCGCCAGCACTCCCGGCACCAGACCCAGCCGGAAGCGTCCGTCGAGCCGCTCCTCGCGGTCCACCCGCATCGCCCCCTCCAGCCTCACCAGGCCTTCGCTCGCGATCACCAGATTCCGCAAATGGATCGCGCCGTCCTCCCACTCGTAATCAACCCGCCCGTCTTCCAAGGCCAGCCGCCGGAAGCGCGTGGTGTCCGCATAGGCGGAGAGCGAATCGAGCAGCGGCATCGCCGTCAGCACCCCGTCGGTCAACTCCAGATGCCCCTTCACCAGCGGGCCGCGCGGGCCGTGCTCGACCGTGAAATCCGAGTCCACCTTGCCCGAGAGCCGCTGCTTCCAGTCTTCCGGCAGCACCTCGGCGCACATCACGTCGCGCAGGTCGCCGTTGAAAACAAAGCCGTCGCCCTTCACCGACATCTCGCCCGACAGATCCAGCCGGCCGCTTTCATAGACCTGAAAATCCGCGTCCGTGAGAAAGACCGCATCGTCCTGATAGCGCAGCCGCGCCCGGCCCAGCGCCATCGGCGGCGCCCACTTCCACGGCAGCACCACGGTGCCATCGGACCCTTCCGCCCGGTAGCTGCCCTGCGCCACGTCGGGCGTCACCCGCCACGACGTGCCACGGATGCCCACCGGGCCGCTCTTCGTGATCACCTTCAGGGAAGAAGAAGCCACCTCCACCTGCCGGACCTCCACCTCCTGCGGCACAAAGGCGTCATACCATTTCTTCGGCTTCGGCGGGACTTCCACTTGGACCGTCTGCGGTGCTTCGCTCGCCCGCTTCGCCGCCGTCGTGTCGATCTCCACCTCGATCCGTCGCACCCGTGCGTCCTCCACCCGCCACACCCCCTGCCACCACCCGCCAAGCCCCATGTCGACCCGCAGGCCCTCGGCATCGACCGATCTCACGATCCCCTCGCCCGTCGCCTTGAATCCTTCCGTGTCCATCCGCGTGCCGCTCCACTGGAAGCGGCCGAACTCGCTCTTCACATCCAGCACCTTGCCGGCCTCCGCCGACAGCATGTGGCGGAAATCCTCGCCGTGCAGCCAGCTCCGCAAGCCCATGTAGCCGCCGCCCAGCGCCACCACGCCCAGCCCTAACAGCACGATCGCCCCGCGCATCAACCAACGCCCGCGCGCTCCGCTGCGCCCCGTGGACGTTGCGCCCTTCCTCCGTTGTCTCCGGCTCATGGGCGGAACCTGCCTGCTTTCCCCGGGCACGGCAAGCCGCTTGCACCGCCCGCCGTCCTGCCTACACTCCGACTCCATGCACGAGGAAATCACCCTGGCCCGCGAGGTCGAAGCCATCCAGATCCCCAGCGGCGACGCCATCACCCTGCCCGCCGGCACGCCCGTCTTCATCACCCAGCGGCTCGGCGGCACCTACACCGTCGCCACCTCCGCCGGACTCGCCCGCATTTCCTCAAAGGATGCCGATGCCCTCGGCGTGGATCTCGAAAAGGAAAAGGAGAAGAGCGCCGAAGCCATCCGCCTCAAGGACGCGCCGCTCGAAGAACAGGTCTGGGCCCAGCTCAAGGGCGTTTACGACCCCGAAATCCCGGTCGACATCGTCAATCTCGGCCTCGTTTACGACTGCGCGATTGAAGAAGAGGACGGCAAGAAGGTCGTCGCCATCAAGATGACCCTCACCGCCCCCGGCTGCGGCATGGGGCCCGCCATCGCCGCCGACGCGCAGTCCAAGATCATGACCATCGAGGGCATCGACGACGCCAAGGTCGAACTCGTCTGGGATCCCGCCTGGAACCAGGACATGATCTCGGAGGAAGGAAAAATGAAGCTCGGGATGATCTGACCCCCCGCCTCAGGAGAAGAGAGCGCGCAGCATCGAGATCAGGGTTCCCAGCGGCAGCCACAGCAGCACGCTGGCCCAGAAGGCGGCAACCGCCCGGACGCCCCACGGCTGGCGCGTCCGGAAGGCCGCCCCGGCAGTCACCGCCAGCGCGTGGCTGCCGAACAGGGCGACCAGAAATGCAGGCGGGGCCAGCCGGCCCCACAAGTTCGCCGGCTGTTTGAGCCAATGGGTCGCCACCGCGTCCAGCAAGACGATCAGCCACCACGCGCCCACGCAGGCACAGGCCGCGATGCCCATCCCCCGGGCGGCCAGACGATCCCCGCGGACGATCTCGGCCGGCATCTCTTCCGGTTTCGCTTTCCACGCCACCACCTTCATCTCTCGGGCCGAAACGGAAGCGGCCACGACCAACTCCCGCCCCTTCGGCATCTCGTCCGCCACGTTGAGCTTCTTCCCCGCTGGCAGCGGCTTGCCCCGGTCGGTTCTTACCGGCCTGCTGACATGCGGAACGTAGGTGCCCGAGCCGGGACCGAGGTTCCGCCGCATGATGTCTTCAACGCCCATCGCCCGGTAGCATCCATCCGGACCCGCTCCCCGGCGATGAATTTTTCGACGTGGATTTGTAGCTTCGATCCGCGAAGCACTCCCGGCTGAAATTCGGCATTTCCCGAAACCACCGCCCGATGGAATGCTCCGCCCGTGCCCGAACTCCCTGAAGTCGAAACCACCCGCCGCGGGGTTGAGCCGCATGTTGTCGGCAAGTCGGTGCGCGAGGTCATCGTCCGCCACCGCGGGCTGCGGCAGCCGGTCTCGGAATCGCTCGACACCATCGCCGGCGACCACTTCACCGCAGTCCGGCGGCGGGCGAAGTATCTGATCTTCGACCTGCAGAAAGCCGGCTCGCTGCTGGTCCACCTCGGCATGTCCGGCAGCCTCCGCCTGGTCGATCCCGCGGAGGATTTCAAGAAGCACGACCACATCGCGCTCACGCTCGATTCCGGCAAGCAGCTCCGCTTTCACGACCCGCGGCGCTTCGGGATCTTCCTCCACCTGCCGACGGGCGATCCGCTGAAGCACCCGCTGTTAGAAAATCTCGGGCCGGAACCGCTCGAGCCCGAGTTCACCGCCGCGCACCTCGCCACCGCCTGTGCCACCCGATCCTGCGCGATCAAGCTGGCCATCATGGACCCAAAAGTGGTCGTCGGCGTCGGCAACATCTACGCCAGCGAGGCGCTGTTCCGCGCCGGCATTCGCCCCGCGACGCCCGCCCAGCGGGTTTCCAAACCCCGCCTCACCAAACTCGCCGAAGCCATCCGCGCGGTCTTGGAAGAATCCATCACCCAGGGCGGCACCACCTTGCGCGATTTCCTCCACTCCGACGGCGAGCCCGGCTACTTCCGCCAGCGCCTCTTCGTGTACGAGCGAAAGGGCGAACCCTGCCGAATCTGCGCCACCCCCATCCGCCACGCCGTCATGGGCCAGCGCTCGACCTACTGGTGCCCGAAGTGCCAGCGGCCCTGAAACCGCTGCGCTGCCGCAGCACCCCAGTCCCAAGCGCCTCCCTGGCACTTGGAACTTCAATCCTTGGAACTTCAGAAAAAAGCGGCCGCTCTCCTGTAAGCCGGATTCTGTCCCTCCCGCCTTTGCGGGATTGGGCGATCATTTCTCTCCCCGCTTGCGCGGGAGCCCGCTTGCGCGGAACTGCGACTAATACCCGGGGATACGACGGGCGGGCAACCCTTCCCCTGTTCTGTCTTGCACCACGCGGGGTTTGCCGTGCCGCGCCGGTTGCCCGGACGCGCGGTGGGCTCTTACCCCACCCTTTCACCCTTACCTGATCCCTTGCGGGCCATCGGCGGTATGCTCTCTGCTGCACTTTCCGTCCGGCAGCCTTGACGCTGCCGTCCCCCTCTTTCGAGAGGCACGTTGCCCTGCGGTGTCCGGACTTTCCTCGACCTTGCAAGCAAGGCCGCGATCACCCGGAGAGCGGCGAAACGAACCTAGGCGGCGGAGTTCCACGTGAGAAGTGCCAAGTGGCAAAAAGATGGGTATGCCGGCTCCACCCCGTTGGCACTTGATACGATGATTTAGCCGATGCCGCTCATCCCGGCCACTCAGTCTACGCGGCCAACCCTGTTCAAGAGTGCTTTAGCTCACGGAACTTCCTGCCTACCCCACCCAGAAACAATCCACGAAGAACCAGGCGATCATCACGAGGCCGGTCACCAGTTTCATCCCCATCCCGGCGACGGTCCCGACGACCGATCCCACGCCGGACACCGCGGAGGGCTTCATTTCCTGCTTCGCGCCCCATTTCTCGAGGGCGAAGGCCCCGATCAGCGGGCCGAGGATCAGGCCGAAGGGGAAGAAGAACATCCCGACGATCCCGCCGATCAGCGCGCCCCAGGCCCCCCACTTGGTCCCGCCGAACCACTTCGTCCCGGCCGCCCCGGCCGCGAATTCGAAGGCCTGCGACAGGGTCAGCAGGACGGTCAGGATGACAAAGGTCCACCATTCCATCCCGGAGCCTTCCCGGCCGAGCATCAAACGGTGGGCGATGGCGGCGAACAGCAAAATCAAATGCCCCGGCAGGATCGGAATCAGGCAGCCGATCAGCCCGGCGACCAGCAGGCAGCCGGTGACCACCCAGGCCAGGCCGGTGCCGACCGTGCCCCAGCCGCCCCATTGGATCATCGTCTCCCACATCGGGGCGGACCATAGCCCCGGCCGCCGCCAGGTCGAGGGATTCCCTCGCCGGCCACCGGGAAACGGGGTGCTTGCCAAAGCGGTCCGTTCGCTGCGGTAATGGGCCCGACGGGTCGCGCCGGGAAAACGATTTGTCATCAATGCATGGTTTCCTCTCCCGGCGCGTAAACCCGACCCGAATCCCTGACGTTATCCAGCACTCATGCGCCTTTACCTTGCACCCATCGTCCTCGCCGCCGCCGCCCTGCCGGCCTCCGCCGCCAAGTGGTTTGAAGAAATGCAGATCGGCCCGGCCTGGAGCAACACCTTCGCCGGAACCTTCGACGGAAAGCAGAAACCCGCCGCTGTGAAAGGCGTGCTGGTCGATCTCGGTGACGGATCCCGCACGCTGTTCGACACCGAGACGCTGCGGATCGTCACCGCCTACAAGGGCGGCGTCCACTGGGGCGGCACTCCTTGGACCGGTGCCCACGGGCCGCTGGTCCGGGTCGCCAACGAGAAGGACTTCATCTTCAACACCGCCAACGGCCCCGGCTGGGCGGATGAAGCCGGCAGCTTCGACGACAAGCGGCCCGCCGAGTTCGGCGGCAACATTTCCCACGCCCAGTACAAGGGATTCTACCGCCACGGCTCGCGCATCGTCTTCGATTACCTGGTCCACGGCACCCGCGTGCTGGAACACCTGCAATCCGGCCCGGACGGCTTCGTCCGGCACTTCGAAGTCGCAGCCCACGCGAAGCCGCTGGTCCTGCTCGCCGCCGAGGATTCCGCCGACTTCACCGCCACCGGCAGCTCCGCGAAGTCGGGCAAAGGCCTGTCCGTCGCCACCGGCGGCAGCGGTGCCGTCCTCAGCGCCGCGTCCGGCAACGCGAGCCGCCTGATCGCGACACTGGCCCCTTCCGACAAGCCGACCTCTTTCACGATCTCCTACGCCCGCGGTGCGGAAGCCAAGGCCACCGCACCCTTCGATGTCGCCGCGGCCACCAAGGGCGGCGATGGCCTGTGGAAGGAAGTCCTGACCACCAAGGGCGAGCTTTCGACCGACAAGAAGTCCCCTTGGGTGACCGACACCCTCACCCTCCCGGCCGACAACCCGTGGAAGTCGAACCTCCGCTTCGCCGCCTTCGACTTCATCGACGAGGACAGCGCGGCGATCGCCACCTGGAACGGCGACGTGTGGATCGTGACGGGCCTCAAGGGCGACCTCGGCAAATTGTCGTGGAAGCGCCACGCCGCCGGCCTGTTCGAATCGCTCGGCCTGAAAGTCGTCGACGGAATCATCTACGTCCAGGGCCGCGACCAGATCACCAAGCTGCACGACCTCAACAAGGACGGCGAGGCCGATCGCTTCGAGTGCTTCTTCAACGGAGCCTCGGTGTCGCCGAATTTCCACGAGTTCTCCTTCGACTTGCAAACCGACACCGACGGCAATTTCTACTTCTCCAAAGGCTCGCCGGTCCGCGGCGGCGGTCGCGGCTTCGACCCGATCTACCCGCACCACGGCACGGTCATCAAGCTGTCCAAGGACGGCTCCAAGTTCGAGATCGTGGCGACCGGACTGCGCGCCCCCGGCGGTCTCGGCATCGGACCGAACGGCGAAATCACCACCGGTGAAAACGAGGGCACCAACCAGCCCTGCTGCAAGATCAACTTCATCACCAAGGACCAGGCCCCGGCCTTCTTCGGCACCGAAGCCAGCCGCCAGGGACTGACCGGCGCGCCCTACACCGAGCCGCTCTGCTACCTGCCGATGGACGTCGACAATTCCAGCGGCTCCCAGGTCTGGGTGCCGAAAGACAACACCAAGTTCGGCCTCAAGCCGGGCGAAATGCTCCATCTTTCCTACGGCCAGTCGTCGATCTACCGCGTGCTGAACGCGACCACCGGCGAGACCCTGCAAGGCGGCGTGGTGAAGCTGCCGGTGAAGCTCGGCTCCTCCGCGATGCGCGCCCGTTTCCACGCCGACGGCTCGATGTATGTCGCCGGCTTCCGCGGCTGGCAGACCAATGCGGCCAGCGAGTCCGCCTTCCAACGCATCCGCTACACCGGCGCCACCGTGCCGATCCCCGACAAGCTGGAAATCACCGCGAGCGGCGTGCGCCTGCACTTTGAATCCGCACTCGACGAGGAGCTCGCCACCGATCCCGAAAGCTACTCCGCCCAGCGCTGGGACTACGTCCGCGGGCCGCAATACGGCTCCGGTGAATTCTCGGTCGACAACATCGATGCCGAAGCGCGCAAGCAGGCGCTCGACAAGGAATCCAAGAACTACCGCAAGCGCGACAACATCAACATCGCCGCGGCCCGCCTCCTGAAGGATGGCAAGACCGTCGAACTCGACCTCGAAGGCCACAAGCCCTCGATGTCGCTCAAGGTCTCCTGGGACCTTGAAGACACCGAAGGCGAAGTGCTCAAGGGCGACATGCACGGCACCGTCCGCGCGATGGGGAAGTGATCGAATGAAGGAGACCCGCGCCCGGCTGTTGTGATGAAGTTAATCCCGTCGGTCCTATCCGTCTTATCGGCCGTCCTCGCCGCGGGCATCGCCCGTGCCGAACTCGCCGCGACCTTCGAGTCCGGCGGCGCGAAGGACACCCGCGCCGACCGCCTCCCCGCCTTGCTGGTCAAGGCAGGGGAAGCGCCGACGCCGTTCCTCGCGGCCGGTGAATTCGGAGTGACCTGGACCGGCAAGCTGGTCCTCACCGACCGCCTGCGCCTCGTCTTTTCCTTCGAAGGCGAGGGCAAGGCGACGCTGACCATCGACGGCGAGGAGCTGCTCACCGAGGAAGGGACTTTGGGAACCGCCGCTTCGGAAAGCACCCGCCTCAACCGCGGCGAGCACGACATCTCGATCACCTACCGCTCGAAGCCCGACGGCTCCGGCCGCTTCCGCCTGTTCTGGGAAGAGCGCGGTTTCCCGAAGCAGAGCGTGCCGCCGACCGTCTTCACGGCGGAGCTCGCCGCGGATCCGGCGCGCCACGGCCGTCTGCTCTTTGCCGAGAACCACTGCTCGAAGTGCCACCTCGGCACCGGCGGAATGCAGGAGCTCACCGAATACGGTCCCCTGCTCGTCGCCTCCGGCTCGCGGCTCACCGAGGAGTGGCTCGCGGAATGGATCGCCAACCCCGCGTCGTTCCGCCCGGACACCCGGATGCCGGACCTGATCGATGAATCGACCCCGGCCGGCAAGCAGCAGGCTGCCGACCTCGCCGCGTGGCTGATGAGCCAGAAGATCGGCGACGTGCCGCCTGCTCCCGACAAGGCGCTGGCCCAGAAAGGTGGCGAGCATTTCCACCGCCTCGGCTGTGCCGCCTGCCACACCCTGCCCGGCGGCGCGGGCGATGCCGGCCGGATTTCCCTCAACGACGTCGGCTTCAAATTCCAGCCCGGCGCGCTCGCCGGGTTCCTGAAAAAGCCGGACACGTGGTATGCCCACATCGGCATGCCCGACTTCGCGCTCAGCGATGCCGAGTCGAACGAAATCGCCGCTTACCTTTTGGAAGCGACCGCCAATTCCGCGCGGAATCCCTCCGAATTCCCCAAGGGCGACCCGGCCAAGGGCATGGAAGTCGCGACCACCCTCAACTGCGCCGCCTGCCACGCCGGCTCCGGCGTCCCCAACACCGCCCTGCCCACCACCGACGCCATCTTTACCAAAGACTGGGCCGCCGGTGGCTGCGTCTCCGGCAAGTCCGGCGGCAAGGTGCCGAAGCTCGCCCTGAGCGACGCCGAGCGCGAGGCGCTGATCGCGTTTTCGAAGAAAGGAAGCGCGCCGCTCACCCGCCATGTCGCCGCCGAGTCGACCACCGCGCAGCTCCAGTCGCTGCGCTGCACCAGTTGCCACGCGATGGATGGCAACGCGTCGCTCCTCGATGCCGTGCACTCCGATACCAAGGGCCTGATCGCCCACATCCAAGGCGCGAACGAGAAGGTCGATCAGTCCCGCCCGCACCTGACCTTCGTCGGCGAAATGCTCCACGCCTCCTATCTCGAGAACATCATCAACGCTACCGCCTCGCCCCGCCCGCGGCCGTGGCTCGACATGCGGATGCCCGCCTTCCACTCCCGCGCCAACTCGCTGGCGACCGGCCTTGCCCGCCTGCACGGCGTGGAGCCCGGCAAGCCGGACGCCCCCGCCCCGGATGCCGCCCTCGCGGAGATCGGCAAGAAGCTCGCAGGCACCGAAGGCTTCGGCTGCAACACCTGCCACGGCATCGGCGATGTCAAAGCCACCGCCGCCTTCGAGGTCGAGGGCATCAATTTCGCGCTGTCCCACGAGCGGCTGCGGAAAGAATGGTTCACCCGCTGGATGGACAATCCCGCCTCCGTTACACCCGGCACCAAGATGCCCCGCTACAGCGAGGACGGCCAGTCGCAGCGCCCGGAACTCGAAGGCGATGCCCTCAAGCAGTTCGACGCCATCTGGAACTACCTCCAGAAGCCCTGACGCTGCCCTCAGCGGAACAGCGTCTCCACCCCCATCGCCGACTTCCGCAAGAACTTCGGCACCCGCTTGCTCTTCCCCGGCCGGAAGACCCGGAACACCAGGCCGAGCAGGTTCAGCGTGAGGATGTGGTCGATCACCCGGTAGCCCCGCTGGCGACGCAGGAACAGCGACGACAACCAGCCCAGCGTCTGGCGTTTCAACGGGAAGGGATCGAACGACACCTTGATCCGGTAGCGGTCCCGCCGCTCCGCCGGCCAGGCTTTCTTGTAGGCCTTCTTCGACGCCCGGATCCGCTCCACCAGATCCGGCTCGAAGGGCAGGAAATAGTAGCGCCGCGCCAGCCGGACCAGATGGCAGAAATCCCGCCAGTGCTCGATGTCCTCGACCGGCAATTCCGCCGCCCGCGCCCGCTCGATCATCTTCGGGAACAAGGCATACGCCGCCTCGCCCTGATGCAGCGCCTGCTCGGGATCTTCCACGAAATGCCGCAGCACCTTGCGCACCGCATGATTGATGAAGAGGCAGTCCCAATAGACATGCAGCAAGGGCGGGATCCTCACCCGGCGGAAGAACAGCTTCTGCTCTGCGAAGCCGCGGACGTAGTGCAGCTCTTTCACCACCGTCTCCGAGAGTTGTAGTAGTTCCAGCAATGCCGGGGCGCGCTCCGCCCCCACCATCGCGGCCACGGCTTCCTCCACCGTCTCGCCGTGGCGAAAGACCCGCAGCGCGACGGTCGAGTTCAGCCGCAGCCAGAAATCGCGGCCGTCGTCTTCCAGAAACGCCAGCCGCCGGAACCGGTGCCAGCCGCCGGTCTGGCACCACACCGAAATCCCCGCCAGATTCGCCTCGCTGCCCAGCTCCTTCGCATGGCGCTCGCAGTCCCAGCCGATGAAGCTCGGGAACTCCCCCGCGCCCTCGTATTCACGCCGCGCCTGGAGTTCGATGATCTTGCGGTGCGGCGTGCGAAAGAAGGCTTGGTTCAGCGGCAGGTAGCGGAAGAAATCGCTCTCGCCGTACTTCATCGAGAGGATGAAAGCGGGCGAGTCGATCCCCTCCAGCGCCGCCGCCAAGGTCCCGCGGTGCCAGATCAGATCGCCGATCCGGTGGGCTCCCACCGTCCAGGTCCGCAGGATCAAGGTCCGTTCCCGTGCCTCGAACACCGGCAACAGCGTCCGCAACAGCCGGTTGGTGTCCTTCGCGCTGCGGACATGCAGCCGGGTCCGGATCGGATCCTTCACATCCACCCCGTCGCTCTCGCCGATCCTCAGGACCAGCCCGCTGATCTGAGGAAAATCGCGCAGCAGCCCGTCGACCAGTTCCCGATAGAAATCCTCCAGCTTTCCCCGGTCGCCGCCGATCGCCGCCTCCACCGCCGGGGTCACCGGCAGCACGTCGGAGGTCAGGTAGATCGCCATGCCCGCCTCGCGCACGATGTTGAAAAGCGCCGCAAATTCCTCCCGGAACACCGCGATCCGCGCCGCGACTTCCGGCTCGTGCAGCGGGTGCGGGGCGAGGTGCGCCAGATCGTCCAGCGTCACCGCGTTGAATCCGGCCGCCGCCGCCTCGCGGGTGAATCTACGCAGATCCTCCCGGATGCCCGCCCACATCGCCGTCCGGGATTCTCCCTCGGTCGCCAGACGGGTGTAGGGAATCTTGGACCAATTGATCCGCCGCCGGGCGTAGCCGCGGAAGAAGGGACCGATGGCATCAATGAGAAAGATCCCGGGCGGCATGATTTGTGCAACAATCCCGACTCATGAAGCCGGGGGAAAGAACGTGAATTTGACAGGATCGTTGCAATCCGGGATTTGTGGCTGGCTTCCGGGGACACGACGCCTTGCGTGTTTACTTCGTGATGGCGTCCGGCCAGCCTCGCGCCCAAGAGTTTTTCCGTAATCCGTGAACCCGCGCCGCACTCATCCTACCACCCGCTCGCCCGGCTTCAGCCTGGTCGAGTTGCTCGTGGTCATGATCCTCGTCGGCGCCTTGCTGACCCTGGGCCTCGGCGTCTTCGGCAAGACTGCCGCCAGCGCCCGCCGCACCGCCTACGACCAGTTCACCGCCACGGTCGAGCAGGCGCGGACCGCCGCCATCACCCGCCGCAAGCCGGTCATCCTGGCGATCGCCCCGCCGGTCCCGGGCGGCGCGGACAACAATTACCGGGTCGGCCTCTTCGAAGTCGACGAACTCCCCGAACGCGGCACCGCCATCGCCGCCCGCCAGCTCCAGCGTTGGAATATCCTGCCCACCGGCGTCGTGTTCTTCGGCGGCAAGGTCGAGAATTTCGACAACCCGGTCGACGAGGAAACCATCGACCTGAGCTGGAAGGACGGCGAGAACCAGGCGCGCGTCCACATCCTCGTCTTCAATCCCCGCGGCGGACTTGCCCTGCCCGCCGGCTCCGAGCCCGTCGCCATCAACCTCGGCAGCGGCACCATCCGCGACGGCCAACCTTTCCCCACCTCCGACGGCGGCCGCAATGCACTGCGGATCGGCCGCGTGGTGGCACGACCCTGGAGGCTCGACGGATGAGACTCGCATTTCCCAGACCCGGCTTCCGCCGCGGCATTTCGCTGGTCGAGACCATGGTGTCGATCGGCGTGCTCGCCGTGGTCGCGCCGCTCGCCATCGCCGCCCTCCTGCGCGGCGGCGAAGGCGGTGCCGTCGCCCGCGCGGAGACCCGCGCCCCGGTGATCGTCGAGTCCTGCCTCGGCGAGATCAAAACCGCCCGCGACGGCATTTCCAAGAACCTGCCCGCCCTGACTCCCGGCCAGGCTTTCGGCAGCAACGAGGTGCTCTGCCTCGCCTACCGCAGCGATGGAGTGCTGCTCGGCCCGGTCGAGGGAGCCGCCTACGATTCCGGCATTGTCAAAGTGGCGGAGCAGGCTGCCGCCTACCTCGCCCGGCTGGAAGGCACGCTCGACACCGGGCGGCCTGGCTTTCCGCCGCTGCTCAAGATCAAGGTCACCATCGAACACCCCGCCGCGGCCGGCAGTCAGAAACGCCGCCGGATGGAATTCCTCACCAAGCTCCCATGACCCGCCCGCCCCGACATCGCGGCGGATTCACGCTGCTTGAATTGCTGGTCACCATGTCGATCGGTGCGGTGCTGCTACTCGTCGCCGCCACCATGCTCGGCCGCGCCGGGGATAGCTACAGCCAGGGCTCCGGCAGTGTCGCCGCGGAGCGCGAGGCCCGCGCCGTGCTGACCCAGATGGGCGACGACTTCGCGAAGGCGGTCTGGCACCAGGACACCATCTTCGAAGCCGGCGGCGAAGGCTGGAAGCGCGCCCGCACCGGCTTCCTTTCCCTCCAGCCCGAAGACGCCCAGTCCGACGACGGCCGCAGCGGCGACCTTTGCGCCGTCCACTACTACGTGAAGGACATCCAGGTCGGCCCCTCCACCGTCCGCTGCCTGATGCGCGGCTTCCGGGAAAGCGGCGAGGTCTTCCCCGCGCTCAAGGCCGGCTCGCTGACCCCGATGTTCGCCGAAGAAGACACCGACGAGCCGGTGGCGTTCGGCGTGCTCGCCTTCGAAGCCACCCCGCTCACCCGCGAACTTGGCACGGGCAATTTGATCGATTGGACCCAAACCGGCAACCCGGTCACCGCTGGCCCCGACTTCCTCCGCCTCCGCCTGGTCGTCGCCCGCCGCGAACTGCTCGGTAAGCTGGCCACCTCCTCCGACTGGGACTCCAGCCCACTGCGCGGCGATCCTTTGAAAGCCTCCGAAAACCGCAACCTCGAGGTCTACGAGGTGCTCCAACGATTTGGCAATGATGACTGAGCAGCCGCCATCATCCCGCCATCACGCGTCCGGCTTCACCCTGCCGGCCGTGCTGGTCGTCGCCGCGGCGATGCTGATCCTCGCCATCGGCCTGCTCGCGCTGGTCAATATCGAGCGCAAGACCGCCCGCTCTTTCGCCGATTCCAAACGCGCCGAACTTGCCGCCCGCGCCGGACTGGAGGACTTCCGCGCCATCCTCCGCACCGAAACCGCGAACGACGACTTCCTGGTCATCGGCGGCACGCCAACGAAGACCCCGCCCACCGGCCTCGAAGCCCCGCCGCACCTCTTCATCGCCCGCGGCGAAGGCGGCGGCGACAGCCTGAAATACCGCTACCTCCCGCTCTTCAGCACCGCGACCCTGCCGGCCAACGGCACCACCCTCGAAGCCCCGAAAATCGAAGACGCCGGAGCAGGTGACGACACCGGCTTCGCCACGATTTCCGGCCCGCCCTGGCTCGACAAACCCCGCGTCGAGTGGATCCCGGTCACAGACTCGAAAGGCGAAGTCGTCGCCCGCTACGCCTACTGGGTGGAAGACCTTCAGGGAAAGATCGACGCGAAAACCGCCGGCAACACCGATGGAGTCGGCGGCATCCACGCCCGCAACGAATGGCCCTTCCCCGCTCCCGGCATCAATCCCGAACCGCTTTCGCTTGAAGAACCGAAGCTCGACCGCGTGGCCCTCCACGCCCTCGACCCCGCCGCAGTCACCGCCACCGAGGATGGCGACGGCAAGCTCGTCGCCAAAGTCGAAAGCGGCCGCCCGCTGATGCTTTCGCCCGACTCCCTCGTCGCCGCCGCCGGCTACGGCGCCCCGCTCGAGCGCGCCGACGACACCGGCCTGCTCGTCGACCCGCTCGCCGCCGCCCTCGAAAAGAGCGCCAGCCCGGTCATCCAGCACTACGACGAACTCGCCACCGTGCCCTTCGCCCCCGGCATTTCCGGTGAAGCCAGCGGCAAGCCGAAGCTCAACCTCAACGCCCTGCTCGGCAAAGCCCGGCCCGCCGCGATCGATGAGTTCTCCAGCTGGATCAACAAGGCCCTGCCCGAGTTCGACAAGCGCAAGGGCGGCTTCCCGGACGACTACCTCAAGACCCTCGCCGCGAACGCCTTCGACTACGCCGACACCGACAACGACCCGTCCGCCGTTGAAAAAAGCTACCGCGGCCTCGACGGCTACCCGCTGGTCAGCGAGCACCTGCTCAGCCTGCGCTGGGACAACGTGCTCCGCGAGGACGGCCGCACCTTCGTCATCATCACCGCCGCCTGCTTCGCCGAGCTTTGGAACATGAGCGACCAGACCGTCGAAGGCATGGCCCAGCTCGACTACGACACGCGCTACTCGATGCAAATCGGGGCCATCCCCGACATCAACATCGGCGACGCCTCGCTGATCACCGATCCCACCACCACCACCAGTCTGGTCCAGGAGGGCGGCTCCTTCTGGTTCCCGCCGCTGGCCGTGTCGCTCCGCCCGAACGAATACAAGGTCTACAAACTCGGCGAATCCCGCTTCAAGATCGACGCCGGTCCCGCCTCGCTGTTCGTCCAGAGCCCGATCATCCTCGGCAACGATGATAACCAGACCAGCGGCTACCGGATGAAGTGGAATGGCAACCTGGTCGACTACTCCCGCGGCAAGCAACGCCGCTACGACCAACTGCTCTATTTCCCCGGCGACAACGCGAATAACTCCCAGCAGAAGGTCTCCGCCACCATCCCCGGCCACAGCTACAAGCTGAAGACCGAAGCCTTCGTCAACAACATGGGCGACCCGCGGATGTCGGTCTATCTGACCGCACCGCAGGATGCCAATTCCTGGCCGCAGAACTACAGCCCGAATCGCCGCACCATCCGCTGGGGCAGCATCTACTCGTCCGACTCCGCCGCGAAGCGCCGCCACTACGGCCGCGTGCTGCCCTCCGAATGGCCGGACGGCGGCCACAACTCGTCCTACGGCTCGAATTCCTTCTTCACCGACGACCGCCGGACCCCGCCCGACGACCCGCGCTTCTTCAGCAGCCTGCCCACCCCGGTCCGCGAACAGGCCCCGCTGCGGCTTTCCAACCTCGGCCGCTTCTACAGCGCCACCGAACTCGGCCGAGCCTACGATCCCCTGATGTGGGTGCCCACCTACGGCAACCTCGCGGGCAACCCCGGCAGCGGCTCCAGCGACACCGCCACCTTGAACGCCGCCAGCACCCCGAGCCTGCCAACCGCCCGCTCGTCCTGGCCCGATGTCGAGCTGACCTCCCCCGTCAGCACCTCGGCCGGTGGCGGGAATACCCTCCGAATCGGCCGCGCCGAACACCCGCGCTTCGAGGAGCCCGGCCTCCACGCCGCCCACTTGCTCGATCTCTTCCACACCGGCGATTCGACCTCTCCCGACAACTCCCGCCGCGAAGGCGACCTCGTCAGCATCGCCGGCAACGTCAACCTGAACACCGCCGACGCGGACGCCCTGCGCGCCCTCGCCGCCGGCTTCCTGAAACAGGATCCGCTCCTTTCCCAGACCACTTCCACCAACCATCAGACCACCACCCTGATGGCCCAGCCGATCGCCCCCCTGAAACTCGGCAGCCCTGCCCGCGCCAAGATCGCCGACCGCATCGCCGAGGCACTCCTCCTCTCGCGACCCTTCGCCAGCGCCGCGGACATCGCCAGCGCCCGCGACCGGGACGACAAGCCGGTCTTCGGCAACCGCGAGATGTATTCGCAGAACACCCGCATCGAGTGGACCGACTCCGCCGCCGAGGAAGTCTTCGCCCGAGTCCACGACGCCTCCACCTTGCGCTCGCGGAATTTCCGCGTCTGGGTCATCGGCCAGGCCATCGCCCCTCCGCCCGCCGGCTCCACTGCCGAACCGCAGGTGCTGTCCGAATCCAAGAAAGCCTTCACCGTCTTCGCCAACCCCGGCGAACGCGCCGCGGATGGTCGCATCGACCCCGCCAAATATCGTCCCCAGGTCATCCATGAAAACGACTTCTAACAAGTGGCTGGCGCGTCTCGCCGCCAGCCTGCTCGCGCTTTTCTCCATCGCCGCCCTCTCCGCCCAGGATGCCCCGAAAGTCGGCTTCATCCGCCTCGTCAACGTGGTCTCCCCCGGCACCGGCAACCTCCATCTCAAGATCGACGGCGAGGAGATGTACGCCAAGGGCTACACCATGGGTCAGCGCACCGGCGGCATCGGCCTGCTCGCAGGATCCAAGAAAGTCACCGTCACCAAGGACGGCGTCGAGGATGGCAGCACTTCCGTCCAGCTTGGCGTCGGCGAGACCGTCACCATCATCGCCTTTGCCGAAAAGATTCCCGCCGAGGACGACAAGCCCGAGCGCTGGGCCGCCCGCATCCTGCGCCTCAAGCAGCGCGACGTGGAAAAAGGCTACCGCCTCACCGTGCTCAGCACCTGCAAGCAGACGGAGGTCCTCTTCGAAACCGACATCCAAGGCAAGGACAAGCCCGAGGGTGCCGGCGTCAAACGCCTGATGACCACCTCCGTCGATCTCGGCGGTGCCGGCGGCGACATCACCGTCCGCCTCCGCGGTTCGCAGGACGTCCTCACCTCCTTCCGCCCGGACGACCCGGGCAACTACGTCCTGATCCTCTACGACGGCCCGGAGAACAAGACCCAGGCGATCTACTTCTACGATCCGAAGTTCGTCATCGCCGGATAAGGAGTGTCGACGTTCCGTCGACACCGGAGAGGGTGCGTCTCGCGCCCTAGAAAGTTCCGTCGACACCCGCGTTGACCACAGGTCAACACTCCCCATCGCCCGATCTTTTGACCTCCTTTTGACACTCCGGGGCCCGCCGCCCTGCCAAAGTGGCCGGGTATGAAAGCAACCCCTTGTTTCCTCGCCACCGCCCTCCTGGTCCTCCCGTCCCTCGTCGCCCAGGAACCGCCCCGCGCCGTTCCCACCGCTCCCGCCGGTGACGCGGATCCCTTTGCCCCCAGCGAGGGCGGCGGAACCGCACCCGCGGCCGCCATCGATCCGGCCGCCACTCGGCAGAACCTCTCCGCCCGCTACGAGGTGTTCTCGCTCGGTCTGGCTCCCGCCGCCGCCCTCCAGCGGGAGAATCCCGGCGACGCCACCCTCTACCTCCGCCTCATCGCCATGGTGGAAAAAAAGGAAGCGATTCAGGAGTCGATGCACGTCATCCGCTGCGTGCAGGGACAGAAGTCGATGTCGGAGAACACCGCGGAAATGATCTACGCGACCGAATACGAGCCCCCAGAGATTCCACAGACGGTGGGCGTAAGCATCGAGCCACCGAAGAGCCCCACCGCCACCGACAATCCGGCGACCCTTCCCGACACCTCCAAACTCGAGAACGCTCCCTCGCTTTCGATGTTCCACGGCATCCCGACACCGGCGGCGCCGACCGCTTACGAAACCCGCAACACCGGCATCACCATCGAAATGGAAGCGAGCGTCGATCCCCAGACGGGCAAGGTCCAGTTGATCAGCTCCTTCGACAACGTGCGCCACGTGGGGGTTTCGGAACACGGAACCGGCTTGTCGAAAACCACCATGCCTGAATTCGAGGTTCAGAAGCTGATCGGTTCCGCCACCGTCACTCCCGGCAAGCCCTTCCTGCTCGGCACGATCAACCGTCCGCCGGTTTCGAAAGTCGATGCTGACTCGGCCAACCGGATCTGGTTCGCTTTCGTCACCGTGGATTCCGTCAAACCCTGATATCCCTGATGCGCGGGATCTGGCTCACCTTCCTGCCCCTGCTCGCCGCCGCCGCCCTCACCCTGTGGGGCGGCGAGCGGCTGGCGCGGCGCGAGGTGGAAACCCGCACGCCCGCCGACCGCGCACGGCTCCACGATTTCTCCGACGCCCTCCGCACCGAGCTCGACCGGCTCGATGACCTTCATCACGGCCATCTCACCAAAATCGCCGGCGACGCGCCCTTCGCCGTGCCGGACGTCATCGCGAAGGCCTGCGCTAAAGTCGCCGGGACCCGCGAATGCCATGTCTTCCAAGGCAAAGCGAAATCCCATGCGGCAATCGGCAGCCGCCCTCCCGACCCCGCGATCCGCCTTCCCGAAGTCGAGGTCGCAGGCGGCAAGCGGCCGCTCAATTCGCAGCGATCCGTCATCCTGCCTGCCGAGCTGTTGGAAGCGGAAAACCTCGGGGCCAGCGGGATCATCCGGGAACCCGGTGGCCTGCATGAAATCCGCTGGTTCCGCCCGAACCTCGAACACCTCGTGGCCTTCACCGTCGATCCCGCGGAGCTGCGCCAACGCGTCGATACTCATCTCCGCGAATGGCTCGCCGGCCCCTTCGCCCCGCTCCGCGAATCCGGCGAACTGGTCTCTCTCACAGGTCCGGGCGACGCACCGATCGTCACCTTGCCCGCGGGCACCGCCACCGGCCCCGCCGCGCTGGTGATGCCGCACCGCACCCGCCTCGGCGAATGGCAGGTCCAGGCTTGGGACCGCCGCCAAGTCGCAACCACCCACGACTCCGCCACCCTGATCCTCGCCTGCGGCATCGCCGCCGCCCTGCTGCTGCTCGGTGCCTTCCTCTCCATCCAGCAACGCCGCGCCCTGCGCCTCGCCGAAGAGCGCGTCTCCTTCGTCAACCGCGTCTCCCACGAACTCGGCTCGCCGCTGACCAATATCCTCCTCAACCTCGACCTCTCGCTCCAGGCCCTCACCGAGCGCCCCGCCGAGTCCCGCCGCCGGCTGTCGCTGGTGAACGAGGAAGTCCAGCGCCTCGCCCGACTCGTTTCGAACGTCCTCACCTTCTCCCGCGGCGAACGCAAGACCCTCGACCTCCGCCCCGCCGCCTGCATCCCCGACGACGTGGTGGAAGGCGTGCTCGCCCAGTTCCAACCCTCGCTCGAGCGCCGCAAGGTGAGCGTCGAATGGCAGCGCGGCGAGACCTCCGGCACCCGCCTCGATCCCGACGCGCTCGCCCAGATCACCGGCAACCTGATCTCCAACGTCGAGAAGTACGCCAGCCACGGCGGCTGGCTCGGACTCGAAACCACGATGGAAAACAACCGCTTCCAACTCCGCGTCCGCGACCGCGGCCCGGGCATCCCGCCGCGGCAAAAGGAACGCATCTTCGAGGCCTTCGAGCGCGTCCACCGCGGTGTCAGCGAAGGCTCCAGCGGCACCGGCCTCGGCCTCTCGATCGCCCGCGACCTCGCCCGCCGGATGGGCGGCGATTTAATACTAGAGTCATCGGAGAACGGCGCCGTCTTCGAACTCGACCTCCCCGCCCCGCCGCATCTCGCGGTGGTCGCCGACGAACCCGCCGCATGACCATCCTCATCGCCGACGACGATCCGCTCACCCTCGAAGCCCTCGCCGCCTGCATCGCGGACGAAGGCTTCCAGACGCTCTCCGCCGCCGACGGCAAGCAGGCGATCGAGCTCTGGCGCGAGCACCGGCCGCAGTTGCTGTGCCTCGACATCATGATGCCGGAGATCGACGGCTTCGAAGTCTGCCGCCGCGTCCGCGCCACCGATTCCACCGTGCCGATCCTCTTCCTCTCCGCTAAGAACGAGGAGATCGACGTGGTGGTCGGCCTCGGGCTCGGGGCCGATGATTTCATCCGCAAGCCCTTCACCCGCGCCGAAGTCATCGCCCGCATCCGCGCCGCGCTGCGTCGTGCCCACCCGGCCGACGGGAATGGCCGCCGCTTCACGATGGATGACCTCGCCGTGCACCCCGACGCGCTGCTCGCCCGCCGCGAAGACAAGGCCATCGAGCTCACCCGCCGCGAAGTCCTGATGCTCGAGTTGCTCCACAAGAACGCCGGGCTCCCGGTGAGCCGCGACCGCTTTCTCGACGAGTGCTGGGGCCTCGACTACTTCCCGGACTCCCGCACGCTGGATCAGCACGTCCTGATGCTGCGCAAGAAGATCGAGCGGGACCCCGCGAATCCGCGGATCATCGCCACGGTCCGGGGCGTCGGCTACCGCCACGAACCCGCTCCTTGAAGCGGGCCCGGAGCCTTGCGGGAAAATAAAGGAATTCTCTCCCTATCCATCCGGACGGCCCGGCGTAGGTTCCCCATCCTTTGAAAACCTACCCCCTATCCCGGCGCATCGCCTTCCTCGGCGATTACGCGCCCCGCCGCTGCGGAATCGCAACCTTCACTCACAGCCTGTTCGAAGCGGTGGCCGCCGAGCATCCCGATGCGGATTGCACGATCGCCGCCGTCAATGATCGAGCGGAAGGCTACGACTACCCGCCGCAGGTGCGGATCGAGTTCCAGCAGTCGGACCTCGAAACCTATCGCAGCGCCGGTCGTGAGCTGGCGAAACTCCAGCCCGACGTGCTTTGCGTGCAGCACGAATTCGGCATTTACGGCGGGCCGGCCGGCAGCCATTTGATCGCCTTGCTGAAGGAAGTGCGGGTGCCGGTGGTGACCACCTTGCACACCGTCTTGCGCGAGCCCGACGCCGCCCAGCGCCACGTGATGGACGAAATCGCGCGGCTCAGCGACCGGTTGGTGGTCATGGCCCGGAAGGGCGCGGAAATCCTGAAGGAAACCTATGGCGTGACGGAATCGATGATCGATGTGATCCCCCATGGCATCCCCGAAGTGCCGTTTGCCGGAACGCGGGAGTTCAAAGAGCGGCTCGGCTTGGCAGGCAGATTCGTGCTGCTGACCTTCGGCCTGATCGGCCCGGGCAAGGGCATCGAACAGGCCATCCGCGCCATGCCGGAAATCGTCGCCCGGCATCCGGAAGTCGCCTACGTGGTGCTCGGCGCCACCCATCCGAACCTGATCGCCCGCGAAGGCGAGAAATACCGCGAGGGCTTGGAGCAACTCGCCCGGGAGCTCGGCGTCGCGGACCACGTGATCTTCCACAACCGCTACGCAACGCCCGATGACTTGCGCGAGTTCATCGGCGCGACCGACATTTATCTCACGCCCTATCCCAACGAGGCGCAGATCACATCCGGCGCGCTCGCCCGGGTCTTCGGCGCGGGCCGTGCGGTGGTTTCGACGCCCTACTGGCATGCGCGGGAGTTGCTGGCGGACGACCTCGGCGTGCTGGTTCCTTTCCGCGATCCCGGAGCCATCGCCAGCGCCGTGAATGGCTTGCTCGACGACCCAGCGCGCCTTGAGCAGACCCAGCTCCGCGCCTACCAAGCCAGCCGTGAAACCATCTGGCCGGCGGTCGCGCGACGTTATCTGGAATCGTTCGGCCGCGCGAAATCATCGCGCCGCGACCGGCCGACAAACTTCCACTCGACCTGGCCGCAAGCCCCCAGCCCGGGGAAACTTCCGGCGGTCCGGCTCGAGCACCTGAACCGGATGTCCGACGGCACCGGGATCTTCCAGCATGCGATCTTCAACGTGCCGAACTTCCACGAAGGCTACTGCACCGATGACAACGCGCGCGCCTTCATCCTCTGCCATCTGCTCGACGAGGCCGCGGTGCCGGTGCCCACGCAGAAAGCGAACCTCGACCTGCTCGCCACCCGCTATCTGTCCTTCCTCGCCGCCGCTTTCCACGGCTCCACCGGGCGCTTCCGGAATTTCATGAACCACGAGCGCCGCTGGCTGGAAGACTTCGGCAGCGAGGACAGCCACGGCCGCGCCTTGTGGTCGGTCGGCTCCGGCGCCGCCCGCTCGCGCAACGAAGGCCATCGCCGGCTGTCCGCGCAGTTGTTCGAACGCGGGCTGCCTGCCGTCGCCTCATTCACCTCGCCCCGCTCCTGGGCCTTTGCCCTGCTCGGCATTCACGAGTTCGAGAAAGCCCGCCCGCGCCATCCGGCGAACCGTGCGATGCGCGATCTACTGGTGGAAAGACTCCTCGCCTGCTGGCACGACTGCTCCGACGACGCATGGCCCTGGTTCGAAACCCGCGTCACCTATGACAACGCCCGCCTCAGCCAAGCACTGATCATCAGCGGCCGCGTGATGTCCCATCCGAAGGCTCTTGAGGCGGGCCTCAAAAGCCTGCGCTGGCTGGCTGGCCACCAGCACGCCCCGGCCGGTCATTTCCGCCCGATCGGCAGCAATGGCTTCCATGAAAGGGACGGCACCCGCGCGGTCTTTGACCAACAGCCGGTCGAAGCCCAAGCCATGGTCGCCGCCAGCCTCGAAGCATTCCGCACGACCCACGACGGCTTCTGGTGGCGCGAGGCGCGTCGGGCTTTCGAGTGGTTCCTCGGCCGCAACGATCTCGGCATTCCCCTTTACGATTCCACCTCGGGCGGCTGCCGCGACGGCTTGCACCACGACCGCCCGAACGAGAATCAAGGCGCGGAATCCACCCTCGCGTTCCAGTTGGCGCTCGCTGAACTGACCGCCGAGGAACACGCCCTGACCCATCCGATCATCCACGCCGCTTCATGAGTTCCCTCCTCCTTTGCCGTCACGACCTTACACTCACACCTGCGAGTTCCAGGGTCATCATCCGCCCGTTCATCCCGTCCGACATCCAGCGCATCACCACGGTCATCGGCCGCGCGCTTGCCCTGACCGAGGAGGAAACGGTCACCGAACTCAAGTCGCTGCTCAAGGAGTTCGACTCCCGCCATTTCGACATCGAGCATGTCCTGCTCCACAATTTCGAGAAGGTCCAGCGCCACGTCTTCACCCAGCGCCCGCTGTCGCGCGAGCGCCAGTTGTTGATCGGCGCGCTGTTCTCCGGCGAATACGCCCTGGAGTCCGCCGCGCTGTTCAATCCCTCGATCGTCCCGCATCCCGATCAGTCGAATCTGAGCGAGGGCACGTTGCGCTTTATCATGAGCCTGCGGGCGACCGGCGAGGGACACATCTCGTCGATCGAGTTCCGCTCCGGCCGGATCGCCGGCGATGGCAGCATCGCGCTCGACCCCGTCTCGCGATTCGTCACCGCGCCGGAGATCCTGCCGAACCCGCGCTACCGAAAGTATCTGTTCTTCGCCAAACTCCGCGAGATGTTCGAGGAAAGCGACTACTGTTCCGCGGTGATGGATCCGCTCGGCGACTCGTTCACGCTGCAAGACCTCACCCGCTCGATCGCCCGGGTCCGGCGCGAGATCCAACCGAACACCGCCGAACTCAAGCGCACGCTGGAGCGCGTCAAGTGGCTCGCCGAGTCGAATTACGAGCTGCGTTTTTCACCGACCCTCGCGATGAGCGAGCGCATCATCTTCCCGGTCTCCGCCAACGAGCGAAACGGCATCGAGGACGCACGCTTCGTCCGCTTCACCGAGGACGACGGCTCGGTGATCTACTACGCCACCTACACCGCCTACAACGGCCACTCGATTCTGCCACAGCTCATCGAAACGACCGACTTTCTCGACTTCCGGATCCTCACGCTGAACGGCCGTGCCGTGCAGAACAAGGGCATGGCCTTCTTCCCCCGCAAGGTGGGCGGCCAATACCTGATGCTATCGCGGCAGGACGACGAGAACCTGTTCCTGATGCGCTCCGACAATCCCCACCATTGGGACAGCCCCGAACTGCTGATGCGGCCGGCCGAAATGTGGGAGTCGGTGAAAATCGGCAACTGCGGCTCGCCGATCGAAACCGAGGCCGGCTGGCTGGTCATCACCCACGGCGTCGGGCCGATGCGGAAATACTGCATCGGCGCCGCGCTGCTCGACCTCGAAGATCCGTCCCGCGTCATTGGCCGGCTGCGCCATCCGCTGATCGCGCCGGAAGGCAACGAGCGCGAGGGCTACGTGCCAAACGTCGTTTATAGCTGCGGCGCGCTGGTCCACGCCGGGCGCCTGATCCTACCCTACGCGATGAGCGACACCGCCACGGCCATCGTCAGCTTGGAACTCGACGAGCTGCTGGCTTGCTTGCAGGGACACGGCGTCGACTGCCCGTGAAAATGAAAACGGGCGGCAAGTCGCCGCCCGTCCTTTGTGACATCGCTTCGAAAGCGACGCCTCATTGAAAGAGCTTCACTGCTCCTCGTCTTCGTCTTCCTTCGCCTCCGCTTTCGACTCATTCTCGGGCAGGATTTCTTCCAGCATCCGCTGGATACCGGCCTCGGCCATATCGCTCCGGGGATAGATCGAACGCGCCTTGAGATACCACGATAGCGCCGAGCCGACCTGCTGGTCCTTCCGCTCCTCGAAGGCGCGGGCCTTGTTGAGGGCCTTGGTGAAATCGGCCACGTCGGGAGCCAGCCGCTCGAGCTCGCCACCGAGCTTCGGATCGTCCGGGAACTCCTTGCGCAGCGCCGCGAGCTGTTCCCAGGCCGCGTAGTCCTGGCCCATCTTGCTGAACTCCTTGGCCTTGCCGAGTGCTCCTTCAATACGGGTCAGGTTGGTGATGATCTGCTTGAAGGCATCCTCGCGGGCGGCATCACCCGCGATCGACGGGGCGATCTCATACTGGCGGCGGAAGATCTCACGGTAGTTCTGCTCGCTGAGCAGGCGGTCGAAGTCGTTCTTCGCCACAGCCATCCCGCCACCGGCTTCGACCAACTTGTCGAATTCGGCCAACTTCGGATTCTGCGGCCAGACTTCCATCGCCTTCTGAATCTCCAGCGCGGCCTTCTCGTTGTCAGCCTGGGAGGCGGCGAGCTTGGCGGCGTTGATGTGCATGTCGCTGACCCGGGTGTAGGTGGCGATCGCGGCGTCCGCCTTGGTCGGATCAAAGTCGCCGGAGCTCGCTTTGAGCTTCGCGGTGAGTTCCTTCGCCGTCGTGTAATCTTTCACGTCCAGCGCCGCGATCAGCTTGTAGGACTCGCGGACGAACTCGAGCACCTTGCGCTTCTTGTCGCGCGGCAGGGTGCGGATGGACGGCATGAACTCGCCCACGGCGTAGGCTTCGCTCAAGCGCTTCGCCGCGCTCTGGAGCTCGCTCTTTTCGGCGAGGAAATTGTAGGCTTCCACGCCTTGGTTGACGTCGCGGATCGCCTCGCTGGCCAGGGCGTCGAGCGCCGACACGGTCGGGCTGGATCCGAGGCTCTCCGAGAACAATTTCGAAAGCTCCGACTTCTTGTCGATGTTCAGCTTGCTGTCCCCGTCCCGCCAAATCTGGTGGTAGAAGCGCGATGCCATGACCACGTGCTCGAAGCGGCGCTGGACGAAGAATTGCAGCATCAGCGCCTGATACTGGATCTTGGCCTGGGTGATCTGGATCTCGGTCTTGGCCGTGTTGGCCTTTTTCATCACCTCGATCTCGGCGATGCGGCGGACCGAATCGACATACTCGAGGGACACCGTGCCGCGGCCGGGATTCTGCGCGGGTTGCTTGGACTGGCCGGGCTGCTTGCCGCCACCATTGCCACCGCCACCGCCGCCGGTCTGCTTTGTTTCGTTCAGCGAGGGATCGCTCTCATGGGCGGCCTTCCAGTCGGACTTGCTGATCAGCCGCTTCTTCTCGTCTTCCATCGCCTCGCTCAGCGCGCGGGTGGAGGAAACGTCCTTCTTTGCCAGCACCGCGGCATAGATCGCTTGAGTGAGGGAGTCGCACAGCTTGGCATCGCCCGGGAAAGACGAAGCACGCGGCAAAAGCCTGAGCGCGGCGGGAAAGTCGGGACCGCCCGGGTGGTGCGGGGAGACCAGTTCAAGGATCGAGTCGATGGTCTGGCGGTAGTCGAGGGCGTCCTCCGAACTGTCCTCCGGCTCGTTCAGATAGCGTTCGAAGCGTGCGGCCAGCAGGCGGTTGTCGGTGACGGCCCAGCTATGGCCGTTCCACGACACGGTCTCGGCGGAAGGATCCATGAAGGGCAGTTCGTTGCCCATCGGAGAAGCCGCCGGCTTGTTCTCGGGCTGGCGTTGGATCACCGTGTCGCCATTGGACGGGGCCGGCTCGGGATTCGTCACGCGGTTCCGGGCATCCGGGTGAAGCACCTGGCCCGGCGCGATGGAGAGCGTGGCCAAAAGGGCGAAAGGAAGGAACGGTTTCATGGCGGTGGATCAGAGGCGGTTGATGGCGGTGGCGACCGGGATACCTCCCTGGCGGAATTTGACTTTGATCGAATAGCGCTGCTCGCGCTCGATGTTGAAGGTGGTGAGGTCCGTTGGAATTTCGACACCCAGGAACTCGACTCCAGATGGGACGGAAACTTTTAGGCTGACCACCTGGTTCGGATTGCCATCGCGGTAAAATTTTTCATCCACCGTGCCTTCGACCACATACTCGTTATCCCGCAGGGAGACGCCGTCCAACACGTCCTCCATGTTGATCTTGGCCCCGGAAATCGCATCCGGCTTGCGGCCAAGAAACAGCTTCCCGCCGAAGACGGCGATGACGACGAAAATGGCCACCCCGATGAGGAGGCCGGGATTGATTCCTGAACTGGCGCGACGTGCCATGGGGTAAACGGGTGAGGTTAGCGGTGATGCGTTAAACGCTCGGAGTCGGGGTAAGTTTCCACGTTTTCATGGGAGATTCACGCCTTTTCTCGGCTAGTCCCACTGGTGCCGCCGGGCACCGATCCAGGCGGCGATCAGCCCCGCGGAAACGTGGAAGACCAGGACGTAGATGCAGGTCTCGCGGCCCGAAAGCGAGGTGTCGATCACCGCCTTCACCGCATCCAGCACCTTCGGCTCCAGCGCGCTGACGCTGCCGGACCAGGCCCAGTAGGCGGAAATGAAGGGCCGGGTAAAGACTTCGACCGCCTCCGGCAGGGCCAGCACCGCGCCCGACAGCGGGAGCTGGAAGCCGACCAGATAGATCGAAAGCAGCGACGCCTGCTCCGCGGTCCGCATCAACGCGGAGATGCCGAGGCAGATCGCGGTCATGCCGCCATTGACCAGCAGCAGGAACAGGATGTGGCTCTCGAAGCCCCCGCTCCCGCCGCGGAACGGCGCGAAAATATTGACGAAAACCGCCATCCACAGCGACTGCGCCAGCACCAGGCAGGCAAGGAAAGCGACCTTGCTCGCCAAATAAGCCGACGGCCGCAGACCGCCGAATTTCTCCTTCTCGAAGATGGGCCGTTCGCCGGCGATCTCGCGGGCGGAGTTGTTCGAGGCCATTAACGACAGCAGGATGACCTGGAACATGATGATCCCGGAAATCGACGAGCCCACCCGGACCTGGTCGCGTTTCACCGTGGATTGTTCCTGGTATTCTTCCATCAGGTTCCCCTGCCGGGTGTCGGACAGATTCGCAATCTGACCCTTCGCATTCTCTGAGAAAAGCGTCACCAACACCGGGAAACACAGGAGGATTGCAAGTTGCAGGAACACCTGGCCGCGGTCGCGGAAGAAAATCCGCCAGCGGCGCGACAGCAAAGTCGTGAACTGGGTGAAGAATCCCGGTGTACTGGCCTTCTCGGCCTCCGGCTTTTCCTCCTCACCTTCGGCCATGGCGGCATCCGGCTCCGCGGGAAGATGCAGTCCGCCGGAGTCGATCAGCTTGTTCCGGTTCTTCTCCAGCTTCGAGTAGTAGGACTCCCGGTGCTTCATCCACGAGCTCTGCCAGCGCTCGGAAGTCTGCGTCGCCAGCTTGGGATAGACCTCCTCGGTGTCGTGGACCGAAAAGTAGTGGGTCATTTGCTCCGGCGGACCGTGATAGGCGACCCGGCCTTCGTGCAGGACCAGGATGGAATCGTAGAGTTCGAGGTGCGCCAGCGAGTGGGTCACCGACAGCACGATGCGGCCGTCGCGCCGGGAAAGATCGTGCAGCAACCGCACGATCTCGCGCTCGGATCGCGGGTCGAGGCCGCTGGTCACTTCGTCGCAAAGCAGCAGCTTGGGGTCCGAGACCAGCTCCATCGCCAGCCCCAGCCGGCGCTTTTGGCCGCCCGAAAGCACCTTCACCTGACGGTCGGCAATCGAAGCCAGCCCGGTTTCCTCCAGCACCCGGTCGATCCGCTGGTCCAGTTCCTCCAAGTCGCGGACCTTCACCCGCAAGCGGGTCGAGGCCTCGACCGACTCATCCACCGTCAGCGGTTCGTAGGCGATCGAGAACTGCGGGACGTAGCCGATTTCCGAAGGATCCAGGTCACCTTCCTCCGAGAGGTTCCGGCCTTCCCACATCAACGCCCCGCCCGACTCCGGGTTCAGGCCGGCGATGGTCTTGAGCAGCGTGGTCTTGCCGCAGCCCGACGGGCCGACGATCGCCATGAAGTGCCCACGCGGGATGGTGATGTTGACCTTATCGACGAGGTTTACGGCCTCGCCGTCTTTCTGAATGGTGAAGCAGACGTCCTGAAGTTCGAGCACGGCAGATTGGGTGAATCGGGTGGCTACGGAGGAAAGCGGCGAAATCCTGCGAGGGCGAGCAAGAAACCTTCACTCCAGCGGCACGATCCGGATCTTCCCGGCCGGCTTTTTCATCGCGTCGGACAAGGTCGGACCGACCGGTGCCGACGAAGCCGCCGGAGTCTGGTCGAGCGCGCTTTTCAAAGCCCCTTCCACCAGCTGGCCGCAGTGAATCTTCATCGGCGGCAAGGGCCCGAGCCCGCCCGTCAGGTCGTTGGCGGACAGCTCCCTTGCCTCTTCCGCCGTCTTGCCCTTCAGCAATTCGGTCGCCATCGACGCCACCGCGATGGCCGTCTGGCAGCCGAAGGACTGGAACGAAGCGCGGTCGATAACCCGCTTGCCGTCCTTTTCGGTGAACTTCAGCCACATCCGCAGCATGTCGCCGCAGTCCGGCGAGCCGACCGTGCCGACCGCATCGGCATCGGCGATCTCGCCCTGATTCTGCGGAGAGGCCAGTGCCTCGCGGACTTTCTCTTCGAAATCACTCACGCCACGACGATGCGGCAACCGGGCGTTGATTCAAGCTCTGGAAAAAATCGAACCACCAAGACGCCAAGTTCGCCAACGATAAGGGCGAATGTGAACTTCCTCGCCAATTGCTTCTAACCTAGAAGGAAGAGGAACCGACAAAAGTCACGAGGACCCTCCAAAAACTTGGCGTTCTTGGCGTCTTGGCGGTTCCCCTTTCCCAAGCCCAAGCTTGCCAAGCCGCGCCCTCCCGGAAAGTCTGACCCCGCCCGTCCGGGCACCCCTGCGGCATGCATTTTTTGGGAATCGAAATCGGTCATGCCGCCACCCGCGTGGTGGCGCTGGACCTCGAAGCGGCAACCGTCGCCGCCGAGGCCGTGGCCGCCCATGCCTGGGTCGAGGGCCTGCCCGATGGCTATCGCGAACAAGACCCGGCGTCCTGGATCGCCGCGGCCGATCAGGCGATGCGCCAGTGCCTCGCCAGCCTCGGAAGTGCCCGCGGTGGAGTCGCCGGGATCGGCATCACCGCAACGACCGGCGGGATGGTGGTGCTCGATGAAAGCAACCGCATCGTCCGTCCGGCCAAGCTCGGCATCGACCGCTCCGCCCAGCGCCAGGCCGACGAGATCGCCCGCGCGTTCGGCGGCGCGCCGGGGCTGATCGAACTCTCCGGCAACCCCGTCGACCCCGGCTCCCTTGCCGCCCAGTGCTTGTGGCTGAAACAGCACGAGCCCTACCATTTCCAACGCGCCGCACGGCTGATGACGCCGCAGGATTTCATCGGCTACTGGCTGACCGGTGAAGCGGGCATTGAGGCCGGATCCGCCGCCACTACCGGCCTGTTCAATGTCCCGCAGCGCCGCTGGAGCGCCGAATTGTTAGAATTCATCGACGGCCGCCTGTTCGACATGCTGCCGCCCGGCATTTCGCCGTCGCAGCCCCGCGGCCAGCTCCGCCCGGCCCTGTGCCAGGCCTGGGGCTTGCCCGAAGGCGTGATCGTTGCACCCGGCTCCGGAGCCGCCGCGCTCTCCGCGCTGGCAGTGGGGGCCGCTTCCGATGGCGCGGTGGTCGCCGACCTGTCCGCCGATGGCTCGCTGTCCGCTGTCTCCGATAAGGCCTGCGTCGATTTCCGCGGGGAAGCCGCCACCCTCTGCGATGCCTCCGGCCGCTGGCTTTCACGGCTCGGCATGTCGAATGCCGTCGCCGCGCTCGAGCTGATACGCCGCCACTACGGCTGGTCCGGCGCGGAGTTCGAGCAAGCGCTCGAAACCACCGAAGCGGGCTCGAACGGCCTGCTCTTCTTGCCCTACCTCCGCGGCGAGTCCACCCCGCGGCTGCCCGATGCCTCCGGCGTCCTCCACGGCATCACCCTCGACAATTTCACCCCGGGAAATCTCGCCCGTGCCGCCGCGGAAGGCCTCGCCCTCGGCTTCGGCTACGGCTTCAGCCGCCTCCGCGACCTCGGCTTCGAGCCCGCCGGCGTCCGCGTTGCCCGCGATGCCGGCCCGGCTTTCCAACAGCTCCTGGCCGATGTCTTCGGCGTCCCGGTCGTCGCCGTCGCCGGCACCGGCGGCCCCCTGTTAGGCGCGGCGATGCAGGCGGCCGTCGTCTATTTCCGGCTCAATGGCGAGTCGCTCGGCTTCGATGAGATCGCCGGCTACATCGTCACCGTCGACAACTCGACCCGCCGCGACCCGGACCCGCAGCGCCACGAATTCTATCAAGACCTGCTCGCCCGCCAGCAATACCTCGTCGAGACACTCCACGCGGGAGGATTCCTCTAATGAGCGGCAAGAGCAGCGAGATCCGGGAAAGCCGGAAAGCCACCTTTCTTGGCAAGGCGGCCGGCCGCTTGATGCAGACATGGTGCTCGACGCTTCGATTCTCGATCGTCGACCGCTGCGGCCTGACCACGCCCGGCGGCATGCCGGGCGCGGTGATCTACTGCTTGTGGCACGGCGAAGCCTTCACCCTCCCCGCCGCCTGGCAGCGGGCCTGCGGCAAGCACCGCCGGGCCGTCGTGCTCGCCAGCGCCAGCCATGACGGCTCCACCCTCGCCCACGCCGTCGCCACCTTCGGCATCGGCTCGATCCGCGGCTCCTCTTCGCGCCGGGGCGTCGCCGCCTTGATCGGCCTCAGGAAAACCCTGCGGCAGAACATCGACACCTGCATCACCCCCGACGGCCCGCGCGGCCCCATCCACGTCGTCCAGCCCGGCATCATCAAACTTTCCGAAACCAGCGGCGCACCCATCGTCCCGATCCACGTCCGCTACGCCTCCTTCCGCTCCATAAAAAGCTGGGACCGCTTCTCCGTTCCGGCCCCCGGCAGCAAGGTCCGCGTCATCTTCGACGAGGCGCTTGCCGTGCCCGCCGGGCTTTCCGAGGATGATTCCGAAACGTGGCGCCGACGCCTGGAGGAAATCATGCTCCGCGGTGCCACCGAACCTTTTTGACCTACGATGAGTTCCGTAATTGATGGCAAATCCGTCGCCGCCGCCGTCCTCGAGGAATGCCGCGCCGAAGTGACCGAACTGAAGTCCCGCGGCATCACCCCCGGCCTCGCCGTGGTGCTCGTGGGAGAAGATCCCGCTTCCCAAGTCTACGTCGGCTCGAAAGCCCGCACCTGCATCGACCTCGGCATTTACTCCCGCAAGATCGAGCTGCCCGCCACCACCACTCAAGACGAGCTCATCGCCGTGGTCAGCGAGCTCAATGCCGACCCCGCCATCCACGGCATCCTGGTCCAGAGCCCGCCGCCGAAACACATCGACGAGGAAGCCGTGATCCGCGCCATCGACCCCCGCAAGGACGTCGATGGCTTCCACCCGGAAAACGTCGCCAAGCTGGTGCTCGAGGACAAATCCGGCTTCGTCCCCTGTACCCCCGCCGGCTGCATGCGCCTGCTCGCCGCCGCCGGAGTGAAGACCGCCGGGGCCGAGGCGGTGGTCATCGGCCGCAGCATGATCGTCGGCAAGCCGATGGCCCTGCTGCTCATGGCGAAAGGCTCCGACGCCACCGTCACCGTCGCCCATTCCCGCAGCCGCGACCTCCCCGCCATCTGCCGCCGCGCCGACATCGTCATCGCCGCCGTCGGCCGTCCGGAAATGGTCAAGGCGGACTGGATCAAGGAAGGCGCGGTCGTCATCGACGTCGGCATCAACCGCATCGAGGACGCTTCGAAAAAGAGCGGCTACCGCCTCGTCGGCGACGTCGCCTACGCCGAAGTCGCGCCGAAGTGTTCCGCCATCACCCCCGTCCCCGGCGGCGTCGGACCGATGACCATCGCGCTGCTGATGAAGAACACCCTGCAAGCGGCGCGGCAGCTCGGATAGCCCGGGCCATGAACGCCGCAGGCTCTCGGACTGCTGCGATCCTTCGCAGCTCTCCGAATGAAGGGTCAAGCGATCCGTTCTCCCACGACGCAGCGATCCCAGCAAGCCCGCCCCATGCCCGCCGCAGGCTCTCGGACTGCTGCGATCCTTCGCAGCTCTCCGAATGAAGGGTCAAGCGATCCGTTCTCCCACGACGCACCGATCCCAGCAAGCCCGCCGCAGGCTCTCGGACTGCTGCGATGATTCGCAGCTCTCCGAATGAAGGGTCAAGCGATCCGCACTGGCGCGACGCAGCGATCCTCGAAGACCGCCTCCACCCACCGGAGCAGCCCCGCCTCACCCTGCACTCAAAAGCTGCGAATCATCGCAGCAGTCCAAGAGCGGCTGCGCCGCGGTCATCACGGAAGCGTCGTTCTCAACAACACCGCCCCGCCGCCTGCAACCACCGTTCCCTCACCCTGCGGCAGCAAAAAGAAATCCCCCTTCCCGAACTTCGCATCCCCGCAGCTCACCTCCCCCTCGGCCACCGAGAAAATCGAAAACCTCCCCGCCTCCCGGTTGCCTAAGCTTTCCCCCGCGCCGAGCACCAGCTTCTCCACACGGAAGAACTCGCACTCCGCGATCACCGTCCCGACCGGCTCGTCCATTCCCGGCTCGAAGTCTTCGAAGTCGATGCTCGCCAGCGATTCCTCCACATGGAGTTCGCGCGGCTTTCCGTCCAACCCCAACCGGTTCCAGTCGAAGACCCGGTAGGTGGTGTCGCTGTTCTGCTGGATCTCATGAATGAGGAAACCCGCCCCGATCGCATGCAAGCGCCCGGAGGGAATGAAGATCGACTCCCCCGCCTTCGGTTCGATCGCATGAACGCAGTCCGCCACGCCGCCCCCCTCGATCGCCCTCTCGAAATCACCGCGCCTGACGCCCTTCTTCAAGCCGACATACAACTTCGCCCCCGGATCCGCCCCGGCGATGTACCACATCTCGGTCTTTGGCTCGCCGCCAAGCCCCGCCGCGAGATGCACCGGCGGATGCACCTGGATCGACAGGTCGTCCCGCGCATCCAGCACCTTGATCAGCAGCGGAAAGCGCCCGCTGTCCGGCAGACCCGTGCCGAACACCTCCTCTCGGTGTCCCGTCCACAGCTCGTGCAACGTTTTCCCCGCCCACGGTCCGTCCGCCACCACCGACTGCTCGCCTTCCCGATCCACAATTTCCCATGACTCCCCATACGGCGCGCCGTCCGGCAGCTCGCGGCCATACTGCCGTTCCAGTTCGCGCCCGCCCCAGACGCGCTGCATGTAAAGGGGCTCGAATACGATCGGTTCCACGGGCGGAAAGATGCCGGTCACCGTCAAAAGCGGAAGCCCCGGGTTTGGCAAAACGCCCGCCCGATCCCAGATTACTAAAGAATTATGGATTTTCCGGGATCTGAAATCAATCTTGCCCCCCCGCCCCTTGGAGAGGATGCTGGCCGGGGAGAATTCCGGCATGGCAAAGAGTGACAACCGCAAACGGGGCGAAGTGCCCGAGCCACCCAAATGGTCCAACGAGCTCGTAGGGATCGTGCTGATTTGCGCCGGCCTGCTCGCCTTTCTGTCGGTGATCTCATTTACCACCAGCGACTTGCCGGCGGACTGGGCGAAATGGACCGACATCTTCGGCAAGCAAAACCACAACCTGATCGGCGGCCTCGGCGTTGCTCTCGGCTTCATCCAAGTCGCCCTTTTCGGCGCGGCCGGTTACATCGTTCCCGTCGCGCTGATCTGGTTCGGCGTCGCCAAACTGGTCTTCGACGCCCGCCTGTGGCCCCGGACAATGATCGGCTTCATCGTCCTCACCCTTAGCGGCGCGGCTTTCATGCACGCTTGGCAAGGAGGCGAGAAACTCGACATCTCCCGCCACGCCGGCGGCGTCAGTGGCCACCTGCTCGGCAACTACGTCTTCCTCCCGCTGCTGAACAAGCTCGGCACGATGCTCCTGCTCGGTGCGACCTACCTCGTCGCCCTGATCCTTCTCACCGGCCAGAAACCCGTCGGATTCGTCAAAGGCTGCTGGCGACTGCTGCTCAACCTCGTCGCTCGATTCCGCGAAAAGCGCGAAGAATCCCAAATCCAAGCCAGCAAGGAAGACCTTCGCGCCGAAGAACGCGAACGGGAACGCGAACGCCGCCGCAAGGAACGCGAAGCGACCAAGGCCGCGGAAGTCCCGCCCAATCCCCAGCAAGAACTCCCGCTGCGCGAAACCCCCGCGCCCCAGATCATCGACTCTTCGCAGCGCCGCATCGAAGCGCCGAAGCCCGGTGAACGACCCTTCGAGCGCAAACCACAACCCGCCGGCCACCTTTCCCTCTCCACCGCCGGCTTCGAAGACTACGACCTGCCAGGCTTCGACCTGCTCGATCCCGTCGCCGAAAACGAAGCGCCCGAAGCCAACCGCGACGAGCTGCTCGCGACCCAGCGCGTTATTGTCGAGACCCTGCGCGCCTTCGGCATCGAGGTCACCCCCGGCGACATCACCCGCGGCCCGACCATCACCCGCTACGAAATCTATCCGTCCACCGGCCTCCGCGTTTCGCGCATCTCCCAGCTCGAGGCCGACCTGGCCCGCGCCACCTGCGCCGAGCGCATCAACATCCTCGCCCCGATCCCCGGCAAGGACACCGTCGGCATCGAACTCGCCAACTCGCAGAAAGTCTCCGTCCCTCTCCGCGAACTACTACAAGACCCGGAGTTCCGCTCGGCCAAGAAGCGCATCCCGCTCGCACTCGGCAAGGACGTCTACGGCAAGACCGTCATCGGCGACCTCGCCGCGATGCCTCACCTGCTCGTCGCCGGCGCCACCGGTTCAGGCAAGTCGGTCTGCATCAACTCGATCATCGCCTCGATGCTCTTCAAGTTCGGCCCCGACGAACTGCGCTTCATCATGGTCGACCCGAAGGTGGTCGAGATGCAGATGTACAACAAGCTGCCGCACCTCGTCGTTCCGGTCGTCACCGATCCCAAGAAGGTCGTCGCCGCCCTGAAGTGGGTGGTGAACGAAATGGAAAAGCGCTACCGCGTCTTCGCCAAAACCGGCGTGCGGAACTTCGATGCCTTCAACGCCCGCGTCCGCCCCGAGAAACCCGAAGCCGCCGCGGAAGCAGCGGAAGAAACGCCGCCATGGAACGCCGACGAGGAAGTCGACATGGAGTCGATCGAAGCCATCGCCGCCGCCCTCGAATCCGGCGAACTCGGTGCCGAAGCGGAAGAAGACGAGCTGCCGATCGAAGAGGACAAGATTCCCGACCGCTACCCCTACATCGTGGTGCTGATCGACGAGCTCGCCGACCTGATGCAGACCGCGCCGGCCGATGTGGAAATGTGCATCGCCCGCATCGCGCAAAAGGCCCGCGCCGCCGGCATCCACCTGATCATCGCCACCCAGACCCCGCGCGCCGACGTCGTCACCGGCATCATCAAGGCGAACATCCCCTGCCGCATCGCCTTCCAGGTTTCCTCACAGCTCGACTCCCGCGTCATCCTCGACTCCAAGGGTGCCGAGAAGCTGGTCGGCAAGGGCGACATGCTCTATCTCCCGCCCGGCTCCGCGAAGCTCGAACGCTCGCAGGGTGCCTTCGTTTCCGACGAGGAAGTCGAGCGACTGGTCGACCACTGCGCCGCCCAGGCTTCGCCGAATTTCGAGAGCGACATCCAGCGCTCGATCGACAACGGCGGCGACGACGGTGACGACGAAGACGATGTCTCTCCCGCCGACGAAGAACTCATCATGCGTTGCATCGAGGTCGCGCGGCAGGAGCAGAAATGCAGCACCTCCCTCCTCCAGCGTCGCCTGCGCCTCGGCTACACCAGGGCGGCCCGCATGGTCGACATCCTCGAAGCAAGAGGCGTCGTCGGCCCCGGCGACGGCGCGAAGCCGAGAGAGGTGTATCTCAAGTGAAACGCAAAGGAGCGCCGCAGGCGGAGCGCTGACTTCAGTCGGCGAGACCATCCAAGCCGACTAAAGCCAGCGCTCCGTCCACGCCCACCGACTCCTGCTCGAAGTCCCCCTTCGTTCCCGCCTCCAGCATCGTCCGGAGTCCTCCATGAACATCCGCCATCAAGTCACAACCTAACAACCTCCCGATCACCCTCAGCTCCTCCACCGTCAAATCCGGCGCACCCGCCATCGGCCTGAAATGCATCATCACCGGCCGGAAATCCCGGCCCGTCTTCTCCCGCAAATCGCGCAAGACGTCGAAGCCCGCCGGGTCGCTGTCGCCGAAATGACGGCACTCCAGATCCGCCGGCAAGCGCTCGAACAGAAGCCGCGTCGCCGCCCCGGGAAAGCTCGTCTGCACCAGCAGCAGCCCCGTCCGCCGCTTCGCCAACTCCAGGAACACGCTCTCGTTCTCGACCGTCAGGCAAACGCGCGCACGGCACTCCACCGACTTCGCCGCCGCAAGATCGATCGCCGAAACCGACACCGGCCCGGCCAGCAAACCGAAGTCGATGCGTCCTTCCGCAAGCTCAAGCAACAGCGGGCCATGGATCAGCACCGAACGCGGCTTGTCCGAAATCCCGAAGTCCTCCAGCGACACCTCCTCCCGCCCCGTGATCTCGCGCAAGGCCGCAAGCAATCGCGGCCGGAGATTCTCCAGCGCCTTCGAGTCGCGGCAAATCACCGCGCTGGCATAGCGGACCAGCGATTCCTCACGCCAGTTCAGGACACCGTTCAAAGTTTCTAAAAAACTCAGGTTCCCCGCGGGATCATCCCGTTTGAATGGTGCCACTGACGAACCGTCGCGGGCACGGGCGGCGAGCGATTCACACCACGCCTTCCAAGCTTCGCCGCAAGGAACTGCCATGCCCGCCGCGTCCTCGTAGAGTCCGCCCAAGGCCTCGCGTTCCTCTGTCGGCGATGACTGGCCGACCGCCGCAAACAACCACGCCTCGCCTCCCTCGCGCTTCAGCCGGATCACCTGCTTCGCACCAGTCCGCGGATGCCGGTCGATGGCCAGCATCCCGCCCGAAGCCCGCTCCACGGCCAGCAATTCCTGCTCCGCCAGCTCACGGTCATCGCCATCATGAAAGCCCGACGCCCGAAGGAATCTCTCCCAATCCAGCGTGAAGTCCTTCCCCATGCCCGAGCGTCCCGCAGAAGACTGCCGGAAGCTGGAAGCGAAGGCTTGGAGCGTGGAATTCATCGCGAAGCGGGAGCGCTGACTTTAGTCGGCGAGACCACCCTACTCACTCGCCGACTGAAGTCAGCGCTCCGTTGTCCTCGCTTTCCGCGATCCACTTCCACCCTTCCGGCGAATCGCGGAACAGCACCACCGGCACGTTCCTGACACCCACCCGTGTCCCCCGCCGCTCTTCCTTCCGCGAGATCACGATCAACTCGTCGCACTGGCTGAAGGCATACGGGATGTTGCCGCTCGACATCGAGAACATGCCCTGGAGGTCCAGCTCGCTCATCGCCTGGATGCAGTTCTGGATGCGTTCGCCGGACAACTTCGAGAAGGCCTCGTCGATCGGCACCAGCGCCAGCGAGGGCTCTTTGCGGCGGCTTTCGTGGCGGTTGTAGGCGTGCAGGTAGCTGGCGAGAATCGCGACGAAGTAGGGGCTCTGGTTTTCGCCGCCACTCATCTTGCCGCCCTGCTTGTCCACGCTGATCGACCTGCCGTCGGAATCGCGGATGTCGGTCACGGTGAGGTCGTAGTCGAAATACTGGCGATAGTCTAACAGCCGCGCCGCCTCCGGACTACTGGCGTTCTGGACGAGCAGGTTGAGAAAGCCCTTGAGCGCGTCCTGCAGCTCGCCGCCCATGCTGGCGAAGAACAGCTCGTCCTCGTGGTGGAGTGCGTTGAGATCGATCAGGTCGCGGTAAATCTTGTACTCCGGATTCGGCCGCCGCTCGATCTTGTAACGGTCGTGCCCGATCGGCCGCTTGAGCTGATGATTGAGCAGTGAAATGATGTTCTCGACGTTCTTCAGCGCCTGCTGCATCCGGCTGAGCACCTGCGTCCGGAACAGCGACTCCCAGCGCTTGCGCTCGGTTACCGACTTCTTCTCGTAGTCGGGAATGTTGGCGTGCTCGATCTGCTGCAGCCGCGACTCGTAGGGCGTGGTGTCGGCGCCGTCCTCGGGGAGGTCGTCGAACTTCGGAGCGAAGGTCTTCTTGAAGTCGAGCATCGCCACCTTGAGATCGCCGGTCGCTTCCTTCGCCGCGATCTCCGCCGCCGCCGCGGCCTTGCGGAACTCGTTGGCCAGCACGTCGGGCGCGGGCGTGTATTCGGAGGCCTCCTTCTTCCACGAAAGGTAGCGCGCGTGGTGCTGCTGGATGTCGATCCGGAGCTGGACCTTCGAGAACTCGTCCTCGCGCCGGCTGGCGATCTCCATGAGCTGCGCCAGCAGCTTCTCGGTGTCCTGGATTTCGCGAATCCGGCCCTTCCGCAGGATCGAAGTACGCTCGGCATCGTAGGACGCAAGCTGCTCCGCCAGCACCTCGATGTCGTCGCGGATGCGGTCGAATTCGTCGGTGGCGATGGCCTCGAGCTGCTCCATCAGTTCGGCGTGCTGCTCCTGCTTCTTCGGCAGGTCCTCGATGCGGATCAGCTCTTTGATCACGTCCTCGTGCTCCGGAATGGCATTGGCCCGCTCGCGGATAAGGCGTTCGATCTCCAGCTCGACCGGCTCCAGCCGCCGCAGCGAGGCCTCGATTTCGCCCAGCCGCTGCCGCTTGATCTCGAGCTGGCGCTTGAGGCCTTCTTTCCCGATATAAGGCGTCCCATTATATGGCGCGGGCCGTACCAAAGTCCCGGCGCGCTTGTGCAGGCCATCGGGCGCGATTGCGGAAGAATGGCGGTCGAGCTGCGCGGCATCCGCCACGCGGACCATGTCGCCGAACAGCGAGTCGATGCAGGCGCGGGCGGCGTCGTCGGTAGTTTGCAACATCTCCGCCAGCGAGCCCTTCTTCGCCGCGGGCTTGGCGGAGCGGATGGCAGTGATGTCGATCAAGCGCTGCGCCCCGCCACTGGTCAGATCGGAAAGCGGCAGCTTCTTGAGAAGTGCCGACGCTTCCGCGTAATGAGTTTCAGCGACGAGCACCGCGAACTTCTCCTCGAACACCACCTCTGCGGCAGCGCGCCAGGATTCTTCGCTCACTTCGCAGACTTCTCGCAAGGCCCGCGGCGGCGTTTGATTCGGCAGCAGCGGCAGTTGGGATTTCAGCGCGGCAAGCAGCGGCTGCGGGCCGGGCGAAACGCCCCGCTGGAGGAGGTCGATCTGCGCCTGGAGGTCGGACTTCTCCGAACGCAGGCGGCGGAGTTCCTCGCGGTCGCCGTCGAAGCGGCTGCGGATCGTCTTCACCGTTTCGTTCGCGGCTTCTGCGAGAAGGGACAGCGACGACGCGGTCTGCTCGCGTTCGCAGCTTTCCAGAAAGCCGATCGCGTTCTTCAGCCGGGTGGTGTCGACGATCGGATCGAGTGGCGCCTTGCCGACCTGCTCCATCCACGCGCGGGCCGACTTCAGCCGCTTGCCGAGACCGCCGTCGAGCTTGCTCGCGCGGTCGCGGAGCTGCTCGATCTCGTTTTCCAGTTTGGTGAGATCGGCGACCAGCTTGTTGTACAGCCGGCCGTCCGCCGACTCGTTCAACAGCGCCTGCAAGCCCTCGCGCTTGCGGGTGCCGCTCTCCGTCAGCTCGGCGATTTCGGCGAGGCGTGCTTCGTCGGCCTGGTTGTCGACCTTCAGCCGCTCGAGCCGTTCGTGCGTCTGCTCGGCCTCGCCCGAGGCATGGACGTGGCCAAACTCCGCCGCGAGATACGTCGCCACCGCGTGATCGCGCTCTGCCTCGTGCAATTTCGCTGCGTGGTCGCGGATGCGGGTCAGGCGGTCGAGCTGGGCCTTCAGGCTGGCCAACTCGCGTTCGTACGATTGGAAGTCGCGGAAGGACGAGACCACATCCTCGACCGGCACCGCCTCGGCGGGCAGCACGAACTGGCGGCAGAAGTCGTCGAAGCTCTTGAGGTTGGTGAACGACATCGCACTCGGCAGCAGGCGCTGGAGAACGTCCTTGTTGAAGTTCAGGTGACTCGGGTTCGCCATGTCGCGCAGGTATTCGCGTGGCGAACTGAAGAGCCGGCCGCCCTTGGCATCGATCAGCTTCTTGAAGGCGCCCAGCGGGCTCATCCGCGGCTTGCCGTCCTCGGATTCGGTCAGGAAATCCGACTTTGCCAGCGAAGCGGGACAGAAGAAGGGCGTGGTGGTGCCGTCATTCTCCGCGGCGGAGCGGAACTCGAAGCGCAGGCCCCAGGTCTCGACCCGCTTGCCATCCGGCCAGGTGAACTCGGCGGCGATGTAGGTGGTGACGCCCTTGTCGTGGAAGTACTGCGTCTGCCCGTTCTCCTCGCGCTTGGTGTCGAGCAGGCAGTAACCCTTGATCGTGCGGTCGCTCTTGCTGCCGGTGGCGGAGCGGTTGAAGTGGTGGTGCGCGCGCTCCGGTCCGACCAGCACCAGCATGAGCAAATCCATCAGGATCGACTTGCCGGAGCCGGTGACCCCGGCAAGCACGAGGTTGCCCTGCACGGGCAGCGAATCGCGGTAGCCGTACCAATTGAGCGCGTGGAGTTGGGTGAGGCGGATGGCGCGGCTCATGACGGTTCGTCTTCTTCGGGTTCGTCCTCGGTCTCCTCGATCGCATCGGGCCGGAAATTCGCGGCGGCTTCCTGCCAGGCGGCGAGTTCGCGGAAGGGCAGCACGCGGCGGATGGCGGGCATGACCTCGATGCCGGTTTCCTCGAAGGACTCGGCGTGGGTGAGGCGGATCAGGTTGAGCCGCGCGGCCTGGCGGAGGATGTCGCGCAGCCGGCCTTTGGGGATCAGTGCGGTGGCATCCGGCAACAACTGGTCGCGCAACAGGTCACCGAGCTCGGCGACGGAAAGGAAAGCCTGATCGGCCCCTTCGTCGCGCCAGCGGATGTCGCCGGCATACCACAGCGCGAGCCAGACCAAGGTGGCGTCCTGATTGAGCCGCAAGCGTAGGCCGGCGGCACGAGGGATGGCCTGGATGAGGCGCTCCTCGTGATGGACGGCGACATCGAGGCCGTTCAGCGCGGCGATCTCGCGCAGCCAGTCGTCGTGCTGCCGCGCCCAGTGGTAAAGCGGGGCACGCGAGGCATCGAGGCCGTTGATCGAGCCGGTCGAAAGCAATTCCTGGAGCGCCTCCGACAAGCGGTCGCGGTCGCTTTCCGACAGCGCCAGCAAGGTCGGCGCGGTCTCGGTGACGAAGGCGCTGGGTTCTTCGGTGCTCATTTCTTGATGATGGCGAACCGCTCGACGCGGATCTGGTGAAGCGTGTCGGTGGTCGGCGGAACGGACTCGTCGGCAACACGCTGGACGTCGAGCCGGTAGCGGGCGTCGGGTGCCTCGGCGTGAAGCAGCAGCGCGATCAGATCGGCTGGCGAATGGGTGGTCGCGAGGTCGAGTTGGTGACTTTCGATCCGCTCGCCTTTGCCGCCGGGCAGCGACTGGATGAAGCTGTTCGCACGGGCGACCGACAGCGTTTCGCGGATGGTCCGCTGCATGTCGTGGAGGCCGGATTCGCGGTCGCCGTCGGACACGGCGTCGTCGAAGGCATCCTGCTCCATCGCGGGCCGGCGGGTCGGCGGCGAGTAGAGGGAATCGAGCCCGCCGGGCAGCTTCACCGCGGGCAACAGCAGGTCGGGCAACTCCGGCAGCGTGGCATTCACCCGCTGGAGGCGGCGGCCGGCGAGCAGGCGGTTGGCGGTTTCGAAGAAGGCCTTGAGCTCGGTCCTGCGCTCGCCGGTGACGTCTTGCAGGTAACGGAAACGCGCCAGCGATCGCCGCGTGAAGTCGGCCGTGCGGCGGTCGATCTCGTCGGCCATCGGCAGCACCCGTTCTAACAGGTCGATCAATTCCTCCAGGGCCGCAGCAACCCGTGCCCGCGCGCTTTCGGCGGAAAGCTCCGGATGGCGGAGCAGCACCTCGGTCTGCATGTCGGCCAGCGTCGCGGGATCGTCGGCCAGCCGGTCGGCGATGCGGCGGACCGCATCCGGCAGCCGCAAGGGCAACCGCGCCCGCACCAGCGCCGCGTAGCAGGAATGCGACATCTGCTCCGAGTAGTCGTCGAAGACCACCGACAGGTTGCCTTGCAGCGTCTCCTCCTCGAGCTGCCTGCGGGTGAAGCGCTGCACCGACTTCTGCATCGATCGGAGCTCGTTGATGCCCTCGCGGACGTTCGACAGGCAGTTCTCCACCGTCTGCCACGGGCGCTCGGAAAGCTCGACCTCGTTTGCCAGCATCGAGCACACGCCGGTGAGCTTGTCGGTGAAGACCGCCGCGTCCGGCCACGCGATCTTGCGCAGCGCGGTCAGCAGGGTCGCGCCGTGGGCGTCGAAATGGATCTTCCGCCGCCAGTCGCGGCGCGGCGGTTCTTCGAGCCAGTGGCACTTGAGCAGCACCTCTAACAGCAGCCGGGCCCGTTCGCGGAAGTCGGATGGCAGCGATTCCGCATCCGCCTCTTCGTCGAACTCGAATCCCGGATGGCGCTCCAGCGTTTCCGCGATGATCGCCACCGCCTCCTCGCGGGCGATTCCGTCCGGCCGGTCGGCCGACTCGCGTTCGAGCGAGTCGAGCACGTCGACGTAGAACGGCGCATTCCTCCCCGCCAGCACCCGGAAGAATCCGGGACCCCGCGTTTCGCGGAACAGGGCGGTGGAGAGGAGGTCGGTCATCGGGATTGGTTGGAGCGCTGGCTTTAGCCGGCATCTTCGTTCGCGGAGTCTTCCAAGCCGGCTGAAGCCGGCGCTCCGTCCGGAGTCCATCCGCAGCCAGCGGAAGAAAACTTCCAGTCTTCAGGCTTTTCGCAAAGCCCTGCCTTCACCGGATTGTTGCGAATGTAGATCCGGCAGTCGTGAAAGTGATCCATATCGCGGAGGAAGCGATCGTAGTAATCGCGTTGCCATAGTGGGCCGGACCGGCCGAGCAGGCGGTTGATCTCCACCGCACTGCCCCCCTTCCATGCTTGGACGATGTCGGCCAGCACCGCCTCCCCTTCCAAGCGGAACAACACATGCACGTGGTTCGGCATGATGCACCAGTCGATCAGTCGGTAGCTGGAAGCGTGCCCGACCATCAGCTTCCCTTGAACGATCATGGCGCAGTCCGCACGCTTCAGATAGGATTCACCGTGCCCGGCATCTTCGTATTTTGAGATCCTGCGATGAATCTCCTTCTGCCTGGCGAGTTCATCCACTTCGATTTCCAATTCCTTCCTCCAGGCCTCGATCAGTTTCCCGGGCACCGAGTCACCCAAGCGGAAGGTTACCGCTTGGACGGAGCCCTCGAAATCCCAATGGGGCAGGTAACCTCGGGTATAGATTCCTTTCCCCATGGGATCTCTTTCTTTACGGAGCGCAGGCTTTAGCCGGCATCTTCCTGGCTTCCGGATTCTTCCAAGCCGGCTGAAGCCGGCGCTCCATCGGAAGGCGCTCCATCGGGCGAATCCCCACCGGCATCTTCCCCATCGGGAATCACCAGCGAGATGTCCTGCAACTTCTCGCCTTCCTTCAAGGTGAGCAGCTTCACCCCCTGTGCCACGCGGCCGGTCTCGCGGATCTCGCTGACCCGGATGCGGATGCTCTGGCCGGTCGAGGTCATGAGCATGAGTTCGTCCTGCTCGGTGACGGACACGGCGTTGACGAGCTTGCCGGTCTTGTCGGTGACGTTCAGCGTCTTCACCCCACGCCCGCCGCGGCGGAGGGCTCGATAGCTGGAGAACCCGGTGCGCTTGCCGAGACCGTTTTCCGAGGCGACGAGCAGCATCGTCTCCTCCGAGACGATCGCCATGCCGACCACGTAGTCGTCCTTGCGCAGTCGAACACCCGTGACCCCGGCGGTCGCGCGGCCTTGCGGGCGGATCTGCGGCTTGCCTTCGTCTTCGGCGGCATCTTCGTCGGCGGATTCCTCTTCGACCGGCTCTTCGCCTTCGACCGGCTCGCCCAGCGGTTTCTTGTAAACGCCTTCCGTGAACTTGATGCTCATGCCATCCCGGGTGACGAGGACGATCTCGTCCTCACCGCTGGTGAGGCTCACGCCGATCAGATCGTTCCCTTCGTCCAGGTTGATGGCGGTCAAGCCGGCCTTGCGGTAGTTGCGGAAGTCGTTGAGCGAGGTCTTCTTCACCTTGCCGTTGCGCGTCGCGAAGAACACGTAGCCGGCACCCTCGCGGAAGGTGTTGTCGTTGCCGCTCTCGTCGGTGCTGCGCTCGAGGCGGAGCAAGGCGGCGATCTTCTCGTCGGGCTTGAGGTCGAGCACGTTCTTGATGCTGCGGCCGGTCGAGGTGCGCGAGCCTTCGGGCAGTTCATACACCCGCTCGACATAAACGCGGCCGGTATTGGTGAAGAACATCAGGTAGTCGTGGGCCTGGACCGAGAACAAGTGCTCGATGAAGTCATCCGCCTGGTCCTTGGCGGTGGCCTTGGTCTCCATCCCCTTCAGCCCCTTGCCGCCGCGGCCTTGCAGCCGGTATTCGCTGGCCGGGGTGCGCTTGATGTAGCCGCGGTGCGAAAGGGTCACGATCATCGCGTCGTTGGCGATGAGTTCCTCCATCGCGATCTCGCCGGCCTCGGCGAGGATCGGGCACTTGCGCGGGGTGGCGTGCTTGTCCTTCAGCGCGCGCAGCTCGTCCTTGATGATGGTCAACACGCGTTCCTCGCGGGCCAGGATATCGAGCAGGTCCTTGATGGTCTCCAGGATCTCGTCGTATTCGCCCTTCACCTTGTCGCGTTCGAGACCGGTGAGCTGGTAGAGGCGGAGCTCGAGGATGGCGTTGACCTGGCGCTCGCTGAAGACGTAGCGGTCGCCCTGGATCGCCGCCTGCGAGCGGATCAGGATGCCTAGGCCTTCCGCGGTGGCGGTGGTGAAGTTGTAGGCGGCCAAGCGCTCGCGGGCCTCGTCGCGATTCTTGGAATCGCGGATGATCTTGATGAAGTCATCGAGGTGGCCGAGCGCCAGCAGGAAGGCTTCGAGCAACTCGGCGCGCTCCTCGGCCTTTCCTAACAGGTAGCGGGTGCGCCGGATGATCACCTCGCGGCGGTGCTCGATGTAGGCATCGATCGCCTCCTTGAGCGAAAGCTGCTTCGGCCGGCTCTTGTGGATCGCCAGCATGTTCACGCTGAACGAAGTCTCCAGCGAAGTGAGCTTGAAGAGCTGGGCGACCACGACCTGCGGGCGGGCGTCGCGCTTGAGCTCGATCTCGATGCGGGTCTCCTCGTCGGAAAGGTCGCGCATCCCGGAGATGCCGGTGAGGACCTTCTCGTTGACCAGTTCGGCAATGCGTTCCTGGAGCACGGCCCGGTTGACGCCATACGGCACCTCGCGGATCACGATGTGGGACTTGCCCGCCTCGTTTTCCTCGATCTCCACCTTGCCCCGAAGACGCATCGAGCCGCGGCCGGTGCGGAAGTATTCCTCGATCCCGCGGATGCCGCGGATCTCGCAGGACACGGGAAAGTCGGGGCCCTTGATGTGCTGCATCAGCTCGGGCAGCGTGATCTCCGGGTTGTCGATCTGCGCGCAGATGCCGTCGATCACTTCGCCGAGGTTGTGCGGGGCAAGGTTGGTCGCCATGCCGACCGCGATGCCTGTGCCGCCGTTGACCAGGAAGTTCGGAAAGGCGGAAGGCAGCACGGTGGGCTCCTCCTGCGAGCCGTCGTAGTTCGGCTGGAAGTCGACGGTGTCCTTGTCGAGGTCCTCCATCATCGCCATGCCGAGGTGATGGAGACGGGCTTCGGTGTACCGCATCGACGCCGCGGCATCGCCTTCGACCGAGCCGAAGTTACCCTGGCCGTCGACCAGCATCTCGCGCATCGACCACGGCTGGCCCATGTTGACGAGGGTCGAGTAGATCGACGAGTCGCCGTGCGGGTGGAAGTTACCCATCGTTTCGCCGACGATCTTGGCGCACTTCACGTGGGCTTTGCCGGGCGTCACGCCGAGCTGGCGCATGGCGTAAAGCACGCGGCGCTGGGATGGCTTGAGGCCGTCGCGGACGTCGGGCAGGGCGCGGGAGATGATGACCGACATCGAATACTCCAGGAAGGAGTTCGACAGTTCCTCGGCGACGTTGATGGGCTTGATCGAATCTTGGGACATGGAAAGGGAAGTGATCAGTGGACAGTGATCAGGAAATGCGAGGGCGGGTTCAGACGTCCAGATTGCGGACGTTCAGCGCGTTGTCTTCGATGAAGCGCTTGCGCGGCTCGACGATGTCACCCATCAGGACGTCGAACATCTTGTCGGCCTCGACCGCGTTGTCCTCGTCGAGGCGGACGCGGAGGAACTGGCGGGTCTCCGGGTCCATCGTCGTTTCGAAGAGCTGCTTGGCGTTCATTTCACCAAGACCCTTGAACCGTTTGATCTGGACGCCGCGGCTGGCGATTTCGAGCACCCGGACCAGCACTTCCGGCAAGGAAAACACCGGATGGGTCTTCTGCTTCTCGCCGTCTCCTTCGAGAAGTTCGAACAGCGGCGTGTCGTCGTCGGAGAACTTTGTCGTATCGATCCCGCACTCGTTGAGGCGCGAGAAGATCTTGGCCACCGCATGGGACTCGTGGAGTTCGTGGAGGTTGGCACGGCGCGAGGGGCCGCTGTGGGCGGCCATTTCCTCGTCGCTGAGCTGCTCGTCGAACAAGCGCAGGTCACGGTTCTCTGCGGCGTAGATGCGGAGCGCTTCCTCGTCGGAAAAGTAGAGCACCGACTCATCGTTGCCGATGCGCACGCGGACCATGTATTCCGGCAAGCGACCGTCGCGGCGGGCGGCGAGGTAGGCTTTGAAGCTGCCGCCATTGCCTTCGATCGAGTTCGAATAACGGGACAGCGACGAGAGGTTCTCGAGGATCACCTTGAGCTCCTCCGCCGAGAAGACGCGCGACCGGTCGAAGGTCCGGACCTCGACCTCGCTCGACCCGAGTTCGATCAGGATCTTGTTCAGCTGGTCGTTGTCCTGCACGTACTCGGAGCGCTTCTTGCGGGTGACCAGGTAGAGCGGCGGCTGCGCGATGTAGAGGAAGCCGCGCTTCACCAACTCCGGCATGTGGCGACAGAAGAAGGTGAGCAGCAAGGTGCGGATGTGGGAGCCGTCGACGTCGGCATCGGTCATGATCACGACCTTGTGGTAACGGACCTTCTCGATGTTGAACGAGCCGTCCTGCTCGCCATCGCCGATGCCCGCGCCGATGGCGGTGATCAGGTTCTGGATTTCCTTGTTCTGCAGCGCGCGGTGGAGGCGGGCTTTCTCGACGTTGATCAATTTCCCTCGCAGCGGGAGGATCGCCTGCGTCCGCCGGTCGCGGCCCTGCTTGGCGGAGCCACCGGCGGAGTCACCTTCGACAATATAAAGCTCGGACTTCGCGGGATCGCGCTCCGAGCAGTCGGCGAGCTTGCCGGGCAGGCCGCCGCCGGACAGGGCGGACTTGCGGACCGTCTCGCGCGCCTTGCGGGCCGCCTCCCGGGCGCGGGCGGCGTTGAGCGACTTCTCGATGATCCGTTTGGCGATCGCCGGGTTCTCGTCGAAGAACTGCACCAGTCCTTCGTAAACGATCGACGACACCACGCCTTCGATCTCCGAATTCACCAGCTTGCCCTTGGTCTGCGAAGAGAAGCGCGGGCTCGGCATCTTGACCGAGATCACGCAGATCAGACCTTCTCGGACGTCATCGCCGGTCAGGGCGGCATCCTTGTCCTTGAGGATCTTGTTTGCCTTTGCGTACTGGTTGATCCCGCGGGTTAGCGCGGTGCGGAAGCCGGTCAGGTGGGTGCCGCCGTCCGAGTTCGGGATCGAGTTGGCGAAGCACAGGATCTGGTCGTTGTAGGAGTCGTTGTATTGGAACACGACGTCAGCGAAGACGTCTTCCTGCGACCGCTTGCCGTCGTAGTCGATGTCGATCTGGCGCTTGCCGTTGAGGACCACAGGGTCCTCATGGACCAGCGTTTTGGTCAGGCCGAGTTCCGTCACGAATTCGACGATGCCCTTCGCGTAGAAGAACGTCGTCTTGCGCGCGGACTCGGGGCGCTCGTCTTCAAGATCGATGGTCAGTCCGGGGTTGAGGAAGGCCAGCTCCTTCAAGCGGGTGGACAGGCGGTCGAACTTGAACTCGATGGTGTCGACGAAAATGGTCGCGTCCGGGAAGAAGGTGATCGTGGTGCCGGTGCGCTTCGAATCCACCTCGCCCACGATGTGAAGCGGCTGGGTCGTCTTGCCGCGCTCGAAACCGATCGCATACACGTTGCCATTCCGGTAAACCTCCGCCTTGAACCAATCGGACAAGGCGTTGACGCACTTCGCGCCGACGCCATGGAGACCGCCGGAATACTTGTAAGCGCCTTGGCCGAATTTGCCGCCGGCGTGGAGATTCGTCAGCACCAGTTCGACCGCCGGGATGCCGAACTTCGGGTGCATGTCGACCGGGATGCCGCGCCCGTTATCGCCGACGGAAATCGAACCATCGACGTGGATCGCCACCTTGATCCGGCTGCAATATCCTGCGAGGTGCTCGTCGATCGAGTTGTCGAGAACTTCGAAAACGCAATGGTGGAGACCGCGTTCGTCTGGGTCGCCGATATACATCCCGGGCCGCTTGCGGACGGCTTCCAAACCTTCGAGTTTGTCAATCTGGGCGGCGTCGTATGCCTGCTCCCCGCTGACGTTCGTATCGGCCTTTTCGTACTCCTGGTGCTCTTCAGACATGGACCCGCGAAAGGTCTGAAATGCAGGCCGGGGAGACAAGGCCGATTGTTGGAAATCGGGCGATTCACCGAAGTCAATCCAGCCCCTTCAAATGACTGATTCCAAGTCGCTTGGCTCTATTCCGAAACCGTCAATCCAAGACCAGGCAGGATCGCTGCCACCCGAGCAAGGCCTCAGCCGGATCGACCTCGCCATCGGCGATCGATTCGATGATCGAACGTGGTGCGATGAGTGACGCATCGATATCGAGTTCCGCCGCTTTTGTGTCCCGGACGGAGATCAGGCGGGAGACCCGCGCGTCGAACTCCGAATCCCGGCGCCGGCGCAATCCTCGGGGCTTTTCCGGCCACTCGTCGGATCCTAGGGCACGGGCGGCGTCCAAGACATCGGTCAAGCGCTTGCGGCGCTCCGGTCGGTAGTGCGGAGGAATCTCGATTCTTTGGCCGGCCGCGAGTGACAGGCTCCAATCGATCAACTGGCGATTCGTGACGACCATAAACGAGGGGCGATCCCACGAGGCCGCCTCCACGTCGCGCCATTCCCAGAGCGCCTTCAAATAATTGAGACCACAGCGGTCAAGCCGACCGGACCCTTGGATCCGCCACGGCTCGCCACGCGTTTCATCGCGATCAAGCACCTTGATGCGCGCCGCCTCGCAGCTCTCGATGAACCAGTCGAATCGTCCTTTGACCTTCAATTCGTCGCAGATCCTTTCGCCCATCGGCAGCAGGTAGCGGACGTCATTGAGAGCGTACTCCATCATCTTGGGGGAGAGCGGGCGCTTTCCCCAATCGGCTTTCTGGGAAGATTTCGAGAGAACCACGCCGAAGTAGAGCTCGACCAGATCGGCCAAACCGAAGCGGCGCACGCCAAGGAGACGGGCGCCGATCTGAGTGTCGTAAACCACGGGCGGCAGCGTGCCGAAGCTGCGGCGCAGCATCGTCATGTCGTAGTCCGCCCCGTGCATCCAGACCGGACGGGAACCGAGGAACCCGCCCAGCGGGGCCAAATCCTCAATTTCCAAGGGGTCGATCAGCACGTTATCGGCCTCGCACGAGAACTGCACCAGGCAAAGAGATTCGCGGTAGCGGTGCAGGCTATCTGCTTCGGTATCAATGGCACAAACGGACCCGTCGCCAAGTCGAGAGAGGAATGAAACGAGTTCTTGGGAACTTCGGACCAGGGAGGGGGAAGACATTTTCTGGAAATACCGAGAACCTCCGGTGGAGATGAAGCGGGTTGGAACGGCGGTTGAACGAAACCAGCGGGGATGTGCCGGACACTCGCCTCGCAACGCCTTCGAAGTCAGAGTGCCAGGGGATTCACAACTACCTTGATCGTGGGAAGCGGAGCGGTCGGATCAGCAACCGGGCGGACACTTCGAAGCACGACATACTCATGGTCCACAAAAACGGGGGCAGGTGGCAGGCCTGCGGAAATTGGCACACCTCTGACGACGAGTTGCTCGCTTTCGGTCACGCGGGTGATTGTCCAGTCCCGTCCGGCCTTGATGGCCTTTGTTCTTGTCTTCGTGCCCGTCGTCGTCTCCTGGAGGAATTGATACTTCAAGCTAGTACCGCTCAGTGGGCGGACCGAGGCTCTCACAACGATATGATTGTCAATATCGAGTGCAGCCGCTGGCAATGCCGGCCTCTTCCTCGCATCGTTTGCCGCCGGCTTTCCGAACCCGAGGGTAACGGGGTCCAATCCGAGCGACTCGATCAACTCGATGGTCGGGAACTCCAGTCCAAATTCGTTGATGTTGGTCACGCCATCCCCGTCCTTGTCTCCTCCCGCAGGAGTGAGTGCCGTAGACGTCCCCAACTCGTAGTAGGTTCTTGCGAAACCATCGTAACTATCGACCATCCGGACCTTGGCGCGGAAATCCCTTTCCGAAGTATCGAATGCCACCCCGGTGGTCCGCAAAAGTCGCTGGAAATCCACGTTGATCACTCCTTCGTAACCCACCGCAAAGAAGAACGGCGGCAGCGTGTATTCCTGAACCGTCGGATCCGGAAGCTGCACCGGGTTTTGCGTGTCAAGAGGCGGGAAATCAATGAAATCCTCGTCCGCGTTGAGAATCGAGAAATAGATCTGATCACCCCGGAGGATGTTGGACTGGTCGTTTCCGGTCCAACGGACGACGTGGATCAGACGCGGGTCCATCTGATAGAAATCCCCATCCCACTTCCCGCTGGTAAAGCGGAAACCGCTGTTACTGCGGGTGTTGCGGTCCAGCGCCTCGATCATCGGGGTGATGGTGCCGGGGATGATCACGGGACTTCCCAGGTCGGGATTGTTCAAGCGGGGATAGGAAAAGATATAAGTTCCTGTGGGCAGTTCCTCGCGCATCTGCTTGGAAGCAGCAGCAGGAGCCTTGAACGCCCCCTCGACGGTGTCCTGGCTGAAATCGATCGGCAATCCGTCTCCGGTGGCGGTTCCCGCAAACACCGCGATGTTCAGGGTAGGGTCATTGCCATCCGCAACGAGTTCCGTGAGGCTGATGTTCGTGGAATCCGGTCCGCCGAGAACCTCTCCGCCGACCGCATAGAAGTTGGTGACCGCCGGTGTCGCATCGAGCGCGAGCCGGATGCTTTCGGCCACATCAAAACCGGTGGCACCGGCAGCCACCGCGACCGGTATCGACAGGGGTGAACCCGCGATATCCCGCCCGGTAATCACGACGTTCAGGTTCCCGGCAGTCAGGATTCCTCCGAGGGTGTTCGTGGTCTCCACTTGGGGAACGGAACCGTAGCGAATCGTCATGAAATAACGCGTCACGTCCAGTTGCTCCATGTCGGTCCGGAAGATGTTGTAGAAGATCACCAACGAATCGTCGATGAACGCCGGCAGCGGTCGCGGAAGCTTGGAAGGAGGTGCTGCGAGGAGTGTTACAAGGTCAGGCCGTGCCGGCTCGATGATCAAGGCGCGAACCACGCTGTCAATCGACCAGTAGAGGCTATCGTCGCGAAACCCGTCGCCATCCACATCCCCGGTCGCGATCAGACCCGTGGTTCCGAGCGGACACGCTAGGTTGGGCTCGATCGAGAACAACGAGGGGTCGAACGCGCAGGGCGCGAGGAACACGAAACCATCCCGTATCCGCACATCAAAACGCCCTTGGTCGAAATCCAGCCTGAAGGCGTCCTGCTGATAAAAGGCTTTATCGACCGAGACGGCCATCAGCACATCCGCTTGGGCAGCCGGGAGAAGAACAAGTGCGAGCAGTGAGGCGCAAAGGCGTCGGGTTTGCATGTCGGGAAGCTTCCGCTTGCCCTCCGGTTTGACAAGCAGATTTCTCTGACGGAGACAGGTCGTCGGAAGCCCTGTGCGGGTAAGGTGGAAATTGTCGTCCGGCCCGCCTGCGGAACCGGCCCTGCCGGGTCACCGCAAGCCCCTGAGCAACAGTTCGGCGTTGGTCTTGGTCGCGCGGAGATTCTTCAAGAGCGTCTCGATCGCATCGCCGATCGGCAATTGGGCGAGCTGACGCCGAATGTCGAGGACCTTGATGAACTCATCCGGATGGTAGAGGCGGTCGTCGTTGCGGGTTCCGCTCTGGGGAATATGGATCGCGGGGAAAACCCGGCGCTCCGCCAGTTCGCGGTCCAAACGGACTTCCATGTTTCCGGTTCCCTTGAACTCTTCGAAAATCACGTCATCCATGCGGCTTTCGGTTTCGATCAACGCGGTGGCCAGAATCGTCAGGCTGCCGCCTTCCTCGACATTGCGGGCATTGCCAAAGAACTTGCGGGATTTCTGCAACGCAACCGGGCTCACCCCGCCGCTGCCGATCGGCCCGCCCTGGTTGGCCGCGTTGTGTCCCCGGGCCAGGCGGGTCAAGCTGTCCAGCAGCAGCACGACGTCCTTGCCCTGCTCGACCAGGCGGCGCGCCCGCTCGATCACCAGATCCGCGACCTGGGCATGGCGCTTGGGCGCTTCGTCGAAGGTCGAGGCGTAAACCGTGGTCCCGACGGTTTCCTCGAAGTCGGTGACTTCCTCCGGCCGCTCGTCCAGCAGCACGACGATGAGTTCGACCTCCGGGTGATTGCGGCGGATCGCCTTGGCAATCTGCTTGAGGAGGATGGTTTTGCCACCCCGGGGCGGGGCGACGATCAGGCCGCGCTGGCCCTTGCCGAGCGGGGCGACCAAATCCAGCACCCGCACCCCGATGGCGTCCGGCCCCTCCCCTTCCATCACGATGCGACGATCGGGAAACAGGGGCGTCAATTTGTCGAAATCCTTCGGAACCTTGAAATCGGCGGCGGCCACCCCCTCGATCTCGAGGATGTCGACGGCCGAAAGATACTTGTCCCGATCCCGCGGGGCGCGGATCCGGACCTTGACGCGGTGCCCGGGGCGCAGGCCGTGATCGCGCAACAGGTGGCCGTTGATGTAGAGATCGTCCGGCGAGGTCCGGAAGCTCCGGGCCGGGTCGCGCAGCATGGCGTAGTTCTCCTTGGCCTGCTCGAGGATCCCCTCGCCGATCAGCGTGGCACCTTCGTTGGCATAGAAGCTCAGCAATTCGAAGATCAACTGGGTCTTGGGAACCCCGGCGCTGATCCGCGCCGGGACCGCTTCGGCCATGGCGAGCAATTCCGCGAGGGGCTTGAGGCGGAAGGCGTTGATATCGATGGTCTGCGGCACCGGGGCGGCTTCCTGCACGGCGGTTACTTCGGCGGCGGGAGTTTCAGGGAGGTCTGGATGATCGCTCATGATGGCGTGGGATTGAAGAAAGCGCGTCAACTGCGCTTCAAGGACGAGGGCCGGACCCTCGTTCCAAAAAACATGGTCTGCCCGGCGGAGTTTCTCTTCTTGGGGCATCTGGGCCGCGAGGATCGCTCCGGCGGTCGCGTCGTCCAATCCGCTCCGCTTGCGAAGACGCTGGAGACGGGTCGGCAACCCGGCGGCGACCAGCAGGTTGCTTTCCTGCCCGAAATCGAACGCGTTCTCGAAGAGCAGCGGAATGTCCGCCACGAACAGGGACGCCGCAAGCTTGCGGGCGGAAGCCAAAGATTCAAGACATTCCTCGCGCACCCGGGGATGCAGGATGGCTTCGAGATCCTTGCGTGCCGGCTCGTCGCCGAAAACATGGCCGCGCAGTTTTGCGCGATCCACGCCGCCGGAGCCATCGATGACCCCGTCCCCGAAGCGGCCTGCAATCGCGGCCACCACTGCCGGATCGGTAGCAAGGAGCCGGTGAACGCAGGCATCGGCATCGAAGACCGCCACCCCGCGGGCAATCTGCTTTAAGATCCTACAGGCCGTGGACTTGCCGCTGGCAATCCCGCCGCTGAGACCAAAAACGCGCATGCCCTGAGCTTGGGGCGCACGAACAGTGCCGGGCAATCTTGAAATCCAAAAGGGGCCAAGCGGCCGTCCGCGGGACTCTGCAGAGCGGACCCCACCGGGTGCGGGAGCTGGCCCGCAGAGCGCTCCCCATGAAACCGCAGCCCGTTCAAAGCCGGTATCGCCAAAGAGCGGCCGCCCGTTGCTCCTGCGGGGCAGAGCCTCCACCGGGTGCGGAAGCCTCTGGCCCGCAGAACGGTCCCCATGAAACCGCTGCCCGTTCAAGCCGGCATCGCCAAAGAGCGGCCACCCGGTGCTCCTGCGGGGCGGAGCCTCCGCGCACCCGGTGGAGCCATCGTCTGGCTCCGCTCGCAAAACAAAACGGGCGGGAGGTTGCCCTCCCGCCCACTGGTAATCTCGGAGATCCGCAAACCGCTTACTCGGCAATGTCCGGCAGCACGCTCACGTCGCCACCACCCACTGCGGGAGGCGCATCGACGGTTGGCAGATCCTGTCCACCACGGATCGGACGACCGGTGGCGTCGATGATCTGGGCGGTGACAAAGATGATCAGGTTGCTCTTGATCCGGTTTTCAGCCTTGGTCTGGAACAGGCGGCCGACGATCGGGATGTCACCGAGGATCGGCACACTGTCTTCGACCATCTGAACGTCTTCACGCATCAGGCCACCGACCGCGACGGTGTAGCCGTCATAGATGGTCAGTGCCGTGGTCACGCGGCGGCTGGAGAACACCGGCATCTCGATCCGGTTTTCCGTGATGGTCACGGTCGTCGGGTTGCCGAGGAAGTCGGTGGCAGGCGACTGAATCGGGCTGCCGTAGTTCACGAAGCCTTCGAACTCGACGATGTCGGGAGCGAAGCGGAGGTCGATGACGAAGTCATTGCCACCGATGGTCGGCTCGATCTCGAGCGTGACACCCGTGTTGCGGGTTTCGAACGAGGTCGGGGTGGCCGGCGTGACCGGGAAAATACCGGCGTTGCCACCACCAAGGACGTCGCCACCACCACCGCCGCCGCCGCCGATCGAGTTCGGCAGTTCGGGGGGCTCGTATTCGGTTGGGTAGATGAATTCGCGGATGATCTCGATCAGCGCCTTTTCACCGGAACGAGCGGTGATGCTAGGCGCGGTCATGAGATCGGTGCCCTTCTTCTGGGCAAGGCCGCGCATGATGAGCTGGACCTGACCATCGGAGAACAAGCCGGTGAGCGCCGCAATGCCGGGAGCCGGGCTGGCGCTCTGGGCGGTGCGGTTCGGATTGTTGAGGACCGCGTCGATACTGTTGCGGTTGATCGCGCCATCCCCCGAGCGGGTGCCGGCGGTCACGATATCGGTGACGTTCGTGTTGGTCGCGGCGGGGACGCCAGGCAGGGTCACGCCGGCCACGGTGCCGATAAAGTCGGCATTGGTGCGGGTCTGGCCACTGCCGACGGTGCCACCACCGAGGAAGACCGAATTGGCGGAGAGACCGAAGGGCGAAACGATCCAGTCGAAGCCGAGCTCGTCGGTGTTCTCCTGGGAGATTTCCACGAACTTGGTCGAGATCTTCACCTGCTTCGGCGTGTCACCGACGAGTTGGGTGACGATCTGCTCGATCAGGTCGAGGTTGGTCGGCGTGTTGCGAACAAGCAGGGTCGAGCTGCCAGCGAAGAACTTCGCCGAGGCACCCTCGGGGAACTTCACACCGTTGTCCTTGAGCAGTTCGGTTTCGGTCTTGCGGGGAGCCAAGGTGCGGGTGGTGCCACCGCCTGCGCCTTCGGCGAAGGGATCGTCGCCACCATCATCGGCCGCGCCACCGGCGCCGCCACCCAGCTTGCTGAGGAAGTCCGGCGGCACGCGGAAGCTGCGGGTGAAGAGATCTTCATCGGTCTCCGTTGCTGGAACCAGGGTCACGGCGAACTCATCGACCTTGTAGCGAAGCTTGGTCTGCTCGCAGATATACTTGAGGGCTTCGGCCAACGGGACGTTGCGGAGGCGGAGTTCCTTGATGCGGAGCGCACCCGGATCCTGGGCTGCACCGAGGCCACCGGCGGCATCGGCATCGAGGCCGGCGTCACCGCTGGCACCGCCGCGGGGCTTGCGGATCACGAAGTTGATGCCCTTTTTGTTCGGGTCGAGTTCCCCGGTATCCAGCTCGATCGAGCGGAGGCGAAGGAAATCGATCGCCTCTTCCACGGAGGTATCTTCGAAGTCGATCACCGGAATCTGGATCGTCTTCAGCTTGTTGAGAATGTAGGTAGCACCACCGGTGATGCCTTCGACCTGAGTTCCCGTGTTGATGTCGCCAGTGATCAGCGGCGGGACCGAAAGTTCCCATGCCTTGTCGACGTCGGCGAGCAACTGGGCGCGGGTCTGGTCGTAAGCGGCGCGGTAGTAGTCGGCGCGGGCCTGGGCGACCTGCTCCATGCCCCGGCGCGCGGCCTTGTTGTAAGGATCAAGGCGGATCACGTCCTCGTAGAGGCTGTGAGCTTGGTCGTATTTGCCGAGGTTGTAAGCACCTTCGGCCGTGTAAAGCTTGCGGCGGACTTCGTCGACAGCCTGGGTGTGTTCGAAAGTCAGCGCCGGATTGGTGCGGATCGGATCGTCGATGTATTCTTCGAGGCGCTTCGCGTCGGCATTGTTCGCGTCGACTGCGAGCACGTCGGCTGCAAGGGCGCGGGCTTCTTCATACTTGCCGCTCTTGCGGTAGCTCTCGCCAAGGGCGGTCGAGGCGTCGGCGAGCACCTGGGTAAGGTAGGTCCGGCGGTCTTGAACCATGGGCGCATCGGGGAGCGTCTGGAGGGCCTCCTTGTATTTGTCCACGGCCTGCTTGTAGTCACCCTTGGCATAGGCATCGCGACCTTCGTTGCGAAGCGTGTCCGACTGGGCGACCGCGTTCTGACGGCGGATCATTTCCTTCTGGGCGAGGCCGCTGTAGCTACCTCCGCCGGAAGATCCTTCTCCGGCGTTGGCGACTGTCAGGGTGACCGGCATCACGGCGGCCACGGCCAAGAGGGTCGCGACGGTGCTGCGGGTACGATGCGTTGGCGTTTTTTGCATGGTTGGGGCTGTGTTCTGCCGGGAGGACCGGCGGTTGGAAAGCGATTTTTTCAAGAACGGGTTGATTTCGAATGAAGGTGTGAGGCCCTTTTAATTTCCCTTTTTTATTTCGACTGTTTGGGTGGCGCCCGCGGCATCGGTGTATTCCACCTCGATGGCGTCGGGAGTGACTTTCTTCAGCGTGTATTTCTTCTCGGGAGCGTCCGGCGGCAGCGCGAACTTCGTGCGCTCCTCGACCTTGAATTCCTTGCCTTCGTAGCCGATGGCCTGGAGATCGAGGACGGCGGTGCGGTCGTAGTAGGCGGAAGCGGTGATCTGGGCGTCCGGGAGGCCATACTGCGACTCATACTTCTCCCCCACCTTGTTCGGCTTGAGGTCTTCGTATTGGCCGAACTTCACCTTTTGGGTGAGCTTGGTACGTTCACTGGTGACTTCCTTCTCGATGATTCCGGTGAACTTGAAGCGTCCCGCCATCTCCTTATCCTTGAAGAAGGTTTCGCCTGGCTTGATCATCTCGAGCGCGCTGACGCTGTTCTTGAACTGTTGCCCCCCGGGCGGGCGACCCAGGAGCTTCGGTGCCCATTTGCCTTCGGATTCAAATCCGAATTGGACATACCACATCGTGGACTCGTCCTTGAGGTAGGCCAGCTTGTTGATCAGGGCGGGGACGTTCTTGGCATCGGTCGGGTTGGTCTTGGCCTCGTATTCCTCGCGGTTGGAAAAGCCGTCCTCGTCGTCGTCGCGGTCGGGCGAATTGGCGTAGGTCGGATCCGCACCGGTCTTAACCCACCAGGTGTTCGGAATGCCTGGGTGCATTTCCTTGGGGTCGCCGATCGGGTCGAAGGGCGTGTTGGCGTCGTTCTTGTTGGCGAACAGGCGGATGCCGACGAAGAGATCGACCGGACGGCCGTTGTCCTCGGCAGGCTCGAACGCACGGTTGAGCTTGAGCGAGCTGTTGGAAGCCGACGCGGCCTCCGCCTCGGGGATCACGGGATCGTTCTTGGGCGAGCCGGCCACGGGCGCGGGGAAATCCTCCGCAACGCCGCTGGATTTCATGAAACCCATGGCGGCAAATCCGACAGCCGCGAGGCCGGCGACGCCGAGCAGGGTTTTTTCGAAGTTTTTAGGAAGCTTGGACATGGCGATAGTAGGTTGCGCCTTTCGGCATCAGGGAGTCTTGGCTTCGAGGAACTGGAGGATGTCGATGCGGAGGAAGACGTTGATCTTTTCCGCACCCAGCACGTCCTGGAGGATTTTTTCGTCACTGGCGGCAGGGGCGCTTTCGGCCGGAGCTTCCGCCGGGGCATCGCCTTCGGCTGGCTTGTCACCTTCCACCGGCTTGTCGCCCGCAGCGGGTTCATCTTCCGGGAGGACGAAGCCGCCGGCACCGCCGAACGGATCGCCACCGGCTGCTCCGCCGTCGGCACCCGCACTGTCTTCTTCGGTCTTGAAATTGCCGTCGGCCGCGGTCGGGGCCTTCGACTTCTCGTTCATCACCCGCATCGAGCGGACGACGAAGTAGTATTTCCCGGAGTCATCGAGCGACGAGAGGAACGTGCGGAGGGTGGCCTCGGAGCCGTTGAAGGAGATTTCCACCGGCAGGGCGCGGTAGGTCTTGCCTTTCGGATCGAAGGTCTTGCCGTCCTCTTCTTCCAATGGCGGACGGTGGATATTGATCAGCTTGACGGGAGCAGCAGCGGCCAGATTGTTGAGGAGCTGGCCGATCGCCTCCATCTGATAGGTCAGGATGCCGGTGGCTTCCTTTTTGACCGTCTCTTTGGTCAACGACTCGTAGCCGAGGAAGAATTCCGCGGGGATGTCCTTGGTGCCGGCGGCTTCAAAGGCCTTGGCAACCGTCTCCTTGGCCTTGGCCAGGGATTCGGAGAAGGCATCGGGCTCGATGTTCGGCGGGGTCGCGGCGGCGAAGGGCTTGAAGAGCGCCTGCAAGTCCTTCACGGACTTGTCATAGTCTTCGACGGCCTTCTTCTTGGCGCTGAGGTTGTCCTCATCGGGGAAGAGCGGCCCGTTTTTCATCGAAGACACGGCCGAGGAAGCGGTCGCGAAATCTTCCTTGGCCTGACTGTATTTTTTACCGGCCGAGACGCCCCAGGCGATGAGGCCCACGGCGGCGACGGCGGTGATGCCGCCAAGTCCGGCAGCGAAACGATTTTCCTGGATCCAACTCATGGTCGAGGCGGGTGTGAATGGGTTTGTGGAATCACTTGATGGGGATCTCGCGGGAGAGCGGGATGATCAGTTCGAAAGGAGCGGCGAAGTCTTCCTCCGCCGGTGCGGTATCGAGCTGCTTGACGACTTGGCTGTCCTCAAGGGCGACGGGAGGCAGGGGCCTATTCTTCTCGTCGACCGGGATGGCATCGAACTTGAAATGCTCGGGCTTGGCGCGGAGGCGCTTCAGCAGGTCGTAGATGACATTGCCGTTGCGGGAATTGGCGCGCCAGAAGCCCTTGATGCGGACGGCATTGGCGGTCGGGGTGGCCGTGACGGCCTTCGGGTCGGGCTTGCCGCGGACAAGGGGAACGTCGACCTTGATCGACTCAAGTCCCGCTGCCCCGTATTGCGCGGAGGGGAACTCGCTGCGGACGATCGACTTGCCATCCTTGCTCTTGTCCTCGCCGGCGAGCGGATCGTAGTTGTGAAGCGGTTCGAAGTCGGTGATCCAGACGGCGTCGCTGGCGAAACCGGCCTTGAGCTCCTGCAGCGCGTCGAGCCAGAAGGTCCGCTCGTCCTCGGCCTTGGTATATTGGCTGGCGAGAACCACCAACTGGGCCTGCTTCTTGAACTGCGACTTGATCGGATTGTCGATGCTTTCGAGCTTGTCCTTCTGGGCGGTGAGACCTTCGAGCTCCTCGGCAGCCTTGGAGGCGGCCATGGTGTTCATCGCTCCCCAAGTGGCCAGGCCAACAAGGAAGAGGGCGGCGGCACCGATGAAGAAGGGCTTCTGCTTGTCCGCGGTGCGGGCGGCCTGGACCTTGGTCGGGACGAGGTCGATGTTGATCAGCGACTTGCCGGTGCCACGGAGGCCGAGGCCGATGAGTTCGCCCATCAGGTGCGCCTCGCGGCCGAGCTTGTCGGTATCGACGCCCTTGCCGACGGAGATCGCGCTGACCGGATTGAAATACTCGACCGGCAGGTGGAGCTTCTCTTCGAAGAATTCCTTGGTGTAGGGCAGGTTGGCACCGCCGCCGGCCAGGATGATCCGCTTCGGGGCGTTGCCGCCGTGCTGGCTGCGGTAGTAGTTGGTGGTGCGGGAGATTTCCGCGGGAAGCTGGCCGAGGGCATTGCGGATGGTGGTCGCCAGGGCGGCGGTGGTTTCATCCAACTGCTCGGTGTGGCCGCCGCCGAGGGCCACCAGGCCGGTCTGCGTCTTGTGGGCTTCGGCCTCGGCGAAGGGAATGCCGTATTCCTTGGCGATCGCCGAGGAGATCGAGACACCGCCGCGGTTGACGCTGCGGGTGAAGAAGCGCTTGCCTTCGATGTAGAGCAGATCGGTCGCCTTGGCGCCGATGTCGATCAGCAGGACCGGCTCGTTGACGCCGGGATAGGCGGCGCGGAAGGCGTTGTAGAGAGCCATCGGCGCGACATCCACCTCAGCGGTGGTGAGGCCGGTGGAGGTCACGGATTCGTTCAGTTCGTCGAGCGCCTCGCCCTTGATGGCGACGATGACGACTTCCTTTTCGCCAGCGCTTTCGAGGATCTCGTAATCCCACACGACCTCATCCAGCGGGAAGGGCACATGCTGTTGGGCTTCGAAAGTGACGAGTTGCTCGATGTTGTCGTCATCGAGAGGTGGCAGCTTGACGAAGCGGGTAAAGACGGACTGGCCGGAGATCGCGTAGCGGACCTTGGAGCGGCCGGCCTTGAGACGTTGGCTCAGCTGGCCGATGGCGAAGCCAATCTGGGCCGGGCGGGAAGCTTCTGTGGCGGGATCGGCGAGAAGCGTCTCGCTGTCGTAGGCCTTGAGAATGAGACCGCCGGATTTCGACGGTTCGAACACGGCCATACTGACCCGCTGGGAGCCGATGTTGAGTGCGATTGAGGACTGTGTGTCAGCCATGACGGGCTTTGGAAAAAATCAGGAGTTAGGAACGATGGGGGCCGGCCGGGAGTAGAATCAACGCTCCTTCTGGATCTCAGCGTAGCGATCCCACCAGAGCATTGCGAAAGGAGTTTCGTCCTTGTTGAGAAGCGGGAATTTGTCGCTCTGGTCGGACAGGCTGCCGGCTTCCCACCACTTTTCGGGCTTCTTCTGGGCAGCGATCCCGACCTTCTCGCCGTTGACGAGCACTTCGAGTCCGACCGCTTCCACATCGCCCTTGCCGGCCTTGTCCTTGCCAGTCACGCGCTTGAGCATGCTGGGCGACATGTAGACCGAGCTGAAGATCTCCTCTTCGATCGGCACGTTGATGTGGTTGATGGTCTTGCTGATCTTGACGAAACCCTTGCCGTCCGGGTTCTTGAACGCCACGTACCACTTGACGGTGACCTGGTCGATGAAGCCGATCTTCTTCTGTTCGGCATTGGTGGCGGGAATCTTGATGCCCGCTTCGACCTCAAGCCAATCCTTCGGGGTGAACTTCTTGCTCTTGCCGGTCTGCACGTCGGGCGACGGGATATCCTCGAAGGCCAGGTTTCCCACATCGGCCTTGCCTTGGGCGCTGGCCGGGGCGGCGAGGAAGGTCAAGGCGGCGGAAGCGGCAGCGACTGCGGCGAGCGCAGTCCTACGGAAGGGGCGAAGATGATGTTTCATGGCGGGTTTTGGTTTTTTGAGAACTAGGGAATGGGTCCCCGGATTGGCCAGAGAAATCCACGCATCGCCGGAGAAAAATCCCTGAGGTATTTACATCGGACCCGCGTTGCATCGACCAGCGGGGTTGACAGGGCGGCGAGGCGGCGTTTCTGCTGCGCCGGTGAGCCGGTCGCAAGTCGTTCTGGAACCCGCACATCCGCGGGTGGTGGGAAGTTTCGGGAATGCTAACAGCCTTTCAAAGGCGGAGCTGAAGGAGCTTCCGGATACCTGTGACCTGGTGGAGATCCGGCTCGACCTGCTGGAGGCGGAGGACGTGCCCCGCGGATCGAGGCCATGGGCTCATCTGGGAGGATTCCCACTGCTGTTCACCGCCCGTCGTGGCGACGAGGGCGGCGCGGGCAGCTTGAACGCGGGCCGGCGGACGGAATTGCTGGAGCCGGTGCTCGCGGAGGCCTCACTGATCGACGTCGAACTGGTATCGGCGGACGAGATGGCGGGCATCCTGGACCGGATGAAAGCGCTGGGAATCCCGTGGATCGCGTCGTGGCACGATTTCGAAGGCCGCGCGGATTCGTTCGAGCGGATCCCGGCGATGGCCGAAGAAGCGGCGCGGGCGGGCGCGGCCTGTTTCAAGGCGGCGGTCCGGCTGCACCATCCGGCGGATGTGGAGAAGCTGACGAATCTGTTCTCCCGGGTCGGTGCCCTTCCGCTTTCCCTCATGGGCATGGGACCGCTGGCCACGGAGTCACGCCTGAGATGCGCCGCCGCGGGTTCGGTGTTAAATTACGGATATGTCGGAGATGCACCGACCGCGCCCGGGCAGTGCAGCGCGGCCGAGCTGAAGGCCGGCATTTCAGCGTTCGTCCGGTGATCCCGTTACGATCTCGACCGGAGCCTCCGGCAGGGCGTCGAGGAAGAGACGTCCGTAGCGTTTGGTCAGGATCCGGTTGTCGAGAATGCACACCAGCCCGCTGTCCTTGGCCGTGCGGATGAGGCGGCCGACTCCCTGGCGCAGCTTGAGGATCGCCTCTGGCACGGAGTAGTCCATGAACGGGTTTCCGCCTTCCGCTTCAAGCGCTTCCAGCCGCGACTGGGTGAGCGGGTGATCCGGCACGGCGAAGGGCAAACGGGTGACGACCACGTTCGAAAGCGTCTCGCCCGGGACATCGACACCGGTCCAGAAGCTGTCGGTGCCGAACAGCACGCTATGGGTATCGCGGCGGAATTCCTCGACCATCCGGTGGCGCGGCATGCCGTCGCCCTGCATGAAAAGCCGCCAGCCGCGCTCTTCGAAATGACGGCGTAACTTGTCCGCCGCATCCCGCATCACGCGATAACTCGTGAACAGCACGAAGGCCTTGCCCTCGCTCGCTTCCACCGCGGCACGGATCGCTTCGACCAGCGCCTTGCCATAGGGCGGCGTGTTCGGTTCCGGCATGTTCTTCCAGATGCGGATCTTCATCTGCCGCTTGAAATCGAAGGGGCTGCCGATGCACAGCGCCGGCACGTCCTCCGCCCCCACCCGGCCGCGGAACCAGCCGAGCTGGGGATCGCCGACGCCGAGCGTGGCGCTGGTCATGATGCAGCTCTTGCCCTCGCCGAAAAGCAGCGGCCGCAGCTTGTCGGCGACATGGATCGGCGCGGCGTGAAGCGAAAAGAGGCTCTCGTCGCGGCCCGAGCGCTCGATCCAGTGGACCGTGTCCTCGCCGCTCTGGTCGAGGAAGCAGCCGATCGCCCCGTGGGCCTCGCGCAGCTTGCGGGAGGCGTCCTGAAGCTCGGACTTGGTCGTCTCGCTTTCGACATCGGCGGCCAGCGTGTCGATTTCCTGCCACAGCTTCCGCAGCGGTTCGGCGGCGCTGTTGGGCACCAGCTCCGGCTGACGGACACGCCATTCCTTCGAGTATTCGCCGAACTTCGCCGCGTGGCCCAGTTCGCCGAAAAACTCGTCCGCCGCCTTGAGCGCCTCCTCGACCGCGAACAGCACCGACGACTTCCGGAACGCCCGCAGCAAGCCCTTTTTGGTCCGCGGGTTGTAGAGCCGCTGGAGATCGAAGCGCATCCCCGACTGGCTGACCCGCAGGCCGAGCTGGACGGCGGCGACCTGCTCGATGGTGTGGGCTTCGTCGAGCACCGCGAAATCGTTCGGGTAGAGGAATCCCGAGGGCTTTTCCTCGGGGTTCTCGCCGGTGTCCATCAGGGCGAAGAACAGCGTGTGGTTGACCACGATCAGCTTGGCATCCGCCGCCGCCTTGCGCGCCTCCTGGAAAAAGCAATTCCCCCGCGGTCCGCAATGACGTGCGGTGCAGATATGGGCCTCCGAGCAGACTTGCAGCCAGACTTTCATCGACGGCTGGAATTCCAAATCGCTCAACGTCCCGTCCCGCGTCCCCTCGGCCCAGCGGCGGATCTGCTCGAGCTCCTCGTTCTCGGTCGAAGTGAAAAGGTCGCCCGACTGCTCGAAGGCACGGCTCAGGCGCGACGGACACAGGTAGTTCTGGCGGCCCTTCAACAGCACCGCCGGCAGCTCCTCGCCCAGCAGCTTGCGGACGATCGGGATGTCTTTCCGGACCAACTGCTCCTGGAGATTGATCGTGTGGGTCGAAATGATCGCCTTGCGCCCGGTTTGCAGCGCGAAACGGGCCGCGGGAATCAGATAGGCGAGCGATTTCCCCACCCCGGTGCCCGCCTCGGCGACCAGGCATCGCTTTTCCACCAGGGCCTCCGCCACCGCCACCGCGAGTTGCTGCTGTTCGGCGCGGAATTCGAAGTCACGCGACTTCGCCAGGCTGCCCGCGTTCGAGAACGCGAGGCCGATCTCCTCGACGAAAGCGTCGGGCAGCGGCTGTCCTTCCAAGGCGGAAATCATGCGGCCCCATCCGCCCACGGACACCCGGCGCTGCCAAGCACCAAACCGGCGATCTTTACAAACCCGCCGACCGCAGCATGCTCCCGCGCAAGCCAGCCATGCCGCCCATCCTCGTTCCCCTGCTCCTTGCCCTCGGTGGTGCGATTCTGGCCCTCCGGATCGGCCCCGCGGAGCAGGAAGCCGTCCGGCGCCAGCTCGACAACTTCCCGGATGTCCAGGCACACGCCCACATGCTCCGGCCGCTCATCGCCGTGGCGCTGTGCTTTCTGCCCGCGCTCGGCGGGCTTTTCTACGCCATGGGCAACACGCTCGCCCGCTATGTTGCCCGGCAGTTTCTTGCGATCTTCCTCATCTGCCTCGGCGGGCTCTTCGTCGTCTGGCTGATCGCCGACCTCGGCGACAATCTGGACGACCTCAAGCACAGCGGAAGCACCGCGGTTTACGCCGTGAAACTCTACAGCGCGCGGCTGCCGGAAATCCTGGTCATGCTGCTGCCTTACTCCCTGCTGCTTTCCATCCTCTACAGCTTGGGCCGGCTGTCCCGCTCTCGTGAAATCGTCGCGATGATCCAGACCGGCCGCGGTCTCGCCCGGTTGACCACCCCTTTCCTGATCGCCGGGACACTCTCCGCGCTCTTCTGCGCCGGGCTGAACTACCAATGGGCCCCGCGGGCCGTCGCGGCGGAAGCGGCGATCATTGAAGAGGCGAAAGGAAGCAATCGGATGGAGGCGAAATATGTGCGCTTCCGCAATCCGCCTGCCCGCCGGCTGTGGATGGTCGGAGCCTTCCCGCCCGACTATCAAAAAGGCGTGCCGATGCGGGACGTCACTGTGATCCAGGAACGGGCCGACGGGTCCCTCGACACCATCCTGACCGCCCGGACCGCCGCCTGGTCACCGATGACCCGCTCTTGGACGTTCACCGCCCCGCGCCGTCGCCAATGCGAGCCCGGTCAGCCGCCCATTTTCGAGCAAGGATTGCCCGACCCCCTGATCATCAAGGGCTGGGAAGAAACTCCCTCCCAGATCATCCGGCCCGGCCTGCCCGCCAACCAGCTTGGCATTCCCGATCTGAACGACTGGCTCCAAGCCAATCCGCCCGGCACCTGGGCCAGCCGCGGCGGCCACCTCACCCAGTGGCACTCGCGCTGGGCGCAGCCGGTCAACTGCCTGATCGTCGTGCTGCTTGCCACGCCGCTCGGCATCGTGTTTTCCCGCCGCGGAACCGGCGGTGGCGTCGCCATGGCGGTGTTCCTTTCGGCCGGCATGTTGTTCCTTTCGAATGTCTGCCTGAGCCTCGGCGACTCCGGCCTCCTCCGCCCGGCCGTTGCCGCCTGGCTGCCGAACGTCGTCTTCGGAATCCTCGCCATCTTCCTATTCCAACGCCGTCTCTCCGGCCGACCGATCTATCAGACGCTCCGCAAGTTCATGCCAGGCGTTTCATGAGGAATTGAGATATTGGGTGATTGAGTTTCCAGGAGCCCCAATGGCTGAATCGCCCGATTGCCAAATCACCATCATTTAAAAATGGCCCTACCCGAATCCTGGCACATCCGTTCCCGCGCCCGCGCCTGCGCCGCCACAGAACGTCCCTTCGAAGACGGCGAGCCCATCGTGACCGCTCTCTTCCCGGACCCCGAATCCTCCGCTTACGTCCGCAAGGACTTCGCCCTCGAAGCCTGGCAAAGCCGCGGTGCCGAAGACGAGAAGCCCTTCTCGTTCTGGAAGGCGGTGTTTCATGTTACCGCGGTGGATGAGAAGCCCGACGCCTTCAAAAAGGAGAGCCCCGAAGACCTACTTCGCCGTCTAGTCGAGGAGGAGGAAGACCATACCGAGAACGTCCGCTACATCCTGGCCGTGATGCTGGAGCGGAAGAAAGTCCTGCGCGAAACCGACACCCAGCGCACTCCTTCCGGCATCATCCGCGTCTACGAACACCGCAAGCTTGGCGACGTGTTCATCGTCCGCGATCCCGACCTGCCGCTGGACCAGATCGACCAGGTGCAGGACGAAATTTTCGCGCTCCTGGAGTCCGGCGGGCGCCAACCGGAACCGGAGGAGGAAGCCCCGCTCGAGGCCCTCGCACCCGATGACGGGGCGCCCGAAGACAGCGCCGACGAGCCCGCCGCGGACCTAACAGCCGACGAAGAGGCCGACGAAGAGGCCGACGAAGAGGCCGACGAAGAGGCTGACGAAGAGGCCGACGAAGAGGCCGACGAAGAGGCCGACGAAGAGGCTGACGAAGGAACGGAGAAGGCTCCAAGTTGAGGTCGCGTCCATCGGGCCCACCGGGGACGCGGAGCCTCCGGCCCGCAGAACGGTCCCCACGAGCACGCAGCCCATTCCAGCCGGCATCGCCAAAGGGTCAACGCTTCAGTGATTCTGCGGGGCAGAGCGTTGTCCGAGTTTCAGGATCTAATCCAGCCGGACCATCTCGCTGCGCTCGGTTCGCGCACCCGGTGGGAAGCCCGCATTGCCAAGTCACTCCGCCCCCTCACTCCCAATCCCCCGGCATCTCCATCTCTTCTAACGGACCGTAAATCCCCGCGTCTTCCAGCACCTCGTGCCGACGCTGCATCTCCTCTTCTTCCTTCCGCCGCAAGCCGGCGGCATCGACCACCACCAGCGACCTCCCGGCCACGCGGTTCAGATGCCACTGCGCCATCTCCCACGGCGGGCCGGTCCGCACTTCGAATTCCATTTCTTCCGGCAAGGGTCCGCTCACCCGCTGGTTCCCGGTGGCCAGGATCCTCCCGTTCTCCGTCCAACTCCGGAAAGCCGTCTCCCGCCGGTCTTCCAGCAACCCCTTGCCCGTCGCCACCCGCGCGACCATCGACATCGCGGCATGGCGGCCGTCCGGCGAAAGGAACGCGATCTCCTCGCTGCGGACACAGCGGGTCGGGGAATCGATCCGCTCCGCATGGGTCATCCGCCAGTCCGCCAAGGGAGTTCCCGCCGCGTCGCGCTGCCACGCTTCGACCAGCTCAGGATCGCCTTCCGCCGGCTCCAGCCATTTCCGTTCGCTCCAGTGGAAGGCCAGATGCTCCTGTCCTTCCGGCTTGCGGGACATCATCAGCAGGGTTTGCCACCAAGCACCCGGACGGAAGCCGTTGGTCGCCCGCCATTCCGACAGCGTCAGCCGTTGCAGCCGGAACTTGAAGACCTTGCGGCGGACCACTGGCGGCGGCTCGGTAATGGAGCGTCGCGCCAGATCCGCCAGGGCGGCGGGACCGATGCCTTTGATCCACAGCCAACCGTCACGCGCTTGGGTGCAGTGCCAATTTCTTTCCTGCACCGCCCAGATGCAAACGCTGACGGCTCCGCATGCAGAAAGCACCATCGCTCCAAGGGATATCTTCGAGAAGACCATCCATTCAGGGGACAACATGCCATCATCGCCTCCCATCACATCTCTCACTCCGGAGTTGAGGACGGCGAACAGCAGCGGCAACAACCCGGCAGCCGTGGCAATCCATCCCCGCCGCCGGGCCTGCAGAAACATCGCCCGCAGCGCGGGGACCGAAGCGTATCCCCAAAGAAAGGCCGGACCCTCCCGCTCCTTGGAAGTCCGCCGGAGCAACCGGGAAGCAACCATAGGCCCCATCGTGACTCCCACGAGGACGACAAGCACCAATGCGCTCCGGCTCCGCGACTCGGTCCAGAAATCGCCGACCATGGCGATGCACCAAATCACGATTGCAGCCCGAATTACGATCCACGCGACCGCCAGCCCCCCTGCCGGCACCGCCAGCCTCAACACGACCGGCGTCAGCGGCCCACCCGCGCCGCGCCCATCGAGATCGACCGGCGGCAGGACGGCATTCTCCCGCACCACCAGATAGTCGCCCTGCACACTCCAACATCCCGGAATGCCTTCGATCCCGTCCGACCACGCAGCCGGCAGGGCGTAGGGATTTTCGGATTCAATGGCCATACGGGCAACTCCAACGCTTGAAACCCTGTCGGGCAAGGCTCCTTGACCGGCCCGAGCGGTTTCACCCGGCATGGAAGAAACGGACGGGAAACCAAAACCTTTGGCCCAAGCATTTTTGTCACGCCTCCGCCTTCCATCCGCCAAGCTTGCAGAGGCGCTTGAAGTGCTTCAGCTCGACCGGCGTGATCGATAGCCGGGTGCCCTTCTGCAGCACGGCCATGCCTTCGAGCGCAACATCCTCTTTCATCTGCTGCAGCGGAACATAGGCGGGAAACTTCGCGACGAACTCGAAATCGACCAGCATCCAGCGCGGGGCCGACACGGTGGCCTTGGGATCGAAATACTCCGACTCGGAATCGAACTGCGTCGCGTCCGGATAAGGAGCGCCGATCACGCGGGCGATGCCGGCGACGCCGGGCGGCACGGCATTCGAATGATAGAACAGCGCGAGGTCGCCGGGCTTCATGTCGTCGCGCATCGAGTTCCGCGCCTGGTAGTTCCGCACGCCGGTCCACGGCTCGCGTTTCACTTTGGCGAGGTCGTCGATGGAGAAAACGTCGGGCTCGGATTTGATCAGCCAATGGCGCATGACCGGACCCTAACGGGCCCGCGGCAACCTGCAAGAATCACGGCCCGGGATTCGCCGGTTCCGCAGCCTTGGGCTTCGGCGGCGGCGGTGGCAGAGGCTCGCGCTGGATGACCGCTTTCAGAGGGCGCCGCGGCTCGACGCCATCGGCGCGGTAGATGACCACCAGCGTCCGCTCGCCGCGATTTTGAAAAACGGCACCCGAGTGAAAGCGGGTCAGCGTACCCTTGGCATCCACGGCTCCCAGTTGGATCTCGGTCTCCTTCCCCACCGTGACCTCCCGCTGGTAAGTCTTGCCTGGCTGGAGTGCGATCTTTTCCCCGGCGAAGACCACGCCGACCGTCACCGGCGAAAGATTGACCACCCGCACGCCGCCTTCGGGAGCGACCTCACGGCTGTCGGGAAGGATCAGCGAGCGGGCCTGTTCCCAGCTACCTTTGGCGGGATCGCGCCAGAGCAGGACGAGGAAATCACCGCTCTCCGGGCGCTCGAGCTTCATCCACGGCTCGGCCTCGGCGCCGTCGTTCTTGCGGCGGACCAGCAGCGGACCTATGCCCGGCGGGGCCTTCAGCGGCGCGCTGACCCGGCCGAGCGACAGGGGCGCGGCCTGCTGTAGCTCTTCTCCGAAGCCGAGCATCACTTCCCGCGGCGGGATGCTGCCAGCGGGTGGCTCCAGTTCGTAGCGGACGCCATCGCGCACTTCCTGGCGGAATGGAGGCAGGTCGCCGACTGGCAAAAAACGCACCTGCCGCGGTGGCGATGCCGGCTTGCCCGGCTCTGCCGGCGTCTGCCCGAAAAGGGGGGCCGACATGAGCAGGCAGAGCGGACATAAAACGCGGGCGAACTTCATGCAGGAAGCCCTATCAGATCTCACCCGGCCGTAGCCAGCGGAACGATGTCATGGTGAATCGCCGCCCGTAATCGCCCGCCTTGCCGGCGTTCCGCGGGTTGAGGCCGCTGTCGTCCGGATCCATCGGTTCCGGCATCCGCTGCACCGTCGCTTCGCACCAGGCACGCGCTTGGATCACGCCCGCCGCGTCCACGGAATCGCCATAAGCACGGATCACGAAGGTGTCCGAACGGGCCGCCAGCGCGGGACCGATGACTTGCAAAACGTCGGCCTGGGTGAGGTAAGACGGCGCGCCCCATGCCTTGGATGCCGGCTTGAGGGTCTGCTCCATCCGGGTCGCGTCAGGGATGTTGTCCGGGTGCTTGTAATTGGGAAGCGGGGCCCGGTTGTCGAGAGGGAAGGTCGAGTTGTGGCTGGAGTTCAGGCCGGCGCGCTCGATCGCCGCCTGCAGCGCTCCCACGCGGCCGGTCTCGTTCTCGGCGAGGCGGCGATTGACGAAGTCAGAAAGCGAGAGGAACGGACCGCGGAGCTTCACCTGCTCGACGATCGCTTCCGCCAAGCGGCCGATTTCATCCTTGGTGAGTTCGCGGAAACCGGCCCACGCCGCGTCGCCATCGGCCGCCGAACCGCTCTTCCAAGCGGCACCCTGCGGCGCGAGGACTCGGGGAAACGGGACGTTCTGCCCGTCGTTGAATCCGGCGGTGCGGGACGAACCGAGCAGGGCTTTCCATGCCTCCACGCGGGTCGAGTTCACATTGAAAGCCCCCTCGACCAGCAGTTGCGAAGCCGCCTGATGGAAGTCCTTCAAGCGCTCTTCGGACGCGGCGGCGGACGCCAGGCGCATCCGGCCGTTGGGCAGCGGGTTCTTCTCCGGGTCCTCAAAGAAGAGGCGCTTTTGGGAGTCGGTTCCGGTCGAGAGATAAAAGCGGTCCCACAGGGTGCGATTGGCTTCGAACGAAAGGTCGTAGACCAGGTTATCGGTGGCCGGCACCTCGCCGAGGATCGAGCGGGCATTGGTCGCCCACTCGGCGCGGTTCGCGGAGCGCTGGGCGTCGCTCGACCAGCCGAGTTCATCTTCGTGGAAACCGCCGAACTTCGCGGTGGCCTGCTTGAGCGCCTTCGCAGCCGTCCGATTGAGACCCAGGTTCCCGCCGGACCCGAGACGCGGATCCGCCAGCGAATTCCCGATGGCGTAGGACGGATGCCAGACCAGTTCCGACAGCTTGACGTGCTGCAATTGCGCCAGTGAAACGACGCCGGTTTCCAAGCGCGGCACATCGAACAAGATGTGGCGGTCCGCGCCTTCCTGCGGGGTGCCGAAAGGATTCCCGTGGTAGCGCCCTCCCCTCGGCACCGGTGCCTGCTCATCCCAACTGACCGCCTGGTCGAACAAATCCCGGGTGTAGGCTCCGAAAAACCACGGCCCACCCGCGCTGCCGGTCGTTGGCAGGCTACCGGCCACATTATCCCATGGTGAGCGGGTGATGAACGTGGCCCGCGGGTTCCAGTTGGCCATCAGGGCTTCTTCGAAGTGCGGAGTGCCGGACAAGGCACCGGACCCGAGCATGTTCGAAGGATGCTCCCGGAACCAGCGGAGGCGGATGCCCTCACGGGTCCGCACATTCGGCACTTGGGTCGGCTTCGGATCGGTTTGCGCCAGCAACTGCATCGGCATCCGCTCGAAGGTGCTCCAAGCGATCCGCGGCTCAAGGCCGGCCCCATACTGAAGGGATGCCGACAAGACCGACAACTGCGGCAACGCGTCAAACGCCTCGAAGGTGACGGTGGAGGCGTCCCCGATGTGCTTGAGCACGGCACGGGTGTCGTCGCCCTGGTTTTCCACCCCGTTGCGACCGCCGTTCGACCACGCGGGAGTCGGGGCATACCAGAACGAGGTGGGCTGGTAGGTAATCCCGCCGCCGATATCGGACCCGGAGACATAATAGCTGCGCGAGGGATCGGGGGCTACTTCGCAGCTCAGTTCGTTCGCGACCAGATTGTAGGGCCCCGTGCGATAAAGGCTCTGGCAGTCATATTCTGCCGACCGCGCGGGTGAGAAGACCAGGCACTCACCCGGGCCGAACCGGGTCTTCGGAATCGAGAAGTAATAGGAGCCAATGTAGGGGTCCTTGTAGCCTGCCGCGTCGAAATATCCACCCGGTCCCTGCGGAATGATCGTCGTACTGCGGCCGCCTTCGAACGACAGCCACTGGGAGACCCTGGTTCCGCTCGGATTCCCGTTGGAATAAGTGATGCTCTCCGTCCACATCTCCTGCCGCCCGTTGCCTTGCATCATGATCAGCGCCCGTTCGGCGACCAACTCGACATTGTAGGGATTCCACATCACCACCCGCGGATAGTGGTGGAAGCGCAACTGCCACTCCGCCCGGGGTCTGCCTTCAAGGCGGTAGGTGCTGAGATGCGAGTAATTGGTCGCCTCCACCAGAATCGGCTGCAGGCCCGCAATCTTGTTCCCCGCGAGCTTGACCGCCTGCTCGTTCACAAGCGACTTCGCCCGGCTGGCGGCGCTGCCCCGCGTATCGAACTCCGTCAATCCCGCCTTCACCCCGCTCCCGGAAAAGGGAACCGCAGCTTTCGCCCAGTTGCGCAGCAATCCGAAGCGGGGACCCGCATTGCGGTGCCGTGAATCTCCATTTGCCGACGACATCGCCGCAACATCGCCCACCAGCGAGTCATCGTCGGTCAATCCCGCGAGTCCCGCCCGCGCCGGAATGCTGCCATTGCTGGCAAGATAGGCCGTGAGATCCCGCTTCAAGCCGCCCTCCGCGACATCCGCCAGCACGCCGCGGGAGTGAACGGTAAAATCGAAGGCGTGCTCCCGGCTCCATCCAGGTCCCACCCCGGTCAAGCCGGCGGTCGCCGCAGTCGCCAAACGCTCGCTCTCCCCGTCCACAAGCGCCACACCTCCCTCCATCATCGCCATGTCGGCCGCCTGAGATGTCATCACGCGGAACATGCCACCACTTCCCGGGGCAGCCCGGTCCGCCACCACGCCCGCCCGCGGATCCGTCGTCCCGATGTTCGCGCGCACGCCCAGATCGCCGGTCCACCAGGCATGATGCCCGGTGACTTTTCCCGCGGTATCAACGGACTCGAGGAGCGGCACCACAACCTCGTCCGCAGGATCCCCCGCGCTGGCAGGCCCCGACAGTTGCACGGTTTTCCCGCCTATCGACGCGCCCGGAGCCGCCCCCCCGCTGACCAGCCATGCCAATGCCTCGTCAGCCGCCTTGTAGCCCTTCTCCAATCTCAGATCACGCAGGCCACCGTCCAGATCGTCACGCTGCATCCATGATTTGCCTTCGTCGTCGTGTGTCTTCCAGACTCCCGTCCAATGGCGGCTCGGGGTCTTGTCTCCGAGGATTTCCGCGGTCGCCGAAATCCGCCGGTCCGGCCCCAGGGTTTCCTGCAACTGGCCGATCGCCTCCATCAGCGCCATCCGCGCGTTCGCCCGCGCGCTCGCCGCATTTTCATCGCGTGTGGTCCGCCGCAACTCGATGGCAGACAGGCTCATAACGCCAATTCCCAGCACCATCAAAAGTGCCATCATTAGCATGCACACCACCAGCGCGAATCCACGATGGGACTCCCGGGGGGATTTCGGGTACTGGTGTCTACCAGTCACTGGGAGGTAGTTACATCGTGATTCCGAAAATCGCGAGCCTGAATTTCACCTCAGGAACTGGCTGATAACGGTGCTTCCTCCTCCGCCACTCTCTGGAGTTCTCCCACAAAGACTCCGGTCACCGGCGAAACCTCACGCCCCGAAGGCAAGCCCGCCGCCACGCAGACCGCCTCCGGTGCCGGGTCCAGCGGCAGCATCGCCACCCGGTCAATCCGCCTCCCCGCCGCCACCAACGCCACCCCCAGCCCCGCCTCCACCGCCGCACCCAAGCTGGACACCCCGTCAAACTCGCCCGCGATCTTCGCATCGATCCCGTGGTCGCGGAACATCCGCGTCACCGCCGCCCAGTATTCCGGATACTCGGCCCGCGCGAAAAGCAGCAACCGCTGGCCGTTCAGCCCGGCCACCGGCACCTTCGAAAGTCCCGCGAAAGGGTGCGCCGCCGCCACCGCCAGACACATCTCATGTCGGCGGATCCTCGTCCAGGTCACCGATTGCGTGTCGCCTTCCCACGGCACCGTCACCACCACATCTAGCTTCCCTTGCGCCAGTCTTTCCCGCATTTCCGCACTGGAGCAGTCGAAAAGCTGCACCCTTACCCGCGGATGGAGCTGCGAAAACCTCTCCAGCGCCGCACCCAGCAACGGCCCCGCCAACGACGGCGCGTAGCCGATCCGCAACGGCTCGCCGTCCGCCTCCGCCCGCACCCGCGTCACCACCCGCTCCGCCCGATCTAACAATTTTCCTCCCTCCTCCGCCAGCACCCGGCCTGCCGGCGTCAGCGCCACCGAATGCGCCCCCCGGGTAAACAATTCCACTCCCAGCTCCTCCTCCAGCGCCTTGATCTGTCGGCTCAGCGCCGGCTGGGTCAGGCTCATCCGCCGCGCCGCCGCGGTGATGCTCCCCTCCTCCGCCGCCGCCAGAAACAACCGCACCTGCCGCAATTCCATGGGCGCTATCTAGCAACCCCGATGCGCCGTGACCAGTCACGGGGCCGGTGTTTCGGTGTTTCGGTGTTTCGGTGTTTCGGCCCACCGACCCACCGACCCACCGACCCACCGACCCACCGACCCACCGACCTACCGACCTACCGACCTACCGACCTACCGACCCACCGACCTACCGACCCACCGTTTCCAACATGCTCAGCCTGCCATCCCGGCATTAGCCAGGTCGCGATTTCCTGCCATGGTGCTGCCGTGAACACGAACACCGCACTGACCTTCCGCCGTTCCGACGAACGCGGCCACGCAAACCACGGCTGGCTCGATAGCCATTTCACCTTCTCCTTCGCCGATTACTACGATCCCGCCCACATGGGCTTCCGCTCGCTGCGGGTCATCAACGACGACCGCATCGCCCCGCGCGGCGGCTTCCCCACCCATCCGCACCGCGACATGGAGATCTTCTCCTACGTCCTCGAAGGCCAACTCGCCCACCAGGACAGCATGGGAAATTCCCGCGTCCTCAAGCCCGGCCAGATCCAGCTCATGAGCGCCGGGTCCGGCGTCACCCATTCCGAATTCAACCCGGCGGACGCCACCACCCACATGCTCCAGATCTGGATCCAGCCCCGCCAGCGCGGCCTCCCACCCCGCTACACCGAGTGGACCCCCAGCCCGGAACAGGAAACCGCACCGAAAGTGCTCGTCATCTCGACCGATGGCCGCGACGGCTCCGCCACCATCGCCCAGGATGCCGACATCTACCGCATCAAGCTCCAGCCCGGCGAAAGCATCACCCACCTCCTCGCCCCCGGCCGCGGCCTCTGGCTCCACCTCGTCCGTGGCCACGCCGAACTCAACGGCGAGGGAATAAACCCCGGCGATGCCGCCTCCAGCGAGCGCCCCGGCGGCTTCTCCCTCAACGCCACCACCGAATCCGTCGAAGCCCTCCTCTTCGATCTCGGCGCCTGATCTTCCCACCGTTCGACAATCAACAATCCACCACCATGAAAGCAACCATCCTCGCCCTCCCCGCCGCCTTTCTCGCACTGAGTCTCGTCTCCTGCGAAAATCCGGCCGATAAAACCGCCGACGCCAACGTCAAGGAAGTCGTCGCCAAGACCACCGACACCGCCGCCGGCACCAAATACGTCTTCGCCCCCGAGTCGAAGATCGAGTTCACCGGATCCAAGGTCACCGGCAAGCACGACGGTGGCTTCAAGACCTTCACCGGCCACTTCACCGTGAAGGACGGCGCTCCCGTCGGTAACGATCACAAGGTCGTCATCGACATGAACTCCACCTTCTCCGATGACGAAAAGCTGACCGGCCACCTCAAGGCCCCCGACTTCTTCGACGTGGAGAAATTCCCCGAGACCACCTTCGACGTGACCGAGCTCAAGAAGGAATCCGACACCGGCTACACCGTGTCGGGCAACTTCAAGCTGCACGGCGTGGAGAAGAACATCAGCTTCCCCGCCACCGTCAGCCAGGACGGCGACACCGTGAAGATCGCCGCCACCTTCGACATCAAGCGCAAGGACTTCGGCATCGTCTATCCCGGCAAAGCCGAGGACCTGATCCGCGACGAAGTGGTCATCCGCCTCGACCTCGTCGCCAAGCCGGAAGCCTGAACTCAAGGATCGGAGTGTCGCTTTCAAAGCGACATGACACGGACGGGCGGCTTCCAGCCGCCCGTTTTCGTCTTTACCGGGAGCGCCGATCTTTAGTCGGCAGGACGGTCCCCGGAAGCCCGCCACTTCTCGAATCCCGAACCGGCAAACCGCTTCCTCTCACCCCGTCCCATAGGACGGAATGGGAACAACGAAAGGAACGAAATCGACGAAATTCATGAGAGTCGGATGAAGCGCAACATCACCCTTGGGGATGCTCCGATCGATTTCCCGATATGCCTTCATTTTCGCGGAGTTTCGCCCGGTTCGTTGTCCCCATTTCCCCTCCTCGCCCCCCCTCCATCACCGCCAGCATCTTCACCGCCTGCCACGCCGCCCGCACCTCGTGCACCCGCACCATCTGCGCCCCCCGCTTCACCGCGGCCGCGATGCACGCCACCGTTCCCGCATCCCGCTCCCGCGGATCGGCGATCCCCAGCACCTCCCCGATCACCGTCTTGCGGCTCACCGGCACCATCAGCGGGCAGCCGAATCGATGCAGCCGCTCCAGCTCGCGGAACACCCGCAGGTTGTCATCGCGCTGCTTCGCGAAATCGATCCCCGGATCTAACAAGATCGCCTCCCGCGGCAATCCCGCCGCCAGCGCCAGCGCGATCTTCTCCTCGAAAAAGGCCTCCATCGACCCCATCACGTCCTCCCACTGCTGGTGAAAATGCGGCACTTTCGGCTCCCCCACCGAGTGCATGATCAGCAGCGACGCCCCCGCCGCCGCGCAAAGCCGTGCATTGCGATCATCGGGCAAGCCGCCCATGTCGTTCACCAGTTCCACGCCCCACGGCAGCACCGCCGCCACCACCTCCGGCCGCCAGGTATTGGCCGACAGCACCGGCGGCCAAACCTGCTCGCCGTCCTTCGGCACCGCCGTCCCGATCACCTCCGGCCAGCGCGTCAGGAACTCCCGGAAGCGCCGCACTTCCTCTTCCACCGCCACCGCCGCCCGGTTGGTCCGCGCGCTCTCCGCACCGACATCGATCACGTCCGCCCCCTCCTCCGCCTGCCGCCGCGCCTGCGCCAGCGCCGCCTCGATCTCCAGCGTCCCGTCCCCCGAGAACGAATCGTCGTTCACGTTCACAATCCCCATCACCAGCGTCCGCCGGGGAAACTCGATCACTCGCTCAGTCAACTTCCAGATCACGCCCGCATCCCAATCCACATTCAAAAATCGACAATCAAAAATCAAAAATCGTCAATTCCCTACCCTCTCCCCACCCCTGTCCCACCCCCGGTGCGAAAGTGACGGCGCAATGAACGACCGCCTCACCGAAATCGCCTTCATCCTCGACCGCTCCGGCTCCATGGCCTCGATGGCCGAGCCCGCCATCGCCGGCTTCAATTCCTTTCTCCGCGACTAGCAACAGGCCGAGGGCGACGCCCGCCTCACCCTGGTTCTTTTCGACGACGACTACCTCGTTCCCTGCGCCTCGCTGCCGGTGCCGGAAGTCGTCGAACTCGACACCACCACCTTCGTCCCCCGCGGCTCCACCGCCCTGCTCGATGCCATCGGCCGGACCATCGACGAACTCGGAGCGCGCCTTGCCAAGATCCCCGAACCCGACCGCCCCGGACAAGTCGTCATCGCCATCTTGACCGACGGCGAGGAGAACTCGTCCACCCGCTTCACCTGGCAGGACATCGCACGAAAGATCGGCCACCAGGAAAAGCACTACGCCTGGCAGTTCCTCTTCCTCGGCGCGAACCAGGACGCCATCGCCACCGCCGCCCGGATGGGCGTCGCCGCCGCGAACTCCGCGACCTACATGCAAGATGCCGCCGGCTACACCAGCAGCGCCAAGGCGATGTCGCGCAAGATCGGCGCGATCCGGCGTTCAAAGCTCGACCCGACTGCCCTCCACGAAGACCTCGCCAAGCCAATGTCCGACATCCTGCGCGAGGAAGACAGCCAGGAGCGCGGCCAATAGCAATTTGCCCGTGCCACGTGCAGGCAACCGGAGAGGGTGCGTCTCGCACCCACGACCTTCCCCCTTTCCCCCCTTTCCCCGTGCCGCGTGCGTGAGGCCAGCCCCCAATGGCGCTCCCGCTCATGACCCCCGCGGCGCGGGGAATCTCTCTTCTTCCCTGTCAGCCGCGGTCCTTTGGTTTGACCTCGCTGGAAGCGACACGTCTGAATCGCCGGAGTGAAAAACCTCCTCACGAGATTTGCCTGCGCAGGCATCATCGCCCTGTCCCTGGCATACGCCGCCGAGACCGACTTCACCATCGGCCCCGATTACGCGGACTCGCCTGAGACAAAAGCGAAGGACGGCGTGCCGAAGGGCGAGCTGCGCGAGTTCACGATGAAGTCGGAGGACAGCCGGATCTACAAGGGCATCGCGAAAGGCAAGAAGGGCAAGGTGCCCTACGAACGCAAGGTGGTCGTCTACATCCCGGCGCAGCTCGACAAGAAGAAGCCCGCGCCCTTCATCATCGCCCAGGACGGCCTCGGCTACCGCGGCGTGCTGCCGGTGGTGCTCGACAACCTGATCCACGAAAAGCGCGTGCCGGCGATGGCCGCGATCCTGATCAACTCCGGCGGCGGCGATGCCCAGGGCAGCCAGCGCGGCTTGGAATACGACACGGTGTCGGACGTTTACGCGAAGTTCGTCGAGAAGGAGGTGCTGCCGAAGATCGAAAAGGAATTCGACCTGAAGCTCACCCGCGACCCGGAAGCCCGCGCGACGATGGGCGGCAGTTCCGGCGGCGCGGCGGCCTTCACCATGGCGTGGTTCTGCCCGGAGCTCTACCGGCGCGTGCTGACTTATTCCGGCACCTACGTGAACCAGCAGTCGCCCCTCAATCGCCGCACCCCGCACGGCGCCTGGGAATACCACGAGAACATCATCCCGAAGTCCAAGCCCAAGCCGCTCCGGATCTGGCTGCAAGTCAGCGAGCGCGACAACGGCCACGACCGCGACGACACGTCCTTCCACAACTGGGTCCGGGCCAACCGCCTGATGGCCGCCGCCCTGAAGGACAAGGGTTACGCCTACCGCTACGTCTTCTCCAAGGACGCCGGCCACACCGACGGCCGGGTCACCCGCCAGACGCTGGCCGGGGCGCTGGAGTGGCTGTGGGCCGGCTATCCGGAGATCCCCGCGGCTAAAGTGCTGGCGGAATGATGTCCCGAAATGACAGGAAATCCCGCCGTTGTCTGACAACTTCAGCTCCCCGCCGGAGTTTGAAAAGACCGTGCTTTTCTGGAAATCCGTGCCTTTTTAGAACGCTGCATCACCCCGACTGCCACGCTTCGCTCTGACCCATGCCTGCCCGCCCCTTTCTTCTCGCCCTGCTCGCCACCGGTAGCGCCTTCGCGGCGACTCCAGAAGAGCGCTACAAGACGGAGATCATCCCGATCCTCGAGACCTACTGCTTTTCCTGCCACGGCGAGGGCGTCGCCAAGGGCAAGTTCTCGATGGACGAGTTCAAGGACCTGTCCACCCACCTCGCCGACCGCGAGCACTGGCTGCACATCTGGCGAAATCTGCGCAGCCAGGTCATGCCGCCCTACGACGAGGATCAATTGACGCCCGACGAGAAGCGGAAAATTCAGACCTGGATCGAGCAGGAAGTCTTCAAGCTCGATCCCGAGAGCCCCGATCCCGGCCGCGTGACCATCCGCCGGCTGAACCGCACCGAATACCAGAACGCGGTCTACGACTTGCTCGGCGTGGAATACGATACCAAGGACGTCTTCCCCGCCGACGACACCGGCTACGGCTTCGACAACATCGGCGACGTGCTTTCGATCTCGCCGCTGCTGATGGAGAAATACATCGCCGCCGCCGACGAGGTGGTCGGGCTCGCGCTGCCGAAAGGCTCGGCCGCCCAGGTCCCGCGCGTCGACATCGAAGGCAAGGACTTCACCGCCCCCGGCGATCCGAAGACCACCGGCCGCTGGCTGCCCTTCGCGAAGCCCCAGCAGGTGAAAGTCACCCGCGACATCGCTTGGGACGGCCAGTATCAGGTCCAGGTCGAATACGCCATCAAGGGCGCCACCGAGGCGACCATCCACGAGGCGGTGATGGAGGTGGAAGCCGGTGGCGCGAAGGTCGGCGAAGTGTCCCTCGGCTGGGACCAGCGGCGGGTGATCGAGCTGACCGGCAAGGTCCCGCTGAAGAAGGGCAAGCAGACTTTCGAGATCAGCCTCGCGCCAGCAAGGCAAGCGGCGGCCGGCGAAGAGGAGCTCAATCTCGTCGTCCATCGTGTCATCCTCCAGGGTCCGCTCGACGGGTCGCAGCAGGAACTCTCGAAGGGCTACCGCATGATCTTGGTCGATGGCCCCGCGCCGGAAGAGGAGGTGGCCCGGGAACGTTACGCGCGGAAAATCATGCGCAGTTTCGTCAGCCGCGCCTTCCGCAAGCCGCTCGACGATTCGACCATCGACCGCCTGATCGCGATCGTGAACGAAGTCGACAAACAGCCGGGCAAGGAGTTCGAGGATGGCATCAAGCAGGCCATCGCCACCTGCCTCGCCTCGCCGCGTTTCCTGTTCCGCGTCGAGATCCAGCCGGAGCCGAACAACCCGGGCAAGATCGTGCCGCTCGACGACTACTCGATCGCCTCGCGCCTCTCGTTTTTCCTCTGGGGTTCGGTGCCCGACGACGAATTGCTGAGCCTCGCCTTCAACAACAAACTGCGGCCGAACCTCCACGCGCAGATCGACCGCATGCTCGCCGATCCGCGCTCCGGGCGGCTGGTTGAAAGCTTCATCGGCCAGTGGTTGCAAGCCCGCGACGTCGAGTCGGTGCCGGTCAGCGCCAAGGACATCCTCGGCCTCGGCAGCAACCGCGACGCCGCCCGCGCCTTCGATGTCCGCCTGCGCTCCGACATGAAGCGCGAAACCGAGATGCTGTTCGACTTCATCCTGCGCAAGGATCGGCCGGCCGAAGAACTGATCTCCGCCCGCTACAGCTTCCTGAACGAGCGCCTCGCCAAGTTCTACGGCATCGCCGGTGTCGAGGGGGAGGAATTCCAGCCGGTCGACCTCACCGAGCACCCCGAGCGCGGCGGCCTGCTGACCCAGGGCAGCGTGCTGATGGTGACCTCGAATCCCACCCGCACCTCGCCCGTAAAGCGCGGGCTCTTCGTCCTCGACAACCTGCTCGGCACCCCCGCCCCGCCAGCCCCGCCCGACGTGCCGCCGCTGGAAGAAGCCGCGGCCGCCGGCGGCCCGCCGCCGACCATGCGGCAGATGATGGAGATCCACCGCAAGAACCCCGACTGCCGCGGTTGCCATCAGCGCATGGACCCGATCGGCCTCGGGCTGGAGAATTTCAACGCGCTCGGCCAGTTCCGCAACAGCGAGCACGGCAAGAAAATCGACAGCGGCGGTCAGCTTCTCACCGGCGAGAAATTCACCACCGTCGCCGAGCTGAAGGAAGTCCTGGCCACCAAGCGCCGCGAGGATTTCTACCGCTGCCTGTCGGAGAAACTCCTGACCTACGCGATCGGCCGCGGTGTCGAATACTACGACGCAACCACCATCGACCAACTCGTCGAACGCCTCGAAAAGAAAGACGGCAAGCTGCGCGAATTAATCTACGCCATCGCCGAGAGCGCACCTTTCCAGAAACGCCGCGGCGATGATTGAAAGCCGCCTTTCCCCTTGTATCTGACGCCAACCCGCACACCCTCAATCCCATGAGCCATCATCCCGCCCTGACCAGCCGCCGCGGATTCCTCCGCGGACTAGGAGCCGCCGTCGGCCTGCCGGCGCTCGATGTCTTCCGCCCGCTGATGGCCGCGGAAGCCGCTCGCCGCGCGCTGGCCACCACTGCCAGCGGTGCGCCGCTGCGGATGGCGTATCTTTACATTCCGAACGGGGTGAATCTCGAACACTGGCGGCCGAACGGCACCACCGGCGGCTACAAGATGGGCCCGACTTTCAAGCCGATGGAAGCCCATCGCGAGGACTTCCAGATCTACACCGGCTTCGAGCAGAAGAACGCATCCAACGGCGGCGACGGCCCCGGCGACCATGCCCGCGGCGTCGCCACTTTCCTCACCAGCAGCCGCGCCCGCAAGACCGCCGGCTCCGACATCAACCTCGGGATCTCAATCGACCAGGTCGCCGCCAAGGCCCTCGGCAACCAGACCCGCCTGCCTTCGCTCGAACTTTCCGCCGACGGCGTGCGCAAGTCCGGCGCCTGCGATTCCGGCTACTCCTGCGCCTACCAGTTCAACCTGTCGTGGCGTTCGGAAAACCAGCCGATGACTCCCGAGTCAAACCCGCGCGCGGTCTTCGAGCGGCTCTTCGGGGCCGGCGATTCCAAGGAGCGCGCCGAAAGCCTCGGCCGCCGCCAAGCCGCCAAGAAATCGATGCTCGATTTCATCGAACACGACGCCAAAGCCCTCCACCGCCGCCTCGGCCGCAGCGACCAGCACAAGCTCGATGAATACCTGACCGGCGTCCGCGAAATCGAGAAGCAGATCGAAAAGACCGAGTCCATGGGCCTGCCGCCCGACCCCGGCGTCGCCGCCCCGAAAGGCAAGCCCGGCAGTTACGAGGAACACCTGCGGCTGATGATGGACATGATGGTGCTGGCTTTCAAAACCGACTCCACTCGCATTTCCACCTTCATGCTCGCCCACGATGGCAGCAACCGCAGCTTCAAGGAGATCGGCGTCTCGGAAGGCCACCACAGCATCTCCCACCACCAGAGCAAGAAGGACAACCTCGAAAAGATCGCCAAAATCGACCGCTTCTACATGGAGCAGCTCGCCTACTTCCTCGACAAGCTGAAGAAGACCGAGGACGTCGACGGCAAGAGCCTGCTGCACAACTCGATGATCGTCTACGGCGGCTGCATCGCCGACGGCAACCGCCACAACCACGACGACCTGCCGATCGTCCTCGCCGGCCACGGCGGCGGTGCCTTCAAGCCCGGCCGCCATGTCGAACTCGGCGAGAACGTCCCGCTGGCCAACCTCTACCTCCGCATGCTGGAAGAGATGGGCGTCAACGAGAAGCGCTTCGGCGACTCGAGCGGGGTGTTGAAGAAGGTGTGACTTCGCTTACCGTGTCCTCGACTGACGGGGATTGATCCCTACTCCTGGCATTCCCGGATTGGCTGTAGCCGAATCCCGCCGTTCGATCAGCGGCACAAGCAGACGGATGCCCGCGGTTATGTATCGGGCCTGTCGCGAGGCCAGCGGTTATAGCCGATTTCCGGGTTGTTGGATCGAAGCTTCAGAATGAAGTCCAACTCTACGCGATTGACTTCCGCAGCGGTCGCGGCTTCCGACTCCCAAATGATCTCGTTCCTGATCGTGAAGTCACGACGCTGCTCACGCGTGAAATCCTGCGCGATCAGCTTGCTGTCCGCACTACCGAAATAGTTGATACTGTCGGTGACATCTTGCCCGACATAAATCTTACCATTCGGGTAAGTGACCTTGTAGACGACTTTCATAAGGCCGAACGGTCGACCCTATCCCCGATCAATCCTTTGGACAATCGGTTAGACCGTAAAACACTGTGCCCATTGGAATCTTCTCACTTCTTCCCCACCTGCGCCGGGGCCATCAGGTAGCCGAGCAAGTTCCTCACCTCCTCGTCGCTCATCCCGCCGAGCAGACCTTCAGGCATCATCGACTGGCCCCGGAGGGACTGGCATTCCCTGGTCGAAAAGGATCTTCATCCAACTGCAAGCGGTTCAAGGCTCGCCGCCGCGAAGTCCAGAACCGCTTCGATCTGGACGCGTTTCACCCCCGGAAACCAATCCAAGAACTCATCGACGGTAGCCCCATCCTCGAGGTTCTCGAACAGTGCCTTCACCGGCACACGGCTCCCCCGAAACACCCAAGCACCGCTCACCCGTGCCGGAGAGCGCTCGACTTCGGGACACTCGGACCAATCCTTCATGCAGTCGACACTACCCCCGCGCGGTGTTGGGCGCAATGTTACATCTTCCGCACCGCCGGTCACCTTTTCCCCACCTGCGCCGGAGCCATGAGGTAGCCGATCAAATTGCGAACGTCTTCATCGCTCATCCCGCCCAACAGCCCTTCCGGCATCATCGACTGGCCGAGCGCCTTGTTCGACTTCACGTCCTTCTTCGCGACCCGCGTTTCGACACCCACCATGCGGAGGATGAGTTCGCTGTCGTTCTCCGCCGCGAGCATGCCGATGACGGTGGTGCCGTCGTTTTTCTCGATCTGGTGCAGCTCGTAGCCTTGGCCGACCAGCGCGCTGGGATCGAGGATGTTGTCCAGCCAGTGGTCGATGCTTTCCCGCTGGCCGCCGGTCAGCTCCGGCCCGATCTCGGCGCCTTCGCCGAAGAGCTTGTGACAGGCGGCGCAAGTCCGCTCGAAGGTCGCGCGGCCCTTTCCGGCATCCGCCTTGGCCAGCACTGACGGCGTGAGCTTGCCGCGCCACTCCCCGATTAGCGCCCGACGTGCGGCCTGGTCGGCGGTCGCCTCGCCCCAGCGCTTCACGATCTGCGCCTTGAGCTTCCCGTCCTTCACTTCTCGCAAGCGGGCCACGGCGTCGGCCGGGACATCGGCTTGGATCAGCTTCATCGCCGCCAGCCACTCCAGCAGCTTCGCCGCCTTGCCCTCGCGCGCGGCGAGCCTGCAAAGCGCCGCCTTTTCCGCCCCGGTGAAGCCCGCCACCCGGTCGCCGGTCGCCCGGTGATCGATCAAGGACGGCCGCGCCATCAGCACCGGCAAACGCAAGGCCGGATCGTCGGTCAGGCCTGCCAAACGGTTGTCGTCCACTTTCCCCAGCGAGGGAGCCAGCAGCTTCAGCGCGCTCAGGCGCTCGGCCACCGCCAGCTTGCGGTCCTCGACCTGCGACCACAGCCTGGCAATCGCCTCGCGGCTGCCGCTGCGCGACGAGAGCGCTTCCGCCCTTTCCTTCACCTTCGCATCCCCCGACGCACCGAGCTTGGCCAGCACTTCCAGTTGTGCCGGAGACAGCCGCTCGTCCGGCTTGGTGTCGAGCCGGCCTAACAACGCGTCTAACAGCAGCGAAGTCTTGCCGCGTGCATCGCCCTCCGCCGCGATCAAAGCTTCCGGCGAGCCGAGCCGCCGTGCGGTCCACTTCACCAACCGCTCGTCCGGGGAACTCAGCGCGATCGCCAGCGCTCTCTTCTCATCGCGCGGGACCAGCGCCTCAAAGCCGAACCAGAACATCCGCGTCAGGTTGGGATCCGCCGCGATCATCTTCGGCGCGATCTTCTCCGCCACATCCAGCGCGAGATCGGGCGGAAGTTTCTGAAGCGAGGAACAGAGCGAAAGCAGCACCACCGGCGAGGACTCTTTCGCGGCGAAATCCAGCCACGATCCCCGGCCCTCTCCAACTTCACCCGCCGTCGCGAGCCGCACCGCCCACGACCGCACCGACTCGTCCGCATCTTCCGCCGGGACATAGCGGCGATCCAGCGCACCGCACGCTTCCAAGCACCAAAGCGCCCGCAGTCGCCGGGTCGGATCGGCGTGGCTCTTCACCGTTTCATTCAGAAAGCCGATCGCCGCCTCATCCAGCTTCTTGCCCTGCGCCGCCCGCTCTTGCAGCACCCGCCTCGCCGTCCGCAGTTGCCACTCGTCGCGGCCGGCTTGCAGCTTCGCCAGTTCAAGATCGCTCACTGTTGTTAGATCACCCTTCCACGGCTTCACCGCACCGTGGCGCAGACGGTAAACCCGGCCGTTGCCACGGTCCCAGCGCTCGGCGTCGGTGCGATGGCAGCTCGTCTTGTCCTGCCAGTCGGTGAAGAACATCGCCCCGCCCGGACCTGACTCCAGCGCCACGCCGAGGAACCACTCGTCCATCGACAGCATGACGTCCGGCGCATGCTTGCCGGTCCAACCGGAGCCCTTGCGCACCAGTTGATCGCGGTTCATGCGGTGGCCGTGGATGTTGAAGAACAGCGCGCTGCCCCGCATTTCCGCCGGGAACTCGTCGCTCAGGCAAATCGTGAAGCCGCAGTGCGCGTGCCCGCCGCCGGCATCCGAGACGCCTTTCGAGATCGCGTTCTCATGACCCCAGTGCGCGTGCTCGCCGATGTTGCCGACCCAGTGCCGATGGTCGGCGATGGTCTCGATCGGATCGTAGATGTGCGGATTGAAATGCGAGCCCGCCTGCCGCTGGTAGTAGCCGCCGGGAATGATGTGCCACAGATGCGGGATCACACAGGCCTCGACGAAAGCCTCGCCGTGGTCGTTGAAATCAAGGCCCCACGGGTTCGAGGTGCCATGCGCGAAAATCTCGAACTTCTCGCTCACCGGATGAAAGCGCCAGACACCCGCATTGAGCGGGACGCGCTGTCCATCCGGCGTGCCCGGCCTGCCGACCCGCGAATGGGTGAACACGCCGTGGCAACCGTAGAGCCAGCCATCGGGACCCCAGATGAAGGAGTTCAGCGTCTCGTGGGTGTCCTGATAGCCCCAACCGTCTAACAGAATCTTCGGCTCGCCGTCCGCGCGGTCGTCGCCATCGGCATCGGCCAGGAACATGAAATAGGGCGCCGCACCGACAAAGAGCCCGCCGAAGCCGGTCTCGATCCCGCTGACCAGGTTCAGCCCTTCGGCGAACACCTTCCGCGTCTCGAAGCTTCCGTCCCCGTCCGCATCCTCCAGGATCACGATGCGGTCCTTCCCCTGCCCTTCCGGCGCGCGGGTCGGGTAGGTCATCCCTTCCGCCACCCAAATCCGGCCGCGGGCGTCGAAGCACATCGCGATCGGCTGCACGATGTCCGGCTCCGCGGCGATCAGATCAACCGCAAAGCCCGCCGGCACCTTCATCCGCGCCGCCGCTTCCTTCGCCGGGCCGCCGCGAGCCATTTCCTCCTGAGCGGACAAAGAACCCGCCAGCGACATCGACGATAAAAGCACGAACCAACGCATGAGCGGCATACCGCCGTCAATCCGCCGCGCTTTCAGCCCGAGTGTCGCCCGCGAGCCTCGTCACAATGCCCTGTTGCCAAAGAGTCCCCGATTCGTCAGAAATCTTCCCTCGCGATGCCCCTCACCTATCTCCCCATCACCCCGGAGCTCGAGTTCGACTGCTCGAACTACGAAACCGTGTCCCAAGTCATGATGGACGCGATCGAGTCCACTCTGGCGCTCAACAACGCCCTGCCCTGGTCCGGCTACCTCGCCCAGACGCCGGGTAGGGACATCGTCGGGATCTGCGCTTTCAAAGGCGCGCCGGACGAGAATCGCGAGGTCGAACTCGCGTGGTTCACTTTTCCCGGCTACGAGCGCCGGGGTCATGGCACGGACATGGCCAAGCATCTGGTCAGCCTCCCCCTGCAAAGCGACGCGGGGGTCCGGCTGATCGCGATCACCGAGCCCGAAGCCGGGCCGTCGGCGAAGATCTGTGAACGCGTCGGATTCACCTGCGAAGGCGTGGTCGACCTGCCGGACGACGGCCCGGTCTGGCGCTGGACGAAGTAGCGTTACTTCTTCGGCACCGCTTTCACCGCGCCGACGGAGATCCCGCCATCCACCAGCAGCGTCTGGCCGGTCATGTAGGCGCTGGCATCGGACGCGAGGAAAACCAGCGTGCCATCCAGATCTCCGGGCGCACCGGGACGCTTCAGCGGAATGCGGTCGGTGAGGTAATCGACCCACGCTTGATCTTCATACATCACCGCGTTCTGTGCGGTCTTGAACCAGCCCGGCGCGAGGCAATTCACGGTGATCCCGTGCCTCCCCCAATCGTCGGCGAGGCTCATCGTGAGCTGTTTCACCCCGCCGCGGCTCGCCCCGTAGGGCGCGAGTCCGGCGTAGCCGTTCACGCAGGTGACCGAGCCGATGTTGATGATGCGTCCGTAGCCCCGTTCCACCATCCGGCGGGCGATGGCCTGGGCGGTGAAAAAGACGCCGCGCAAATTGGTGTCGAGGATCAGGTTCCAGTCATCCCAGGTCACCTCCAGCGCCGGCTTGCGCACGTTGCACCCCGCGTTGTTCACGAGGATGTCGAGATGCCCCGCCGCCGACCACGCGGCCTCCGCGGCGGCTTCGATGCTTGCCTGCTCGCGGACATCCAGCACCACCGGCCATGCTTTGCGACCGAGCGCTTCAATCTCCAAAATCGTAGCGTCGAGCGACTCGCGAGTGCGGCTGGTCACCACGACATCCGCCCCGGCGCGGGCCAGGGCGAGGGCAAAACCTTTACCAAGCCCACGCGAGGCTCCGGTGACGAGGGCGGTCTTTCCAGTGAGGTCGAAGTTCATGGGATCGGGATCCGGAAGAGCCGGCCTGAAGACCAGCGCTCCCGGCGAGGCTGCTTTCATGCATTCGGCATGACCAGCACCTTCAGCGCACCCGGTGCCTTGGCTTTGTCGAAGGCGCTGGCACCTTCTTCCAAACTCACGCTGGCGGAAATCAGCGGCTTCACCCGGATCGCTCCGGAGGCGATCGCCTCCAAGGCTTCCGGATATTCCCCGGCGATCGCGCAGGTTCCCAGCACATCCAGTTCGCGGGTGACCACGACTTGCAAGGGCAGCGCTACCGATGGCGAAAGATTGCCAACCAGCACCACCCGCCCGCCTTTCCGAACCGAGCGGATCGCAAGGTCCACCGTCGGCGCGGCACCCACGACTTCCATCGCGAGATCGACCTCCAGGAGAGGGGGCGTCTCGCCCCCTCGAAAAACCTCATCCGCTCCAAGCTCGCGGGCGAGCTCCAAGCGGCCTTCATCAAGATCGACCGCAATCACTCGCGCCGCCCCGGCACGCTTCAAAGCCTGCACGATCAGCAAGCCGATCAGCCCCGCACCTACGACAAGCACCGTGGATCCGCCCACATTCCCCGCCCGCCGGACGGCATGCAAGGCGACGCCCACCGGCTCGGCGAAGGCGGCCTCTTCAAAGGAAAGCGCGTCCGGCAGGCGATGCAGGATCCGCTGCGGGAGGGTCACGTATTCCGCAAAGGCCCCGTCGCGGCGGAACTCCGCGCACGCCACGCCGACGACCTGCCGCGAGTCGCAGAGGTTGACCCGTCCCTCGCTGCAATAGCCGCACTCGCCGCACCAGACGGTGGAGTCGAAAGTCACGCGATCACCCGGCTTCCAAGCCGTGACGCCTTCGCCCACGGCGTCGATCACCCCGCTTGCCTCGTGCCCCATCACCAGCGGCGGGATCCGCCGCCCGCTGCTGCCGTCCATGCCGTGCAGGTCGCTGCCGCAAATCCCGCAAGCCTTGACCCGCAACCGCACCTCGCCCGGCCCGGGCGAAGGCTGCGGCAGATCGATCACGGCCAGCGTGGACGGGGCGACGAGTTGGAGCGCTCTCATCGACCTGCTTTCTCAAGATCGCGAACTTCGACGCGGGCCCACCAGCTTTTGAAATCGTTGATGAACACGTGGTGGTCCGGGTCCTCCTGATAGGCGTCCTGCGCGGCGACGGACTCGAAGGTCATCGTCAGCGCGTAGTCCCACGACTGGTCGACCACCGGCCGCTCCATCACCTTGGCCGGCACCGCCCAAAATCCGCCAAGCAGGCCCTCGAGCTTGAACAGGCTCGAAAGCCCGGCTTCGAAGGCTTTCAAATCGGACTCGTTCTTGTGCTCGTCCTTCAGCCAGAAATACACGTGATGTTCCATACGCCGACCGTTTAGCGGCCCTACGCTGCCGCGGCAAGTGCGGCGGGTGTCTTCATCCGGGCGGCAATTCCAACCATTCTGTAACCAAATCCCCCGAATGGTTGGTTGCGAGATAGGCCAACAAATGCGAAACCGCTTACGCCTCATGAAAACTTCCAAACCTTCACTCCTGCGAAAGCTCACCACGGCCGGCTCCATCGCCGCCCTCTGCCTCTCTTCCCTCGCCCTCGCGGGCGATCCGGCACTCCCGGACACCGATGGCGATAGCATTCCAAACATCTCCGACACCGACATCGACAACGACGGCGTGCCGAATGGTCGGGATAAGAACGTCGATGGCGGCAAATGCAAAACAGGTCCGCTCGCCGGGTCCTATGTCGGCGACAAGCTCAACAACAGCGACAAGCGCGAGACCGACATCGATGGCGATGGCTTCAACGACGACAGCCCGTCCGAAGACGACATCGACGGTGATGGCCTCGACGACGACAGCCTCGATGAAGATGACTGCGATGGCGACGGCAAGCTCGACGACTCCAAGTCGGAGAAGGACATCGACGGCGACGGCTACAACGACGACGACGATCTTGAGGACGACATTGACGGCGACGGTTCGTCCGACGATGACCTCGACGAAGAAGACATCGATGGCGACGGCCTCGACGATGGAGATCTCGAGGAGGACGACTGCGATGGTGATGGAAAGCTCGACGACGCCAAGTCGGAGGACGACATCGACGGCGATGGCCTCCATGACGATGACGACATCGACGGCGACGGCTTGAGCGACGACAGCCCGGAAGAAGACGACTGCGACGGTGACGGACGCCTCGATGACGACGACGACGAGGATGACATCGACGGCGACGGCAAGGACGACGACTCACCGGATGAAGACGACATCGACGGTGACGGCATCGACGACGATGATGACAGCGACATCGACGGCGATGGAACTGACAACGACGATGACGACGATGACGGCGACAGCAGCGACGACGACGAGGACGACGACGATGACGGCGACGGCACCGACGATGATGACGACGAAGATTGAGCCGACCCGGGCGGATCACCGCTCATGAGTTTTTCACAAAGGGCACGCCACTCCGGCGTGCCCTTTTTCGTGGCATCGGATCCGACCTGCCCTGGATTCGCATCCTTTTACCCTCGCCGGCCCGCCGCAGGCGGGGATGATGCCAACCCGGACCGGACCACAGCAGGGTCTCCCCGACCCACGCCCATGACCGATCCCGAATTCACCATCTTGCTCGACGACTACCGCTCGCTCGAGCTGCGGGTGGAGGTTTTGATGAGCGCCACGTGTACGCCGTTCTGCAAGGTCTGCCCGACCCCATGCTGCCGGATTGCCATCTGTCAGGAAGCGGCGGAGAGCCCTTTCCTGCTCGCCGTCCACGGTTCACTGCAGGCCTTCGATGCAAAGCGCGGCTACCTTGGTGCGACCGGCTGCACCCTCGGTGCCGGTCGCCCGCCGGTCTGCCACGCCTTCATCTGTGGCCGCATCCTGAGCCAGCAACCGGACGACCAGCGGCGCTTCGCCTTGGAATGCCTCGGCGATCTGGTCGGCTATCTCGGCAAGCAGGTCTGGATGAAACGCCACCTCGTGGAGGCGCTGTCGGACAGCGATCTCCGGAAAGCGAACCGCAATACCTTCCGGACCCGGCTCACGACCGGCGCGGAGGTGATGGACATCCTCGAATCCTACTTCGCCCGAGATAGGGATCTCGACGACGTCGAGATCGCCCGTCTGGCCGTAGTCCGGAAACCGGGTTTCGCGCGGAGTTAATGCTTAGCGCTTCTTCCGCAGGAACGCCGGCACATCGAGGTCCTCTCCTTCGAAGAGACTCGGTGATGCCCCTTCGAATTTGCCGCGCGGACCGCCTTCGAAGCTGAGTTCCGGCTGACCTTTGCCCGCGGCGCGGGCCTTGGCGACGGGTGCGGGCTTTTCTTCCACCGTCTCGGGCTCTTCGAGGTCGTCATCGAGTTCATCGAAGACACCCGGAAGAACGATCGGCACATCCTTGTCCTTCTCCGGCTTCGTGTTGAGTTCAGCAAGCGTTGGCTCGTCTTCGGGCTCGTGCTCGTCGGTGATGGTGAAAAACGCCGGCGATTCATCTTCCTCGGGCTCCTCGACTGGCACGGGCGCGACCACTTGTTTTGCCGGCACTTCCTGCGGCTTGGCCTCCACTTTCTCTTCCAGTTGCTGCGCGATCGCATCCTCGAGTTCCTCGGGCAGTTCCGGGAGTTCGTCATCGAAATCCTCAGGCTCCGGCTCCAGCACGGGGATCTCCTGCGACTTGCCTGCGAAATCATCGGTAGCCGCCACCTCATCGGGCAAACTGCGGTCGATTGAGAACGGCGAAGGTTCCGGCTCGGCAAAGGGCATCGACGATTCCGCGGCCAACTGCGAGTCGTCGAACATCTGCACGGCAGCCACCGCGGCGGCTACCGGCGAGATCCTCTTCTCGCGACCGGTCCGGGCCGTGGACCGGACCGGAGCCACCTCTGGCTCGTCATTGGAGAAACCCACCGTCGGCTCTAACAGGGCAGGCCGTTCGACCGGCGTCGAGCGGGTCGCGTAGAGGCGGTCCTCGGGCAGCGAGCTGACCATGGTGATGCTCAGGTGGTCGCCCATGCTCGGGTCGACCGCCGCGCCGAACAGCACGTGCGCCTTGTCGGGCACATACTTCGAAAGGCTCTGCATCAGCAGCTCGATCTCATACAAGGTGAGGTCCTCGCCGCCGCAAAGGTGGACGAGCACGGTCTCGGCATCCTTGAGCAGCGCGCCTTGGTCGAGCAGCGGGCTGTTGAGCGCGTTGCGCAGCGCCTTCTGGGCGCGGTCCTTGCCACTGGAAATGCCGGAGCCGAAAAGGCAGCGCGAACGGGTGGTGCGCAGCGCGGTCATCAGGTCGTCCAGGCCGACGTTGATCAGGCCCGGGCGGATCACCAGGCGGATCACCGCCTTGATGCTCTCCGAGATCATCCGGTCGGCCGCGGCGAAGGCTTCGTGAATGCCTTGCTTGGCGAGCACCAGGTCGCCCATGCGGTTGTTGTCGAAAGTCACCAGCGCGTTGGAAAGCACGGCCAGCTCGTTGAGCGCGGTGTCCGCCTGCTCGCGGCGGCGGCGGCCTTCAAAACCGAAGGGCATGGTCGCGAAAACTACCACGAAGGCTCCTTCCTCGCGGGCGATGCGGCAGATGATCGGCGCCGCACCGGAACCGGTGCCGCCGCCGAGACCGACGCAGAGAAAGACGATCTTGCGGCCCTTGAGGGCGGCGCGGACCTCGCCTTCGGCTTCGAGCACCGCCTGTTGGCCAAGCTCCGGATCACCGCCCGAGCCCAGGCCCTTGGTCAGGTTCCGGCCGAGCTGGATGCGGTCGCGGGCGACCGAGCCGGAGAGCGTGCGGATGTCGGTGTTGATCGCCAGCATTTCCGCACCGTCCATGCCGTCGAGGACCACTCGGTCGAGCATGTTGGTGCCCGCACCGCCGAGGCCGACGATTTTCACGGAGGAGGAAGGGATGGTGTTTTGTGCGTCGCGAGGGAATTCGATCATGGCATTGGGAGTGGACGGGTTCGCCGCCGGGGTTGTTGAGATTTTATCGTGAGAAAGGCCAGAGGACGCTGCCGAGCTTGCGCAGCACGCCGCGTTTCGGTTCCCGCTCGGCCTCGATGATCTGCGCGTAGCGGATCAGGCCGATGGCGGTGGTGAATTGGGGGTCCTTGAAATTCGCTTGCACGCCGCTGAGCTCCGGCGGTTCGGGGCGATAGATGTCGCGCTTGAAGACATCATGCGCGAGTTCGCCGAAGCCACGCATCAGGCTGGTGCCACCGGACAGGAAGACTCCCGTGCCGACCCTCTCCATCGCGCCGTCGGGCAAGCGGCGCAGCAGCAGCTTCAGCGTTTCTTCCAGCCGCTGGCGGATGATGTCATTGAGAAGCTGGCGCTTCACTTCCGCTTCGGCGAAGCCTTTATCGTCGGACACCTTGATCAGCCCGACCGAGCGCGCGGGATCCGCCGAGGCGTCGCCTTCCCGGACCTTGAGCGACTCCGCCTTGGAGAAGGCCAGGCCGGTGACGAGGTGGATGTCATTCGTGATATGATCGCCGCCGACCGGGATGCAGCCGGAGGCCTCGATCGCGCCGTCCTGATAAAGCACGTAGTCGGTGGTGCCGCCGCCGATGTCGATCACCAGCGCGCCGCGCTCCTTCGCCTCGCGGTCGAGCGCAACTTGCGCCGAGGCGATCGGCGCGAAGACGAGATCATCAATATCGAGCGGCATCTCGCGGACGCACTTGATCTGGTTCTCGATCCGCGAGCGGATGCCGTGGACGACGTGGAAATCGGCATCCACTGTCTTGCCGGAGAGACCGACTGGCGAGGTCGCGTGTTCGAAGCCATCGACCCCGAAGCGGCGGATGATATGGTGGAGATAGACGTGATCCGACGGGATCGCGACGGCGCGGGCGATCTCTTTCGCCTCCTGCACGTGGGCCGGGGCGATCACGGATTCGTCGTCGGGAAGCCGGAAGCTGCCGCGGTTGTTCACGCCCTGGATGTGGGCACCGGTGACGGCCAGATAGACGCTGCCGATCTCGACGTCGCTGGCGTCCTCCGCCTTGACCAGTGCATCCTTCACACAAGCCCGCACCTGGGGAAAGTCGTAGATCTCGCCCTTGCGCACGCCGACAGCCTTCGACTGCCCGACGCCGAGGATTTTGACGGAGCCGTCGGACTTCACTTCACCGACCACCATGCAAATCTTGCTGGTGCCGATTTCGAGTCCGACGTGGATCTTGGAACGTGCCATGGGGTGAGTGATTCAGCGATGGATGAGCTTTTCGAGGTCGCGCGCGCGGCGGTCGGGAACGGCGGGAGCTTCGCCGGGTTCTTCGACCAGGATCGCGCGCGGCGTGTCGTCGCCGCGGAGGACGACCGGAAGATTGCGCTCAGGGATGAGCTCGATGGATGAGATCTGCTGGTTCTTCGAGCGGGCGTGGTCCAGCGCCGCCTCGAGATCGGCCATCTGCCGCGGGTGGTCGCCAAGTCCGAAAGAGGCGGCGGTACCATCGCGCGAGATGAGTTCCAGTGACCACTTGCGGTTCTGGCGGAGCGATTCGATCCACTTGGGCGCATCGGGGATTTCCAGGCAGGCGACCTGATAGAGCGACATCAGGCGGCTGAATTCCGGGTGCTCCACCTTCTTGCCGGCCACCGGCGCGGTACCCCCTTCCCCCAGCTGCAGCACCGGCAGCTCGGAAGCGGTCTGGAACAAATTGGCAGGGCAGTGGAATGCAAAACCGGCACGGTCGACGAGCAGGCCGGACTTCAGGTCGCGTGCCGCAACCCCGTGCGCCGCGCTGGCGATCCAGGCGTGGGGCTCGCGGGCGGTCACCTCGACGATCAGCGTGCCGGGGAACTCGCGGTGCACCACGGCAGACGAGAGCTCCGGGAGTGCCTTCAAGCGGGCTTCGATGTCCGCGGCGTCGCACTGGAAAAGGCTGCCGTTGACGTTGATCCCGGCGAGCCGAACGAGGTCGCGCACATCGATGGCGGGATTCGGAGTCAGCTTGATCGACTGGAGGCGGAATTCCTTATTCTCCACCAGCCCGCGCCGGATGCCAAGTCGCACGCCCCAGACCACACCGCCGACCATCGCGAGGACGAAGGCGAACTTCGCGAACTTGCGGAGGTACCTCGTAAAGCCGAACCACGCAATGCGCGGCGACATGACATGCGCCTGCAACTCGACCACCTGTCGGCGGTGCGAGACCCGGGATGTGCGTCGTTTGAACATGGAGGTTAGGCGATTGGGTGATTGGGTGATAGGGTGACTGAGCGAGTGGGATTCGCTAACGGGAACGAAGGGCCAATGACAGCCCGGCGATCTTCAGGCAGAGCTCGGTGAAGCCGATGCCGTGAGCCGCGGCGGACTTCGGCAGCAGGCTGGTCTCGGTCATGCCGGGGATGGTGTTGGCTTCGAGCACGAAAGGATATCCGGCGGCATCGAGCAGGACGTCGACCCGCGAGTAAATCTCCACGCCGAGGGAGCGGTGGCCGGCCAGCGCGGCTTCCTGCACGCGGCGCGTCGTATCCGCATCAAGGTCGGCCGGACAATAGTAGTCGCTGCCTTTCCCGCCGCCGCCGAGCCACGGGTATTTGTTCTCCATGCTGTAGAAGGTGTCGCGCGGGGCGATGTGGACGATCGGCATGGCGACGTCGTCCAGGATGCCGACGGTGAGTTCCTTCCCCTCGACGAACGCTTCGACCAGGATGTCATTGCCGTATTTCGCGGCGGTCTCCATCGCCGCCATCGCATCGGCAGCGTCCTTGACGATCGTCACGCCGACGCTCGACCCCTCGCGCGGCGGCTTCACGACGAAGGGCACCGGGATCGACGGGAGTTTCGGTCCGTTCGACACATCGACGATTTCCGATGCCGGAGTCGGCACCCCGGCAGCGAGGAACTTCTCCTTCGCGAGGTTCTTGTCGAAAGCGATCCGGCTGCCGGTGACGCCCGCGCCGGTGTAGGGAATGCCTCGGTCTTCGAGAATCTGCTGAAGCTGGCCGTCCTCACCGAAAGTGCCGTGGATCACGTTGAAGGCGAGGCCGGTGCCGGCGGGCAGTTCGAAATCCGGCCCGGTGACATCGACGCCGACTGCATGGCAACCGGCGGCTTGCAACGCCTTGAGCACGGCGTTCCCCGAGGCCAGCGAAACCTGCCGCTCGGAGCCGGGGCCGCCCATCAGGACTGCGATGAGGAGATTATCGGGGATCATGGTCAGAACGTGAATTCATCTTGGCCTAGTACTTTAACTTCAGTCTCCAGCTCGATGCCGCGGGTCTCGCGGGCAAGCGCCTTGATGCGCTCGATCACTGCGAGCACATCGCCTGCCGTCGCGCCGCCGCCGTTGACGATGAAGTTGCCATGGACTTCGGAAACCCGGGCCTTGCCCTCGCCGCAACCTTTCAGGCCGAGCTCGTCGACCAGCTTGCCCGCGGGCGTTTCGGCCGGGTTCTTGAAAATGCAGCCGGCACTCGCGGCGACCGGTTGCGAAACCTTGCGCTTGGCGCGGGAGGCATCCCAACGTGCCTGGATCGCCTCGGCCGTGTCGGGTTGACCGGCGAAGACCGCTTGCAAGGCGAAGTTCCGCCGCAACTCGGGGACATCGCGGTAGTTCGACACGATCTCGTCGCGCGAGCGTTCGCGGATCTCGCCGTCCTCGTCGAGGAAGGTGACGCTGACCACTTGGTCGAAGGTCTCAATACCCATCGCGCCGGCATTCATCCGCAACGCGCCGCCGACATTGCCGGGGATGCCTTCCATCCACTCGAAGCCGCCAATACCGGCCGCCTGCGCGACGCTGGCGAGTTTCTTCAAACGGACGCCCGCCCCCGCAACAACGAGGCCGTCCCGCACGAAGCACTCGGAAAAGACTCCACCGCTCGGATGAATGACTGCGCCGCGGATGCCGCCGTCACGCACGAGCAAATTGGAGCCGCGGCCGACCACGCGCATCGCCACGCCGCGCTCGCGGCAGTAGTTGGTCACGGCGGCGAAGGCCTCGAAGGTGTGCGGCTCGATCCAGAACTGCGCGGGCCCGCCGACCAGCATCGTGGTGTGGCGGCGCATCGGTTCGTAGAGGCGGGCGTCGATGTCGCCGCGCGGCACGAGGTTGAGCATTTCCTCCAGCACCTTGAGATCGTTGGCGATCCGCGTGCCGGCTTCGTGGACGTTGCCCGCGCCGAGGGTAATCAGCAGGTCGCCGGGCTCCAGCGCGTTGCCGACGACGTGATGCGCGGTGGCGAGACTGGGCAGCGAGACGACGTGATCGGCATCAAGTCGCTTGGCGGCCTGCACGATCGTGTCGCCGCTGACGCCGGGGATCGGCAGCTCGCTGGCCGGATAGACGTCGGTGACGAAGACCTTGTCGGCGGCTTGCAAAACCTTGCCGAAATCATCGGCCAGCGCCTGGGTCCGGGTGTAGCGGTGCGGCTGGAAGAGCACGACCACGCGGCCGGGCTTCAAGGAGCGCGCGGTTTGCAGGGTCGCGGCCAGCTCGGTCGGGTGATGGCCGTAGTCGTCGACGATCCGCAGGCGCGACGAGAGATACTTCGTTTCAAAGCGCCGCTTGGCCCCGGCAAAGGTGTTGAGCGCGCGGGAGACCAGCGTGAAGTCCGCACCGATGGAGTCGGCGGTGGCGATCGCCGCCAGCGCGTTGAGCACGTTGTGGCGGCCGGGAATGCCGAGTTCCACGTCGCCGAGGATCTCGCCCTTGCGAACTACGGTGAATGCCGTAGCTCCCCGCAGCTCGCGGATTTCCGCCGCGGTGTAATCGGCATCCGACCAGCCGTAGCTGACCGCTTGCGCCGACTTCGTGGCGACCTCGGTGGCCACCGCGCATTCGCGGCAATAGACGACGGGCCCGGAAGTCTGGCTCACCAGCGTGGCGAAGACCACCTTGATCTCATCGAGGTCCTTGTAGTGATCGAGGTGCTCGGCCTCGATGTTCAGAAGGATCGAGCAAGCCGGCTTGTAGAGCGCCAGCGTGCCGTCGCTTTCGTCGCCCTCCGCGACCATCCACTCGCCGTCTTCCGACCAGCGGGCGTTCGCACCGAGCACCGGGATTTCCGCGCCAACATAGTGGCTCGGATGCAGGCCCGCCTCGCGCAGCGCGTGGGCGACCATCGAAGAGGTAGTCGTCTTGCCGTGGGTCCCGGAGACGATGATCCCCTTTCGCGTATGAAGGATGGCCGCGAGGCACTCCGCGCGGCGGATCGGCTCGGTCCCCGCGGCTTTCGCCGCCGCGAAGGCCGGATTTTCCGGACGGATCGCCGATGAATAAACGACCACGTCCGCGCCGCTGACCGCCTCCGCGGTGTGTGGCGACGAGAAGATCAGCCCGAGCTTCTGCATTCGCTCGGTTTCGCCCGAAGTCACGCGGTCCGAGCCGCTGACGGTGTGGCCCATGCCCAGCAGCAACAGCGCCAGCCCGCTCATGCCCGAGCCCGCCACACCGATCAGGTGAATGCGCAGCGGGTGGTCGCGGTCGGTCAGCTTGGTGCTCAGGTCGTTCATTTCCGGGAAAGGGTCGCTTGGATGGCGTCGCAGACGCGGCCCGCGGCATCGGGCACGGCCAGCGCGCGGGCCGCTTGTGCCATGCGGTCGCGGGTTTGCAAGTCGCTCATCAGCGTAGTGACGCGGGCGGCTAGCTTGGTGGCATCGAGTTCGCCTTCGGGTTCGAGGAAGGCCGCGCCGGCCTTGGAGAAAACCTCGCCGTTCCGCGTCTGGTGATCGTCTGCCGCATAGGGAAACGGCACCAAAATCGAAGGCAGCCCGAGGAACGAAAGCTCGGTCATGCTCGAGGCACCGGAGCGCGAAAGCACGGCATCGGCCACCGCATAGGCGGCCGGCATGTCATCGCAAAATCCGATCACCCGGTAATCGTCATTTACCCCGGCTTCCGCTTCGACCCGTGCTTCATCGAGCGGCCCGGCGATGTGCAGAACCTGGGTCCCCGGCGGGAAATCCTTGAAGGCCATCGCGACCAGCGAGTTGAGCCGTCGCGCGCCCTGGCTGCCGCCGGTAACCATCAGCGTCGGCCGCGAAGGATCGAGCCCGAACTTCGCCGCGGCCTCCGCCCGGCTCGGCAGCGCGCGCATTTCCGCCCGCACCGGCGTGCCGGTGGTCACCACGTCCTTGCCGCGGAAAAACTCCCGTGCGGGCTCCATGCCGATGAACACCTGCTTGCAGAACTTCGCCGTCAGCCGGTTCGCCTTGCCCGGCAGCGCGTTGGAATCGTGCACGAAAGCCGGCAAGCCCGCCCGCTTCGCCGCCCAGCAGGGGGGGAGCGAGGTGAAGCCACCCATGCCCAGCACCGCGTCGGCCTTGACCTCTTTCAGCAGCCCGCCACAGCGGCCCATCGTCTTCCAGAGCCCCAGCAGGAAAGGCAGCATCTTCGGCGAAAAGCTCGCCGGCTTGGCGATCGCGGGGATCGTTTCAAAGCGATACTGCGGGTATTTCCGCCGCGCTTCCTGGTCGATCTTCTTCTCCGAAACCAGCAGCAGCACCTCGCCGCCACGCGCCGTCCACTCTTCCGCGACGGCTAGCCCGGGGAAGAGATGCCCCCCGGTGCCACCGCACGCGATTACCAACGACGCTTTGCCGCTTTTCTGATCCATTTTCCCGTGTCCCGAGAGCCCCGGCAAATGCGCCGTGCGGCCACGGCGGAGAATGCAACATTACTTGATAATCAGGCAATCCCCAAAACCGTCCGTTAGATGCTTTCCTCGTCCGCACCGCGATCATCCCTTGCGTTTCACGGGCGCACCACCAATCGCAGTCCCTTGGTCGCCGTTTCCAAGCCTACGCGATTGCGTCATAGGAAGCTGCTTGTCCTGCGAGGATTTCCGGGTTTGTATCACGTCGTTCGCAACGAACACCCCGAGCCGCCGGAAGCCCCCCCGACCGACGGCAAAGGAAACCAAGAACCGGACGAAGGATCCCCCCGTCCCCATCCGGTTCGCTCCACTCCGGCCCTGGTCCTCCCCGACCCGAGCCGGAACCTTTCCCCCCGACAGTGTTAGTGTGTGTTAGTGTGTGTAGTCAGCCGCCCGGAGGGTCAATTCCCCCGATCCTCCGGGCGGACTGCCTTACCAGAAGAGGCCAGGTCCCTCTCCCAAAAACGCTAAGCCCCCCCACACGCTTCCTTTTCTTGAACTGCAGTGCGAGTTCCCGGACCAAGGGGTCGGCGATTGAAGATTCCGGTATGGATGGGGCGGACTGCGACGTGCCTTCCAACAGGACGGCGAGTCCGGGATAACGCGCCACGACAGCCCGGATGTCGGCCGCGGAGATTCCGCTGTCCCGATTCCTGCCGAGCTGAGCGAACAGCCGACTCAGACTTTACAAGGCCGTGATTTCCTGCACGCCGAGCTTGCCGTCGCGGTCGAGTTGCCTGAAGGGCTTGGAGAGAGCGCCGCCGGTGGCCGGATGCGGTGATTCCTGCGCACGGGTTCGCACTGCGGAGGCTGCGAGGACGATCAGAAGGAGCAGAGTGATGGAGCGGTAGAGTGCTATTTCCAACGAGTGAGTGTGGCGGGCGGGTGAATTTGATGAAACGTATGACGGCGGGTTACGGCCGTTTGATTCCCCACCGGTAAAACTGCCGTTCAGTGCCGGGTGCGGGTTTGACGGGCAGGGTTTGCGAGCTGTTGTTTCCGGCGAAGGGAAGCCCGAGGTCAAACCATTGGGTGAAGTCGTGGGTGTATTGGAGCTGGTATTGCCAGCCAGTGGCGGTGTCGGTGGTAAGGTCGACGTTGGGGCTCCTGATCTGGATCTTTGGCTGCTCATCGGGGAGGACGGCGCGGTGAATCCAGGCGGTGTTGTGGTAGGTCCAGTCCACGAGTGCGGCGGCGTCGAAGCCGCTGAAATACAGCACGCGTCCGCCGTCTTCGGGGAAGAGCGAGAGGCAGGTGGCGCGGGTGGCGCGGAGGCCGTTCTCGCCGGGGCCGCTGTTGGGCAGCGGAAAGGCCGGGTCGAAGACTTTGCCCCACTCGTAGCGGGCATCGCGATGGCGGAGGAGGTAGTAGGTGCTGTTTCCCTCCGGCGTGCCGTAGCCGAGCGGATGCGTGACCGCCACGCCGATGAAGTTCACGGGCTTCCCGGTGCCGGGATGAATGAGTTCCGGCATGTCATTGTAGGCGGAGAGCGTGGGGAAGCCGATGCTCGCGCCGCTGTTCCACTCATCGCCGAGGAAGGTCTGGATGTTCAGTTCCTCGGTGACGCTGTGGCCATTGCGTGGGTCGCCGCCGATGGGGTCGATGCAGAAGACCTTGCCGTAGGCTTCGAGCGTGACGAGCGCGATGTCGTAGCCGAAGCCTTTCGGATGCGGCACGGCGGTGAAGCCGCGCACGTCGGGGTTCTGCGTGCCGGTGTCCTTCCATTCGTAAACGAAGTTCCACTGCGGACTCGGCCCGTCTTTGCGCCAGAAGATGCCGCCGATGTTGTCGCCTTCGATGCCGTTGGAGCCGATGCAGGCGTAGAGCACGCCGTTGCACTCGCCCGCGCTGAGCATGCGCTCGCTGCCGCTGAGTTCGGGCGTGGCGGCATCCCAGTCAATGAGGCCGGTGGTGGCGTTGTAGCCTCCACGAACCAAGCGGTTGTTTGCCCCGCCGTAGCCGCAGAAGATGTGATGGATGCCGGTGACGCTGTCCACATGCTCGATGATGGTGCGCGTGGTCTGCGAACCGGTGCCGGGCAGGCCCGGATAGGTGGGCGTCCATGCGCCAGTGTCGTCATTGCGAATCCAAACCACCGGGCGACGGTCCCACGAGGTCCCGTAAGGGGGCGGCATCTCGCCAGAGCCCGCGAGCAGCAGCGTGACAGGCGGATTCAGCGGTGCGCCGTTCTTGTCCGTGGTCAGCGTGATGGAGGCGAGATTCTCGATGCGCAGGAACGTCTGGCCAAACGCGGCATCCTGACGCCACGGCGCATTCCACGCGTCCTTCACCAGCACCTGCGCGCCGGGATGCGGGTCGGGCGAGCCCGCGCCGTAGTAGATGTCGTTCCAGTAGCCGATGCCGGCAAAGAGCCTGCCTTTGTGCGCCACGAGGCTCATGCCCTCGGTGCCGCTCATGAAGTTGCCGTTCACGTCATCAGTGCCGGGCGTATAGTCGCGGGCGACTTTCATCCGCGACCAGGTCGGCGTGGTGGCGGGCGCGTGCGGCGTGACGTGGCGCGTGATGGCGCTGAAGCGGGTCAGGGCGCTGGTTTGCAACCCGTAGCCCGCGTGGTCGAGCACATCGTCATCGTAAGTGGCGGTGAGCGCGAGGGAGATGGCGTTGGTGCCGTTGCGGAAGGTCAGCGTGCGCGTGGCGGCATCGTATTGCAGGCGGAACTCGGCCACGGTGTCCGAGGCGATGGCGGGCCAGGTTGCGGTGGTGGCATTGTTGTTCTGCAACTCGGTGATGCTGGCCGCGCCGATGGCGAAACCGAAACTGATGCGGATGAAGCGCGTCGTTTGCAGGCGGTCGCCGAGCACGATGGAGCCATTGCGGCTGTAGCCGGCCTTGGTGAGGGTTTCCATCGTCCATGCCAGCTCCCAATCCTCCGCCAGTGAGAGCGGGGAGCTGACCTCATTGGCCATGTAGCTGTAGCCGGTGCCGGTTTTCTCCAGTTCGTAGCCGCTGGTGGTGCTGCTGGGATTGCGCACGAGGTTGGTGTTGGAAATCGTCGGCGCACCGCCGCCCCAAATGGGCTCCACCGTGCCTTTTTCCCACTCCGCGTGGGCTGCGGCGAGTTCGGCGGCTTTCGCGGGATTCGATGCGGCGAGGTTCGTCGTCTCGCCGAGGTCGGTGGCGAGGTTGAACAGCTCCACTTCGCCCGTGGCGTTCTGGCGGCGCAGTTTCCAATCGCCGATGCGCACCGCGCTTTGCCCGCCCGTGCTGCCGCCCTGCCGCCAGAAAAGCGGGCGCTGCAAGGGCGTGGGCGAGACCCTGCTCAATCGCGGCAGCAGGCTGGTGCCGTCGGTGCTCTGTCCGGCCAGCAGCGGCACGTTCGCGGCGGCGAGCACGGTGGGCAGCAGGTCGTGCGTGATGACCTGGTCCGGCAGCGTCTGACCCACCAGCGCCGGGGCGATGCCCGCAGGCCACTTGATGGCGAAGGGCACGCGGATACCGCCCTCGTAGAGTTCCGACTTGTTGCCACGCAGCGGGCCGTTGTGCGACCAGTTCGGCGCGTTGAGGCTGAGATTGTCCTCCGGCCCGCCATTGTCGCTGGTGAAAAAGATGAGCGTGTCATTCATCAGACCGCGCTGCGTGAGTTTCGCGAGCACCGCGCCCACCGCGTCATCGAGCGCGATGGTCATCGCGGCGAGCGTCTTGCGCTCCGGCACCGTGATGTCCTGGATGCGCGGGTCCGCCAGCCGCACCGCATCCGCCTCCAGCGGAGTGTGGACGCCATTGAACGCCAGATACATGAAAAACGGCTGCGTGGGATGATTCGTGGCGTGCGAGTCGATATAAGCCGCCGCCTCGCTGCCGAACCTGTCCGTCAGATACGGCTGCCCCGCCGTCTCGGTGATGAAGGTGCCGTTGCGCTGGAGCTTGCTCGACGCGCTCGCGCCCGTGAACTGAAAGTAAGTCCGCCCGCCGGAGAGATGGCCGAAGTATTCGTCGAAGCCACGCTGGTTCGGATGATGCTCCGGCAAGTCCTCGCCGAGATGCCATTTCCCAATCGCGTAGGTGCGATAACCGGAGGACTTCAGCGTGTTCGCGATGGTCTTCTCCGTCGTGGGCATGCCGACATTGGGCTCCGTGCCATACACCGTCTCCACGCCGAAGCGCGACTGATACCGCCCCGTGAGCAACCCCGCCCGCGTCGGCGTGCAGACCGGCGCATTCGCATAGCCCTGGCTGAACCTCACCCCGCCCGTGGCGATGGAATCAATGTTCGGCGTCAGGTCCGCGAAGTCGCCGTTGATGCCCCCGCCTTGAAAGCCGAAGTCCGCGTAGCCCGCGTCGTCGGCGAGGATGAAGAGGACATTCGGCGCGGCGTGGAGCGTGGATGACGTGCAGAGGAGCGCAACAATAGACGTGGCGATGAGATAGCGGTGCCTTTGAGTCATGACTGCGCGACTCAGTTGGGTTTGCGCAGCGCCCTGAATTCCACCTCGGTGACGGAGCCATCCTGGTTCGCATCGAGCCGGTCGAAGAGCGCCGCAGGGATCTCGTCGGGGCCGAGTTTGCCGTCGTTGTTTTTGTCGCGTTGTTTTAAGAGGCCGTTCATCGCGGAACCGCCACCGGCGCTTTGGCCGAGACCGCCCATGCCGCCTTTGCTGGCGATGCCGGCAGCTTCGTCCGCGAGGCGTTTGAAGGCGGTGAAGGTAGGGGCGCGGTAGCGCTGCGTCTGCACCATGAAGATAGCGAAGAGGTTGTCTTTGCGGTCGAGCCAGAACTGAGTGCCGTTCGCGCCACCCCAGGCGTAGTGACCTTCACCGTCCACGCCCCCGCCGAGGCCGTATTTTTGGCCGAGTTCGGGCTTGAGATGGTTTTGGAACATCAGGTCCACCGTCTCGGCCTTGAGCACCCGCACGCCATCGAGTTCGCCCCGGTTCATCATCATGCGGCAGAAGCGCTCGTAGTCCTCCGTGCTGCTGCACAGACCCTGGCCGCCCATGAAAAGGGTGGGTTTTTCGGTGAGCTTGCCAGCCTCGCGTCCACGGGTGAGCGTGCCGGGCTGGCGTTGCATGTAGATCTGGCAGATGCGTCCGGCATTCTCGGGATGCACCCAGAAGTCGGTGCTGGTCATTTTCAGCGGGCCGAAGATGCGCTCCTGCATGACCACATCGAGCGGCTGGCCCGCGACGGACTCGATGTAGCGGCCCAGCACGTCGATGCTGTGCCCGTATTGCCAGCCGGTGCCGGGATGAAACTTCAGCGGTTGCTTGGCGAGCGATTCAGAAAGGGCCTTCAAGCTCGTGCGGCTGCCACTGTCGGGCGGGGCCGGCGGAGCGGCTTCGATGTTGCCATAATACAAGCCGCTGCTGTGGCTCATCAACATGCGCGGCGTGATGGCGAACTTCGCCGGCACGAGCTGGCCGTTTTCCAGAACTTTCGGCTCGGCCCATTCGGGGCAGTGCTTGGAAATCGGCTCATCGAGCGTGAACAAGCCCGCATCGTAGAGCGCCATCGCGCAGGCGGCGACGACGGGCTTGCTCATGCTCTGCAGGCGGAAGAGCGCATCCTTCGGCAGCGGCTTTTGCGCCTCGATGTCCTGCCAGCCAAAGGCCTCGAAGTAGCCGCGCTGACCATTGCGATGAATCAGGCCGATGACACCGGAGACTTCCTTGTTCGCCACCGCCCGCTGCAGGGCGAGATCGAGCTTGGCGAGCACCTCGGGCTTGAGTCCGGCTTTTGCGGCTTCGTCGCCATGCGGGCGCGGTTTGAAGTCGGAGCCGGCGGGTGGCGCTGTCGGTATCGTGGTCGAACCCGGATCGGCCGGAGCCGCTTTGCCGACGGGTTTGATTTGCGCCGCCTCCTCCGGCGAAAGCAGGCCGTCTCCATCCTTGTCGTGCTGTTTGTAGAAGTAGGGATACGGGAACTCTTCCTGGCTCAGCTTGCCATCGCCGTTTCTGTCGAAGTGTTTGAACCGGTCTGGCGCGGTGGTTTGCGCGAACGCCGATAAAGCGAAGACGGGAAGAAGAGCATGAATGGTCACTTGGTTGGTCATGGCAGACAGGAATGAGTTGAACCATCACTTCATCGTCACGCTGCCGCTGACCGGCAGAAAATACTCCAGGTAACCAATCATCATCTCGTCCACGGTCTGGCTGCCCCATTTGACGAGCTTGGTGGGGTCGGGGTTGGCTTTGTTTCCGGCGCTGTTGTCATAGACGGCGGTGACTTTCACCGTGCTGCCGCGCGGGATGAGCCTGGGCTGCCTGAGGTCGTAGCGGAGCTGCCAGTTGAAGTCGTAGCGCGGGATGTCGAGCAGCGTCTCGGTTCTGCCGTCCGGATAGGTTACCTCGTATTTGAACGCCTTCCCACGCACGTGCATGTGCGCCATGAAGCTCGTCACCGGCATATCGAAGGGGACGCGCTGCGTGCGGACCTCGACGTGGTTCGGCGCGCCAGGCGGGATGCTCAGGCGCGGGTTCGCGATGGCCACGGTGCGGACTTCGTATTGCGGCGCGGTCTTGGCAAAGACGAGACCCATGCGCAGGCGCTCCTTTTTGGCGGTGCCAGTGGGCGTGTAGTGGATTTGAAAACTCACCTTCGCTCCGGCGGGGATCTTACGTGCGAAGCCGTCGGGATAACGGTGCGCGCCGTTGCCGGGGACATAGACGGCCCAGTAGCCGCCCGCGCCTTCCTCGCGGTCGCGGGCATCGGCGCCTTTTTCATGCACCTGGACGATGACGTGATGCACCACGTCGCGCTCACTGGGGAGGATCTCATAGGCGGTGACCCATTTGTCCTCGGCGATGTCGGTCTGCACGACGTCGAAGGCATAGGGCATGAAGCCATTCGCGTCAGGTTAAGGCCCGGATCCCTGATTCCACGGGGGATTGACGACGCCGTTTGTCCCGCATGACGTGGTCGGGGTAGGGATCGAAATCGAAGAGGGCGGCGATGTCCGGGGCTTTGAT
>Ga0247843_1000134_pt1 | contig 166948 bp, 170 predicted proteins | sample LaCruzMarch2017__FD_192420 | JGI IMG/M metagenome (GOLD analysis project Ga0247843, IMG submission 192420) | Freshwater microbial communities from meromictic Lake La Cruz, Castile-La Mancha, Spain - LaCruzMarch2017_8m | ecosystem: Environmental > Aquatic > Freshwater > Lake | place: Spain... | reverse complement strand
GAGAATCCCCTCAGCTCTGTCCATAAGCTCCACCAATCCTTCTTTGATTGCTGAAGCTTACAGGGTTAGGGGGGTGACATTATCGCTGGAGAATTAAAGGGAGACAAAATCGCTGGAGAATCACACCCAGTGAAGCGATGCTTCGAAATGGCCGAAAAGAAGGCACCCCATTTGCGCGTGGATCGGGAGCCGCAATTGAAGAGAACGCCTGGTAACAATAGACAAAACTTTCCCCGGTGCTTTCAGTGCTTGGCAGCCTTGCTTTGCTTGCTTCAGGCAATGGAGATCTCTGCCGTTGCTGACACAACCAGCGCTGATTACGATTACAGTACGAGCGGATTGGGCAACAAGCATCGCGATGATGGTTTTGAATGGTTCAAGGGCTTCAGCGATGAAGCAAACGTAGCCCGCGAACGCTCTGCCGGCAGAGCCACCGAAGCGGAAAAAAATGCAACCGATCTCAAGAGCAATGCAAATGAGCTAAAAGGGATGGGCGACCAAGTGGGAGAGGATAAAAAGAGTCTTTTCCCCCGGATGCAACAAGCAAAACTGCAAGACCAAAGGAATAGCTCGGGATCCAGTCAGCTGGAGAAGCTAATGTCCACGCGTTACCCGGAGAATCCAAACTCAAAATACGCGAAGGTTATGAAGACATTTACAATCGACAATAATCGGAAGCTTTTGGAGCGGGGCGATTTTGCGCAAGATGCCCTATATAAGAAAGCCAACGAGTTTAATGAGGCTGCAAATACAAAATTTGAACAGGCTACGCAGGCGCAAGCGGTGGCTGCCAAACTGAGAGATTTTCAACGAATTGCAGACACCCGCAACTCGGCAATGGGTAGCGTGAAACAAGTTGGGTTCGCAGGTAATTCTGCCGTGTTGAAAAAGAAGAACGGAGCCAGGCTCTCAGGCCCTTTTGACGATGGGAAAGCCAGATTGCTGGCACGCGGTGGTTCAAGCCTGCACGCCGCCTCCAAAGTCACCAGCAGCAATGAAGATGCGTTAAGTCGGAAGGCCTCGCTTATAGGTAACGCCTCTGATGAGCGCGGCGGCCTTCCCGGCAATGGCGGCGGCGGCCTTCTCGGTTATGCTGGTGGCAACACCTCTACTCCGGGAACGGGCGGCAAAATAGAGAATGAAGCGACGGCCATGGGCTGGAAAGACGAAACGCTGCCGGAAGATTTTGAAGCGGCGAAAGATCGCAGCAAGGATTTCGCTGCACTTGATGCGATGTTCGATGCTGTGGCGGAAAAGAAAACCGATCCGGCAGTGTTTGGTGGGGCTGCAGGTGGCGGCGACGGCGTTGCTGGTGCGGGTGCTATGGGTCTCGCGGAGCTGGCCAAGGAAACTTTGGAGCCGGCAGAAGTAAATGAGAACGAAAGAACCTTGACTAAGCAAATTTCATTTTCTAGCTCCGGCGTGGTGATCACGGGGCAACTCAACAAAAATTTCGAAGACGATATCGGCCTCGACGTGTCACTTTTCCAGCGTGTGAGTGAATCTTACGTTCGCATTTTCAAACGCGGAGCTCTGGGAAAACGTTAAGACGAGCCTGTTTCAAGCCGTGTGCGGATTAATTTCGAGCATCCTTAGCGCGCGTTTTGCCACTTCTTCGCCGGCTTCCTGTTCTTCCCAAACCACTTCATCAGCCCCAAGCGCCACGAGGCTGTCGCGGTCGCTCATGTAGCGCACTCGCAATACGATCGGCAAGGCAGGGCGCTCCCGCTTCACCTTGCGCACGAGAGCGCGCATGGCGAGGGGATCAGGAATCGTGACCACGAGTAAAGAAGCATTCGCGATTCCGGCAGCTTCTAGAACTATGGTGGATGCGGAATCGCCATATACTGCATGCTGCTTCGAGGCTTTCAGCAGTTGCACTTGCTTGTAGTTGAGATCCACGATTACGACCGGAAGACCAACGCCTTGCAGTTTTTTGGCCACGATCGCGCCGGTAGGGCCGTAGCCGCAAAGAATCACGTGTTTTTCGAGCAACACATCACCGCCGGCATCGAGATTGAGGCCGGGGTCTGGCTTGTCGTTTTCGCGTACCACCCATCTGCTCTTGTTCATAAAGGCGAAAGTTTTCTTCGCGCGCGGATACAGTTTGAGCAGGTAGGGAGTGGCGATGATCGACAAGATCGATATTCCGAGCAGTCGCTGGTAGGAATCATCTGGCATGATCTGGTGCTTCTTAGCGGCCACGAGGATCAGGAAGCCGAACTCGCTGATCTGGGCGAGTGAAAGCGCGACGTAGACGGATATCTTGTTGGGGTAGCGGAAAAGAAAGCAGATGCCGAGGATGATAACAAATTTCACGACCAGAATCGTGGCTAAGCCAAGAGTGAAAACGGGCCATTTCTGCAGGAAATAGGAAAAATTCAGGAGCATCCCCACGCTCACAAAGAAAACGGCGCTGAAAGAGTCTTTTAACGGCAATACCTCGGTAGCCGCTTGATGCCCAAAATCACTTTCGCTCACGATAAGGCCGGCGAGAAAGGCGCCCAGTGCGAGTGACAAACCGGCTTTTCCGGTAATTGCTGCAATCGCCAACGTGATGGAGAGCACGGAGAGGGAAAACAGCTCTTTGTTATGAGTGAGAGCGACGAAACGCAGCATGTGCGGAACGAGGAAGCGCCCGAGAAAATAGAGCGCAGCCAGCAAGGCTCCGAGGCGGCCGAGCACGAGGAGAACCTCTCCGGCGCGCGAGTTCGTGCCGCTGTCGTGAAGCGCAAGGAGCGGAAGCATCACGAGAATAGGAATGGAGATTAAGTCCTGAAAGAGAAGGATTCCGGTGGACACATTCCCCTGAGGCGATCCTACTTCTCCTCGTTCAGCCAGCAGCTTTAGAACTACCACGGTGCTGGAAAGGCCAATTACCAGCCCCCATACGGTCGCTTCTGGAATGGACCATTTAAACAGTCCGGAGAGGGCCAGGCAAAGCAGCGTAGTGATTGCTACGATTCCGGAGCCGCCGAAGAAGGCGATATTCTTCACACGCAGGAGTTGGGAAACGGAAAGCTCGACGCCAATCGTGAACATGAGCAGGCCGATTCCGATCTCGGCTAGAAGTTCCACGTTTTCGTAAGGTACGAGTTTCAGCCCGGAGGGGCCGATCAGCATGCCGCCGATCAGGTAGCCGATGATATTGGGCTGCTTTAGGCGCGCAAGCAGCGTGGCGCTCGCCAGCGCTGCCGCGAACACGTAGAGAATAGAGAGCAGCGGAGAGCCCTGGTGCATTGAAAGTTGCTACTCGCTTCGCTTGCCGAAAAGAGCGGTAACTTTCGAGCTGATCTTCTTGATGATCGCGGGTGTGGACTTTTTCTTTCCGACCTTTTCTTCGGCGGGGGAAACTTTGCCATTGTACTCGTTGAGCACCTGTTTGAACTCGGCTTCGGTACGGTTCTTGGGCTTGCCCGTGCGCATGTCGTAGATCACCGGGTTTCCTGTGAGAGGCGAAGGCAGCGTGGCGGGGTCAATGGCGGGCTCGCGCGGTTCGCGGAAATCCCGGTCACGGCCGTCTCTGCCGCGATCCCTGCCGCGGCCACGGTCTCTGCCGCTTCTGCCGGCGGGGCGGTCACCGCGAGCGTGCCGATCCGGCCCACGGTCACGGCCTTCGGGGCGTTGGTCGGGACGAGGGGCGCGGTCGCGCTCTCCGTTGCGGTCATTGCGGGCACCGGAGTCGCTTCTTTCTTCGCGGTCACGCTCGGGGCGTGGTCCTCGAGACTCCACAGGCCCGCGCGCTTCCAGGGATGGAAGTGCATGTTCGCCGTGGGCTGCGGGCATCTCGGAATCGGAAAGAATGGCTGGAGTCGAGCGGGGAATGGGACGGCTGGTGGTGCCAGTAGGAGGGCCGTCAGCTGGCGGGCGAGTGGCGCGGGTGGAGCCGTCTGCATGAACGGTAGAGCCCTCTACGCGAGGAGCGCGATCAGGGCGCGGGCCTCTGTCGCCGCCACGGGGAGGTCCACGGTCTCTGCTGCCAGAGCGGGGGCCACGGTTGTCGCGGCCGCCAGCGGAGCGGGAGGGGCCACGGTCACGACCGCCGCGTCCACCAGAACTTGGAGGAGCGCTTTCTGCGCCTTCTTCGTCGTCGGCGAACTCGCGTTCGTCATTGCGGCCTGGAATCTTGACGTCTTTCGGCATCTCTTCTTCGGCCAACCACTCGACCGGAATCTTGTCGCCAAGGAACTCTTCGATGCGCATCTGGTTGTAAGCATCTTCGCTGGAACAGATCGCCACCGCGATACCGTCTTTGCCTGCGCGGGCGGTGCGGCCGATTCGGTGCACGTAAGTCGCTGCTTCTTCCGGCAGGTGGTAGTTCACCACGAGGGAGATATTATCGACATCGAGGCCGCGGGAAGCCACGTCGGTGGCCACGAGCGCGCGGAACTCGCCGTTCTTGAATCCCTTGATGATCTTGTTACGGCGTTCCTGGCGGAGGAGCGACGAGAGGCCCTGCGCGGGGAAGCCATTACGGCTCAGGAGCGCGGCAACCCACGGCACGCGTTCCTTGTAGTTCACGAATACGATCACGGTACCCGCTTCGCCGGCGTACTTGCGGCACACGGCCATCAGGGAGGCGGCCTTCTCGCGGTCGCCTACGTGGTAGAGCACCTGCTTGATATTTGCGGCGGTGAGCATGTCGCGGGAAACATTGATTTCCTGCGGGTCGGCTCCGTATTCGTAAACCATGTTCAGCACGGAGAAGTTCATTGTGGCGCTGAAGAGAAGGATCTGGCGCTTCGGGTTCACCTTCTTCAGCACGAAGTGCATGTCGTCGATGAAGCCCATGTCGAACATGCGGTCGGCTTCGTCGAAGATGAGGATGTCGACATTCTGCAAGGGAAGTGCTTTTTCTTTGAAGAGATCGATCACGCGACCGGGGGTTCCGCAGATGAGGCGCGCGCCATTGTTCAGGGCGCGAATTTGGTCATCAGAGCTCATGCCGCCTACAACGCTGATGGTGCCGATGCCCATGTCTTTGGCGATGCGAATGGCTTCCTGCTCGATCTGTTGTGCGAGCTCGCGGGTGGGCGCAAGGCAAAGGGCGATGCGGTCGGGAGTGCTCTGGCTGAGGCGGTGAAGAGTGGGGATCAGGAAGGCGGCGGTTTTTCCGGTGCCGGTGCGGGAGAGTCCGGAAACATCTTTGCCGCCGAGAGCGAGGGGCATGATCTGCGTTTGGATGTCAGTGGGATTTTCGTATCCCATATCGGTGAGGTTCTTGAGCAGAGTTTCGTTCAGCTCAAAGTCTTTGAATGCCATCGATTACCACCTGAAGGGGTGTCCGCCTGTTTCTTTGAGGTGGCCACCGACAATTATTTTAGTGCGCCCATTTAGCGCGCAGCGTCGTCCGTAGGGAGGATGCTGGGATTCGAACTGCCCAATGCTAGCTTGCATTCGGGAATGAATCAGGTTTTTCTGTAGCACGATTTAGGTTAACTCGGGAGTACCAAGATGGCGATTCGCGCATTGAATGAGTCTGAAATTGCAGCGGAATTGAAAAAGACCCCGCTTTGGAAGCGCGAGGGCAAGGAGATCGTGCGTCTTTTTCAGCTGCCCGGTTTCAAGGAGAGCATCGCTTTCGTGAACGCGGTGGCTAAAGAGGCCGACCGGGCTGACCACCACCCCGATATCTTGATCCAGTATTCCAAAGTTACCCTGCGCCTCAGCACGCATGACTGCGATGGCCTCTCAACCCGCGATTTTGCCTTGGCGGCAGTGGCCGACGAGCTCGCCGCGCGATGAAGGGACAAACGGCCTTTCAAGCGGGCCGGTCGGTTCTATTTTTCCTCACCCTCATCAACCTTTTCAACTACCTGGATCGCTATATCCTGGTGGCGCTCTCGCCAGCGATTAAGCGCGACCTGGGGCTCTCTGATACCCAGGTCGGTTTTCTGACTACAGCCTTTCTCTTCAGCTATTTCCTGGTTTCTCCCATTTTCGGCTGGCTGGGCGACAGGCAGCCCCGGCTCCGTCTCATGAGTATCGGGGTTGGCATCTGGAGCCTGGCAACTGCATTTTGCGGGTTGGGCCGCACCGCCTGGCAGCTGCTCGTGGCGCGTCTTTTCGTGGGAGTGGGCGAGGCGGCCTATGGTTCGATCAGTCCGTCTGTGTTGCGCGATTTCTTTCCCAAGGAAATCTGCGGCAAGGTGTTCGCAATTTTTTTCATGGCGATACCCGTGGGCTCGGCGCTTGGCTTCCTGCTCGGCGGTGTTCTGGAGAAAGCCGTTGGCTGGCGGGCGGCCTTTTTCGTGGCCGGGGTGCCTGGATTGCTCTTAGCCCTCGGCCTGCTTTTCTTAAGCGAGCCTAAGCGCGGCACCTTCGACCACGAACAGGAAGAGAAGGGGCATCCGGGCCTCGGAGACACTCTCAAAACCCTCTGGGAAAACTCGAACTTCGTGCTTACCGTGCTGGGCTACTGCGCCTATACCTTCGTGGTGGGTGGCATAGCGGTCTGGATACCTCACTATATCGAGCGTTACTTGGGGGTTCCCGCGGCCGAAGGAAATATGGCTTTCGGCGCGATCACTGTAGTGGCTGGTCTTCTGGGCACGATCGTGGGCGGAACACTGGCTGACCGCTGGGCGGCGCGGGGATCAGATGCCTATCTGAAATTGTCGGCTCTTTCGATGTTCTTGGCTCTGCCGATTTACCTGCTCCTGCTGAAGCTAAACGTGTTTTGGGCTTTCTGCGTGGTCACTTTCGTGCTCGAGTTTCTCCTCTTTCTCAGTACGAGCCCCGTGAATGCGCAGATCGTGAACTGCGTTTCTCCCAGGATCCGTTCTATGGCCAACGCGGTTTCGATCTTCGCCATCCACCTGCTCGGCGACGCGATTTCGCCTCCTCTTGTGGGCTATATCTCCGATGCGACCAATAATCTTCACCGCGGGATGCAGATCTTCACCTGGGCTATCCTGGCATCAGGGCTGATCTGGGCCTGGAAGGTGGTCGCGGAATGGGAGACCCTTCCCTGGCCCGCCGGAGCGCTCGTGCTGCCTCGCTCCCAGTGCCACAGGGGTTTTCACGTGAAGGCGCAGGAGAATACCCTCGAAGCGTTCCGCGCCGCTGCTCGCGCGGGAGCGCCTATGGTGGAACTGGACGTTCGTCTCTCGCGGGACGGGGTAGCGGTGGTGATCCACGATGCCGACGTGGCCCGTGTTGGCGGCGGCAAAGGACTGGTTCGCGAGCTGAGCGCGGTGGAGCTGGCGGCCGTGGCGCAGGTGCCAACGCTGCGGAGTGTGCTCGAGGATCCTGAATGCGCGGCGCTTCTGATCAATGTGGAGCTCAAGCACTGCCCTGGACAGAATAAGGCCCTCGCCGCAGCCGTTGGGAGCGCCGTGGCGGGCTTCGAGGCACGGGTGCTCTTTTCGAGTTTCAATCCATTATTGCTGCGTGCGATGTCGTGCCACGTGCCCCAGGCCCCGCGCGCCCTGCTCGCAACCGGAGAGCCCGATCCCGGAAATAAATTTTATTTGCGAAGGATGTACCTGGCCTTCCTGGCCCGGCCTCATATGCTTAACTTCGACGGCCGCTACCTGACTGACCGCCTGGCGCGCTCCCTTCGCCTCCGAAAGGTGCCATTCGCGGTATGGACGGTGGAAGATCCCCTGCAGGCGAGAAAGTTCTTGGCTATGGGCGCCGAAAGCATTATTTCTCCCCTACCTAAAATCTTATGATCACAAGCCAAACCTCAAAATCGACCCATCCCTGGATAGAGAATGCCAAGTTCGAGCCGCTCGCTCAGAAAGAGGTGCTGGAAGGCATCCTGGAACAAGTGCGCCGCGAATCTCGCGCCCGAATCCGCGGCGGCGGCAAGCCAGTAAAAGTGATCTTCGATCTCGACTCCACAATCTTCGACGTGAAGCCCCGTTCGCTGCGGATCCTCAAGGAGTTCGCGCAAACTGCCCGCGCCCACGAGATCTCCTCTGAGATTGCGGAGTGGTCGCTTTCTCTACCTGGCTTCAAACTTCTCTATACGATGGAAGAAAGCGCCCGAGCTAACGGCATTCCTGGCCCTGAGGAAAAGGCGCGTGCCTACCTGAAGGAGGCCTTCCGCTACTGGTTGGATCGTTTCTTCACCCATCAGTATGTGACCGTGGATCATCCCACTCCCGGCGCCGTAGACTACGCAAATCGCGTGGTGGACTCAGGCGGCACCGCCGTATACCTCACTGGCCGTGATTGGCCCGGGATGGGCCGCGGAACGATCGCGATGCTTGAACACTGGGGCTTCCCTGTTCACCCGTCAGTGTCGGAAGCGATTCTTAAGCCATACGCCGGTCTCGACGACGTGGAGTTTAAAGACGGCGCGCTCCGTGATTTGCGCGTGAATGGCAATGCGGTGGCGCTTTTTGACAACGAGCCCGCCAATTTTCACGTGTTCGAGAAGAACTTTCCGGAAGCGTGGCTGGTTTTCTTCCACTCTAATTGCTCCGCCAAGGAAGCTAAGGGCGTGAGTCGCATCTATCGCATTGAGAATTTTCTCACCTGAGCGGGTGGGCGCACTGGCGTCATTAAAAATTGTTTATGTAGTTGTCCTTGAAATCGCCATGAACTCGGCCCGCTTTTTCAAGCGTCAAAATTTTTTTACTTTCTTAAACCGTGTCGCGCAATCGTGTATGGCTGTAAAGGCTTGATAGGCGTGGCTTTTCGGAGGAATGTTAAGCGCTCCTAAACTTTTCACCGTCAATCTGTCGTCGGCAGAAGTTTGACAGTGGATATCCACGCTGTTAGCATTTTTATAGGTGGCGGGGCTTTCAGGTCCCCAAAAAGATACAAATCTAATTCATTGGAATCATTGGTCAAGCGGCCCAAGGTAGGGCTGTTTCGCTTAGCCAGGAAGGGTCAATAAGCATGACACGGAAGTCCATTCTCGTCGTAGATGATGAAGTCTCGATCAGAAAAGCCCTCGCAAAATCGTTAGAGAGGGAAGGCTACCTGGTTACGGCGGTCAAGTCGGTGGCGGAAGCCGCCGCGGTAGGGAAAGACGCCGGATTTCACCTCATCCTCTGTGACCTGCAGCTTCCCGACGGGAACGGCCTGCAGCTGATTCAGCAGCTCAAATTGAGCAACCACGAATTGGCTTCCATCGTGATCACGGGCAATGGCTCCGTGGAGAGCGCCATCCAGGCCACGAAGGAAGGTGTATTCCACTACGTAACCAAGCCTTTCAATATCGAAGAGGTGCTCTTACTGGTGCGCAAGGCACTCAAGCTGGAAGAGCTTTCGGTGGAAAACAAGGCCCTCAAGCAGGCGCTCCACAAGAAGTACGAGTTCGACAACTTCATCGGCGACAGCGCCGCCATGATGCATGTTTTCCAGATTATCGAGAAGGTGGCATGTTCTGACTCCACCATCCTGATCACCGGGGAAAGCGGCACGGGCAAAGAGCTCGTAGCTCGCGCGCTCCACTACAACTCCAACCGTAACGATAAGCTCTTCATTCCCGTGAACTGCGGCGCGATCCCCGCCGGCTTGCTCGAGAGCGAGCTCTTCGGACACATGAAGGGCTCCTTTACGGGCGCCATTGCCAATCGTCCCGGGCGTTTCCAGGCAGCCGATGGAGGCACGCTCTTTCTCGACGAGATCGGGGAGATGAGCCCTGACCTGCAGGTAAAGCTACTGCGCGCGCTACAGTACCAGCATATCGAGCCCGTGGGCTCCATGAAGCCCATCGAGATTGACGCCCGCATCATCGCGGCGACCAATATCGAGCTCGAGCAAGCGGTTGTAGATAGAAGATTCAGGGAAGATCTCTATTATCGCCTGAACGTGATCCCCATCGTGATGCCCGCCCTGCGCGACCGCCGCGGTGATATTCCTCTGCTCGTTTCGCACTTCCTGCGAATTTATAACGAAGAGAAAAAATGCGACGTGGTGATGCGTTCCGAAGAGCTGATGAATCAGCTGATGGCCTACGACTGGCCCGGAAACGTGCGCGAGCTCGAGAACCTCGTGCAGCGGATGGTGATTCTGAAGAATAAGGGCGAGATTGATCTGAAGGATCTTCCCCAGAAGTTCTTTCTCTCGCGGCAAGGCACGGGGGCTTACACGGCGCGGAGTGCTTCGGGATTGGAGAGCTTTATGGGCTTCGAGCTTCCCGAAGACGGCGTCGACCTTAAGGCGCTCGTGAACAATTTTGAAGATCACCTGCTGCGCCAGGCACTCCAGCGTACCGGCGGCAATAAGAACAAGGCGAGCGAGCTACTGAAGATGAACCGCACCACGCTCGTGGAGAAGCTGAAGAAGAAGCAGCTGTCGCTTTAGTTAGAGTGGCTACCAACAACATAGGAATTTATTCAGGCTGCTACCGCAAGCCTGTCAGGGGGGTTCTAGGCCAATTTTAACGGCCTGGGATCGGCGCCAGCTGGTTTAAAGCCTCTATCGAGGCCAAACAAATCCCAACCATCCCAAGGATACGCTGACGGAGTGGGGCAGCCCGTAGCATTGACCGGGCGGCCGAAGGCAGGTTCCAGTTAGCTGTTCTCAGCATTCCGCGTCCTCCTATAGGTTTTTACGAAACGCCGGATGTCGATCACGAGTTCGCGTCCACCTGCGTCCTCCAGCTGCTTTTGGGTGGAATCAAAAATTTTGATGAGCCTTGAGGCGTGGCGCTTGCCTAACCGACTTAGAGTGAGCAAGTATGCGCGCGCGTCTTCTTTAGTGATTGCTCGTTCTACCCATCCACGCCGCTCTAAGTCGCGCACCGCGTGGATGAAGCTCCCCGGGGCAAGCCCCGGGGTTTCAAGGGCTCCGGGAGTGCTTGCGGGGTTTCTGGGTAGATTTGCTGGACGGAAACAGCACTCCCTGCGCAGGCGAGAGACCCTTATCAGCGTGATCAGCGATGTACTTACGAACCATGGCCGCAGTCACGCCTTCACCCACGGTTCGCACAAAGTAAGAATCTCCCCAAAGTTCTCCACCCCATAGCTTGCTTCGCAAATAGCCAAATCGTTTAAACACCATCCGGGCACTGACGCTCTTCAAAATCCCCACGGCCCTGCCCACTGACCTCTGCGGCGGAATTTCTATGTAGATGTGAACGTGATCCTCGTCTATCTCCATGGACTGGATGTGCATCCCGTACTCTGTGGCGGCCCGCCTGAGTATTTGTTCGCAGTACTCCCTTTCATTGGGGAGCGTCAGCACCCTCTTGCGATACTTCGTCGCCCAAACAAGATGATACTGACACTCAAAAACGGCGTGACTACTTCGGTGAAATGCCATGCCCCGTTTCATACCACGCGGGCTCATCGCCTAGGTGGACGGGGGGGATCCGTTACGTCCGGCTCCCCCTCCGGAGCCCCCCCTCCCTTATATCCCCAACGCCGCAAGCGGCGGGGGCTTACGGGTTAACGCTAATATTTGATCGAGAGCAGTGAAGTGTTTCCGACAGCGCAGAGGGGCGCACCGGCTTTTCCTCGAAAAATAGTCCGGTCACGATGAGCGCCTGAATGAAATGCACCTCCTCCACCGCAAGCTGGGCCTGAAAGTCGCGTAAGACTTGTTCGTGGGCCACATAAAGAGAAAAGAGAGGGGATTCTTTCAAATAGGCTTCGATTTTCATTCGAATGATTTAGCGCTAAATAATTTTTTGTTCAACTATTGAAGACTAAATATCTCCGATCTTTCTTGCCTGAACCCTCGTTTCGCCTGCTAGGTTGTGGGCACCAAGAGGAGAGACCCAGTGAATCACCCATCAGTCAGTGAAGTTTTTCGTCGGCCACTTCCCCATCTGCTAGCCGAGGCACATCGCATTCACCAAGAGAGCTTTCCTGAGGGAGTAGTGCAGCTTTCAAGCCTGCTTTCCATCAAAACCGGTGGTTGCCCGGAGAACTGTTCCTACTGCCCACAATCGGCTCACTACCAAACTGGTGTAAAGAAGGAATCGCTTCTTTCAGTGGAGAGCGTGCAGGAACGCGCCCGCGAGGCGCAGGCAAGCGGCGCCACGCGCTTTTGCATGGGGGCGGCGTGGCGGGAAGTGAAGGATGGGCCAGAATTTGACCGGGTGCTCGAAATGGTGGGCGCGGTGAGGAGCCTCGGGCTGGAGGTATGCTGCACGCTCGGAATGCTTAGTGAGCCGCAAGCCCAAAGGCTGAAGGAGGCGGGCCTTTACGCTTACAATCACAATATCGATTCCTCACGCTCCTTCTACGAAAAGATCATCTCCACCCGCACCTATGACGACCGTTTGCGCACGATTGAAAATGTGCGGCGAGCGGGCATCACGGTTTGCACTGGAGGCATCATCGGCATGGGGGAAAGCGAGGAAGATCGCATTGACTTTCTGGCGCAGCTTACGGGCTTCGATCCGCCTCCCGAGAGCGTGACTATCAACGCTCTCATCCCCACCCCTGGCACACCGCTGGAAAGCGCCGCATCGGCCACGGGCCTGGAGTTGTTGCGAGTGATCGCGACTACCCGTATTCTCATGCCCGCCTCGATGATCCGCCTCAGCGCAGGCCGCAAAGGGCTTTCGGACGAGAGCCAATTCCTCTGCTTCTATGCGGGTGCGAATTCCATTTTCCTGGGCGAGCGTTTACTCACGAGCGCGAATCCCGCGATTTCGGACGATCTCTCATTGCTCGAAAAAGCAGGTTACCGTCCGGTAAGGGCAGAGACCTGAATGGAAGCTTTGCCAGGCACGATTGAGAAGTGGCAAGAGACGGGAGTTTACCACAATCTTGCGCTCCCCATGCCGGGCCTCGACTTTTGCAGCAATGATTATCTCGGGATGGCTGCGCACGAAGAGGTGCGCTCGGGCTTACGGGCCTATCTCGAAGAAGGCGGACCGATCGGAGCCCCGAGTTCTCGATTGCTTCGTGGGCATACGGAAATTCACGAATCTTGCGAAAGCTTTCTCGCGGAAGCTTTCGGGTTCGAGTCGGCTTTGCTTTTTAGCTCTGGCTACTTGGCAAACCTCGGCGTGCTGGGAGCACTTGCGGGAGAAGATACCGAATTTTTCTCCGACGCTCTCAACCACGCAAGCCTCGTGGATGGTATGCACGGAAGCAAGCGTGCGATCTTTCGCCACGGCGATACTGGGCACCTCGAATCTTTGCTCACTACCTCGAATGCCCTCCGTAAGGTGATCGTGACGGAATCTCTCTTCAGTATGGATGGCGATTTTGCACCCCTGGCGGAAATCGCCGCCCTCGCTCGGAAGCATGGTTCGTGGCTGATCGTGGATGAGGCCCACGCCACGGGGCTATATGGGGGAGGGAGAGGTTTACTCGAAGGAGTAGACACCGAGGGCCTGCCATTGATCTCCGTACATACGGGAGGCAAGGCTTTGGGAGCTATGGGGGCCTTCGTGCTCTCGTCAAGAATGGTGCGCGAGTTTTTGGTGAACCGCGCGCGTTCTTTCATTTTTACTACGGCGCTCTCTCCCTTAATCGCCAAGCAATTAGAGATTTCGGCGCGGATCGTTTTTGCGAGCCCCGAGAGGCGAGGCGCCTGCCTGGCGCACGCCCTGGAGCTAAGATCAGCTCTGAGCTTGCCTCTTTATCCTTCCCCAATCGTGCCCATCTCTATACCAGGAAATGCGAGGGTGCTCGCGGCGGCGGCGAAATTGCAAGAGAGGGGATTCGATGTGCGCGCGATCCGCGCGCCCACGGTGGCGCCGGGCACGGAGCGCCTGCGGGTTTGCGTAAAAAGCTTTCACCAGCCTGAAGATATCGCCAGGCTCGCCACCAATATTGAGGAAGTGATCCATGACTAAGATTTTCGTGACCGGCACAGATACGAATGTCGGAAAGACTGTGGCGGCCACCATGCTCGCCATGGGACTAGACGCGAACTACTGGAAGCCCGTGCAGACCGGCACCCAAGAGGGGCGCGATAGCGATTTCGCTGCTCGCTGGCTTGGCCCAAGCCGCGTGCTTCCCGAATCTTATACTTTCGCGGCCCCGCTTTCGCCCGATGCCGCCGCCGCCCGGGAAGGCAGGGAAATCCAACTTGCGGATATCAAGCTTCTGGGAAGAGCGGAATCCTTGGTCGTAGAGGGCGCCGGCGGCGTCTTGGTGCCACTCAATACTACCTCCACCATGGCCGATCTTATGCTTTCGCTCGGCTTCCACACCCTCATCGTGGCGCGCACCGCACTCGGCACGATCAACCACACCCTCCTTACTGTGGAGGCTCTTCGCCTGCGAAACCTTCCGCTTGCTGGCGTATTGCTCATGGGCGATCCGCAGCCAGAAACAGCGGCCTCCATAGAGCGGCATGGAAAGATCGCGATTCTCGGCACCATCCCCTTCTGCCGTAATTTTACGGCGGGCTGGTTTGCGGAATCTTTCGCCCGCCTAGACCTCTCTACCCTTTCCCGAAAGGAGCCAACCCATGAATACCGAGCTTGAGACAAATTTAAAAGTTATCCTGGCAAGCCCATCCCTGCATGGACGCTTCCTCAACACTCTCTCCTACCTGGAATACATCGGCTTTCGCAAAATTGTGAAAAGCCAGCAAGCCGAAAGCCTGACACTTGCCATTCTAGCCCACGCGAATGAAGAAGGGCGCCACGCTCTGCTATTGAAAAAGCTCGCGTTGCGCGTCGGAGGCGAAGCACTCTCCACTTACCGAGCGGAAACGCTGCTTTGCGGTCGGGAGGCGGAAGAGTATTTTCAAGCGCTCGATGCCGAGGCGCTGCGGGTAGCGAAGTCCCTTTTGCTTTCTCCCGCCGAGCAATTACGCCTCGTCTATGCCTATGTCACCTGGCTGGTGGAAGAGCGCGCGCTGCAGGTGTACGGAGCCTATATGAGGGTGGCGGAATCGATGGGCTTGCCCACCCATTTCTCTGGCTTGCTAAAGGAAGAGGATGCGCATCTGCGTGAGGTGAAAGCCCAAATTTTCAGTAACGATCCCGAAGGGGAAAAAAATAGGGCCGAGCTGCAACGGTTAGAAGCCGGGCTATACCAGAAGTTCCTCGATTCCCTCAATCTGGCCTTAACCGATTTAGAAGCTCCGCGTGCCAGCTGCTGAGCGCGGGCTCTGGCGCCCTTATACGCAAGAAGGCTTGAAGCGGCCCGCGGTCTCGGTGGAGCGGGCCTCGGGGCCATTTTTGTATACGCGTGAGGGGCAACGCCTCCTGGATGGGGTTTCGAGCTGGTGGGTAATCACGCATGGGCACTGCGAGCCCGCCATTGTGGAAGCCGTTCGCAGCCAAGCGGAGCGGGTAGACCAGGTGCTTTTTGCCAATTTCTCCCATGCCGCGGCCGAAGACCTAGTGGACCAGCTTCTATCCGTCGTGCACCCGCATCTCAGCCGTGTCTTTCTCTCCGATAATGGCTCTACGGCCGTGGAAGTGGCGCTCAAGATAGCCGTGCAATGCCAAAGTCACCGCGGGAATAAGAAGCGCACCAAGTTCTTGGCGTTTTCTCACGCCTATCATGGCGATACCGTGGGTTCGATGAGCGTGAGTGCTCGCGGCTTGTTTACGGCGCCCTTTGGTAAAATGACTTTCGACGTTTTGCGGGCGGAGCAGCCAAAATCTTCCAAGGCTGAATGCGCCGATTGGACCGCTGGCTTCCAGCGCATATGGGAAGAGCATCACGAGGAAATCGCGGGTGTAATACTTGAGCCGCTACTCCAAGGCGCGGCAGGAATGGTGATGTGGCCCGTGGATGCCGTGCGGGAGATCGCGGAATGCACCCGAGATTCGGGCGCCCTGCTAATCTTCGATGAAGTGCTCACCGGCTTTGGGCGAACGGGAACCCTCTTTGCATATGAACAGATCAAGATATGCCCGGATCTGCTCTGCCTTTCGAAGGGGTTGACCGGCGGAATGCTTCCCCTCGGAGCCACGCTCGCCAGCCACGAAGTGTTCGCCGCGTTTCAATCCCGCGAGAAAGAGAAGATGTTTTTCCATGGCCATAGCTTTACTGGCAACCCTCTGGCTTGCGCCGCTGCCGCCGCGAACTTGCGTCTTTGCCGTGACCCTGAATTTTTGCAGCGGATCAGTAACATCGAGAGAATTCACCGGGAGCGCTTGGCGTTGGTCGCCAGACAAAATGGCATCGACGATCCGCGCGTCCAGGGGCCTGTGGCCGCCTTCGAGCTCCCGGGAGGCACGCAGGGCTACTCTTCGGGGCAAGCAGAAGCAATCACGGCCCGCGCCATGGAGCTAGGTCTTTTTTTGCGCCCCCTGGGAGACACTATCTATCTGATGCCGCCCTATTCTAGCGAAGGCGCGGATTTGCACGCTGCCTGGGATGCCATACAGATTATTTTGCAGGAGACCAAGTACTAGGGTGCGACTGCTTGCTCCTCTGCCCTTGCCCGCATAGCATTTTCGGATCGCCCTCAGGCTGCTAGCGCACCCTCTTATATAATTGCCCGAAGGCATCCACCTCAGGGCTAAGGGCGCCAGGGAAGGTCAACGCAAAATCTGCTCTTGGATCTAGGGCTACTACCTCAAGTCGGGGCATGAGTTTTTGAGCCACAAATTGCTACCGGCCCGGTCTCCCCCTCGCTGCGGAGGCTATCAGGAATACGCCCAATACCGCTCGGGGCCGCCAGATCGCATAAAAGCCAGCTAGAAGTTGATTCCGTGCCAGGCGCCAAAGCTTTGGTATCTTGCCACCCTAGCGCTCCACGCTCGCAGCCAAAATTCGCTAGCTTGTTTTTTTAAGAAAAATCTATAGGCTGCCCCTCCAAGGAGAATTCATGAAACTTTTGTCCTTTAGCCTGCTTCTACTTTCCATCAATGCTTTCGCGGCCCCCTCTATTGTCGGCACCAAACTTCAAAGAGGAATCGCGATCAATACCATGGATGATCCAGGTGAAATTCCTTTTTACTCCGCCCAAATCTGGGAAAGCATGACCGGCAGCCAAATGAAAAAAGTCGTAAAAACAGCTGCGCTCTCCATAACTTGCGAAACTCTAATTTCCGAGCCGCAGCGCCAGCGCTTTGGGTCCTGTAGCATCGATATTCCAGCTAACCGCGTAAAAGAATCCGGCGGTTACTATGGACTTTTACTTTCAGGCAATGAAGCTAAAGAACACTTGAGATATTTTGTGGGTAATGAGGCGTCTGAATTTCCCCGCGTGGTTAATACCAATATCGCAAACGGTACGATTATGATCTCCGCAGATCATGTTAGAAGCCTTTTCGGTATCTCGGTGAAGAAATCGATTTTCGATTAGCCTGCGACAATAAGTCGTCTGATTTCTAAATAAAATCCCTTGTTTGAAAATCCCCGAGGGCTCGCTTGAGCAGAGGAAACGCGAGCGCGCCTTTTTTCTCTCATTTGAAACTTAACCCTGCATGGGTGACCTGTGCCTTCCCATGCTGGCTGAAAAAACTCGCGGATATTTCTGCCGGCACGTTGGTATCCTAGATCGCCTTCTTTTTAAGTTCCTCACGAACGATACGGCGGACCACTTCTTCCTGGCTCCCGGCATTCATGCTCTCGACCAAAATGGAATTCATCAAGGTCTGGTAAGGAATACCCTTGCGCTCCGACTCCTGGCGTAGCCAAGAAACCACCTTGGGGTCCAAGCGTGCAGTCACAGAAACCTTCACGTCCTTATTCTTGAATTTATCGCCGATCCGCGTTGCGTTAGAAAAATTAAACTCCTTCTTCATATTTCTTCCTTTCCTTTGATGTGGCCTTTCGTGCCGAAATAATTCGAATTTCCTCGTCATCTCTCTCCGCAGTGACCACAAAAAGCAGTTTCATTGCCGAGGAAAATCCCAAGTACTCAAGGCGTTCGCCCGAAGCATGCTCATTGTCGGCCACCAAGGAAAGAGGGTTTAAAACCACTTCCTGCGCCTCATCAAACCAAACCCCGTGCTTCTAGAAGTTTGCTTCGTTCTTTCGATCATCCCAGACGACGGGCAAAGTGCCATCCTAAGGCATTGTACGTACATTGTCATTTTCTCAGGGGCGGGCTACCTCATTGCCTGAAGGGCCGCGTTCCAGCCCATAGGGCTATTAAGTAAGCTCAGATAAATCGAAGAAATAAACTGCGTGGCGTTCGATCCCCGAATACCCACCGCCCGAAATCCCTACTTCTTAGGCGCGGGAACAGCCTTTTTCTCCGGAGCTGGCGGATTTTTCTCGCCGTCCTTTGCCGCCTCGTCGCTCGACTTCACCGCTTGGCGCACGAAGAACTTCAGCACGTTATTGCGGTTTGCGCCGCCGATCAGGTTCTTCAAATCTTCGTAGAGGGAAGCGTCGCTCATGAGCGCGCCGATGGTGCCTTCGCCGTTCTTCATCTTCTCCGAAACGTTCTGGAGATTTTTCATTGTCTGGCCGAGGTTTTCCATTGCGTTGGAGGCGTTAAGCTTCTTGGTGATCTCACGCAGGTTCACGGTGGTCTCGTTCAGGTTGCTCATAATCGCTTCCATCTGATTGCGCTTGGCGAGGGAGGCGGTTAGCACCTTCAGGTTGGCGAGATTCTCTTTAAGAAGTTGGAGAGCGTCGGAGCCTTCGGCAAAAACGGCGCTGAGGTCCTTGCCAGCGGCAACGCCGATGGTGCCTCCGGTCGGCAGCACTGGTGCGCCAGGCGAGCCTCCCGAGATCTCGATGTATTTGTCGCCGAGCACGCCCTGAGTTTGCATGGTGACCATGCTGTCATCTTTGATGCGCTGGCGATAAAGTTCATCAAGTTTGAGAGTAATACGAACGTTCTCGAAGCTCTTGGAGAAGTCGATTTCATCGACGATGCCGATCTTTACGCCGCCCGAGCGCACGGCGGCACCTTTGGCGAGACCAGAGGTATCGTTCACTTCGAGGAACACCTTGTAGGTTTTTGCGAACAGGCTCTGGCCTCCGCCCATCATCAGCACGGTGATCATCGCAGCGAGCAGGCCTACGAAGAGGAAGATCCCCGCCTGCATCTCGATTTCCATTTTTCTTCTCATCTGATCCCCGCTCGCGGCGCGGCCGCTCGTAACTGCTCTTCGAAAACCGTGTTAATCGACTGAGCCTTCTATGAATGCCTTAACGACAGGATCCGTAGATTTCTTAATGTTCTCGACCGTATCTATCACATGAATTTTGCGGTTGTAGAGAATCGCGATGCGGTCGGAAACTTCGAGGGCGGCGGGGATGTCGTGGGTCACGAAAATGCCGCTGCGGCCGTGTGAGCGTAGGGTATCCATGATCTCGATGAGGTTCTTAGTATTAATCGGGTCGAGGCCAGCGCTCGGCTCGTCATAGAGAATTACTTCGGGGTCGAGAATGATGGCGCGTGCGAGGCCTACACGCTTTTGCATTCCGCCCGACAAGCTAGCCGGGAGCAGGTTCTCGCTTCCTTGCATCTTGATCAACTCAAGCATCTTGGAGATTTTGGCTTCAATTTCCGTATCGGAGAGCTTGGTGTGCTCCACCAGCGGATAGGCGAGGTTGTCGTGCACGGTCATGGAGTCAAAGAGAGCGCCGTTCTGAAACACGTAGGCGATTTTTTTTCTTACTTCAGTGAGCTTGACCTCGGGAATCTTTGAAATGTCGCGGCCGCCGAAGATGATCTCGCCGGCGTCGGGCTTCTCGAGGCCGATAGTGCAGCGGAGGGCAACGCTCTTGCCTGTGCCCGAGCCGCCGAAGAGCGAGAGGATCTCGCCTTTGCGAAGCGAGAAGGAAAGGCCGTCGTGCACGATCTTATCCTTGAAGCGCTTCTTTACATTTTTAAATTCTAAGATGGTTTCATCCATGTTCAGTTACTTATCGCGATGAAGAATTTTGTGAGGAAAAAGTCGGCGACGAAGATCGAGATCGACGAGGCGACCACAACCCACTGAGTGGAATTTCCCACTCCGCGCGTGCCGCCCTCGGTATTGAGTCCCTTGTAGCAGGCGATCATTACGATGGAAAAGGCGAAGAAAAGAGTCTTGGCGGTTCCGGTCCAGTAGTCGTTCCAGATCAGGCCTTCGAAGAATTTCTCGATGAAGAAAGAGCCGCCGAGGCCGATCTCCATGCCCACGCCCATCCCCGCCAACATGCCGCAGAGGTCTGCGAAAAGGGTGAGCAAAGGCAGGCAGATCAGCATCGCGAGCAGGCGGGGGATTACGATGCGCTTGATCGGGCTGGTGCCGAGCGCGCGGATAGCGTCGATCTGCTGGGTCACTTTCATGGAGCCAATTTCGGCGGCCATCCCTGATCCCATTCGCCCGGCGACCATCAGAGAGGTGAACACGGGGCCGAGCTCCCGGATCATGCTCATTCCCATGACTTTAGGGATGTATAGCTTGCCGCCGAATTTTTCCAGGCCGTAGCCGAACTGCAGGGTCATAACGGCGCCGCAGGTGATGCCTGTGATCGCCACCAGAAGAAGTGACTGCAGGCCGATTACTACTATCTGCTCAGCGGTGAGACCAAGGTAGTAGGGCGGAGTGAAGAGTTCCCGTACGGTTTGCTTGGTAAGGAGCGCGATGCCGCCGAGAGCTCTCACGAGCTGGATGCAGACGTCGCCAAGATAACGGATGGTCTTCATTCGCTCAGTCCCCGTGAAATGTCGCGAGGAAGTCGTCAAATGCCCGGCTATTGCCTGGCTCGCGCTTCGGGATGGAAACGTGGATGAAGTCGTAGGTGCAGTCCTTCTTGATCATCACCACCGTGCGAAGCTGCAGAAACACTCCGTCGACCACGCCTTGAAACGTAGAATCGAGCGCCTTTTCTCCGTCGAGGGTGATTTCTTTGCGCTCGGTCATCTTGCGGTCGCCGACTCCTCGCACGAGGTTGTCAGTGAGAGTTTCGAGCGAGCTTTTGGCGTATTTGCGGCAGATGCTATTGAGGGAAATAATGGCGCCAGTGTCGGGATTCTCATAGGCGGTATCGGCCTTCATTGAATCGAGCGCATTGGGATCATCGCCCACGGCGAGCTTATGCCAGGGAGAGGGAGGCGCATTCACGCGGTAGCCCTGGTCTTTGGGCGCGGTTCGGTCGGGGAAGACCACAGCGCAGCCGAAACCCGGAAGCAGAGAAGCAATCAGCAAAATGTTAGGTATTTGCCACCGAAACCAACGTGGCACTGCCCAGGAATGCATGCACCCATCATCGGGCAAGGCGTCGGTGGAAGTCAACGGAAGGGGCGTCAGGCTTTTGACTGATAATGGCGAGCGGCGTCGCTTTCCCGACGGAAGCCTGGAGTCAGCGGGAGCAGCAGGGGGTGAAGGGGGTGGCATACTAGTTGCGTTCTCGTTAGGGGGGTTTGTAGGATGCGAACTCACGCTTGTACTTGGTGGTTAGCGACCACCTGTTTTCTAAACTGCGCAGTTGCGGCCACGGCCGTGGAGCAGCCACGTCTTGAGACGCTCGGCCAGCTTACACGGCTTCAGATTCCTGTTATCAACGGCAGTTCCTTTCGCATGCTCTCGGGCAAAGGCGGAGAACTCACGCTCGTTGTTGACCGGGTTACCGTCTCTGCTCTAGAGCCCCTGGCCACTCTCAGTGATTCCCGCGTGCTGAAAGTAGCCGTACGCCCGCTCGGGCTCGATAAAGCCGAGATCGTGGTGCATTTCCGCGAAGCAGGTACCGAAAGTTTCGCTTACCAGCAGGGAACGAGCCTTGTCGTCGATCTTTGGAAGGGTAACGTGCCGATATTGGCGGCCAAACCCGCGCCGAAAGAGCTTCCGAAGCAGGTAAAGGCGACCCCCAGGAAAACGACGCGCGCACCCGCCGCGGTTCTGAAAACAGAACCAAAAGTCGCTTCGGTGGAGCCCCTCCGTATCGACCGAGACTTGTTTCAGAAGTTCTATTTCCCGATGCCTGAGCTCAAGCTCACCTCGAAAGATAATGGTTTTGATCTCCCGCTCAACTTTGAGATCGACAGCCGCTGGAAGTTCGCCGAGGGCGACAAGGAAACCGAAGACGGCAAGGGTTTTGAGTTCGCAAAGAGCCTCTTCTCGCAGAAAAAATTCGGTCTTTGCCTGAAGACTATCGAAATCGTGCTTCGTGATACACCGAAGACCCCTCATGAGCCAGAGCTGCTTCTGCTTCGCGCCCTCGCCTATAAAAAGCTCGGGGAGAGCACCAAGGCGGAATTTCTCGGTGCACGCTCAGAACAGATGCTTCAGGAGCTGGCTGCCCGGCGTGATGAAAAGGAAAGGCCGTATCCATTCCAGCGGCTGATCGTGTTGAGCTTCGCGCAGAAAGAGCTCGCGGCCAGTAACTGGCTTGCGGCGATACAACACCTCGAATATGTAGCTACCAACACGAAGTCGAAAGACCCTGAGTTTCCCTATGTGCAGTTTCTGCTCGCGGAATGTTACGGCAAGGTTGACCAGCCGAGGCGCGCGGAGCGCCTCTATAGCTACATCGATGAGTACTATCCCAAGCATATTCTCGCGAAGGAATCCGCATATCGCTCCGCTGACCTACTCGCACGGGGAAAGAGTTACCAACGGGTGACCGAGGAAACGCAATCCGCCATAACCACATATCCGGAGTTCGAGAAGGTGCGGCCCGAGGTTCTGTTTCACATGGGCGAAGCTTTCTTCTGGCTCGGTAATTACGCGAAGGCCGAAAAGGCCTTTCGGCGCTATACGGAGGTAGCCTCTTCCCAGACTATGGCCAGCCTTGCTTGGGTTCGCCTCGGCGAGATCGACGAGATTCACCGAGGCAACATTGCCACCGCCCGAGAGAAGTACTTCCGAGCCAAAAACGGTTACCCCTTTTCCAAGGGCGACCTCGTAGCCACCGTGCGCCTCGCTCGAATCGATCTTCCTAAAGAAAAAGACCCTGGCTTCGTGGTGCGTACCTTGAAGGAGATGCTCGCAGATAGTTCCCTCGACTGGGACCTCAAACGGATGGCGCAGCTTACCCTGAGCGACTATCTGCTGCTTTCCGGCGAGACAGAGGCCGCGATCCAGATTGCCAGCACCGGGATGGCCCAGACCGACGGCTCGGTATATGAACTATATAAACGGGCCTATCAGAAAGGTCTCTTCGCTCTCCTTTCTAAACTTTCCAGCGAGAAGAAGTATTCCCAGGCGCTGGCGCTCTACGAGAAAGAGAAAAAATGGCTCGAACAGTACGGCCCGGAGTCGCTTCGGGTGGCTGCCGGAGTTTACCGGGGCCTCGGTCTCTACGGCACCGCCAACAAACTGATGGAACAGTACGGAGATGAGCTTGCGAAAGGCCGCATGCCTTCCAGCATTGCCGGCCAGGGCCAGCTCAAGCGCGAGAAGGCATTGAACAGCTTCGCCAAAGGTTCCTATACGGAGACCCTGGAGAATCTGGAAGGCTCCCAGGATGCCAAAAGCCTGTATATGCGCGCCATGAGCCACTTTCGTTTGCGCCAGAAGAGTCAGGCTCATGCCGCCGCGGATCGCCTGTTGCCGATGATTAGCGAGGTCAAAGAGCAGTTTACCGACGATATGATCGAAAATGTGGCCGAGATCCTCATTGATCGCGACAACAGTGAGCGTGACTTCGTGCGGATGGAGAAAGACGTCGCCGCTGTAAGAGTGCTGCTTACCCAGGAGAACGAGCGGCTTGCGTTCGCCGGCGCAGATGCCCTTTGGTACCAGAAACGTCACAAAGCTGCCGCGCAAGCTTACCGAGAAGCCCTGGCGAAACATCCTAAGGGCGTTCGCTCTGAGCGCGGAAAGTATAATCTTGGAATGTGCCTGGTCGCTCTTGGCCAGCGAGAGGAAGCCGTCAAGCTTCTGACGGAACTGCGCGATTCCGGACAGAGTGTCTGGGCCGAAAGCGCTAAACAAGAAATACAGCTAATCGAGTGGGAGAAAAAATACTCGTCTGTTTTGAGGACATTGCCGCCCAGCGGCTTGGGGATCGGGAACTAGGAAGTTGCGAAAGCGTGTGCTGCACGAAGTGGCATAGGCATTGCTCTAAGATAACTGTAACTGTGAAAAGTATTCGCCATGGAGGGTGAGTGACTATCAAGGTGTTCGATCAAACTTATGAGGCATTGGCGAAGTCGCTCGACTTACGCTCGCAAGCCCAGGCACTGATCGCCTCGAACATCGCCAATTCCGATACTCCCGGCTACCAGGCCCAGGAGATCGATTTCGAAAAGGCCCTCTCGAAAGCCGTGGATTCGGGCGGCGACATCTCTCGCGTGAAGGGTGAGATTCACAATCAGACAAACAACGTAGTTCGCGAAGACGGCAATACCGTAGACCGCGAATCCGAGATGAACAAGATGGTGGAGAACCAGCTTCTCTTTACGGCAGCGGCCGACATGGTGAAGAAGAAGCTCGCGTTGCTGAAGTACGCCATTTCCGATGGAGGCCACTAATGGATCTTCTCTCTTCGATGCGCATCAGCGCGACCGGCCTCAGTGCCCAGAGCATCCGGCAGGAAACCATCGCTTCGAATCTCGCGAACGTCGACAGCGTGGGCTACAAGCGCAAAGACCCGATCATGGTGCCCAGCACCGATCGAGAAGCTTTCGGCGAGATCCTCAAGGACAGAATGGACGAACACGCGCAGGGCGTTCTCGTTTCCGAGATCCACGAGGACACCCGCCAGCCACGGCTCGTTTACAATCCTTCCCATCCACAGGCCCGGCCCGATGGAATGGTGGAAATGCCCAACGTGAACTCGATGGAAGAAACCGCGAACATGATCGCGACCCAGCGGGCTTACGAGGCCAACATCACTGCGATCAACGCGGCGAAGTCCATGGCCCTCAAGGCCCTGGAAATTGGGAAGTAGGGGATAGATGTCTAACTTCGACATCGGCAAACTAGGCTCTGTAAGCAGCTCCGGCGGGGGAATCCAGACCGAGCGCTTTCGTGAGATGCACGAGCGCGCTGTCGGTGAGACCGAGGGCTCGTCGGAAACGGGCGGCACCAAGAGCTTTGGGGATTTCATCAAGGAAATGGTGAATGAGACGAATGCGACGGGTCTCCAGGCTGACTCGAAGATGAACGAGGTGGCGGCGGGCCGCAACAAAGACCTCCACGGAGCCGTGCTCGCGATGGAGAAGGCGGACATTCAGTTCCGCATGCTTACGCAGGTCAGAAACAAGGTGATCGAGGCCTACCGCGAAATCATGCGGATGCAGGTTTGATAGGAGCTGATGGTGGAATTTTTCTCTAAAGCCGCATCAACGATCGGCAGTTTTTTCCAGAGTCTGTCGCCGGCCCGCAAGGCCAGCTTCGTGCTTTTGATCATCGGCGTAGTTGCTGGCATCGGTGGTATTTTTTACTGGGCGAGCAAAACCAGCTACCAGACGCTGATGACGAATCTTTCGCCCGAAGACTCGACTTCGATTATCCGCTACCTTCGCGATAAGCGCATTCCCTTCGTGGTCGATGAAACCGGCCGCGCGATCTCCGTGCCGCCCGAGAAAGTTTACGATCTCCGCCTCGAGCTTTCGAGCTCAGGCCTTGCGCAGACTGGCGTAGTGGGCAACGAGCTCTGGGACAAGCAAAATTTCGGCGCCACCTCGACCATGAACCGCATTAACGAGAACCGAGCCCTTGAAGGCGAGCTCGTTCGCACAATTAATCACATCAAAGGTATCGAGCGTTCACGCGTGCATCTGGCCGTGCCCCAGAAGAGCGCTTTTTCTGAAGAGCAGAAGAATCCGACCGCTTCCGTGGTGCTCGACCTCGCGCCAAACTACAATCCTTCCGAAGATCAGGTTCGCGGAATGCAGCGCTTGGTATCTGCCGCGGTGAAGGGGATGGATGCCAACTCCGTTACAATCATCTCCAACTCGGGTAAGCAGCTTTCGCAGAACAATGACGACCCAACAGCCGCCTTCGCCGCCGCGACCATGGATTACCAGCGCAAGTTCGAGAAGAAGACGGAAGAGAAAGTTCTCTCTCTCCTTACCACCGTGGTGGGCGAGGGCAGGGTGAAGGCTTCAGTAAGCGCGGACTTCGACTTCAGCCGCGTGGCGGAGACTCAGACTCTCATTGATGGCGAGAACAGTGCTGTTCGCACGATCACCAAGGACCGCGACACCATGGAAGGCAATCGCCCTCTTCCTGGCGGGCAGCCTGGCGTGAAGTCGCAGACTCCGGGGGCCGAGAACCAGGCCGCCAATAATCCTTCCGCCACCAATAAGACTGACCGCAATCAGGAAGTGGTGAGCTACGAAATTCCGCGCACGACCAAGACCTCCGAGAAGCCTATGGCTACACTCAAGCGCCTGTCGGTGGCCGTGATCGTGGACAATGTCGCCATCCCTGACGCCGCGGCTCCCGGCGGCGTTCGCCAGGAAGCCGTTTCGAAGGAAAAGCTCGAGGAATATCGCGGCCTGATCGCCAATGCCGTAGGCTGGGAAAAAGGCCGCGATCCTGAGATCGAAGTGAAGAGCAGCGCGTTTTTCAAGGAAGACCTCGAGGGTGCTACGCGAGCGGCCGCTGCTGCCGAGCGTAACCAGATGGTGCTGAACCTTGGCCAGTGGGCCGCGATCGGCCTTATCTTTTCGCTCTTTTTCCTCGTGGTCGTGCGCCCATTCATAAAATGGGTTACCGAAAACACCGTCGAGAGCGTGGAAGACTTCCTCCCTCAGACTCTCGAGGAGCTCGAGAAGGTTCAGGCGCGCCAGGTGGCGCAATCGATGGAAGACATCCTGCCCGAGATCGAGGAGAAGGTGGATCCCGAGAAAGTGCAGAGCGAGATGCTGAAAGAGAAAGTGGTTTCGCTCGTGAACGACAATCCGCACAAGGCTTCCCAGATCCTGCACGAGTGGATTGGCGAGAAGCCAGCTGAGAGCAAAGAAAAAGAAGCTGTTTAAAGGAGCGCCATGGCTGGATTTCCTGAAACTTACGACGAAATGACTGGCCTCCAGCGGGCGGCCCTGCTGATGAATGTGCTTGGAGCCAGCTGCTCCAAGAAGATCTTCGGCAATCTCAAAGACAACGACATTAAGCGCCTGCTTGGCCAGATGTCGAGCGTCGAGAAGGCTCCTGTCACCATGGTGAAGCGGGTACTTGAAGATTTTTTCTTCGAGCTCAGCGAAGAAGAAAGTCTCATCTTCGGCACCGCCAAGGGCAAGAGCTTCATCCTCGAGACCCTCGGCGAAGAGCGCGCCAAGAACATCCTCGGCAACGTGGGCCTGCAGGACGGCGCAAAGACTCTCGAGGCACTCGAGCTCGTGGATACGCGCACCCTTTCCAACTTCCTCGTGAACGAGCATCCGCAGACGATCGCACTGATCGTGGCGCACCTCGATCCCACAAGAAAGAGCGATACCATCAAGCGGCTCCCTGACGCGCTCCAGGCCGAGGTGGTCATGCGCCTCGCGAATATCGACTTCATTTCTCCCGAACTCATCGCCCAGCTCGACGATGTGCTCAAAGCCGAGCTTGCGACCGTGGGAACGATCGACTCCACCACCCTCGGAGGCGTGGAGCCAGTGGCCGAGATGCTCAATACGATGGACAAGACCACCGAGACCAATATCATGGCCCGCGTGGAAGAGAAGGATCCGGAGCTCGCCGAAGAGATCAAGAAGCTCATGTTCGTGTTCGACGACCTTGTTATGCTCGACGATCGCGGCATGCAGGCGCTTCTCAAGGAAGTTCCGAACGACAAGCTGCTCATCGCCCTCAAAACTGCTCCCGAGGAGATCAAGCAGAAGATCTTCAAGAACATGTCGTCGCGTGCCTCTCAGCTCCTGCAGGAAGACCTTGGAAACATGGGCCCGCAGAAACTCTCCGATGTGGAAACCGCACAGAGCGAAGTGGTCAATATCGCCAAGCGGCTTGAAGGCGAAGGCAAGATCCAGATTAACCGCGGTGGAGCTGATACCTTCGTATGACGATGGACGTAAAAAAATTCGAGTATCCCGACCTTACCCAGCGCAAAGTGACGGGACCGGCCGTGAAGGCCTATCAAGAGCCGAGGTTCGAGGCTCATGTAAACGCCAGCGCCGTGGATGCGATCCACAAGAAGAAAGGCGAGGCCTCCTTCAAGCTCGACCAGATCGTGATCGATCAGCTAGGCATGGGCGACCGCGAAGACGCCGCGCAGGAGATCCGCGTGGTGCGTGAGATCGAGAAGCGCTGGGAGCAGGCGGCCGAAAAGGCGGAGGTCGCAGGTTACACCCGTGGCCTTGAAGAGGGAAAAGCCGAAGCGTTTCGCGCGGAGCTACCTCGGATCAAAGAACGGATGGAGAAGCTGGATCACATCCTCCAGGCGTTTGATTCTTACAAAGAAAAGATTTTCACCGCCAATGAAGGCTTTCTGATGGAGTTGATCGCCGAAGTATCGGGGATGGTGGTATTGAAAGAGATCGAGCTCGATAGGGACTACGTACGCCGGCTCGTAATCACTTTACTGCAGCAGATCAGCACCAAGGAAGACCTCAAGATCCATCTTTCGGAGGCGGATTTCGCGAATGTGGAAACGCTGAGGCAAAGCCTGGAAAAAGAGTTCGGTAAGCTTAACAACACGACCATTGAGGCCAGTCCCGAAATTCCTGTGGGTGGCTGTAAGATCGAGACGCGCTTCGGCGTAATGGACGCCAGCATTGCGTCACAGATCGAAAATGTTCGGCGGGCATTGAAAACATAGTCTTTCCTCTCTTGTGCCTTTATTAAGACGCGTTAAAATGAATGTCTGGAGGCATTCGCCGTGAAGAAGATTCTTTTCCTGTTTGGATTTGCCCTTTTGGCTGCGGGCCAGCCCGCTACTGCCGAAGACACAAAAGCGGAGCCCGCTGCTCCTGCGAAGAAGCTGCCCGACAACAAGAAGGCAGACGGCAAGAAATCCGCTCCTGTCTCGAAGTCGACCGAGGAATATCCCCCGCAGCCGCTACCCCCGACAGTGGCTTTCGGAGTTGAGGGAAAGCAGCCTCCAGCTCCGCCGAACAAAATTGATCCGAACAAGCCGGTTTCCCCTATGGTGCCTCCGAAGGGTGCCATGGTGAAGGGGGAGCCGCCCGGTGGTTATCCTAAGCTGGAGATTCCCGCGCAGCCTAAGGGCAATATCGATCCAAGCTCCATAAAAATGACAACGGTTTACTCCTACCGTGATGAAAAAGGCACTGACCTCTTCGCCGATACGCTCGAAGCGGTTCCCAAGCAGTACCGAGACAAAGCAAAGAAAGTGCAGCGCTAGTAGCTTAGAAGTTCTGCGAAAAGTTCCGGTTGTGCCAACTTTTTGGCGGCCGGAACTTTTTCATTTCCGTAACTCCGCGTACAGGTAAATGCGCTATGCGAAAAACTTCCTATCCAAGGGAGATGCAGACGCGGTAATATTAACATTGGATGTAGTGAATCTTCTCCAGGAGGGAGACGAGAGTCATGGATGACAACTACCAGTTGAACCAGCAGAAATACCGCGACCCACTCGCGCGCGCTGTTCTTTATGGCTTCACCGGCAAGGTAAACAAAGCCGTAGGACTCAATTTCGAAGCCGTTCTTCCTGGCGCCGCCGTAGGCAGCATCTGTCGACTTGACGTAGCTCCGAACGCAAAGCCCGTGCTCGCCGAGGTGATCGGCTTTCGAGGCAGCAACGTAGTGCTCATGCCGCTCGAAGAAGCGCACGGGATCAATACGCAGTCGCGCGTGAGTCTCGTTTCCAAGCAGGCCACCGTGCGCGTAAGCGGTGAGCTTCTCGGCCGCGTGCTCGATGGCGCCGGTCGCCCGATGGACGGCAAGCCCAATATCACGGAAGGCGTAGAGATGCCGCTTTACTGCACGCCGGTGAATCCGCTCGACCGTGAGCCGATCAAGGAATCGCTGGATCTCGGAGTGCGCGCGCTGAACGGAATGATCACCTGCGGAAGCGGCCAGCGTATGGGAATCATGGCCGGCTCAGGAGTGGGAAAATCCGTTCTCCTCGGCATGGTGAGCCGCTACACCCGTTCCGATGTGAACGTGATCGCTCTAGTGGGCGAGCGGGGCCGCGAAGTGAGAGAGTTCCTCGAGCGTGACCTTGGTCCCGAAGGCTTGAAGCGAACCGTGGTGGTGGTTGCCACCTCGGAACAAAGCCCGCTTCTGCGCATGCGCGCCGCCTATCTTGCCACTACGATCGCAGAGCACTTCGGTGATCAGGGCAAAAAAGTTCTGCTGATGATGGATTCACTTACGCGCTTCTGCATGGCGCAGCGGGAGATCGGTCTATCCATGGGCGAGCCGCCCGCGACCAAAGGATATACGCCTTCCGTATTTGCCCAGCTTCCCAAGCTCCTGGAGCGCGCGGGGTCGCGCGGTAAAAACGGCGGATCGATTACTGGTCTGTATACCGTGCTTGTGGAAGGCGACGACATGGACGATCCCATCGCCGACTCCGCTCGCTCGATTCTCGACGGCCACATTGTGCTTTCGCGGCAACTCGCTGACAAAGGTCACTTTCCATCAATCGACGTGCTGAAGAGCGTGAGCCGCGTGATGCGCTCGGTAGTTAGCCCTGAGCACAACGACCTCTCCGGCCAGATGCGCGAGCTCATGAGCATCTACCGCGAGGCGGAAGACCTGATCAACATCGGTGCCTACGTAAGAGGCAGCAATCCCAAGATCGACAAGGCCATCGAGCTGAATGACTTCATCAACCGCTTCCTGCGCCAGGACGTTTCAGACCGAACGTCGATGCAGGACACCGTCGCGCTAATGCGCGCCATCATCAGGGGGGCGTAAGTGAAAAAGTTTGCGTTCCGCCTGGAGGCCGTTGAAAGACATCGCAAGCTGCAGGAGCAGGAGAAGCAAGTGGCCCTCGCCAAGAGCCTGGGTAAGATGCGTGCCACGGAAGCCAAGCTTCTCGATATCGACATGAAAGAAGTGCAAGCGCGGCGTGAGTTCTCCGGTCTCGGCGCGCCCGGCCGCCACGAGAAAATAACTCCTTCCGATTTCTGGCTGCTTGACCAGTTCATCCGCGGCCAGAAAGTTCGTCGCGTCGACCTGAAGGAAGTGCTCGAGATCAATGAGCAGGAAGTGAGCAATTCCTATCGCGCCTTCCTGCACGCCCGGCAGCAGAAAAAGATCATGGAAAAGCTGCGTGAGAAAAAGATGAAGGACTATAAAGAAGAGAAGCGCAAGCATGACCAACGCGCTCAGGATGAGCAGTACGTGTCGCGCCACCGGTTGCGCCAGGGCCGGGAAGACGAAGGAGGCGACAACAATGAAGAGTAGAGTGATCCTTTGCACGGCCTGCGTGCTCCTTTTTGTGGCAACAATAAGCCTTGTTCGGGCAGAAGACGCTGCGCCCGCTGCACCCGCGACTCCCGCTGCCGACGTTAAGAAGGCCGCTGAAGCTGCCGCTAACGAGGCGAAACCAGCCCCTGCGAAAAAGAGCACGCCGATCGCGCTTACGATGGAAGGTATCCAGGAGCTCGAAGAGCGCAAAGTTGCTCTCGACGCCCGCGAGAAACAGCTCGACGAACGCGCCCGTGACCTCGAACTGCAGGAAAAGCTCCTTCGTGAAAAGCTCAAGAAGATGGAAGAGCTCAACAAGCGCATGGCCGATAGGCTTGATGTATTCAAGAAAGACCACGAAGGCCGGATCGGCAAACTTGTGGCGGTGGTGGAGGGGATGAAGCCCGAAGCCGCTGCCCGGTACGTAGAGCAGCTCGACGCCGATCTCGCGGTCGAGATCCTTTCCCGCATGAAAGAACTGAAGGCTTCGAAGCTGCTCAACCTCGTGGACAAAACAAAAAGTGCGAGGCTCACCGAGCTATACACCGGTTACCGTAGCAGCATCGAGGAGCCGGCACCCGCTACCGCACCTCAACCTTTGAAGGAGGCAACGACATCAACCAAGCCTTTGTAAGTGGTTAAATGTTTTTTTCACTAGGAGGGTGAATGGACATGCAAAATGCAACCGCTGCCGGCCCCTCGCGCGGACTTCTGGACGTGATCTTCGGATCATCCAAAGGCCCGGAGGAAGCAGGAGCAGACGGACAAGGGTTCGAGTCACTGATGAATTTCATCAGCGGCATGAACAACGAAAAGAAGGAAGAACAGAGCGCGGCGCTAAGTCGGACCCTACGGGAGACTACGCCTGGAAAGAACGCTGCCGATAGCAGCGTTGCTGGAACTCCAGGAAAAAATGCCAACTCTGATGCTGAGGGACAGCTGATGCTGGCCATTGCGCAGGAACAAAAGGAGCAACAGGAAAAGCTGCAAACGCTTTCTATGCTCCTCGGAATTCCGGCGCAGGGACAGTCAGCTGCCAGTCTTCAGCCGCAGTCAGCACCGATTCCGGTGGTGGGCGCGGAAGTGAAGGCGCAGGAACCGCTCGCGGCCGTGAAGCCCGAACAGGTGAACGCAGTGCTTAAGCAGAAAGACCTTCAACCGCTGAATCAGGAGGAGCTCAGGCTTCTTCAGGCGGTGAATAGCAAGCTAGGGCAAGTGCAGGCGGCGAAATCTTCGGAACTTCCGAAGGTGGCAGCTGCCGGTGCAGGCGTAGCGGCAGCGGATCAGAGTGTAGATCCTAGCCTTCTCAAAGAGATGGCAAAGAACGGCACTGATCCGAAGAAGCTCAAGAGTGCGGAACTTTCCGCATCTTCCGTGAGTGGCCCGCAAGACAAGATGGTAAGTACGGAAACCTACCTGCAGATGCACGAAGGCAGCAAGGCTCCAGCGAAGGAAGCGTTATTGAAGGACATGAACGCAGCGAATGGGGAAGCACCCGCTTCCCCCTCGTTGGCGCAAGGGTCCCTGACTAGCGCGGCTGTTGCAGGGGCCGGAGCAAAGGGGCTCGCACTCGGTTCGAAGAAAGAACGCGAAGTCGAGCTGCCGGAGGGCGCAAAACAGGCCGCCAAGCTTGATGCCGCCGGCGGTCCCTTTGGTGCCGCGCTCGCGCAGCAGTCGAAGGAACCCACGCAGCATGAGCTCGACTTGTCCGGAATTAAGAAGCCGGATCAGTTTCGCGAAGTGCTGATGGGTGAAGTTGGCACAGGCGTTTCGCAGCATGCTCTGAAGGGTGGAGGCGAGATGCGTCTCGTTCTCAACCCCGACGACATGGGCGAGGTGAAGGTGAAAGTATCTACCAAGAACGGCAAAGTGGAAGTTCAGGTCACGGCGGAAAACAAAGACGTGGCCCAGGTTATTCGTGGAGGTTCCAAGGATCTGGAGGCTTCGCTGAAAGAACAGAACCTTTCATTGAGCAAGTTCGAGGTAACCGTATCGGATTCCACCAGAACCGTAACCTCGCTCGATAACAAGACAAGCTTGAACGAGCAGTTTCTCTCTCAGAACCAGCAGAATCAGGGCGGGTTTGGAGCGAATGGGGACGACGGTCGGAGCAGTAACCGTTGGGACAACCATCAAGGTAACCGGCAGGGCGGCAGTTATGCTTCTCTGACGGAGGAGAACGGGCAGAGCTCGCCAAAATCGGCGAACCCTCTCCACAGACAACCGGTGAGAAATAGTTCTCGCCGACTGGACATTTCGGCCTGACGGCGGAGTGTTCTTTACCCGCGCGGTGAAAGCCGCGCGGTTCTTTTGACTGAGCTGAACGAACGAGGTAGCAAATGGGCATGAATGTAAACCGGGGTATGGGGCTGAGAACTGGCGAAAGCAAAGGTCAGGATGCAAGAAGCATCAATAACAACCCGGAACATAGCGACAGCGAGCATATCGAGAACATGCGCAATAAGCTCGGTACGGAGTTCACGGGTGCCGTGAAGCAAAAAGATGCCAAGCGGAAGAACGAGCTTGGCAAAGATGACTTCATGAAGCTGATGAGTGCGCAGCTGAAGTATCAGGATCCGATCAGCCCGATGAAGAACGAGCAGATGGCTGCGCAGCTAGCGCAGTTTTCCGCACTTGAGCAGATGGTGAACCTCAACACCAACGTGGAGAAGCTCGCCGCCGGGCAGAAGCCCTCCGAGCATATGATTGCCGCGTCCCTGATCGGCAAGCGCGTTACAACCGACTCCAACAATCTCTCGCTCGAGAAAGACGGGCAACCCGAGATCAGTTTCAATGTGCCGACTGACGTGCAGTCGCTCAACGTTGCAGTGGTGAGCGCGAAGGGTGAAGTGGTTCGCGAGTTCGATCTCGGTGAGATGAAGAGCGGGCAGCAGAGTGTTCGCTGGGACGGAAAGAATTCCAAATCTCAGCCGCAGCCAATCGGCGAGTATACCTACAAGCTCTCTGCCCTCGATAAAGACGGAAAGCCAGTGCAGTTCAACTCTGATTCCTCCGGGATGGTAACGGGCGTATCTTTCGAAGGAGGCAGATCGATGCTTCTCGTCGACGGCAAAAAGATCCCAATCGATAAAATCGGCAAGATCGAAGACGCGGGAGGCGCTGCCCCTGCCGCCGCTGCCGCCAAATCTCCGGCACCCGCAGGGGAGACCGGCACCGTCGCGCCCGCCACAGCCGATTCTGCCGGCGCTCCAGCAAGAGCATCCGCCAAAAATCTGACCAGCGCTTCGACAGCGAACAAACAAAAAGCATCTAGTGCCGAAGGCAATACCTCGACGCAGGTAGCCAAAAATTCCTTGCCTCCTGGCCTCACTCCTGAGAACATTAAATCTATGCTGGCTGCGCAAGGTGTCAGAGGCGCGGAGAGTGAAGCAGCCGACGGGTCAAGCGAAAACGAAAGTAAAACTTACGACCCGATGTGGAACCCGGCTACGAACTGAAAGTGAAAACAGGAATTATTTACTAGATGGCAAACGAACTTCTCATTCCAAACGTAGGCCCGATTCAGCCCCAGCGTGATGCTGGCTTTGAGCCGGCCCTTCGTAAGGGCGCCGATGGCGGCGCCTTCGAGAAGGCGTTACGCGAGAAGCTTCCTGGGGCCGAGGTTCCTGGAGCCGGTGGCGAGATCAAAGCTTCCCCCGGTGGCCTCAAGTTTTCGGCTCATGCTCTGAATCGCATCAAGGATCGCTCGATCGCGATGGACCAGAATCTTCGCGACAAGCTCGAGAAGGCCGTGAACACGGCTGCCGAGAAGGGCTCTAAGGAGAGCCTGATTCTTTCGAATGACGCCGCGTTTATCGTGAGCGTGAAAAATAAAACGGTGATCACGGTGCTCGACCGCTCGCAGATGAGCAACAACGTGTTCACGAATATCGATTCTACGGTGGTTATATGATCCCCATTACCTTTTGGTTTCGCAGGAGCGTCAATTTAAATTTTTAACGCGGTTGCGAAACCAAAAGGTAATGGGGACCAAAGGGATCCAGGCTCAGTGAGGGGCTGAAGATCCGAGAAAAAATAGGGTAGCTGAACGTTACCCGGGGAAATGTTCAATGTCTGGCCGGACCCTTACGGGAGGCCATCAAACTCTGATTGATTGACGAGTTTGACGTAAGTAGGAGCGCTTTATGGCGTGTCCTAAAGAGCAGGAGGCTCTCGTATGGGTATTCTATCGTCCATGTACACCGGCGTCACCGGTATCCAAGCTAACGGTGAAGCGCTCGGTATCATCTCCGACAACATCGCCAACGCCAATACCGTGGGGTTTAAGACCAGCCGCGCGGAGTTCGCCGACGTGGTGTCTAAATCTCTCAAAGGCGTTCTCGGTGGTAACCAGATCGGCCGCGGAACCAAACTGAACGGCGTAACGCAGATCTTCTCCCAGGGTTCCGTAACTCAAACCGACAAGAGCACCGACGTGGCCATCTCCGGCGACGGTTTCTTCGTGGTAGACAGCCCCGAAGGCCGTAACTTCACCCGAAACGGTTCCTTCAATTTCAACAAAGACGGCGAGCTCGTGAACATCGATGGCAACATGGTGAAAGGCTTCCGCGCCGACGAAGACGGAAAAATCACCACTAAGCTCGACTCGATCAAGCTCGACAAGACCGTGATCGACGCGAAAAAGACAGAGAACCTCGATATCGCGATGAACCTCGATATTCGCGGCGACGTGAAGGAAGCCGGCTTCGATATTAACAGGCCGAACGAGACTTCAAACTACTCCACGGGCGTGACTGTTTACGATTCCGCGGGTAACGCCCACAGCATCACCATGTACTTCAACAAGACGGCCGACAATACCTGGAACTGGAGCGCGGCCGCCAAGGGTGAAGAAATGGTGGGCGGTGAAAAGGGCAAGCAGGTGATCGGCGCCACGGGAACTCTCCAGTTCACCATCGACGGTAAGCTGCAGGCGCAGACGATCAACCAGAACGCCTTCAACTTCTCCAAGGGCGCGCAGCCCGAGCAGGCGATCAAGTTCAATTTCGGTGACGCGATCATCGACGGTGGTACCGGCGTGAAGGGCTCTACTCAGTACGGTTCAGTGAGCGATATCTACAAGCACACTCAGGACGGATACACTGCTGGCACGATCGGCGGCTTGTCCTTCAACGATGACGGTGTGCTGGCCGCTTTCTACACCAACGGGGTTACCAAAAACCTTGCGCAGGTAGCGATCGCGAAGTTCGAGAACAACGAAGGCCTGTTCAAGGCCGGTAACAACATGTTCAAGGAATCCCGCACCTCGGGTTCGGCGAACATCGGGGGCCCGAACACCGCGGGACGCGGACGCGTATTCTCCAAGTCGGTGGAATCAAGCACCACGGATATCGCATCCGAGTTCGTGAATCTGATCCAGATGCAGCGCGCTTTCCAGGCGAACTCGAGAACGCTCAGCACTTCGGATGACCTCATGCAGGAAATCATCAACTTGAAGCGCAGCTAGTTTAGGGTCGCGGCCTAGGCCGCTCTTCTAGCTTAGCTTCTTAGTTTCCTGAAGAATTGAACACGGGCGGGGGTTCTCACCGAGAGCCTCCCGCCTCCCTCAACTTCGTTTTGAGTAGGAGCGGCCTACGCCGCGATAGCAGAACAATAACCTTTAGCCGTTAGGCGATACGCCTGGGGTATTCGGATGATGAGACTGGCAATGCTGGCTTGGCTTACTTGCGCCCTCCTTCTGTGGTCTGCCGTACTGATGGTGGCGGAGGCCGCCACTCTACTTTAGGGTCGCGGTTGCACGGCTTCTCTGCCAAGCCTTTGACGCCAAGTGGTGTCAGCGTTTGACGCTTCTGAGCATTTCGCACCTTTAGGCCGCACACGGCAATCGTTACCTTGAAACAAGCATAGCTATTTCAAGCATTTACCCCTGTCGGTTTTCCACCTTTTCCTGCCTTGTCAATTTTCCTTCGTGGCACACGCGTTGCAATTCCTTCTGAGGAATCAGGTGAGCTCAGGAGGAGCCAAGTGGCAGCAGAAGCAAAAGAAGCAACAGCATCAGCAGCACCCCCAGCAGGCCCAAATCCCAAGATGATGATGGGGCTCTTAGGCGCCAATATGATTCTTATGGTGGCCGTGGCCGTAGTGCTTATGCTCGGCCAAAAGAAGCAGGCGCAGCAGCAGACACTCGACCAGGTAGCTCAGGGCGCAGCGGGCGAGCATGGTGCCCCGGCTGCTCCCGCAGGCGAGCATGGAGCTCCCGCAGCTCCTGCTGGCGGGCACGGCGGCGGCGGTGGTGGCGCGGAACATCCTGCGAGCGATGCACGTTTTTTCAGCGTGGGTGAGTTCACGGCTAACCTTGCTGGTCCTGCGAGTTCCCGCTATGTGAAAGTCACGGTGAACTACGAGATCAGCAAGGATGCAGACGAAGAAGAGCTGAAGCAACGTAAGCCCCAGTTCCGCGACAAAGTGATTTCCTTGCTCAATAGCAAGCAGCCCGCAGAACTGCAGTCTTCCGAAGGCCGGAACTATCTCAAAGAAGAGATCAAGACCGTGTCGAATACGTTTTTGAAAAAGGGAAAAGTAGAAGGAGTCTACTTTTCCGCGTTTGTGGTCAATTAATGTTTTTTGGTCGCGGCTAACGCCGCTCCTTGCATTTGAAAAGGTAAATCTGAATGAATCAGGTCCTTTCGCAGTCAGAAGTAGATGCACTCTTAAACGCCGTGATGGATCCGTCAGCGGCCGCCGCTTCTGGCGGCGGTGAATCCGGTGGCGTATCGGCTTCGGCCGACGGTGAAAACGCTCCCATCAGCGTAAACGTGATGCCTTACGATCTGGGAAATCAAGACCGCGTGATCCGCGGCCGCATGATGACCCTAGATATCATCTACGAGCGCTTCATCCGCCTTTTCCGCGTGAGCCTCTCGACCGCGCTCCGCAAGATCGCCTCACTCTCTATCATTTCGACCGACCTTCTCAAATTCGGCGAGTTTCTCAACACGCTTCCTATTCCCAGCTGCATGGGCGTTATGCGCTTTGACACGCTTCGAGGCTCGGGCATGCTCGTGATCGAGAGCAAACTCGTATACGCTCTCGTGGACGCTTTCTTCGGTGGCTCGGATCGTCCCTATACCAAGAGCGAAGGTAAGGAATTCACCCGCATCGAGCTCTCCGTGATCACACGGGTAGTAGAGCTCGCGCTCCGCGACCTCGACGAAGCCTGGGCTCCCGTGCACAAGACAGACATCGAATTCGTGCGCATCGAAGTGAACCCGCAGTTCGTGGGACTCGTTCCTCCTTCCGACGTGGTGATCTCTACCACCTTCGAAGTTGAGCTCGAGCACGCTTCAGGCACGATCGCGATCGTGGTTCCGTATCAGACGCTGGAACCCATCAAGGAGAAGCTCAATGCCGGCTTTCAGCCCGAGGGCGACCGCTTCGAGAAAGTGTGGACCGGCCAGTTACGCCATCACCTTTCCGAGACCATGCTCAACGCAAAGGTGAACCTCGGCGAAACCAACCTCACAGTGGGTGACCTCGTGAACCTGAATATCGGCGACGTGATCCCACTCACGCAGGACGCGGATGGCGAACTCGACATGGTGGTCGAGGGCACGCCGAAATTCAAGTGCCGCTTCGGCGTGAGCCGGGGTAACCGGGCGATCCAGGTGACTCGTCCGATCGACGCTTAGCCAGCAATGCCTTTGAAGTTTTAGTCTGTAGGGAAGGGGAATTATATGGAAATGACACAAGCAACCGCGAATCCGGCCGACAACAAGAAGGCCGCACCACAGGACGAGATCCATAATCTGGATTTCATCCTCGATATCCCTCTGCGCGTGAGCGTGGAGTTAGGCCGCACGAAAATTCTCGTAAGAGACCTTTTGCAGCTTGGACAGGGTTCGGTGGTGGAGCTTGCGAAGTTTGCCGGGGAGCCGCTTGAGCTTCTCGTAAACGACAAGCTCATCGCACGTGGTGAAGTGGTGGTGGTGAACGAAAAGTTCGGCCTCCGTCTCACCGACATTATTTCCCCCGTAGAGCGCATTGAACAGCTGAAGTAACTAAGGATCGGCATCTCCGCGACAAGTTTTAAAAACCGCCCAGGTGAAAGAGCCAGGATGGCTTCGAAATCAGGGTTTAGACCGCTAAGGAACGAACATGAAGTTCATTCGCAACGCAAAACTGAGAGATCGGATTGTCGATTTCGCTTCCAAGGCCCTTCTGATCGCGATTTCGGCGCTGGCTTGCCTCTGGATGGTATCGGGTGCCCACGCCGCACTTCCCACCCAGATCACGGGGATCACGACGCAGCCTCAAAGTGATGGGTCTTACACCATCGACTTCCTGCTTTCCCAGAAAGTAGACGCCAAGGCTGTTTCGGTGGAGTTCGAACGTAACTTCATCCAGCTTTCGTTGAAAGGCGTTAGCGCTTATCCCGCTCGCACGGAAACCATAAACCAGGCGGCGCTGGAGAAAGTTTTCACTTACCAGTACCAGCCCGACCTTGCCCGTGCCCGCGTTCTGCTAAAGAGTGCGGCTTCTGCGATCAAAGATAAGAGCAGCTGGGAAGTTACCTCCAGAGGCGTGCGCATCACTGTGAAGGGTCAGGCTGTAGCAGCGAGCGATACGCTGAAGACCAATTCTGCTTCCACCTCCGCCACCGACACCGCCGAGGAAGAGCGCCTCGTGCAGGAGATTCTTGCAGAAACGAAGCCGGGCAAGCAGGTAGCTGCGTCGGCCATCGCTGCGCCCGCAACAGTCTCGGAAGAGCAGCCTCTTTTCGCCACAAAGACCAGTAGCACCGAATCCGCTGATGCCAAGAGCAAGGAGAGCCCTGCGACCCGGATCTTTGCCTCACTCCTTCTCGTAATCGGCGTTATCGGCGCCTCCGCGGTGGCTTATCGCCGCTTCGCCCTTGGCAAAGGCATCGGCCTTCCTTTTCAGGGCAGGGCCAAGGTGATCGACGTAGTTTCCACCCAGAGCCTCGGGCCCAAGCGGTCGGTGGCTCTGATCAAGGTGCTCGACCAGTACATGGTCGTGGGCATGGCCGGCGAAAGCATGAACCTGCTCGCCAATCTGGGATCCGATGTGAAGATCGAGAAGTACCTCGACCAGAGCGGCCCGGGCAGCTCTTTCACTGATGCGTTTGAGAGCGCGATGTCGAATGAAGTAAGCCCCGATAAAACTTCGGGCACGGGCGCGGTTACTCAAAAGGGCAGCGCAGGCCTGGGTATCCGGTCTTCGATCAAGAAGCGCATGGAAGGATTCAAGCCCCTATGAAGAAAATCTCCTGGCTGGCGGTTTTGTTGGTGAGCCTGTTCACAGGCGCTCACGCGTTCGCCGCTGGGGGAAACTCCGCTTTCGGGATCCCTTCGATCAATATCTCTATGCCTAAAGGCGGTTCCAATCCCGCCGAGACTGTGACTGCTCTCCGTATCATGATTCTTTTCACCGTGCTCAGCCTCGCGCCCGCGATCCTGATCATGATGACGAGTTTCACCCGCATAGTAGTGGTGCTCTCTTTCCTGCGCCAGGCGCTTGCCACGCAGAACATGCCGCCGAACCAGCTGATCATCGGCCTCTCGCTGTTCCTCACTTTTTTCGTGATGGCTCCTGTATGGCAGGATATCAGCGCCAATTCCCTTGGTCCTTACATGGAAGAGAAGATCAGCCAGGAAGTAGCCGTAGCGCGCGCCGAAGCACCCTTAAGGGTTTTCATGTTCAAGCAGACGCGTGAAAAAGACCTCATGCTGTTTCTCGAACTCGCCCGCGTGAGCAAACCTAAAACCCGTAAGGACGTGCCCACCTGGGTGCTGATTCCAGCGTTCATGGTTAGCGAGCTTAAGACCGCGTTCCAGATTGGCTTTATGCTTTATCTGCCTTTCCTGATCATCGACATGGTGGTCGCCTCCGTGCTGATGGCGATGGGTATGATGATGCTTCCGCCAGTGGTGATCTCGCTGCCCTTCAAGCTGTTGTTGTTCGTGCTGGTAGACGGCTGGGAGCTCGTGATCGGTGGCTTGGTTCGCTCGTTCGGTTAGGCCATGTTGTAATTTGCGCACTTTCAGCGCCACGTTAGAGGAGATTCCGATGACTGAAGATGTAGTACTTAGCCTGGGGCGCGACGCCATCTTCACCACAGTAGCACTCTCCGCTCCGCTATTGTTCGCCGCCCTCATAGTGGGTCTCATCGTAAGTATCTTTCAGGCAGTAACCCAGATTAACGAAGCCACGCTTACGTTCATTCCCAAGATGCTCGCGATCGTAGTCGTTCTGGTGGTTATGGCACCATGGATGACCCAGATGATCACCAGCTACACAACGGAGTTGTTCACCTCCTTGCCCGATTACGTGAGGTAGAATGAGCGGCTTCGGCTTCACCGAAAATGAAATTATCCCGTTCTTCGCCTCGCTCACGCGCGTGATGGCGCTGTTTATGCTCCTGCCGATTTTTGGTGATTCTAATATCCCGCAGCTCGTAAAGGTCTTTCTCGCGTTCACCGTGAACCTGGTGGTTTTCCCGGTAGCGGTTTCGCATGGGCTTGCCCACATTGGCAATGCCGCCGACAGCGATCTCGGCATTCTCTCGCTCGTGTTGAAGGAAGGCGCGGTGGGGTTGGTGATCGGCTTCACCGCAAAGCTCTTCTTTGAAGGTCTTACTTTCGCTTTTGCCCACATTGGCAACCAGATGGGCTTCAACATGGCGGCAGCCTACGACCACCATACTGAGACAAATATCCCCGTGATCTCGCAGATGATCATGATCTTTGCCACTCTGCTGTTCCTCGTGTTCAATGGCCATCATTTTTTTCTCAGGGCCCTGGTGCAGAGCTATGAGGCTGTGCCGATCGGTGGTTTCGTTTTCTCCAGGCAGGTCGCCAGCTTCGTTCTGGAAACGAGCACACAGGTGTTCTGGATCGCGGCGAAGCTGTCAGCACCCATGGCACTCATGATTTTTATGATCAACTGCGCCTTTGGCATCATTTCCAAGGCCGTGCCCCAGATCCAGGTTTTCGTAGTGAGCTTCACCGTAAACATCCTTGCGGGTTTTCTCGTGCTTTCGCTTTCGATGCCGATGTTCGGCACAAATATGGGCGAAGTTTTTCAACTGATGGCTGGCAGGGTGCAGAGCCTGCTCCAAGTGCTTTCGTAGGAGGGTGACGAGTGGCTGAAAAGCAACAGTCGGAATCCGACGACGAAAAGACAGAAGAACCCAGTAGTCAACGCGCGGAGGACTTTCGTAAAGAAGGTCAGGTCGCGCAGAGCAAAGAGCTCACCTCACTTTTCGTTCTTCTTGCCACGCTCGGTGCCATGTACGGGCTTGGTCCTCACCTTGCCGGGGACTTCATGGACTTCATGCGCCGGATGTTCAACGATTCAGTGGGCACTGAGATCACGTCGGAAAAGGCCGGTTCCCTCATGCTCCTTTGCCTGGGGCAGAGCGCCCGTCTGGTGCTGCCTATCGCCGCCGCCGGTTTTGTAGCTGGAGTGGCGGGATCCGTTGCCCAGTTCGGCTTCCTCTATACCTGGGCGCCTCTTGCTCCTCAGTTCAGCCGTGTGAACCCCCTGAGTGGTTTCCAGCGAATTGCTTCCATGTCGTCGTTGCTTGAGGGGCTGAAGTCGATTTTCAAGCTCATCGCGGTGGTCGCCGTCACATACATGATGCTTAGAACCGAGCTACTTGGTTCGGCTTCGACGGTCGACATGGAGAGCGGCCAGTTCATGGCATACATGACATCGACGGCGTTCCGCCTTATCGGTGGCGTGTGCATCGGCCTTTTCGTTATCGCCGCGCTGGATCTTGCCTACCAAAAGTACCGGTACCACAAGAGCCTGATGATGACGAAGCAGGAGTTGAAGCAGGAACACAAACAGCGCGAAGGGGATCCCTTGCTGAAGGCCCGCATTCGCTCTATCCAGCGCGAGCGCGCCCGGAAGCGGATGATGGCGGATGTTCCGAAAGCCGACGTTATCGTCACAAACCCGACGCACTTTGCTGTCGCTTTGAAGTACGACGCCGACAAAATGGCGGCCCCTAAAGTGATTGCAAAGGGCGCAGACCTCGTAGCACAGCGAATAAAAGAGATTGCGCGCAAAAATGGCATCCCTCTCGTTGAGAACGTTCCCTTGGCCCGAGCCCTGCATAAGTCAGTGAAGGTGGGGGGATCTGTTCCAAGATCTCTGTACCAGGCAGTAGCGGAAGTACTCGCCTACGTGTACCGGCTCAAGGGCCGCACGAAACTCTAAGGATGGATAAGTGAACGAAAACAGCGGCAAATCAGGCTTTATGCACTACGCGAAAAACGCGGACATGCTGCTGGCCGTTGGCTTGGTCGGCATTCTCGTGCTGATGATCGTGCCTCTGCCGCCTTTCATGATCGACATTTTCTTGACGTTCTCGATCGCGATTTCGATCGTGCTTCTGCTTACTGCCACCTATGCGTCGAAGCCGCTCGATTTCTCCGTGTTTCCTTCTTTACTCCTTACCCTCACACTTTTCCGTCTGGCGCTCAGTGTGGCTTCCACCCGCTTGGTGCTCCTCCATGGCCCGGAACAAGGTGTCGGCGCCGCCGGTGTGATCATCAAGAGCTTCGGTGAGTTCGTGGTGGGTGGTAACTTTGCTGTGGGTATCGTGATCTTCGTGATCCTCGTGATTATCAACTTCGTCGTAATCACCAAAGGTGCCGGCCGCGTGGCAGAAGTGGCCGCGCGTTTTACCTTGGATGCCATGCCCGGTAAACAAATGGCGATCGATGCTGACCTCAACGCCGGCGTGATCAACGAGCAGACCGCTCGCCAGCGCCGCAAAGACGTTGCGCAGGAAGCCGACTTCTACGGAGCCATGGACGGTGCCAGCAAATTCGTGCGCGGAGATGCGATCGCCGGAATCATGATTGTAGTGGTTAACATCGTGGGCGGTATCATCATCGGTACCGTTCAGAAGGGGATGAATATCGGCGAAGCGGCCGAAGTCTTCATCCTGCTTACCGTCGGCGATGGTCTTGTAACGCAGATTCCCGCTCTGATCATCTCTACCGCAGCCGGTCTTATCGTTACCCGCGCCAGCAGCTCCGGCAGTCTCTCCGACGAACTCGGCACACAGCTCACACAACACCCGAAAGCCCTCGGGATCGCCGCGGCTTCGATGGGCGTTGTGGCGCTGATTCCTGGAATTCCCGCGCTTCCATTCCTGGCAATATCTCTGACTCTTGGTTACGGCGCATGGAAGCTATCCAACACCAAAGACGAGAAAGTTCGCGTGGAAGCGGCTGCCGCGAAGGAAAAGGGCAAAGAGACTTCCGAAAAAATCGAGAGCCTTCTGCCGATGGATATCCTCGAGCTCGAAGTGGGCTACGGCCTGATCAGCATCGTGGACCCGGAGCAAAACGGCGAACTACTGACCCGCATCAACCAGATCCGCCGCCAGTTCGCGCTCGATATGGGTGTGATCATCCCTTCGTTGCGCATCCGCGACAATCTGCAGCTCAACCCAGGCCAGTACAATTTCATGCTCAAAGGGGTAAGCATCGGCGGTGGCGAGCTGATGGTCGATCACCTTCTCGCCATGGATCCCGGCAACGTAAGCGATCCGGTCGCCGGCGTGCCTACTACCGAGCCCGCGTTCGGCCTGCCGGCCATCTGGATCTCGAACAACAACAAAGATACCGCGACCATGAACGGATACACCGTGGTGGATCTCTCCACCGTAATGGCCACGCATCTCACCGAGATCCTCAAAAAGCACCTGCCCGAGCTTTTCGGCCGCCAGGAGCTGCAGACCCTCCTCGACAACTTCAAGGAACAGTACCCGAAAGTGGTCGAAGATCTCATCCCGAACATGCTATCGCCCGGGATGCTCCTTCGTATCATGCAGAATCTTCTGCGCGAGCAGGTGCCGATCCGCGATATGCGCTCGATCATGGAAGCGCTCCTCGAGGTGGCTCCGAGCACGAAGGATCCGATCTCGCTCACCGAGGCGGCTCGTGCCGCGCTCCACCGTTCGATCACCACTCGTCTCACTGCCGGTACCGGCAACGAGCTCGTGATCCTCACCCTCGACCGCCAGATCGAGGAGACTATCGCCAGCTCGATCGTGAATACCGATCGCGGTCAGGAGCTCGCTACCGATCCCGATTTTGTACGCAGGCTCCTCGGGTCTCTTAACCTAGATGTGGCCCGCTCCCTTGAGCAGTATTCCCAGGCCATCGTGCTTTGCTCGCCCTCGATCCGCTACCACTTCAAGAAGCTGGTGGAGCGTTTCATCCCGAGCCTCGTAGTTCTCTCCCATAACGAGATCGCGCCGAACGTGAATCTCAAATCGATCGGTATCGTGAGGTTGGAAGATGCAAGTTAAGAAATTCGAAGCCCCTACCATGCAAGAAGCGCTCAAAGTGATTAAGCGCGAACTGGGGCCGGAAGCCATCATTCTTTCGACCAAGCACATCAAGAGCGGCTTCGGTCTGATGAGCAAGGCCTCCGTAGAGGTAACCGCCGCGATCGCGGAAAAGGATCTGAAGAAAAAGGCCGCCGCGGAGAAAGATCTTCCGCAGAATGTGAAAGAGAAGATCTGGAACGGCAAAGCCAGCAAGCAGGCCGAGATCTACAACGACTATTTCGAGAAGCAACTCAAGCGCGCCGGCCGCGACCAGGTTCAACTTTCATCCAAGGCTCCGCAGAAGCCACAGCCCCAGCAGCAGCAACAGCAGCCTGCAAGGTCCGCCGCACTTCCTCCCGTGGCTCAGCAACTCGCTGCGCGCGCGCCGGTGCAGCCGATGCAACAGGGAAATCATGGTCACCAGGCGCAGCAAACGCAGCCGTCTCCGCACCGGGAACGCCGTTACATCGATATAGCCGACGACGAGGCCACTCCGAATCGCGACATACCCACCTACGCGCGAAATGCAGAGGCTGTCGCCGGAACTTCCAACGTGAAGAGCCTGCAGGCCGATATTGAGCAGCTGAAGTCGATGGTGGTGGAGCTTGCCTCGGGTAACGGGCCCGCACGGGAGAACACCCGCGACGAGAGCGATCAGGACTTGTCTGACGAACTTGTGAAATTCATGCAGGACCTTGTGACCGCCGGCATCGAGAAGAAACTTGCGCGCAATCTTGTGCGCCAGGCGGCTTTCGAACTCAATCCGAGCCAGCTGAATGATGAAGCCCTGATTCAGGAGAAGCTTGCCGAACAGTTGATGAGCGAAATCGTGGTTGGCGATCTGCTCGATGGCGTCGGTGCAACTTCCGGCAAGAGTTCCTGCTCGGTTATCACGCTCGTGGGGCCAACCGGCGTGGGTAAAACTACTACGATCGCGAAGATCGCTTCTCTTGGCATCCTTGAGAAGAAGCTCCGCGTGGGCCTGATCAATCTCGACTCTTATAAAGTGGCCGCGGCCGACCAGCTCGCAACTTACGCGAAGATCATGAACGTGCCTTTCCGGTCTGTAAACTCGAAGGAAGAGCTCAGTCAGGCGATCTACGATTTCTCAAGCCTCGATCTCGTGCTCATCGACACCACGGGCCGCTCGCAGAAAGACCAGGAAAGCCTTCTCCAGCTTCGCCACATGCTCGCCGGAATCGAGAACTGCCGAAATGTGCTGATGATCAGCGCTACCACGAAGGATTCCGACATCCACGAAGTGGTCTCGCGCTTCCGCATCTTCACTCCCGTGGGCATGGTTTTCTCGAAACTCGATGAAACGAGCGTTTACGGCTGTATTTACAATGTGCAGCGCCGCTGCGGTTTGCCGCTTCTTTACTTCACCGTGGGCCAGCGCGTTCCCGAGGATATCGAGAAGGCGAGTGGTGAGCGGGTGGTTGATTTGATTTTGGATTTATAGTCATAGAACGATTTAACGGCTTGTTGATTCTCTGTTGAGAAGTCCAGGAGGGACTCGAATGTTGGAGCTGAGCAAAGCTAGGCACTTGCGCCAGGTGAAAGACGGAAAACGTACGATACCGCCACGCGTGATCTCGGTCACGAGCGGCAAGGGTGGAGTGGGGAAGAGCAGCGTGGTGGCGAATCTCGCCATTTCACTGGCCGCGAAAGGCGAGCGGGTTCTTCTCCTTGATGGGGACTTCGGTCTCGCGAATCTCGACATCATGCTCGACCTTCGGCCGAAGGGAAATATCCATGACGTTCTGCAAGGCACGCTCGATCCACGCGACATCCTCGTGCGCGTAGCTCCGAACATCGACATGCTGCCCGCATCCTCCGGCGTGATCGCAGCCGGGAATAATCACGGTCAGCTCGGTGACGAAGACAAATGGAAGATTCTCGAAATGATGCAGTCGATCGAGAACGGTTACGATGTGCTTCTCATCGACACGGGTGCAGGTATCAGTGACGACGTCACGTTCCTGAACTCTTCTGCCGGCGAAATCATCGTGGTGGCCACTCCGGAGCCGACCTCGATCGCCGATGCATACGCGCTCATGAAGGTTCTCAACCATAAGCACAAGATCAAGGACTTCCAGCTCCTCGTGAATCAGGCCAGGTCGGAAGCAGAAGCGCTTCGCGTGTACCAGCAAATCACCGCGGTTTCGGATCGCTTCCTGAACATCTCGATCGACTATCTTGGGCACGTACTTTGGGACGATCTCTGGACTTACGCCGTTCGCCAAAGAAAACCGATCGTGTCGGCTTATCCGAGCTCAAATGCCGCTAAGAATTTTTCCACTCTGGCCGATACCTTATTCAGGCCAACCGAACGCATGGTTGCGAACGGGGGGAACGCACAGTTCTTCCGAGCATTACTTGGCCACGCCTGATCACGGAGGATAGAGGCAATGAACAAGGCCGTCGATAAATACAAAAACCAATCCGAGTCGCAACCGAGAGCCTCCACGAAAAAGGACAAAGGCAAGCTCATCGATGGTCTGTCGAAAGACGAGATCGTGGTGAAGTATGCGTCCCTGGTGAAGTATCTCGCGCAGAAAATCGCGATTCGTCTCCCCGCCAACATCGAACTCGATGACCTCATCAGTGCCGGTGTAATTGGATTGATGGATGCGGTCGATAAGTATGACCACACCCGCGACAACAAATTCAAAACTTACGCTGAATTCCGGATTCGTGGCGCGATGCTCGATGAGCTTCGCTCCCAGGACTGGGTGCCTCGCTCCGTGCGCGAGAAAGCCAAGCAGCTCGAACGCGTGTTCGCCCGCATCGAGCAGGCTCGCGGCCGCCCGGCCACCGACCAGGAAGTTTGCGAAGAGCTCAAGATCAGCCCCGAGGAGTATTCGGAGCTGCTCAATGAAGTTCGTTCCGTTTCGCTGCTGAACTACGACGACCTCAACAGCCTCACGAAAACCGACAAGAAGAGCATGCTCGGCCTGATCGAGAACGGTAAGCTGAACAATCCCTTCGCGGAAGTATCGCGCACCAATCTCAAGGGGATGGTTGAAAAGGCGATCGCGGATCTGCCGGAGAAACAGCGTCTCGTGCTCGCTCTCTATTATTACGAAGACATGAATCTAAAGGAAATCGGTCGCGTGCTCGAGGTGACCGAAAGCCGCGTAAGTCAGCTTCATACTCAGGCTGTTCTTCGCCTGAAAGCCAAGCTTAAGAATAACTTCGACGAGTTCGTGCAGCTACTGGCCTAAAAGTCAGTGGGTGCCTCAGGAGGAGGCAAGTGCAGCAGCCGCAACGGCAGCAGATCAGAGACCAGCTGGGGATACTTGAGGAAAAACTCGAGGATCTCGGCGCGTTTGCGTCGACCAATGAGCGCATGGGTCTGAAAGCTCCCGCACCAATGCAGTTCGGCTCTGATCTTCTCCTGCAGGATGCTCTGGATTCGATGCGAGTACTCAGCCATCTGGTGCACGAGCAACAGCTTTTCAAAAGTGTTTCAACCGGTGACTTTCTCCACAAGATTCTGTCGCTACTTGTACAGGATGCCGCGGCTCAGGGCTGTGACATCGCCGTTTCTCACTACGGAGAGGGCAAAATTTCCATGGAGATGGCCGAGCTCGTAATGGGCGCAATCGTGGCAGGTTTTCGAGCCACCCTGCGCAGCCACAAAGCCCTGCCGCGCGCGGAGAGAGCCAGGAACCAACTCTTTGCTACGGGATCGATATATGTAGAAGTTCGCAGCAGCCCTGGCGAGATCATGTTTCGCATTGTTGATGATGGGAAGGGCTTCGGTGACAGTAGCGATATTTCCATCGGTGCTGAAAAACAGTTCGATAAGCTACGAGAACACATTGCCCGCTGCGGCGGTTGGTTCGGCCGCAAGTCTTTCGGCGGTGTAGGTGGCGCAATCGAGTTTAAAGTTCCCTTGGCTCATAATCGGGTTGAGGCGCTTGTGTTGAAAAGCGGAAACTTCGAGGCGCTTCTGCCTTCTTCCTGTGTGGCGGAGATCTTCGAAAGCGGCGCGGAAAGCAAACCTCCTAAAGGCGCGCTCATTCTCGGGCTCAGTGAAGCCCACGGGCTTGAACCCAACTCAGCAGAGGGCGGTACCTTGCTCAGAGTGTGCGTTGCTGATCTCGAGTTTTGGCTCGCCTGCGAGGAACTTGGATCCAAAAACCTCGTGCGTCGCATTTCCGCTGCTGAATTCGTCGAAGAAGGCTCCTGGCTCCAGCTTCTTGGCCTCTTTCAGGGCAGGTCGCTCCCGCTCTTTGACGGCACAACCCTGATCCGTTTCTTCAAGGAAAATTCCGGAGGAAGTTCATGAAGTCTTCTCGAGCACTGTTCCTCCTGGCCGCTTCAGCCTGTGGAGCTCTGTCAGTGGCACTGGCGATTGCCCTCGGGGGCTACTTCCGTTCGGTCGAAAGTGGAAGCGAAAGTAACCTCACCGAAAAGCGTCTGCTGGCACACCTCACCACTTATCATGAGCGCATCAAAGGTGCTTCCACTCCCGAGGAAGCCCGCGCTTCTATCAAGATGCTCGAGAGTATGTCTGGTTTCGGCCGGGAGAGCATAGGCGCCCGAGAGTTGAAGAAAGTGTCAGCGCCGGTGCTCGCGGTGTTCGCTTCGAAACCGCGCGAAGCCGAAGAGCGTTTTCAGCTCGCCAAGAAGCGCGAGCTTATGGAGAATCTTGTTAACTCCTATCGGAAAGAAGTTCCTCACGGTGACATTCGCCTGCGCGCCGCCTATCTGAACGTGCTTTTCGACACTCAGCAGAGCCTGCTCAGCGAAAGCGATGAGGCCGAACAGGTTTTTATCCGCAAAAATCGAGAACGAATGGACGGGATGAAGACCCTGTTCCATTCAGCAGCGGACCCTGGCCTTGCTGCGCGAGTAAATGCGATCGAAGGAATTTTTCAATCTTATGAACGCGCATTCAATGAAGCACTAAAGTGGAAAAACGAACGCAATGAGGCCTTGGCCAAGCAAGAAAAGGCACTGCCGGGCTTAGCCAAGTTGATCTACGGGAATGAAGACACAGGCGTGGATGAGAACCGCCGCAATTTCCTTTATGTTTGCTTCCTTTCTCTCCTGATCGTGGCCGCGAGCTTCCTGTCGCTTTACCTGGGCTATCGATTGCTCAGAGTGCGCGCTGATGTGAAGCTCGAGAAATTTCTCGCCTATCTCCGAGGTTTCGGCACCGACCGACGTGACGCTGACAGTTTCCGCGATCTCCGGGAGGACGGCGACTGGTCTCAGGCGCTTGTAGAAGCCCAACGCGCAGAGGAGGACTTTCTCCGGTCCTGCCACACGCTGCTCGCGATTCCACGTTCTCTCAAGTCTCCGTGTATCGTTGTGAACAAGGAAAAGGCAGTGCGCCACTGGAACAGCTCTGCTGCCTCTCTGTTCGGGTTCGTGCCTGACAAAGAGTTCGGCACCGCTGACTTCCTTCAGCCTGACCGGCTGCGTCCTCGCGATGGGGAAGCGGAGCCGTTACTGGAGATGATTCGTTCCGCGCTTTCCGGTCTGGACGAAGACCGCTACGAAGTAATGGTGAGCCGCGACGGAAGCTGGGCACCTTACGAGCTTATTATGAGTCCGATCACTAGTGGCCCGCTCGTGGGCGGCAAGGTGATGTTCTGGCGCGAGATCAGCAGTGAGGCCGAACGCGTGCACAAGAGCGTCGAAATTCAGCTTACGCGCACCCGCGATCTTGTGCATAAAGTGACCCACCATTATCCCGTGGAGTTCACCGCCGGCGCCTCCGACGTGCCCGCTGTAAAAGCGATGATCGAAGATCTCTCGACGTTGAAACGAAAAAGCGATGAACGTGAGCTTCTCTGGAAAAGCGAGGCCCAGGCCCTGATCGACCAGGTTTCCCGCCAGCAGGAGATTCTGAAGCGGCTCTCTGATGAGCTCAGTCAACTCCGCAATGGCCACGCCGAAGTGATGGCACTCGTAAAGGGAGTGCACGGCGCGGATGAGAACTGGCATGACGAAGTATGCGTTGCTGAACGTGATCTTGACCGCTGGATTGGAAATCGCCAACGGCTTCAGGGCGACCTCAAAGAGCAGGCATCCGTGCTGGAAAAGGCCAAGCTTTTTGAAGAGCAGCTTCGCGTCGCAACGGGATCCGTGCGCGAGCAGTTTGAGAACTTCAGCGCCGACCTCGATGAACTTCATCAGTTCGCCGAATCTGCTCGTGTTCACAGCGTGAACGTTAGCCTCGTGCGTGATCCAGGCTACTGGGAATACGCGAGTCGTGCTCGGGCTTTCGCCCATGAGCTGGCCCGCTTCACCGACAAGGCATCCAATTTGGGGAATAAAGTGCGTGACTTCTTATCGGCTCATCCCGGTGGAGCACTCGCGGCGCACTTGAACTCCCCTCCTATTGACAGCGCTCTCCTTGAGGAAATCCGCGAAGAGCAGGAAAAGGTCGCAACCTTCCTGCGTCGCTGGAGAGAGACCGGATCCGTGCAGCTTCAAGGAGGAGAGAAGGCAATTGCCCTTCTTGAGACGGCCGGTCGCGCCAGCACGATCGCTACTCAGCTTGGAGAGACCTCGCTGCTCATCAATGAGCAGGCGAAAGGGAATCTCGAGCGATGGAACTGAGGCACGGGTTACTTTATTGTCTGTTCAACGCAGTTTCGCTTAGTCAGGCTTTCGCTGCGCCGATTGCTCGGGAGCAATGCGAAAGTATAGATTTCGGCCCCAGACTCGGGCCTGTGCGTGAGCAGCTTGGCACCGAATGGTGCTGGGCAATGACCGCAGCCGATCTCATCGGCTTCCAGCAGGGAATCACGCCGGCGCGGCAAGTGGCTGTGGTAGATGTGGCCCTCGCCGGCCTTAATATGACTCCTCAGCGCATCAAAGACTCGGGTGCCGCTACGGGAAGTTTCTCCACTTACATTATGGCCCGTGATGAGGCTGACGATCAGGAGGTACTGGCCGTACGTAAACGCGGGCTGCAGCTCGCGGGCCGGCAAGGCTGGTCGATGATTGGAGTGCTTGCCTACAACGGCCGCGAAAGGGTTTGCCTTGAGTCTGAGCTACCTTCGCAGCTTCCGCTGGCCTTCAAGCCGGAGGCCAGGAGGCAGTCGTCTTTTTTCCCTGTTCTTAGCGACCCGCCTTTTTCGGGTAGACGCCGCTCCGCGCGGCAAGGCGGCTACCTTGGGGAAGTACTGAAGGGCCTCGGTGATCGCAGTGCTGATCTTTCCACTTTATCCACGCTGGAAAGGATAAGGCAAACCTGCGTGCGTGAGGGCCTTCCGGAGTTGCTGGCATTCTCCACTTTCCTGGAAGAGTTCAATCAGGTAGTTCTCGCCCAGGTGGAGAATGAGGCGATTGGCAAATGCAGAGTGGGACCGCCGGTAAAAACAATGGCGGGCGAGGTGGCCGACTTCAAGCGAGGGGAGAGTTCACAAGCCTCCGTCACTGCCGCAAAATGGCTGCGCGATGGATCCCCCTTCGGCATTTCCCTGCCTACGGCATTTCTCGAAAAGGGCTGGGACGATAAAAAACCCGTGAAGGGCTGGCACGAAGTGGTGCTCTCCGGAATGCGCTGGAATGAAGGCACCGGGCGCTGCGACTTCAAGATTCGTAACAGCTATGGAACTGATTGCTCTCAATATCGTGATGGCTTGAAAGAGCGCTGTGAAGGCGGGAATCTCTGGCTCAGCGAAAACGAGCTGAACCAGATAACACGCTACTCGACCCGCATCCGGCTCACGGGGCCGGCGCAGTAAAGCCAATCTAGGGCCCGATGGCCTGCAGCTCTTTCAACACTTCCATCGCGTTGATCTTCATCTCCGCAAGGTTCCCGCTGTTTCTAACAAGATAATCTGACTTTCTCATCTTCTCGTCCTGCGGCATCTGCGCGGCGAGCAGTTGTTCGGCGGCAATTCGCGTGGAGCCGTCCCTCTTTATCGTGCGCTCTATGCGAACCTCATCGGGCGCGTGCACGCAGATCACTTTGTCCATCGAGTGATCGCTATTGGCTTCGAAGAGCAGGGGGGCTTCATAAAATACAATCTCTGCACCGCCATCAAACGCCGCTTGTGCGAGCTCGAGGGAGCGTCTTTGGATTCGCGGATGAGTGATCGCATCGAGCTTCTGGCGCAGGCTGGGGTCTGCGGTGATTTTCTCGCGCACATAGGGGCGATCGAGGTTGCCGTCCATCTTGATAGCCTTCGCTCCGAACAACAGGCGAATTTCTTTCAGCGCGGAGGAGCCGGGCCGCACGACTTCCCGAGCGATTTCGTCTGCACTGAAAACTGGATAGCCTGCCTCACGGAAAACGGTAGCCACCGCACTTTTTCCCGCGCCGATGCCTCCGGTAATTCCCACCAGAAGTTGTTTCTGACCTGTTTCCTTTGTTTTCGACTTTTTCACACGCTGTCCTCGCGCACTTTAGCTCTACTCAATCTCGCAGAGTAAACCGATATGTATGATAAGATAGAAGAATTGAGGGCAAATAGCTAATGCCTGATCAGGACAAAAATCGCGACGGAAGTGGGCGCTTCGAGAAGCTCGGCAAGAGCGTTCTGGAAACGAACAATCCGCTATTCGTGAAGATAAAGCGGGAACTGCCGTTCGTGCAGACGCGCAATGGAGAACCCAAGCATCCGCTCGTGGCTCGATTCGAACAAATCAGCCGTGACTACGATCTCTTCCGTTTTTGTCTTATCGCCGCTGCTGCACTTCTGCTCAGCTTTTTCATTTACCGCCAGATCACGGATCCCTTTCTCGACTATCGGCTCGGGGATATCGCGCAGAGGCACCTGATCGCACAGCGCACGATGGAGATGGTCGACGAGGAAACCACCGAGGCCAAACGGCGTGCCGCCGAAGGCTCGATTCTGTCTGTCTACGACTACGACCGCCGACTCGCCTCTTCTACCCGCGCGAAGATCGTGCAAGCGTTCACGATGGTGCGCAAGCAGCATCAGGCAGTGGTTAATATCTGGGAGCGGCGCCTGCCGGTTGGGGAGCTCGAAAAAACAGAGGCTTTCATTCAGGCCAAGAAGGAGTTCTCGGAAGCGCTCGAGATCGATATGACCGATTCCCAGTTTGAGACGCTCGTGCGTCTTAAGTTCGCCTCCCGCGTGGAGCGAATCATTCAGCACCTTCTGGCTGACGTGAACCTGAACCTGATCGTATCATCCCGCGAGCAGCTCAAGGCGGAAAGCGGGCGCGGAATTACCCTCAATCGTCTCGACGATGGCAGCGAGAAACGCTCTGAGATTACGTTCAACAACGTTTCTGCCGTGATCGACGTAGAAGCCGCTCGCAATGATATCGAGCTCAAGGCCCGCTCTTTTCTTGAGGGTCGGCATAACGAGGGCCTGACGCCTTACTCCGAGCGTATCGTGGCGGTGGCCAAGCGCCTCGTGGTGCCCAACCTCACTCTCAATCGCCAGGAAACCGACAAACGTAAGCACGGCGTGAAGCAGGACATTAAGCCCGTGATCATGAAGATCAGCAAGGGCGAGAGCATCGTTCGTTACGGCGAAACCATCAACGCCCGCCATCTGGCGATCATGCGGCAGATGGAGAAAGATGGGCGGAATGATAACTCGCGCTTCCAGTTCTTTTTCACCGCCATCTTCCTTTCGATCGTTATTTTCTCAGTAGCAAATTTTCTCCAGGGTGGAATGAACTCGTTCCAGCTCAAGTGGAAAGATTACGGCACGCTTTGCCTGCTGATGGTGTTGACCATTCTTGCGATAAAAGGCGTGCAGTTCATGGCGGCGGAAGCCTTGATCGAAAAGTTCCCGCAGGTGCCCTTTGATTTTTACTACTACATGCTCCCGGTGGCGGCTGGCGCCGTGATCGTGCGCATGTTGCTCGATAAGGAACCGGCGCTCGTTTACTCAATCGTGCTTTCGATCGTGGCCGGAATCCTGCTGGAGAGAAACTTCTTCTACGCCGCTTACGTGCTCAGTTCTTCCCTGATCGCCGCGCAGCTCGCCCGTACGATCAAAACTCGGTCTGTGATTTATCGCGCGGGTCTCATCACTGGTGCCCTGAACGTGCTGATGATCGCCTGTATCATCGCCAATACCCGGAACGCCGGCTCCTTTGGCCGGCTCTGGGAAGACATCAACTGGATCTTCTGGGCGGGCATGCTCGCCGGCTTCCTCACCGCGATGGTGGTGGTGGCTATCGTACCACTGATCGAGCTGATCTCGGGACGCACCTCCGACCTTCGCCTGCTCGAGCTGGCCAACATGAACCACCCGCTCCTGCGCGACCTCATGGTCAAAGCGCCGGGTACCTACCACCATTGCATCGTGATCGGCTCCCTGGTGGAGGCCGCGGCTGAAAAGATCGACGCCAACCCGCTGATGGCCCGTGTGATGGCCTATTACCATGACGTAGGTAAGATGGAGCGTCCCCTTTACTTCATTGAGAACCAGGGTGGAGGCTACAACCGCCACGATTCCCTGCAGCCGCACATGAGCGCCATGGTGATCCGCGAACACGTGAAACGAGGCCAGGAGCTGGGCCGTAAGCACAAGCTTCCCCAGCCGATCATTGACGCCATGAGCGAGCATCACGGTAGCTCCACGATCTGGTATTTCTACAATAAGGCCCGTTCTCAGGCCGAAGAACCCGATACCGTGCTGGAATCAGACTATAAATACGACGGGCAGAAGCCCCAGTCGAAGGAGACCGCCCTGGTTATGCTGGGGGACGTAGTCGAAGCGGCCACCCGGTCCGTGGCCGATCCGACCCCCCTCCGCCTCTCCGGGGTGGTGAAGAACATCCTGAATAAGTACTTTGCGGAAGGGCAGTTGTCCGAATGCGACCTTACGCTCCGGGACCTCGATCTCATCGCCAAGAGCTTCCTCGACGTGCTCCTAGGCATCTATCACGCTCGGATCGAATATGGCGTGAGTTCTATCAGGGACTCTGCTAAGAAAAAGCCGCATGGCAGTTCAGATTCAAAAAACGGTTCCCGGCCACCTGCAGGAGCAGGAGTGGCTGCAGCGTCGGGCACGGCGCCTTATACGCGACCTTTCCGAGTTCCAGGTTCCGGGGGCGGCGGCTCTAAAAAAAGCTGAGCTTTCGATCCTGCTCACCGACGATCCTCATATCCAGATGCTCAATCGCGACTGGCGCGGGAAAAACAAAGCCACCGACGTGCTTTCTTTCCCCCAGGTAGAAAGTGATGAGCTCAGGCAATTGTCGAAGGCCGCCAAAGCCTCGCCGCGCTCCGTGCCCGACTGGTGGCTGGGAGACGTCGTGATCTCGATCCAGCGCGCCCAAGCCCAGGCCAAAGAGCATGGCGTTTCTTTAAGAGACGAGCTGGAGACCCTGCTTGCCCATGGGCTGCTTCATCTTCTTGGCTTCGACCATGAGAAGTCGCCAGCCGATGCCACCAAGATGCGCCGCTTGGAAACCAAGCTTCTCGGCCGCTCGATGATCCATTAGCTGATTTGGGCTGCTCATGCGCCAAGATTCTTTGAGAGTGTCGGCGGGGTCGGTCAGTGTTTAGTTAAGAAAAAGTCGTTCTGCGGCCGTGTATATGGTGAAAACTATATATATGCTTTTCTTCTCTTTGATTTGCCGCTTGGGTACTATTCTTCGGGTGACGAAAATACAGAAACCAAGAGTGCTTTTTGCCGACCAGGATAAGTCGTTTCTTGACGACTTAGGGAGCAACAGTGCTCAGGTGGAGCTGGTGTCGTCGCAGACGATGAAACAGGCGCAGTTGGCAATCACCGACACGAAAAGCCGATTCTCGGCGATCTGCCTGAACGTGAACATCTGCGAGCCGCATGCGATTCCGCTCGTGCGCTTTGTAAAGGCATACCGGCCCGCCTCTCCGCTCTACCTGATCTCTGATACTGCACCCGGCCCTTTGCAGCGCGAAGAACTCGATTCTCTCCACGTGCAGGGCATCTTTGAAAAACCGATTAAACCCCAGGCCCTCTTCGAGCGCATAATCCCCGGCAGCTATTTCAACCTCGCCGATACTTTGAAAGTGGGGCAGGCGGAGGAAATTCAGGCGGGCGACGACAAAGTCGCAGCCGATGAAACCATGCACTCAATCGATGCGCAGGCCTTTCTTTGCGGCCAGAAGTCCTTCTTTGATGTGTACGTTCGCATCGCAAAGGGAAAATACGTGATGATCGTTAAGGCCGGCGACCTGTTCGAGCCGGAACGGGTCGCGGCCTATATCAAGAAGGGCGTTTCGGAGTTTTACATCCGCAAAGAGGCCCAGCTTTACTACCTCCAATACTGTGACAAGATTACGGAAGCCATTCTTCTGAATGAGAAAGTCGCCCCACAGGTGAAGGTCAAGCAGGTGATGAACCTTGGCAATGAAACCTACGGTTACCTGAAGGCTGCGGGAATTTCAGAAACGACCCTGGGCGTAGCCCAAAGTTTTGTGAAACAGGCAAATTATCTGGTGAAGAGCACCGGTCTGGGCAAAATCAGCGAAGTGCAGAGCTTCCTGAACAATATCGATCTGGCCGACCACGGAGCCTCCTGCGTGATGATCACCTCGATGGTGGTAAAATCAATGGGCTTCACGGACGAAAAAGTTACAGGGCTGATATCGCTGGGGGCCTTTTTGCACGATGTAGGAATGCTTGGGTTGTCGGAGACGATTCGCGCTAAAGAGCTAAGTGGCGAAGAGTTTACCGAAGAGGAGCGCATGCAATATGAAACCCACCCGCAGCTCGGCGCCGATATCCTTACAAAGATTCCTCATATAAACGCATTGGTGCCCCAGATCGCACTTCAGCATCATGAAAGGCGCACCCGGCGTGGTTTTCCCAATAAACTGGGATCCGGCACGATCTCGAACGCAGCGGAAATGGTGGGGCTGGCTGACGCCTTTCTGACTCTGCTTCGTGCGGATGGCGGCGTGCGCACGCCTCTCGAGATCATCAAGAAAGACTACGGCGACAGCTTTTCCCTGAAGGTTCTGGACGCCTTTCTGAAGGCCTTTCAGGGCTGATTTATTCAAGTGATACCAATAACTTAGTTGGCATACTCGGGGCGCTGAAACACGACCTGCATTCTCGGCTCGTGCTTATTCGGTGACTTTGCCTCATCGAAGCCCGTGCACGCCAGAACCAGGGTGAGTCCGGCTTCCTCGCCGGCGCGCTTGAGCTCTTCAAGCGTGAAAAGCTCCCATTCAAACACATCCTGCGTGCCGTTAGGGTAGGCGAGGTGCGCCAGCAGGCGGTTGCCCTTCAGGCGTTTGCTCTCGGTAACTTTACCGGTGCTCCGCACGCCGTCTTTGCCTTGAAAGAAATCTCGGTTGTAGACGTCGAGCAAGAGGCGCCCGCCTGGCTTCAGCGCGCGTTGCCAGTCTTGGAGCAGGCGGCGGTTTTCCAGCGTGGAGTAGTAGCCGAAACTTTGCCAGAGGCAGTAAATGCCGTGAGCCGAGCGGTCTGGGAGAAAGTGGTTTCTAACATCACCGAGCGTGAAGTTCGCTCGCGACCCGCGTTTTTCAGCCCGCTGGAGCGCACGTTCGTTCAGGTCGATCCCCTCTACGTCAAAGCCGAGGGCCGCCATGGGCGCAGCGTGCCGTCCTTCTCCGCAGCAGAGATCGAGCAGGATAGACTTCGGAGCGAACTGCCGGGCGAGAAAGGCCACTTCGAGCGTGGTTTTCTGCGCCGGAACTTCTTTGAGGAAATAATCGAACCATTCTTCGGAATACTGGTTCAGGGAAGGTTGCATGCGGGGGTTGTACGCCTAAATCTCGGGTAGTCAAAGGTCATATTGGTGTTTCCTTTGCCCGCTTTCGGAAGATCCTGATCTCTTCCTTCCCGAACCCAAGCGCTTCGAGAGTATTCTTCCAGATATAGTCGAAAAGCACCTTCAGCTGGTTCCAGCTGGCCACGCGCGACCAGGCTATCTGATTGAAAAATTTCCCAACCGAATTGCCTCTTCTGGCGCCGGTGACGGCAAACATGATTCTCTGCGCGAGCACCCGAAGAAAGGCCTGGAAAGCCTTTCGCGAAGGCGTGGTGAGTACGAAATGCAGTCCGCCGTGCACTAGTGGGTTTAGTAGTCGTTCCATTTAGTGGTTGTACACCTGTGGAGGTAGTTGTCTATAAACTACATTTATTTTTTCGCCTCGCTTTGTGACCTTTGCCCCGGATGTCCATCCCGGTGCCTAGACCCACCCCTCATCCCTTTTTTAGGTAATTTTAGCACCCCCCCGCTTGACACGGATTACCGTAACCGTCCACACTGAAAGTATGACAGACCGAGTTCCCCAGGAAATCCAGGTGCCACGCCAGGTGTTAAAATCCAGGCCGTCGAAAGACGTGCACTGGCTGAAGCGCCTGAGTGAGAACGAGACCGAGCTCCTGCGCACGGGCTCTGGCGATTTCGTGAGCCACCAGGACCATCGCAAAGTGGTGGAAGAAGCCACGATGGAGTTCATGCAGGAAGTACGCGAGGAGTTTCTCTCTTGCGTAGACCTATTCAACTCTTACCGAGGCGGCTCGCATCTCCCGAACTCGGTGAAGATTTTCAATATTTCGAACACTGCTGCCGACTTCATCATTTTTCGCAATACTCTCAAGCTCGTGATCTCGAATCCGGCTCTTGGCGTGATTAATTTTTCCTTCGTGAACCGCGCGAACACTTTCACGAAGGCTCCGGTGAAAACCAAGAAGGAGGGCTACGACTTGATCGCGCAGCTTTATCCCTTCAACGACCTCGCCTGGACCTTCCACGGCGAACGCATCGCGGTGGATGCCGTGGTTCGATACCTTTTCACGGAGTTCGTGAAGAGCTCCGCGATCTTCTAGCGGACGCTTATAGCCCCGCCACTGTCTTCTGCCAGCGGTGATTTCCTACCGCAGGCGTAAGCTCTTCGAGCATGCTTAGTAACAGCTCCTGCTTCGACTCTGCTTTCCAGCCAGGGTAGTTTTTCTGCATCGTCGTGGAATCGAGCGAAAGATTGTGCTTTGAGTCCTGGAGAACCGCCACGAGCCGGGGATCGGCGCCCATGAGCTTGTACCAGGTCGAGATCAGCTCATGCTCCGTCATATTTGCGCCGCCAACGTGGAAGGTGCGGTGGCGGGGAGGGCTCTCGCCCATCAGAACCTGCTCCACCGCCTGCACTACAGATCGGCAGCTGATATAGGAACGAGTTTTGTTCCGTGAAGCATCGTATGTAGTTTTTTCCGCGGCCGTAGCGCGGAAACGATCGAAAAAACTCCGGCGGAATGGGTGGCCTACACCAATCACGCGTCCGAAACGCAATGTGGTGCTTTCGAGGGTCTGTGCGCGGATGTAAGAATGAGCGGCGATTTTCTGTTTTCCCACTGGGTCGGTTAGGGTGAACTCGGTGTCGTCTTCGGTATACATGCCCTTTTCTCCGCCGAAAACTTCAGCGCAGCCCACATTGAGGAACTTTGCCCTGAGGCGGCTCGCCAGGATCGCGGAACTCACGGGGAGCATGATGTTCACCATGTCGGAAACTTTGGGCTGGGCCTCAACTTCACGGCGGTCGCCTGTTCCGGCCGCGCTGATGATGAAATCGGGGTTCTGCACCCTAATCAGGGCTTCGAGCACGTCGGCGCTTTTCAGAGTTACTGGGAAAATTTGCGAGCCGGGAATCCATACCTGGTTGCGGAAGCTGGCTCCGGTCACCAGGAAATTCTTACGCAGGCCGAGCCCCAGCGCATAGCCGACGAGGCCGCTGATTCCGATGATGAAAACTTTTGGCTTCAGTGCCATCGCTCTCCCGGAGAATATGAGCGGCGTTTGCCGCGATCTCAAAAAAAATCGAAGGGATGGAAGCCGCGAGGCTTCCATCCCTTCATTCTAACCTGAGCTGCCGGGATTAGCCCAGTAGCTTGAGTGCGTTCTGCTGCGAGCTATTGGCGTGTCCGAGTACGGCTACACCAGCTTGTTGCAGGATCTGTTGCTTCACCAGTTCCGAGCTTTCTACAGCGATGTCAGCATCCCGAATTCGGGAGTTAGCGGCCGACAAGTTCTCATCGTAAATAGCAAGGTTGTTAACGGTCGAGGCGAGCCGGTTTTGCATGGCACCAAGGGTGGAACGAACTTCGTTCACTTTCTTGAGGCCGGCATCGAGCTTACTAAGAGAGGTTTGCGCTCCCAGCTTGGTCGAAACCGCTTCCATATTCACTCCGAGTGCTTCCAGGCGGCTGTCGGCAAACTTCGTGTCGTAGCTCAAACGGTCGTTGCCCGTATTGAAGATACCCACTTGAATGTCGATCGGCTTTTCACGGCCCGCGAGCACTTGAGTTCCGTTATAGGTGGTGCTTTCGGCGATACGCTGAATTTCTTCCTTTAAGGACTGAAATTCGCGGTCGGTAAAGGATCTTTCCACGTCTCCGATGGTGTCGGAAGCTGCTTGTACCGAGAGTTCGCGGAGACGAACGAGAATATTGGAAATCTCATTCAATCCACCCTCCGTTACCTGCACGAGAGAGATACCGTCGGATGCGTTTCGCTTAGCTTGGCGCAAACCACGGATTTGACCTTTCAAGTTTTCAGAGATCGCGAGACCGGCGGCATCGTCACCGGCTTTGTTGATGCGGCTACCGCTGGACAAGCGCTCCAACGAGTTGCTCATCGCATGAGTGCTGTTTCCCAGCATCCTCTGTGCGTTGAGCGCAGCCACGTTTGTATTGATTCTTAATCCCATATCTTTATCCTTCCTTGGTCATCCTGACATCCTCCGTAAATCACCCAACATTTGTGTTGGATACAGCATCCTGCTGTGAATGTTACTGTTGCTAATCGCGGACTAAACCGCTCTTTTTTTCTTTCGCCCAAATAGGTTCGTACCGGACTCTTCTCGAGTCCGGTACGATTCGCAGGAAACAGGGCGCAACTTCTACATTGCGTTTTTGTGGTCGCTTGTTCACATAACTTGCATCAACTTCTACTCAACGTTCACAAATCGTTTGGATAACCATCGAACTATCGTTGCATTGCGCTCAGCAATTGCAGGGCTCCTTGTCCGCTGTTATTCGCCTGGGCTAGTACCGAGGTACCGGCTTGGGCGAGAATATTCTGCTTCGTGAGCTCCGCCGTCTCTTCCGCCATGTCCGCATCGCGAATCCGGGAGTTGGCTGCCGAGATGTTCTCGATCGAGATCGCGGCGTTGTTCACGGTGCTCTGTAATCTGTTCTGGATCGCGCCGAAGTCAGCGCGGATCGCCGAAACTCCCTGGATCGCTTTGTCGATGAAGGTCAGCGAGGCTTGCGCCGCGTTCTTATCGAGCACGTTCGTGAGGTTCAGCCCCAGTGCGGTGCTGCCCACGTTCGTGGCGCTTGGATCAAAAGTGATTCGGTCGGTGCTCGGGTTATTGCCCGTGCCCACCTGGATGTCGATGATTCCGCCCGCTCCGTTCAGGAGGGGAACGCGGTTGAACTCGGTGGAGTTCGAGATTCGGTCCACCTCATTGAGAAGGGATTCGAATTCCACGTTCAGGAATTTGCGCTCTGATGGCCCGATGGTATCGGAAGCTGCCTGCACGGCTAGTTCGCGCAATCTGATCGCGATATTGGAAATTTCGGTGAGTCCGCCTTCCGCGACCTGCACCATCGAGATGCCGTCGTAGGCGTTTCGCTCGGCTTGCTTCATGCCGCGAATCTGGGCTTTCAAGCCCTCGGAGATCGCGAGACCGGCGGCGTCGTCACCGGCACGGTTGATCCTGCTGCCGCTCGAGAGTCTCTCTAAACTCTTGTCGAGTGCTTGGCGGGTGAGGCGTAGCGAGCGCTGCGCGTTTACCGAGGCGACGTTTGTATTAATCCTTAAACCCATGACTCCATCCTCCGTGATGGCTATCGTCGCAGCGTGAGCTGCGCATTTTACCAGAGCAGTTCCGCATTCCATGCATCCCTGGTAAGCACCGTTGTTTGCCTACATGTATCTCTTCGGAGGCGGCGAAAAATCCTTAAGCAGAAAATGTAAAATATTTAGACGGTGGGGCATGATTAAGGAATGGACATACGCAATCCGGAAGCGGGAGAGTTAACCGAGCTAACCAGTCTGATATCCTCTGCGCTGGGATATAATAAGGAAGAGCCGGGTGTCGCCCGGGACTTCCCTCAGCTCTACCAAGCCAGCAATTCCAAGCATTTATGGGCCGCATTTGAGAAAAAAGACCTCGTGGCCCACGCCGGCTTTTTCCCCTCCGTGATGAAAGTCGAAAGCCTTTCCCTACCTGTTGCCGGTATCGGTGGCGTGTTCACGAAGGAAGAAAAGCAGGGCCAGGGGCTCGCCACTCAATTGATTGAAAAGTGCGCAAGAGAAGCGAAACGCGGTGGGGCGGCCCTCGCTTTTCTCTGGAGTGATAAACACGAGTTCTACGGCAAGCAGGGCTTTCATCTCGTGGGCCGGCAGTGGACTGTCGCGCTGGAGCCAAAGCACGCAGCTGCGCTCACCGCCATGGGTGAAAAACTCGGAATTCCCGGGAATGCGCTGAAAATCACCGACGAGGCAGTATCCACTGGCGAATTTCTTCGCCAGAGCCACGCCTATCTAGAAATCTATCCGCTCGGTATCGCGCGTTCTCCGGAAGAGCACGCGCAGTATCTCGAGAGCGGCTCCTGCCGAGTGATCTCTGCCTGGGTGGGCCAGCAGCTCGCAGCGTATTTCGTGATCGGTAAAGGCAAAGATCTGCAGAATTACATCCACGAGTGGGCGGGAGCCGAAGGCGCGCTCCATCACCTTGCGGCCCGCTGTCTGCAGGACTTTGGCCACGGCTTATTTTTACTGAGCCCGCAGTTTATGCCCGATGAGGTTCCCTGGATCTATGCTCTTGACGGTGCCGGAGTACCGGTCTCAGCCGAGTACCTTGCGCTCGTTAAGCTTCTCGATTTTTCCAAAGTAAAGAAGCTTACGCACGAGTATATGAAGCAGCTCGGCCTGGAAGAATCCGATCTCACGATGGAAGAAAGCAACGGGGAGTATGAGCTCATCTGGCGGGGCGGAGAGGCTCAGGTGTTCGACGAGGCTGGGTTCCTGCGGCTGCTATTTGGGCCTGAGCTTCCCGAAAATAAAGAGATGCAGGCATTTCTTCCGATGCGCCTTTGGTACTGGGGTATGGATTCGGTATGAGGCTGTTTGTCGCGCTTTCCGTTTTCGTCTCTTCGACTGCGTTCGCAGGCGATGCGGTGACGTATGGTCCGTTCAGTTATGCGCATGCTCCGATCGAATCAGACCGCTGGAGCCCGCCACGCGAAATCCACGGTGCGCTCGTTTCCACGTCCAAGAACGTGTCCTGCCCCCAGAAAGAGGCCGGCGAAGACATGCTGCCCGCGGTAGACGAAGACTGCCTGCGTCTGCGCGTTTCGGGGCCGAAGAACTCCGCCAAGGTTCCCGTGGTTGTTTTTTTTCCTGGGCGCGACCTTCGCTCCGGTTCCGGCCTTACCGACACTTACAACGGAACCACGTTCGCAGCCGCCGGGATGGTCTTCATTTCGGTGAGCTACCGCGTGGGCCCTTTCGGCTTTCTCACCAAAGACGGCGAAACGGTCTCGCGCGCCATCCAGGACCAGCTGAGTGCCCTGAAGTGGATCAAAGCGCAGGTGAGCGGCTTCGGGGGGAATCCTGAAAATCTCACGCTAATGGCCGAAGGCATGGGTGCTTTTGCCCTCCGCCAGATGATTAATTCCGGTCTGGCGCCCTCGGGCGTGAACCGCGTGATTTTGCTGAGCCCTGATTCGTCTCCCGGAGCTGATTCCACCAACGTTGCGAGCACCGACCGTCTTTCCAAGCTGAACGCCGTATCCTGGCAGGAGGCACTGCATGCACTCGAGGGAGAAAAGCTCTCCGTACTTCCTTCTGCACCTTACGAGAAGAACAGCTGGAGAGGCGTGCGAGTTCTGCAGACCGTGGTGGGCGGGGAGCCTCTGCAGCGGATCTGCGATGCCATTTCTTTTGCCACCGAGCTCGAAAAGGATACCGAGAGCTTTCTTTACCTGCTGCACGGTTACGGTGCAGGACGCGGCTCCGAGCTACGCCACCTTTTCGCATATTCCGGAGAAGGCGAGCGCCTGCGCGCGGTGTTCACCTACTTTATTCGCGAAGGAAAAGCACCGCCGAATTTTTTCTACTTCCCCTCCCAAGCCTTTGATCCCAAAACACCGAAGGCACTCCATTTTTTCTGGCATTTCCAGTTTCCGTGGAAGCTAGAAGGCTGCTGACTTCTACACGCTGCCGCCGTGGAACTGCGAGGCAATACCCAGTAATCTGAATACACAGTGAGCAAAAAAAACGATCAGACCAACTTCTTTCGCGGCATTTACGAGTTCGAGGACCCCTCAGGGAACCTTCTCGCCGCTAAAATCCCATCCGAAGGCACTGCCGATCTCTACGACGGCACCGTGGTGATCGTGAGGCCAAGCCAGTGCGCGATCTTCGTGTACAAAGGGGAGATTGCCGAGCTCTTCGCCGATGGAACCCACGAGCTAAAAACCGGGAATATCCCGCTGCTAACCAAACTAATGAACGCCAAGCTCGGTTTCAAGAGCCCGATCCGCTGTGAGCTTTGGTTTTTTTCCGGCTCTGTGTTCGCCGCCCGCCGCTGGGGCACACCGCGGCCGATCGTGCACCAATTCAAAGACGCTGGCGCAATTCCTCTGCGGGGGCACGGCCAATTCAATCTCGTTGTGAAGCACCCTAACAAGCTTCTTCGCACCCTGATTGGATCGCGCTCCACTTACGACATTACTGAAGCAGAAGAACTCGTTCAGGGCCAGATCGCCGAGAGCTTTCCCGAAGCTCTTGCGGGTATCGAGCGCCTTGAGGATCTCGGAAAAGCGAACGAGCGCGTATCGCAGAAAATCGCAGCTCTCACTAATGAAAAAGTAGCGCGATTCGGCCTCAACATCATCGATCTCCAGGTTTTCTCTGTGACACCTCCCGACGAGGTGCTCAAAGCGATGAATGAGAAGGCCGCAATGAATGTGATCGGCGACAAGCGCGAGTATCTTCTATACCAGGCCGCAAACTCGCTCACACAGAAGGGTGGCAGCTCCCACGGCAACGACCAGCTGCAGATGATGATGGGCCTTATGCTGGGCAAGGGCCTGCTCACCAGCCAGGAAGATGCGCCTTCGATGAGCTATACGCCCGCGGTCACGGCAGCCTGCCCGAAGTGTGCGCAGCGCGTGCGAGCGGGAAATAAATTCTGCGCGAACTGCGGGGAGCAGCTATGAGCTTCGATTTAATTTGCTCCAACTGCGGCGCAACTTCTGGCCCTTCTGTAGGCGTGTGTCCTTTCTGTAAAAATATACTTACTGCCGCCGGCGAGAAAGAAAGCACGACTCTTAAGAGCTTTCGCAAGGCATTCCAGGACGGTCGCCTCGACGCCGCCCTCGCCGTAGGCAAAGACCTGGAAAAGGCCAAACCCCAGCTCCGTAAAGACCAGGCATTCGCGCTTCTCTACGCGCAGGTTCTCATCGAAGCCGAGGCTCCTTCCAGCCAGGTGAAAGCGCTACTGATGGAGGCCCTGATGGAGGGCGAGCACCCGGTTCTTCAGGAATACCTCGAGGTGATCGAGGCCAAGGGCATGCTCACCCATGAAAAAGAAGACGCCGGCGAAGTGGTTCTGAAAGGAATTCTGCGCCGCTCCCCGCAGAATGCTCATGCGAACTTTCTCCTCGGCAGTCATATGTTCTGGGTGGAAAAAGAGGCGTCTAAAGCGGCGAAGTATCTCGAAGCTGCCGTGCGGGAGCGCCCGACTTTTCTGCGAGCCGTGGCCTGCCTGGGCGCCTTGTATCAGACACTCGGCAATGGTGCGCTGGCGGAGAGATCGTTTCGTAAGTGCCGCGATCTCGAGAGCAATCCAGTGCTTAAAAAATACTTCACAGACCTCATGGCCAAAGCGGCGAAAAAATAAGGGACGCTCCGATGAAGTTACTTTTGCTTGCCCTCGTTCCTCTGTTCGCCTTCGCCGAAACGCCACGCTCCCCCGAAGCAGCTTTTGACCGATTCGTCGAAGTCACCAGTATGGCGTCGGCGATTGACAAGACGAACAATATGCAGCTCGACGCGATGATTTCCCAGAATCCCGGCAAGAAGGCCATGCAGAAGATGCCTACTATGATGGTCAAGGTGCAGCAGATTGCGATGAACATCATGCAGACGAAGATGCCGACTTTTTCACTCAAAACACTGGCCCCGGGGCCAGTTCATTGACCAAAATACTCAAACTGCTCGCCCCGGAACGAGTTCAACTCTAAAATCCCCCAATGGCAGAAATCCTCTTCGTCATCCTCGAGTTTATCTTCGAGTTTCTGCTCGAGTTCGCTCTCGAGTTCATGGTCGACTTCGGGCTGCGCGCACCGTTTGCGGATCGAGCCCCGCTGCCGGCGCCCTGGGGCACGATTGTCGCCGTCACCGCTTATTCCACGCTGAGCTACTTCCTCGCACTCGGAAGCGTGGCTGTCTTCCCGCATCACTTTATTCGAAATCCCGAGTATCGCTTGTGGAACGTATTGCTCACGCCGATTCTCATGGGCGTGTTGATGGGGCAGTGGGGCGGCTACCTGCGCGAAAGAGGCAAGCGAGTGCTTCAGATTGATACTTACGTGCTGGGATTCTTCTTCGCGCTGATCTTCGCGCTTGTACGCTACAAGTACGCGAGCTGACCCCACATACAATCACCCCGCACTCAGCTCTTACCGCTGCGCCCGCCAAAGAAACCAGAGCGAGCCGAAAAACAGGGAAATACCCATGAAATGAAACCAGTGGCTATCGATCAAATAGCTGAAGTGAAACGCCCCCATCGAGGCAATAATCCCGAAGCCGCCTGTCACGGCCATCGAGAGACGCCGCGAGTTCCGTTCGCTCTGCTGGCGGGTCAGCTCGGCGGTCGCGTCCTTTATCTCGATGGCGTAGCCGTTGGAGGCGAGGCGCTTGAAGAACCAGTGCAGCTGGCGCGGAAGCATCTGAGCCACGTACTGCACGTCGCGCGAGCCCATCAGCATGTCTTTGGAAAATTTGGTCCAGTCGAGCGAAGGCTTCAGCAGCGGCTCAACGTAGGCTTCGAGCAGCGGCATCGGATTAAACCCGGGATCGAGCTTCTGGCACGTGCCCTCTAGTGTGTAAATTGCCTTGAAGATAAGCATCCACTCGCGCGGGATACGGATATGGTGGCGCGCAGCCGCGGTGGTGGCTTCGATGAGGATCTTGCCCACGTTCATTTGTGCGAGCGGCAGGCCGAGATACGGCGCCACGGATGCGTGCACCTGGCGCTGGAAGGCATCGAAGTCGGTGCTGCCACGGGAGGAGCCGAGTTCGGCGTACTCGAGGCAGAGGGTTTCGAAATTTTCTTCCGAGAGGGCCACAAGGATACGCAGCAGGCTCTCGCGCGCGCGGGGCGTGAGGTAGCCCATGATCCCGAAGTCGATCATGCCAAGGCGGGGGCGGCCTTCCGATTCCGAAGTTGGATCGAGCGCGAAGAGGTTGCCCATGTGCAGATCGCCATGAAAAAAGCCGTCTTCGAGTGCCGTTTTGAGAAAAGCTTTGGCGGCGGTTTCGGCGAGCATTTTGCGGTCCACGCCGCGGGCGTCGAGGGCGGCGGAGTCATCGAGCTTGAGGCCCTGGAGATACTCTACTACGAGCACTTTGTGGGTGCAGAGCTCCAGGAAAACCTGAGGCACGTATACGTCGGAGAGGGCCTTCAGGTTCTCGCGGCTCTTGAGGATGTTATTTGCTTCGAGCACGAAATTGAGCTCGAGGCTCATCGCCTGAAAAAACTCTTCGACGAAGGTCTGGGGCGCGAGCACCTGGGTCTCGGGAAAATAGCGCTCGAGGGCGCCGGCAAGCGAAGTAAGCACCGAGATGTCGGTCTTGATGAGCAGATCGATGCCGGGGCGCTGCACTTTCACGACCACGCGCGAGCCATCTTTGAGCACGGCTTCGTGCACCTGCCCGATCGAGGCGGAGGCGAGGCATTCAGGAGAGAACGACGTGAAGAGTTCGTCGAGGCTGGCACCAAGCTCGCGTTCCACAGAGTGCTTGATCACGGTGAAAGGGAGGGGGGTCACGCGGTCCTGGAGCTTAGAGAGCTCCTGCACCCAATTCTCGGGGAGAAGGTCGGAGCGTGAGGAGAGCAGCTGGCCAAGCTTGATGAACGTCGGGCCGAGCTCTTCAAAGGCGATGCGCAGGCGTTCAGGCGCGGTGAGGTGGGGCGCCGGTTTCACGCGGCGGTACTTTTGCGGTACGAAGCGCGCGAAGCCGAGCTTATCGAGGAGCTCCTGGAAGCCGTGCTTAGCGAACACCGTAGTGATCTGCCGGATGCGAGCGATATTGCGAACGGTGCGGGTTACCTGCCGGGGAGTGGCAAGGATGTTCATTCAAAATCCTCTGGAGTCCAGAAGTCGCGCGCCTCTTTAGGCGGCGGCCGCGAAGCCGCGGGTCGATCCGAGGCAGGCATGGCTTTCTTGATCTTGCCAGCGAGGGGTTCCAGCTCGATCTGCAGCAGGTGCGGATTCGTGCGGGCGATCTGCACGTTCATGCGGTCGCCAATCTGGATGATCTTGCCCGAGCGCTTGCCGCGCAGATGGTAGAGCTTCTCGTTGAAGGCGAAATCGGAGCCAAAGCGCTCCATCGGGATGAAGCCCTCGATGAACGCGTCCTGCAATTCGACGTAGGCGCCCTTGGGATTGATCCCGATCACGGTGCCCACGTGCTCTTCTCCCAGGTGTTTCTCGGCATAGCGAACTTGTTTGATACGCACGAGTTCGCGTTCGGCGTCCACGGCCACGCGTTCCCGCATCGAGCAGTGCTGCATGGCCTCTTCGAGATTTTTCGCCACAGATCCTTTGGCCGCCTGCTGCTCCTTCTTGCTCTTGTGGATCCAGGCTTTGAGCAGGCGGTGCACTACGAGGTCGGGGTAGCGGCGGATGGGGCTGGTGAAATGCGTATAGGCTTTCGAGGCAAGGCCGAAGTGATAGAGGTTCTCTGCCGTATAGAACGCCTGCTTCATCGAGCGCAAAAGCAGGAAGTTGAGCACGCGCGCGGCGGGCGCCTCTTCAATTGCGCGCAGGATCTTCTGGTAAGTCTGCGGGGTGATCTCTTCCTTCAGCCAATTATCGTTCACTTTGAGATGCAGCGCTTTCGCCGTATCGAGGAACTTCTGCGCGGCTTCCTGCTCCGGTGGCTCGTGCACGCGGAACACGAAGGCCTGCTTGTGCTCTTCCATGTGCTCAGTTACGGCCTCGTTGGCGGCGATCATGAACTCTTCGATGAGGCGGTGCGTGTCGAGGCGTTCGGTGCGCACGATGGCGTCGACTTCGCCCGTCTCTTTATTCACCTTCACCTTGGCTTCCGGCAGATTCAGGTCGATCGCTCCCCGGCGCAGGCGGCTCTGGTGCAGCTTCTTGTAGAGATCGAAGAGCACATTGAGGCTTTCTTTTACAGCGAGGGAATACTCGTGGCCACTATCTCCCGGGCGGTCGTAATACTGCTGGAGTGTTTCGTATACGCAGCGGTGGTGCGAGCGGAAAACCGCTTCGAACACGCGATGCCGGGTTTTGCGCCCGCTCGAGTCGAACTCCATTTCGCAAGCCATCACAAGGCGGTCTTCGTTCGGGTTGAGGGAGCAGATCCCGTTCGAGAGGCGCTCTGGGAGCATCGGCAGCACGCGATGAGGGAAGTAAACGGAAGTGCCGCGCTCATAAGCTTCCTTGTCGATCGCGGTGCCGGGGCGCACGTAGTGGGCCACGTCGGCCACAGTCACCACCAGGCGGGTCATTCCGTTCGGCAGTTTTCTGGCGAAAACGGCGTCGTCGAAATCGCGGGAATCCGCACCGTCGATGGTCACGAAGGCGAACTCGCGGAGATCGTCGCGATCGGCGAAGTCGCTCTTCTGGATCGTGGAAGGCACCGCCATTGCTTCGGCCATCACCACTTCGGGAAACTCGGTCTTGAGCTTGTGCTTAACGAGGATCATCGGGTCGTCGGTGGTCGAGTTCATCGAGTCGGCGATCACGCTCATGATCTTGCCCTGGGCGGGTTCCGAACCACGGGGGCCGTGAGTCACTTCTACGAGAATCGCGGCGCCGTCCACTACGTGGGCCCAGGTTGCGTCCTTCTGGAGCGCAATCTGGATCTGCACGTCTTTGGTGTCCACCTCGGCCATCGGCTGGCCGAAAGCGGTGTTTTTCACGTAGCGGGCCACGGTCTTCTGCATTCCGCGCTCCACCACGCGGTAGAGACGCCCGGAGGCGCCCTTCTCGGAGCGATTGCGGTCGAGGGTGATGTCCACGATGTCGCCGGTGAGCAGCTCGTCGGCTTCTTCCGGATTGAGGAAAACGTCTTCCTTGAGGAAGGGAGGTGGATTGATCGGGCTTACAAAGGCGAAGCCTCGGTTGTTTTTGGTCACCTTTCCGCGAATCAAACCAGTTCGGTCTTCTCGCTTGCCGTCGGAGGGCTCGCGTTTTACGTCACGCCTTTCCTGGCGGCTTTCGCGGTCTTCAAAAGGCTGCTCCTGTTCACGGCGGCTTTTCACGCGGGCATTTTTGGCGGGGCGCAGGCGGTAAAGGCCGCCGCTGCCTTTTTCCACTTCCTTCATTTTGATGAGAGCGCGAAGGTCATTGGCCACGTTTCTTTCAGCGTGGGGATTCCTCAGGTCTTCTTTGGAGAGGATGGAGCGGAGAATTATTTTAAGACTGATGGGTCCTTGGCTCTTGGCCAGCGCATCAAGGATTTCATTTCTGTAACGGATTTTTAACTTGGCCATAGGGCTAGAATCTTACCTTTAATCGTGTGCGAATGCCGCAATGTAATCGGGCGGTTAACGCAATGAGTTAGTTGAATGCAGGGGGAATTCGGGGGAGTGGGGGTCTTCTGAAGAAGAGGCGCTCGACTGGATCAGCCTGCTTGGTGACTTAATACTTAGCAGCAAATACCTCGTGAAGCAAGCCGGTGGCACCTTGCCGCATTTGCCCGTTCGAAAAAATCACACTCAAAAAGACGCCTAAACCAGCTCTATAGAGACGCGAGATTCTCGCTGCGCTCCTTCGCGCACGCTCTCTTTCCAAAGTGCTGTGTAATTTTTATTCGAATGCTGTCAGGTGACGTTTGTAAAAACTTATAAAATTTTTTGACGGGCGTTAGCCCTCTGTTAGCATTTACTCACTTCTAGGTTACGTGTTCGCTTCCCGCGAGCGACTCGAGCGAAAGAAGTCTCCTTCTAGGAAAAGAGAAGGAGTTGGAACTTCATGGAGGGGTCAATGTTCAAGGTTTCCCATTTTCTCTGGTCAGCTGCCGTACTCGGCACTGTAAGCACCGGTCTCTTTCTCGGATCCGGCGTGAACGCTCAATCCGACGTAACCAAAACTAACGCGATCCTCTCCCAGCATGAGCGCATGCCCGGCGAGCTGATCGTGAAAGTGAAGCCCTCCGCAATGCTGAAATCTCACTCCGAGATTTTCGACGCAGGACGTTTCGGCATTCTCGAGATCAAGCCCTTCGAGACCAAAGCCGACCTCTTCGTGGTGAAGCTGAAGAGCGACGACCAGACGGCCCAGTTTTTGGATGCTGCTGCCAGCAACCCGAACCTCGTTTACGCTGAGCCTAACTATATTCTTCGCATCCAGGGCGAGCGCGACGGCGAAACGGAAAACGTTCCTACCGACTCTGCCTTCGGTCTTCTCTGGGGCATGAAGAATACCGGTCAAGCCGATTCTTCCGGCGTAGTGGGTAAAGTGGGAGCCGATATCGGCGCCGCTAAAGCCTGGGCCGTTACCACCGGTAACAAGGAAATCGTTGTTGCTGTGATTGATACCGGCGTGGACTACAACCACACCGAGCTCAAGAATAACATCTTCGTGAACACCGCTGAAATCGCCGGTAACGGTATCGACGATGACGCCAACGGTTTCATCGACGACATCCACGGCTGGAACTTCGCTGGTGTTTCCACCAATGATCCCATGGACGACAACGAGCACGGCACTCACTGCTCCGGCACCATCGGCGCCGGCGGCAACGACGGCAACAAAATCGCCGGTGTAGCCTGGAATGTTCGCATCCTACCTGTGAAATTCCTCACCGGCAGCGGAAGCGGATCCCTGGCCGACGCTGTGAAGTCGATCCAGTACGCCACGAAAATGAAAGTGAACGTAATGAGCAATTCATGGGGCGGCGGTGGATTCACGCAAACCATGTTCGACGCGATCAAGGAAGCGAAGGATGCTGGCATCCTCTTCATCGCGGCTGCCGGTAACGACTCGCAGAACTCCGACAACAGCCCTCACTATCCTGCTGGCTACCAGCTCGATAACGTGTTCGCCGTTGCCGCCACCACGAACCAAGATGCGCTTGCCAGCTTCTCCACCTACGGAAAGCGCACCGTGCACATCGCGGCTCCTGGCCACAAGATCTACAGCTCGGTACCAAAGGATGCTTACGACACGTTCTCCGGAACATCGATGGCTACTCCGCACGTAGCCGGCGCGGCCGCTCTTCTCTGGGGCACCGACACCAAGATGACCTATGCACAGGTTAGAGAACGCCTAATGAAGAGCCGCGATTTCATCCCCGCGCTCACCCGTAAGGTTGCCTCTAGCGGACGACTGAACGTCTACAACGCCATCATGGGCATCTATCCTCCGTCGCCAGAACCCTCTGAAGACCAGTGGCAGGATGTTCCCTTGACTGCCCCGATCGAGTCGGCTCACCCATATGCCAACTCTTTCAAGCAGGACTTCGTGGTAGAAGGCCCGGCCGATGCGAAGTTCATGCGCGTAGTATTCTCCAAGGTTGACCTTGAAGATGGCTACGACTTCGTGAAAGTGCTTGATGCTACAGGCGCAGAGATGGACTCCGTTTCCGGTAAATCCGAGAACTCGGCTACCTTCTACGTGACTGGTAACAAGCTCACGCTGAAGTTCTCCACCGACTCCTCTGAAGTTCGCTGGGGTTTCGCGGTTGGAAAATTACAGGTCGTTCGTTAAGAGCAACTGTAGTAAAGAAAGAAAGGGCTCCTCGCAAGAGGGGCCTTTTTTGTTTTATGGTGATTCCATGGTGATCGACCGACAAGCCATTCGGGCCATTCTGCTCACGCCACAAAATGAAGTGCTGCTTATGCGGATCCGTATTCCCGATACTCCCTTACCCTTTTGGATTTGTCCGGGCGGCGGCATGGAAGCGGGCGAGCGGCCTGAGATTGCTCTGCAGCGTGAATTACAGGAAGAACTAGGGTTGGCCTCGTTCGAACTCGGACCCCTGGTGTGGCGCCGCAGGCATACCTTTAACTTCAGCGGGAAGCGCCTCTGCCAAACAGAGGGCTACCATATCGTGCAAGTGGAGAAGTTTGAGCCGGTGATTTCGGACCCGGTGGAGATGCAAGTGTTTCAGAAGTTTCATTGGTGGAGTTTGAGCGAAATGAAGAGTTCTAACGAGCGGGTCACTCCATTGTCTTTGGTAAAGATCATCGAAGATTTCTTGAAGTACGGCGCACCTAGAGGTGAGCTCGAGCTGGAAGTACTCGTCGATTAATTGTGCAGTGCGAACTCGCCGTCGAGTTCGCACTGCGTCAGCCCTTCGACCGGATCCAACCTCGCATCCGCAGCACGAAGTAGGTGCACACTACGAATATTCCCATCAATACGAGCACCAGCTGATAGGCGAGGGGGTGTTTGAGCTCCGGCATGAATTCAAAATTCATCCCGTAGATTCCCGTGATTAAATTGAGCGGCATCAGGAAGATGCTCACGATGGTGAGAAGGCGAACCAGCTCATTCATCCGATTGCTCGACATCGAGATGGAGAGCTGGATCAAGTCGTTCGCGCTTTCGACGAGGTCGTCGGAGTAAAAGAAAAGGCGGTCTGCTTCTTCTTTCAGATTCTGCACAGCGGGGGAGCCGGGTTCCCCGAGTTTCGAAACGAAGGGAAGCAGGTCGCGCGTAAGCCGCATAAGTCGTTTGATCGTGAAGGCTCGTTTTTTTACAAGGTATGCAGTGCTCAAGGTGTGATCGGAAGTTGCCTTCGTAGATTTCTCGGCGAAGATTCGCTCTTCCAGCCCCGCCACGGATTCGGCACTCGTGTCGATTGGCTGCTCGAAGGTGAAGATGCAATCTTCCACGATGTCGTGAACCACATTCGTGATGTTCGCGGGGTTACGTGTTGCTTTCTTTTCCCACTGCGACCACACCTGATTCAGCCATGGCATCTCCGCCCTGTGAACGGTGACAAGAAAACTTTCGCTCCATAGGATTGCCACCTTCCGGGTGATCGCCTGAGCGGTGGAGGCGGAAGCTTTGGACTTATCATCGTAGCTTCGCAGCATGATAAATGTGCCATTTTCGAGGCGCTGCACTTTAGGAAGTTGGTTCGGATCTAGGCAGTCAGCAGCTGCGGCTTCAGTAAGTCCGTAGCTCTTGCAAAGGTCCTTAAGGTCTTGCTCGCTGGCGTCGGTAATATCGAGCCAATGGGAGGAACCGAAATCCAGGCGGCGGTGGTTGGGCATCTCTGGAATGTACTTCTGATATCCTTTTTGGAAAAGAGCAAAGACCTGCGATAAATTAACCTATGTTAATGACCAAAAGATCAAAGAGTGGCCAAGGAAGCTTGAACTGCTTTTGCGGCGGCGTTTTCCAGGCGTCACCGTCTGGAATCGAGGAGTGCCCGGTGCTTATTCTCACGTGGCGTTACTGCGAGTGATCACCGAGCTTCCAAGGGTTGAGCCCGATCTGGTGATTTATATGGGGGCCTGGAACGATTTTAGTAATTTCCACTATTCAGGTTCTCTCAGCGACGTTCCCTATGTTCCTATGGGCGTGAATTACTATATTGATCATGCGGGCTGGCTCGACGAAGTGCTCAGCGAAAACCTGCAGACCTATAATGTGCTTCGCACGAAGCTGCTTGAGCAGTTCAAGCCTATTCCGGCCCGGGCCATGGATTGTAATGCAGGATTGCCCACTCCGTCCGTTCCCCTCGACGCTCCCACTCCCGAAAGTCTTTTACAATATGCTTTGGCTGTCGGTTCTATACAGAGCGCGATCGAGGCCATTCGTGCACTGCCCGTACTTGTAGTGGAACCCAATCTTTATTTCGGCGGCAATAGCGGCGGAGCGAGGAAGTTTCCGCCTGACTATTCCGAATGTCTTTCGCGTAAAGGCGTGTCGGTTTCCCTCGAAGAATCGCGAAAACTGGTACTGCGGCTGAAAGGTAAAAATCGGCATGTGATGGATCCAAGCGTCGAGTTCGCGGGAAGGATGGATTTGATGGCCGATCATCTACATCTTACAGGCAAGGGTGGCACCCTGTTTGCCAAAAGGATGGACGACTTTCTTGTTCCATTGATTGCGAAGTTAATAGCGCATGAGCGTCCGTAGGCGACAGGGAGTGGGTCCCTAACTATATGAATGTAATGGGCTTATTAATACTTGATTAAAATAGAGTGTTTTTGTATGATCCCGGCGCTTAACAACCCCACCGCCAGCCAAAGGTAAATCTATGAAGACGATATTCGCTATCCTCAGCCTGAACCTGATCAGCCTCTCCGCTTTTGCCGCCTGCGAGACGAACTCTCGCGGCTTTCGCTTCCCAGGAGCTGACGAGAGCGCCGCCATCCGGCGCTGCCAGAGTCACCCGAACACGAACAATACCGAATGTCTGTCGAACGTGGTTTGCGAAGGCGACAACCGCTGTCGCACCGAGAGCCGACAATTCGTTTTTCCTGGTTCCGATGAACGCACCGCCATCCAGCGCTGCCAGTCTCACCCGAATACCAATAACTCCGAGTGCCAGGCGAACGTAGCCTGCAGGGGCGAGCGTCGCCAAGGCTGTGAAACCAACTCCCGCGGCTTCCGTTTTCCCGGAGCTGATGAGCGCGCCGCCATCCAGCGTTGCCAGTCTCACCCCAATACTAACAATTCCGAGTGCCAGGCCAACGTGGCTTGCCGCGACGACTTCCGCGGAAATTCCTGCGAAACCAACTCCCGTGGCCAGAGCTTTCCCGGCTCCGACGAGCGCGAGGCGATTCAGCGCTGCCAGTCGCATCCGAACACGAGCAATGCTGAATGCCAGGCTAACGTAGCTTGCCGTGCAGATTTCCCGCGCCGCTAAGTGGGCCTTCGTTAAAAATTAAAAACCTCGCTCCCTTCCGAGAGCGAGGTTTTTTAGTTCGGGCTGGCTGAGCTACATCTTCGGGAGCGTTAGCCCGCTCTGGTTCATGTACTTGCCGCTCTTGTCTTTGTAGGACGTTTCGCAGATCTCATCGCTTCCGAAGAAACAGAGCTGCGCAATCCCTTCGTTGGAGTAAACTTTCGCGGGGAGTGGCGTGGTGTTCGAGATCTCGAGCGTGAGGATCCCTTCCCATTCGGGCTCAAGCGGGGTCACGTTCACGATCAGGCCGCAGCGTGCGTAGGTGCTTTTGCCCACGCAGATGGCGAGCACGTCGCGCGGAATGCGGAAATACTCCACCGTCTTCGCCAGAGCGAAGGAATTCGGCGGGATGATGCAGTGATCGCCAGTCACGGTCACGAAGTTGTTGTTGTCGAATTTTTTGGGGTCCACGAGCGTGGAGTTCACGTTCGTGAAGATCTTGTACTCGTCGCCCACGCGGATATCGTAGCCGTAGCTCGATACTCCGTAAGAGATCTTGCCCGCGCGAACTTGTTTTAGCTCGAACGGCTCGATCATCTTGTGCTCGAGGCACATGCGGCTGATCCACTTGTCGCTTTTGATGCTCATACGTTTCCGTCGGTGGTGCGCTTCTTCTTGAAGAATTCACGCGGGAAGTAATCGCTATGGGCGGAGATGAACCGGCGCATAGCCGTATTCACGAGCTCGCCTTCCGGGATCTTCGTGTGCTCTGCCATTACCTTGAGGTATTCGGCGACTTCTTTTTCCACGGTTACCGTAATGGTGCCGGTAAGTGCGAAAGGCTCACGGTAAGGATTCTGCGGCTTATTTTGACTCATCTGTCCCCCTTGGAATTGGAGGGCAGGATACTTTGGAAAGGGCTCTTATTCCAGTATTACGACCAGCTCACCCGAGCGGATAAGCTCTTGTTGCAAGTCGTCAAGCTTGTCGTCGGCACGGGATACTTGCAGGAATGCTTTTTCGTCGCCGCGAAGCACCGCGAGGCGAACCTTTGTGCGCAGTGGAATAGGCTTTACGGCGTCTGGGCTGGCCATAGTTTCGTCGGAGAGTACTAGAACTGGCTTACCCTGAAGTGAGCGGTCGCGAAGTAGAGAGAAGAATAGCTTCTGGGTGGCTGGGTCCATCGAGGAAGCGAGACGCTTGCTCAGGTCGATGCGAACCGAGCCTTGGATCAGGCGGGCTTTTTCGTCAGCAGAAAGAGGAATTACAAGGGCGCGGGTGTCGCGGCGAAGCTCGCGGGCGCGTTTCTGAAAAATGTGTTTAACGCGAGCTGCATTGGCGGGCTTGTCGGCGTGAATGCTTTCTTTTACGTAAGCGGCGTATTCGGTCTGCGAAACTGCGGCCATTACGGGCTCGTCGGAGAGCTCGTGGTTGGCTTCTTTAATCGCGTCCTCGAGGGCGGCGTTTTCGCCGTTTTCGGTGGGAGTGGCTTTCACGCCATCAGAAATGTTCTTGAGCACGCTCTTGTCGCTCGAGGGAGAGAGCGGGGAGCAGCGGCCGAGCACGAAGAGAACGACCATAAGCGCAGCGAACTGGAGGAACGGCTGCGCCAAATAAAAGGCGTGGAGCATCCGCTTACGCTTTTTGGCGGCAGATGGATTTTTGCTCCGGGTCTTTGGCATAAAAATCGGCTCTCCTGGATAAATCGTGTCTACCCGTTGCAATGCGAACACTGTGCCGTTCGTGAGTCAGGCTTAAGGGGCTGGATTTATAGGGAAAATGAGGCGGAAGAGCGTGAAAAAAGCTCTGTAAAGTAAACATGTGTATAAAATTTAGACAGTAATCAATGCACGCAGCCCGGTAGTTCAGTTGTATTGGCCGCGGATCGAGTCGAGCCGTTCTTTGATCGTGGCGCAAGCCTTGGGCACATCGAGTTCCTTGATGGAGTCGTCGTGGGCGAGAGGTTCGCCGTACTCCACAACTACGCGCGCGAAAGGTTTTGGCAAATAACTTTTATTCCATGCGCGCGGAATGAACCAGGCGCGATTGCAGCGGGTGCGCACGGGAATTATGGGGCGCTCGGTGCGATGAGCGAGCTCCACGATGCCGGGTTTCACTTCGTAGATTGGGCCCTTTGGCCCATCGACGGCGAGCGCGGCCTGGGAGCCGCTCTGCACGGCGCGGATCAAGCCGATGAGGCCGCGTGCGCCGCCTTTAGAGCTCGAGCCACGAAACACCCTGTAGCCAAGAAGCTCGAGTGTCTTCGCCATGATGGTGCCGTCCTTGGAGAGGGAGGAGAGTACCGCGAGCCGGCGGTTGGCGTAGTAGCCGATCAATGCGAGCTCGTCGCCATGCCAGTGGGCGAACACGCAGGGCTTACAGGTAGCGGACTTCACGTAATATTTGAGCACGTCTTTCGGCCCGCGTTCGCGGATGCGCCAGGTGCAGGCAAGCAGCCAGTAGATCGGAGCAAGAAAATAGGGAGCGATGTTTTCGAGAAGGAAGCGACCCACGTGATGTGCCTCTACGAGATTATCTATCCCAAGTGCCTGAAAATGCTCATAGATATTCGACAAGAATGCCTGACGGAAAAGCTTGTGTATTTGGGCATTTTTACATAAGATCCTGGCCGCTCTTGGAGGTACTTATGTTCGCAAAAGCGCTGCAAATTCTCTTCTTTCCGTGCATTCAGCTGGCCACAAGGATTTCGCGTTTTGTGGCGCCGGAACCGGTGACTCGGGTAGCTCACCATCGTCAGGTGGCTCGCTTCAAGATGTCGAGCCGTCGGCAACGCCGCGTTTCCTAACGCGGCTGCGTCACGCGAAAGACCCTGACACTAAGTAGAAGCATCCAAGATCTCGGCGACATCTCTCACGAGCACGTTTTCCTGCTTCTCTTTGCTCTTCACGCCATCAGTAAGCATTGTAGAGCAGAACGGGCAGGCTGCGGCGATCACCTTTGCGCCCGTGCCGATCGCCTCTTCGGTGCGCTCCACGTTGATGCGCTTGCCTTCCGTCTCTTCCATGAACATACGTGCGCCACCTGCTCCGCAGCAGAGCCCCTTATTCTTGGAACGTTTCATTTCCACCACGTTCAGGTTCGGCACGGCGGCGAGGATCTCGCGCGGATCGGAGTAAACGTCATTCCAGCGTCCGAGGTAGCAAGAGTCGTGAAAGGTTACTTCGCCGGTTTCGCCATTCTTCTGAGGCTTGAGCTTTCCTTCCTTGATGAGGTCGGAAAGGAAGGTGGTGTGGTGAACCACATCGTACTGCGCGCCAAAGGCGGGATACTCGTTCTTGAGCGTATTGAAGCAGTGCGGGCAGCCCGTGAGGATCTTGCGCGGCTTATATTTATTGAGTACTTCCACGTTCTCTTTGATGAGCATCTGCGCGAGGTATTCATTGCCGGCCCGGCGCGCGGGATCACCGTTGCACTTCTCTTCTTTGCCGAGGATCGCAAAATCCACTTTGGCTTTCTTCAGCAGGCTCACGATCGCGGTGGCGACTTTCTTCGCTCGGTCGTCGAAAGAGCCGGCGCAGCCCACGTAGTAGAGCACCTCGGCCGTGGGATGGTCTGCCATCTGCTTCACATCTAGCTCGCGGCACCAGTCGGCGCGGGAATCATGGGGAAACGCCCAGGGAGTGAAGTTGTTCTCGAGATTCTTGAATACCGTTTGCATCTCTGGCGGAAAGCGACTTTCCATCAACACGAGGCTTTTACGCGTTTCGAAGATCAGGTTCGTCTGCTCAATATAAACCGGGCACGCCTCTTCGCAGGCGCGGCAGGATGTGCAGGCCCAGATCACGTTCTCGGTGATGCCGTTGTCGGCGCGCACGGGGTGAGGGATCTCTTCGTGCTTTTTCTGGAGCACGAGGTCTTTCTGCTTGAAAAGCTCCACCTTATAGTTATGCACGAGCTTTGAGGGCGACAGCTCTTTGCCGGTGATCGACGCCGGGCAAACTTCTTCACAACGACCGCATTCGGTGCAGGCGTAGAGATCGAGCGTTTTTTTCCAGGAAAGGTCGCTCACCTTGTTGAGGCCGAAGCTCGTAGCATTTTCGTCTTCGAGGTTGGTTTTCTCCATCGCTTTGGGGGTGCCGAGGTGCTTGAAGAAAACATTTGGCGCGGCCGCGAGGATGTGAAGGTGCTTGGAGTTTGGGATGTAGCATAGGAAGCCAAGCACAAGGCCGAGGTGCATCCAGTAAAAAACTTCGGAGCCCGCGAATGAGGCCTCTGGGCTCATCTGTGCCAGGCCCAGTAGCGAAAACAATGCTCCCGATACGGGGAAGTGATGGAGGAGCCCTGCGGGATCGCCGCCGATGCGGAACACGTTCATCAGAATCAGGGAGATCATCAATCCGCCTGTAATGGCCAGCACCATCAACGCGTCCGGGCCAGTGCGCAGGTAGTGCGGGCGGAGCACTAGGCGACGGAAAAAGCCGAAAGCCACGCCCAACAGAACTCCGAGAGAGAGCACGTCGCCGATCTTATCGTACGTATTGCGCACGCTCTCACCCAGTAGAGCGAGGCTAACGGAACGAAACACGCCGTTGATCAACATCTCCACTGTGCCGATTGTGATGATCACGAAGCCCCAGAAAATCAACGTATGTGCGATCCCGGGTGCGAACTTGCGGCGCACGCTGTTTTGCAGGAGCACGTCCTTCACGAATCCGGCGAGGCGCGCGGGGACATTGTCGGTGCGTACCGGGCCGGGGGTAACAACCGCCTGAAGGAGGTCGGCAAGGATTTTCGCGCGCATAGCAAAATAGATGAACGCGCCGCCCGCAGCCAGCAGAACGAGAAACGGTTTGATCGTCAGGTACATAAGCCCCCAAATCGTCGGATGTGTCTGCTTCTTTAGTATGCGGCGGGGAGCGAAATTACAATCGCTCCGTAGAGTTCAGAATCTTACTATTATTGCCGAGCGTCATGTGAACATTGTGAACAATAACTTGCGAGAAAAAAAGAGGAAGATTGACGCTAACCTGTGTTCACGTAAGACTTTTTCCGAACCAATCCCAGGAGTGAAATCTATGTGCCGAATTTACCTTCTCTTCTCTATTTTTGCGCTCGCTTTCACCCCTGCGATTTCCTTTGCCTCTCTCACAGACCAGGAAATCCTCTTGTCTCCCTCTCCTGCCTATCCGCTCGGCAAGAGCCAAGTCGCGGTGATTGAAACCACCACCGTGCCTGCTCCCCAGAAATTTTCTGTAGGCTTGGGCAGCGGCGTAAACTCTTTCGGCGGCAACATTGGCAAGCTCTACAATACCTCTAGCCCGGTGGCTGAGCTGCGCGGTGAGTGGGCCTACCTTTCGGCCTGGGCTATCCGCATTGGGGGCGAAATCGCCAACTACAGCTTCAATGCCGAGCCAAATGGCGCGGTAAACGTGACCACGCAATCCTTGAGCCTCGCGCAGCAGGCGCATTTTCTCTCGACCGCCCTAGCGAATGAAGGCTTCGATCCTTTCGTATCAGTGAGCGGCCAGTGGTTGAGCCGAACGCAAAACTTTCAGGCTTTTAACTCCAAGGAGAAAGACAACGCCATCGCGATCGGCGCAGGTATCGGCACCAACTACCTGATCGCGGGCGGCAAACTCGGCTTTTGGGCGGAAGCCGGAATCAATAAGATCTTTTTCCAGGACCGCTTCGAGCAAGAATATCTTGAAACGGGAATTGAAGACACGACGGGGCCGATGTATTCCGGCCGCCTCGGCATGAAGTACCTCTTCTAGAGAATGTTTCTCGACACCTCTCCTCTTCGCCTCTACCGCGACTACCGGCTGCTCTTCTTCGGGCAACTGGTTTCAACCCTCGGCACCATGATCAGCTACGTGGCGGTTCCCTATCAGGTATATCAGCTCACGAAGAGCTCCTTTTATGTCGGGCTGCTGGGCGCGGTTCAGGTAGTTCCGATTCTCCTGCTCGGACTCTGGGGCGGCTCCCTTGCGGATCGAATGGACCGGCGTAAGCTCCTGCTAGTGTCGGAATTTCTCATGTGCGTGGGAACATTTGGCCTTTTTGCCAATGCCTGCCTCGAGCAACCGAGCCTTTGGGCCATCTTCGCGCTCGCGGGATTCCTCCAGGCGGTGAACGCTTTCCACCGTCCCGCGATGGAGGCGATCACACAGAAGCTTGTGGAGCCCCGGCACTACGGCGCGGTGGCGGCGTTGTCCACCCTGCGCGGCTCGGTAAGCGCGATTGCAGGCCCGGCGCTTGGTGGCCTGCTCATGGCGATCTACGGGATAAAAATTGGCTTTGCGGTCGATTTCGCCACTTACTTTTTCGCCCTGGTCGCGATCTTTTTTATGCGCGCTTCATTGCCTCCGGAGAAAAAAGACCGCGGCTCCTCCTGGAGCGAGATCAGGGAAAGCCTGAGCTATGCGCGCAAGCGTCCCGTGCTGATGGGTACCTATATCGTCGATATCGTAGCGATGACTTTCGCTTTCCCGACTGCGCTCTTTCCCGCGATGGCGGAGCAATGGGGAGGGGAAAGGGCCGCAGGCATTTTATTTTCCGCAATGTCGATAGGCGCGCTGATTACCGCACTCGCAAGCAAGTGGACAGGAACGGTTAGGCGGCACGGGGCGATGGTTCTCGTAAGCGCGACGCTGTGGGGGATTTCCATCATCGGTTTTGGCTTCTCAGCAAATCTCTGGCTGGCCGTTTTCTTTCTCGCCTGCGCCGGGGCGGCCGACGCCGTGAGCGCGATTTTCCGTTTCGTGATCTGGAACGAGACGATCCCGAACGAGATGCGCGGCAAGCTCGCGGGGCTCGAGATGATAAGTTACATGACAGGGCCATTGCTCGGGAATATGCGCGCGGGCTGGATGGCGGAGGCGGGCAGTGTGGCTTTTTCGATAACCGCGGGCGGGCTCGTGTGCACTGTGGGCGTAGTGGCCTGCGCGTTCGTGCTCCCGGCGTTCTGGAAGTACAGGTCGGTCGGAGCGGAATCAGTTTCGTAAAAAAATGAGTGGAAGCGAAGTGGGCCAACAAGCCCTGATTCCCGTTGCCCTCTTCGCTTCCACTCAAAGTGTTAAATCAGCAGCGCTCCGGAAGCTGCGGGCGATTCCCGCATTTGTAAATTCCCGTGCGGGAACCCTCGGTCGCGTTGTTCACCTTGAGGCACTTTTCGAAAGCCTCTATTTCTTTCTCGAAGGTCGCGCAACTTCCGTGTCCTAGGTCATTAGTCAGATTGGAAGAAAGGTCCTGCGCTTCAAACACGTCTTCGGCTTGGGCCGAACTGGCTGAGAGTATTGGCAGAGTGAAAATCAGGCCTAGGGTGAGAACAAACTTCATGAACGTCTCCTTGGGGTGCCAACTCTCGTTGGTCGTTATGCTGAAGAAACCAAGAAGGAATACAAAGTTCGCGCGAAAAATAAAAAAATCCCCGAGCCGCAAAGGCCGGGGATTTTCATTGGGGAAAAGGGCACTATCTCCTGACGGAGACCCCTAGTGCATCGCTTTTTTGAGCTCTTCCGTGATCGCGGGAGCGAGCGTGAAGAGGTCACCGACCACGCCGTAATCGGCTTTCTGGAAAATCGGCGCGTTCGGATCAGAATTAACTGCCACAATCACCTTCGAAGAGCGCATGCCCGCGAGGTGCTGGATCGCGCCGCTGATCCCGAAGGCCATATAAAGCACCGGGGAAACAGTTTTACCAGTTTGCCCCACCTGGTCGGAGTGCGGGCGGTAGCCAGCATCTACGGCCGCACGGCTCGCGCCTACGGTGGCACCGATTACGGAGGCAAGGTCTTCGAGGATTTTGAAGTTCTCAGAATTTTTGAGAGAGCGGCCGCCGCTCACGATGCGCTCGGCTTCGGTAAGGTCAGCTTTTCCCGCTCCGCCGCTCTTGGCGACGATTTCTTTTACCGAGGTGCGAATGCTTCCCGGATCAACGGTAAGCGCGTTTAAAGCAGGCTTGCCCATTTTCTCGGGTTTTACGCCGAGGGCATTGGGGCGAACGGTGGCTATTGCGGGTTTCGCGTTGCCAAAATCCACCGAAGCGGAAACCTTGCCAGAGAACATCGGGCGCTTGGCTTCGAGCTTGCCGCCTTCCATTGATACCGAGGTGCAGTCCGAGGCCATGCCAGTGTCGAGCTTCACGGAGGTGCGGGGGAGAAAGTCTTTCGCCTGCGCCGAGAGCGTGGCGAGCAAGGCATCAGCGCCGAGAGTTTTTGCGGCGTCGGCCACTACCTTGGCAAAGCCTTCCGGAGAGTAATGAGCGAGCGCGGAATGCTCGGCCGTGTGCACGGTATGGGGAGCGTGGCTTTCCATCTGGGAAAGCAGGCCCGCAAGGGTGCCAGGGGCTCCGAGCACGAGGGCGTGGGCTTCCACGCCGGGCCAGGTCACAACGTTGGAGAGCAGCTCGAGCGAGCCCTTTTTGATCCTGCCGTTGCTGTGTTCGCAGTAAACGAGAACTTTCATATTTGATCTCCAGCTCTGCTAAAAACTATTCCTAGGTTAAATTACTTTCGCTTCTTCACGAAGCGCTTTTACGAGTGCCGCGGCGGCTGCCGGAGCGTCACCCGTGATCATCTTGCAGCTGCCGCGATCGGGCGGAAGCGTAAGCTGTTTGTAAGAGATTTTCGAAGTCGCATTCGCGAGATCGAGGTCAGCGAGAGTCATTTTTTTGATCTCGATTTTCTTCGCCTTCATGATGTTGGGCAAAGAGGCGTAACGTGGCTCGTTCATTCCCTTTTGCGCGGCGATCACGCAGGGAGTGGGAAGGTCGTATTTTTCCAGGGAGCCACCTTCCACTTCACGCTCAAGCTGAATCGTTGCGCCGTAGGTGGCGCGCAGAACCACGGTGACGGCCGGAAGGTTCAGGAACTCTGCCATCGCCTGGTGCACCTGGGCACAGTCGTCGTCGATCGCCTGCTTGCCGGTGAACACGATGTGGGCAGGGCCGTTTTTCTCGATCGCGCGAGCTAGGGCCTTGGCGTTAAGGAAGGAGTCGGCGCTCTCAGGTGTATTCACGTGAATGGCTTCGTTGCAGCCCATAGCTAAGGCGGTGCGGAGTGCTTCCACTGCACGGTCGGGGCCGGCGCTCACCACGGTAACCGTGGCCCCGGCATTTTTTTCCTTGAAGCGGATCGCCTCTTCCACGGCGAACTCGTCGTAAGGGCAAAGGATCCATTTCACGCCGGTCATGTCGGCGCTTTTGCCGTCTGGCGCGATCTTGATCTTGGTTTCGGTATCGGGCACCTGTTTGATGCAGACGAAAATCTTCATGCACTGCTCCAATGTCTGGCTGTCCGGGAACGACATTCCATAACATAATTTCCTCCCGTAGTGCAGGGTTTGGAGCATTTACGCCAATGAGAGAGAGTGCCGGGCCCTACTTCTTGCGAGGCTGATAATTCGGGTCGGTTTTGTCGCAAGTTTCGTCGGTAGGGGAACAGTCAAGGCGAAGCGCGGAGGGGGGGGCAGGGTCGTGCTCCGGAGCGATCGGGGGAAGTTTAACCCCGCAGGAGCAAAGTGCGAGAAGCGAAAGCGCTGCGAGAAAAATTCGGCGATTCATCAGAATTTCACCACCAGTCCCGCGAGCACGCCGTCGGTGCCGCCTTCGAGCCTGGCATCGATACTGTCGCTCATCACGAGTACGGCGCCCGCACCGCCGAGAAGGCGTCCGCCCATCAGCGGTCCCAGACCGCTGAGAGAACCATTTACTGCGCTCACGATATTGTATTGGTAGCCGAGGTAGGGATAGATGCGAAACAGCTTTGAAACTTCAATCAGGTAACGAACTCCCACGTGAATGGGAATCACGCGTATCTCGGCCACGTCTTCATTCGGATTCGGCCGAATCGAAGCGGGGAAGGTGTGCGAGAAGTTGTACATTCCCATGCCGAACTCCACGGCTAGCAGGGCCGGAGTCTGTGACTTGAGCCAATAGTGGGAGCGGAACGTATACGCATACCGCAAAGAGTATCCGTTGTAAGTGGAATAGCCGGTTGACTCGATTGCTTCGCCGGTTGAGGAGTCCGTCGTGGCAAGCGCATGGTTACGGAAAATTCCCAGCCCGACCGTGATGTTGTGCGGGCTGTAAGTGCGTGGAAGGGGAAACTTAGGCCGGATCGCGATTTCCGGAGTGTAGTTGTCGTCGTCGAGCTCCGGATTGGATTCTTCTTCGTTCTTGACCCAGAACTTTTCATTTTGCGGGTTGGGCCGCTCGTCTTCGCGGTCGGCTACGTAGTCAGGGAGGTTGGCGGCTTCAGGAAAAGGCTCTCCATAAAGTAGCTCGTAGTCGGCTTCTGGTTTTGGAGTTTCTTTGCCGTATTTCTCGAGCACGGCCACTACCGCATGGTCGTCTTCCACGCGAATTGCGCGGCCAGCGGCGATTTTCTGGCCGGACGCCGAGAACAGCACCGCTTCGCCGAGCACGACGCCATGCCGAGCACCGATGCTGATCCGCACAAGGTTTCCGGAAGTGGACGACTCCAGCACAAGTATAGAGCGCCGCTCTGCCTTTCCGGCCAAGGGAAATAGTAGGGCAAGCAGTAGGGTGAGTTGGGAGAAGCGGCGGCCCTTGTGGATCATGTTCTCTAACGATAATGTGGCGTGTAAACGAAGTCAAACCTGGGAGTAGCACGAATGTCCGTAAGTTCGAAGGTGGCTTTCCCCGAAAAAGGTAACTGGGCGAAGCTTCCCACTCCGATTGAAAAACTGGATAGACTTTCAAAGGAGCTCGGAATCGAGCTTTTTCTGAAGCGAGACGACCAAACAGGTTTTGAATGGAGCGGGAACAAGATCCGCAAACTTGACTACCTCGCCAAAGACGCCCTCGCCAAAGGCGCCACCTGCCTGATCACTTGCGGAGGAGTGCAGTCGAATCATTGCCGCGCGACTGCCGCGCTCGCCGCGAAGCTGGGACTGCGTTGCGTGCTTTTTCTCCGCGGGGATGCCCCGGCCAAAGCGCTCTCTAATAATCTTCTAGACCGACTTTTCGGCGCCGAAATTTTTTATCTCACCAACGAACAGTACTACGAAGGCATGGGAGATCTGCGGCAGCTGATGGACGCTCAGATTCGCGGGCAGGGCGGAAAAACGTATTTTATTCCTGAAGGCGGTTCGAATGGACTCGGCGCGCTTGGCTATGCTGACGCCTTCGCGGAAATCTCCTCCCAGGCGGAACCCTTTGATTCGATCCTGGTCGCGCACGGTAGCGGCGGTACGCAGGCTGGGCTGGTTCTCGGCAAGCTTCTCGCCGAAGGGAAAGCCGCCGACACGAGAATCGTGGGAGTAAACGTGTGCTATGACAAAAAAGAAAGCTTCGAGCTGGTGAAGAAAGTGCTCTGGGCGGCCATCCAGGAGCGGAATTTTCCTTTGTCGTTCGCTTCTTCCGACATAGAGATTCTCGACGAATTCCTGGGGGCCGGTTACGCGAAAAGCTCGAAGGCGGAGCTGGATTTCCTCCTGAAGGTTGCACGTGAAGAGGCCGTGCTGCTTGACCCCGTATATACCGGCAAAGCCTTTTATGGGATGTACAAAACAATCAAGGCAGATCCGCATGCCTTCGGAGAAAGGGTTCTCTTTCTTCATACGGGTGGAGGCTTCGGCCTTTTCAAACTCGAAGAGGAATGGGCGCAGGTGCTGCAATGATGAGAGACCTATATCTGTTTTTGATTTCACTTCTGCTTCTGGTTTTTCCCGAAGTTTCTTTCGCGGCCAAGCCCAAGACCTCACTCGCCTACCAGTACTATTCTCGTGGGGTTGAGCTCACCACGCACAAGAAATGGGCCGACGCACTCAAGCAGTTCCAGAGTGCGATTGACCTCAATCCCGCCTTCGTTACCTCTTACATCGAGTTTGCCCGCACGGCTGTAATGATGGGAAAAAGGCAGGCAGGGCTAGAGAAGCTCGACGCCGCGATGGATGTGGCGCGCTCCGCTGACGAAAAGGTGCGCATCGAGCGCGAACGCGAAAGTCTCTCTGACATTTTTTATACCAACGAAACATTCCAACAGTATCAGAACGGTCTCAACTATCTGCGCCTCGACCGTTCACGAAGCGCGGTCGAGGCCCTCGATAAAGCGCTTAAGACCGAACCCGACAATCTTCTTGTGCTCACGGCTTACGCTCGCGCGCTCAAGCTCGAAGACCGGCCCAAGGAGGCGCTTGCTGCGCTCGAGAGAGCACTTTCACTCAATGACAGCAAACGCGAGGTGCGACTGGATCTCGCCGAAGCCTCGCTGGTTCCGGAGCCAGAAAGGTCCCTCAGTCTCCTCGTGCCTCTCCAGGAAAATCGGGGCGATGAGCGCGCCGTGATCCTGCAGGCGCAGGCGCTGGTGGCGCTTAAGAGAAATCGTGAAGCGATTGAGACTGTGCGCGAACTCTACGACAAACATCCCGCCAGCACCTATGCCTCGTTCTGGCTCGGAAAATTGTACTCACAAGAGTTGAATGGATCCTGGAACGCCCGGAAGTATCTCATGACTTTCCTCCGCCGTACCGAGGCGCAGAGCCTGGCATCGAAAGACGACACCAGCCAGGACATTCGCCAGCTCAAAGCGTCGAGGCTCGAAGCCGATTTGCTTTTGGCTAAGGTGAACAAGTCGCTGGAGTGATTTCAGCTACCTGGCGTTTTGTACGCGGTACGTTATACGGAAAAAATTCCTTACACTTGACCAGGTAAGCCGCGCCCTTATAAATTCCTGACATTGGTTACTTCACCGACTGGGGGGTTATGTCGGGCAAGCTTTTCATCACGATTGCCGGGAATATCGGTACGGGCAAGACAACACTTACGCGCATGCTGGCGGAGCACTATGGCTGGAAGCCGCACTTTGAAAGTGTGGCCGACAATCCGTATCTCGCAGACTTTTACGAAGACATGGCTCGCTGGAGTTTTCCTCTTCAGATTTATTTCCTGAACCACCGCTATAAGACTCATCGTGAAGTAGGCTTCGGTAACGCGTCCGCGATCCAGGACCGTTCCATCTACGAAGACTCCCATATCTTCGCCCGAAATCTTTTTGAGAGCGGCAAAATGGAAGAGCGCGACTTCCGCAACTATCGCGATCTTTACGAGGAGATGATCAAGCACTTGGCGCCACCAGACCTGATGATCTATCTTCGCAAGTCGCTTCCCCGCCTCGTGAGCCAGATCAAGCTTCGCGGCCGAGATTTCGAGCAGAAGATCCCGGAAGAATACCTGGCTTGCCTAAACAAATATTACGAAGACTGGATTGGCCACTACAATACCGGCAAGCTCCTGATCATCGACTCCGACGAGCTCGATTTCGTGGCTCGCCCCGGGGATTTTGATCTGATCGCCAAGCAGATCCTTGAGAAGCTCGACCAGCGCGAGCTCTTCTCTCCGCTCGCGAGCAGCTCGCGAGCCGTTAGCAGGTAGGCTTTTCCCTTTCGTTTCAGATGCAATCTTCCTTATAATTAAAGACATACGGATCGCCGTGCGCTCAAGGAGGAGATGCATCATGCTTTTGTTCCGCTCAGTTAATTTTTTCTCAGTCTCGGTGCTGGTTCTGGCGCTGAGCGCATCTGCCTGTTCTTCGACGCCTCCCGCTGGTGAAGGAAATGCCGAAGGGGCGCTCCCGGCTCCGGAATCTAGCGCCGATCAAGTAGGCAGCATTCCGGAAGATATGCTCACTGACGAGAAGGGCGTAGAGTCCTCTACGAGCGCGGACGCATCCACCCCCGCAGATATGAGTTCGGCGCCGGCAGACGATCCCTTTGGCGACTTGAAGGAGAAAGATACCTCAAACGCTGATCGCGACGCGCTCATGGTTCCCGAAGACGAAAAGCCTTCCAAGCACAATTCTGCCGGCAGCGGCCAGATGGACAACTACATCGTGAAGTCGGGCGATACCCTGATGAAAATCGCCTTTAACATCTACGGAGATGTAGACCGCTGGAAGGAGCTGCAAGAGCTGAATAACAAGGCTCTCAAAGGTAAGCTTTTGCTTCGCAAAGGAATGAAGCTCCGTTACGAGGTTCCTTCGGAAGCCTTCAGCGCCGAACAGCACGCCAAGAGCTACGAGATTAAATCGGGAGATACCCTGGCCGGCATCGCCGACGAAGTTTACGGCAGGAAGATGAAATACAAAAAGTTGCAGACCTACAACAAGCAGCTGATCAAAAACCCGAACCGCATTTTCGCCGGCTTCACGATCTTTTACGACATCACCGAGAAAGAAGTGGCTGAAGCTGAAGCTCGCCGCGCTGAACGTGCAGCCGGCGGTGGCGACTCTCCTCCGTCGGCGATCTCACCTCCGGTCGATTCGTCCCCGGCTCCAAAAAATGTCGCCACCGACAATAGCGCGGTTCAGGGGCCGAGTTCTGCTGGCCCTCCGGCTCCTCCGGGTAATTAGAGTCTATCGATTGAAACGAAGGGATCAGGGAGTGATCCCTGGTCTTTTTGTTTATAGAGCGGTGATAATCTTGAAGTCGCAATTTGCGATCTCAAGATTGTAAGTCTTTGAAATAAGAGGCTTAGGTGTTGCGTTTGAGGTCGCAGATTGCGACCTCAAAGATCTAAAAGGGCAATTCCAATTAGTCCTATTTGTCTTCAAACCCAACAATTCGCTTTCGCGGAACATGCTGTTGCGACATCAGATCTCGGATGGCTTTAAACACCAGCTGAAATTTTCCGTCGTATTTTGCTTCGAGGGCGGTGAGTTTTTTCTCGAACCCGCGGTCCAGTTCTACGACCTCGCGAAGTTTTACGAAAGTGCGCATGATGGCGACGTTAACGTCGATAGCGCGATCGCTGTTTAGTACTGACGAAAGCATCGCGACGCCCTGTTCGGTGAATGCTAAGGAAGGTTTTCTTCTTCCTCCGCGTCCAGTCTTTGATATCGCAAATTGCGATATCAAACGCGCAACCTCATAATCTTTCAGGGAAAACATAAAATCGCCGGGGAATCTTTTGAGGTTTCGCCTCACCTGTTCATTAAGGCGACCGGTTGATACTTGGTATAGTTCAGCGAGGTCCGAATCAAGCAGCACCTTCTGCCCATTGATTAAAAAGATCTTCGACTCAATCTCACTAAACGAAACTTCCTTGGGCTTCATGTCCGCTGCAACGCAGGCTCCATACCAAAAAAGACCAGGGATCGCTCCCTGGTCTTTTTTCTTTACCGCGCTGTCAATTATCGTACTTCGATCTCATCCGACAAGCTGATCATCCCGGCACAGCTACCGCGAAAAGGGAAAAGCATAAAAAAAGAAAACGCATTAGGAAAGTCTCCGATGTTGACTGGTCCACACTAAAAGTAAGGGAAGTGCGGGCGCAAAAAAAGCCGCAACCAGGTTGGTTGCAGCTTTTCTTTTTTAAGTCTCGAGTGCCTACTTGCCGCCGAACTTCGTGAGTTCCATCGCGATCGGCATGCCGTTCGCTTCCGTGGTGATCTTGGCTGCGCCGTCAAGTTTGATGGCTTGAGGGTTAGCCCAGAGTTCAACAGGACCCTGGCTGGTCTTCGCGCGGATATGGATCGTCTCGAAGGTTCCGGCAGGAACAGTGATCGTAGCGGTTTCCTGGTCGATGATCTCGAGCTTCTCATCTGGCACAGGCTTTTCCTGGCCGTTCTGTTTCATCTTGAGGGTTTTGCCGGTGGCGCGGTCGATGAGAACTTCAACTACCTGGTTACCGATCATGCCGCCGCTCATCGCTTGCTTGAGCCAAACAGCGTTGCCTTCATTGCTCATCGCTTCTTTGTGGATAGTGCCGAGGGGCATACCTTGCAGAGAAATGTTCATGTCAGCGTAGTCGCCGATCTGCCAGTTGATTACGTTGGTGATCGGGCTTACCTGGGCGAGGGCGATCGAGGTTACGAGAGCGTCTACCTGTTCGTTGGCTTTGGCGTTACCGGCCATAGCCATCAAAGCTACGGAAAGGGAAAGAATTAGTTTCTTCATGAATCCTCCTTAAGAATTGTTTCGTACGTAAAAAAGGGTAAACAGCGTGTAGTTAGAAAACAATAGGCAATTATTTCATTTTCAGCTGATGCGGAGCGCAAGGGGTAGAATGACGGTAGGTTGGGGAACTATGAGACTTTTGTGCATCGCACTCATCGGAGTTTTTCTCGGTAGTTGTTCCGGAGAGAGCTTCAATCAGGACGGCGGAGATCTTAAGCGCGCCGAAGTGGACGTGATCGCCTCTCGTATGCGCGATGCGATTGAGCGCGAGTATCCTGTTCTTAAACACAAGCTGGTTACACGTTACGTTGACACATTAGGGCAGTCGATCGTTTCGCGAAATCGTGAGATGCCACCACTGCCATACGAGTTTCGTGTTCTGCGCACGAATGAGGTGCTCGCGTTTTCATTGCCCGGCGGAATTGTTTATGTTTCGCTCGGGCTGGTGCGTGCCGTTGATCTGGAGGGGCAGCTCGCGGCTGCTATCTCTCACGAGCTGGCGCACCAGCAGCTGAACCATCCGCTGGTGGCGTGGAGGAGAAAAGTGAATTCGAGCCGAGGGCAAAGCTATATCCTCGATTTCAGCGGCGACTGGAAAGAAAACTTTCTAGGTGTGCGAGGCGCGCTTTTTCTTGATAAGGGAATGGAAGAAGAGGCCGACAAGCAGGCCCTTGTGGTTCTCTACAATGCTGGTTTTGATCCGCGCCTGTACACATCTTTTCTGCAGGTTCTTCGCAAGCTTGAACTCTCGCAGACTGCCGACGTGGCTGCGCTGCTGAGTCTGCATCCCCCGCTACTCGACCGGATGAAATGGGCCCGCGACGGGCTTGCGAAGCTGCCGCCACGCAAAGAGGCCAGTTTATCCTCCGCCACTTTCCAGCAGATAAAATCGATTCTGAAAGAGGCTGCGAAGAAGAGCGGGAAGCCTGACAAGCAGAAAGAGGGGCAATGAGCGAAACCATTATCAATGAGGCCCACGATATTGTGCAGAAGCAGGGCGAAGCAAAGGAAGGGAACTTCCGTGTACTGAAGCTTGCGGGCGACGCCTCACTGAGAAAGTATTACAGGGTTTTCCAGAGCAATACCTCCTATGTGCTGATGCTCACGGAGCCGTTTGATCCGGCAAGTTTTGATTTTCTCCTTGTTCAGCGACATCTGGAAAAATGCGGCGTTCCTGTTCCAGGCGTGGTGTCCGTGGATGGTGGCAAGGGAGCGATCCTGCTGGAGGACCTTAGCGATCGCACAATGCTGCATCGGCTGGGAGAACTTAAGGGCGATGAGCTGGAACTTTTTCGCGAAGCGCTCACTTTGCTCAACGTGTTTCATTCTAAGACAAAGGTCGCGAACGCCGCCGTGCCTGGCTTCAAGCTCGCCTTCGACGAAGAAAAGCTCATGTGGGAGGTGGACTTCGCCTTGGAACATCTCTTCGGCAGCTACCTTAAGCGGAAAATCCCGGAGAAAGAATTCAAGGCGATGCGCGACTCCTTTGTCGATATCTGCCGCCGCCTAGCTGCCGAGCCGCGCGTTTTCACTCACCGTGATTACCACAGCAGGAACATCATGCTCCCGCCGCGCGGGGGAATGGTATGCATCGACTTCCAGGACGCCCGAATGGGCCTTCGCGCTTACGACCTCGCTTCCATTTTGCGCGACTCCTACTACCAGCTCTCGGAAGAGGCCGTTTACGAGCTTGTGGATTTCTATCTGGAGCTTGCGGGCAAAGATGAAAAGATTGACCAAGCCCACTTCGTGAAGATGTTCGATCTCATGAGCATTCAGCGGAACTTCAAGGCGATAGGCAGCTTCACTTCATTCTATGGCAAACGCAGCGACGCGTCCTACATCCGCTTCGTCGGCAACACCTTCGAGAATATTCGCCGTAACCTCGGAAAATTTCCAGAGTACGCCAAGCTTCGCGAGCTGCTTTTCCACTACTATTATTTTTGAGGGAAACATGCGCGCACTGTTAATGGCCGCTGGCCTCGGAACTCGTCTTCGTCCGTTGACAGATTTCATTCCCAAGCCGCTCGTGCCCGTGCGCGGCAAGCCGATGGTGGAATATGTATTGGAAGTGCTTGCGAAGAATGGCGTGGCCGAAGCTATCATCAATGTGCATTATCTCCCGGGAAACATGCGCGACTTCGTGGATCTGTGGAACCTTCGCGGCGGAATTCCGCTGTTGAAAATCCAGGATGAGACGAAAGAGATCCTCGGTTCGGGAGGCGCAGTCGCGCTGGCTGCGCCATGGCTGTTCGCGGAAGGCGAAACGGCTGTGATATGCAATTCTGACGTGATTGCCGATCCAGATTTGCTCGCAATGAGAAAGCATCACCTCGCTCTTTCGAGCTCGAATGGCGTGGAGTGCACCCTTGCTGCAGTCACGCATTCCGATGCTGGCATCAAGTACAATGGCATGCGCCGCGATAACGACCTGATTCTTGGCTTTGAGCAGCACGGAAAGCATGATGCGGGGCTCTGGCATTTTCCCGGCTACTATCTGGTGGAACCCACGATCATGAAGAGATTGCCCGCAGCCGGTAGATCGTTTTCGATCGTAGACGCGCTCTGGAAGCCTCTCGTGACTGAAAAGAAGCTAGGAGCCTGGACTTACAGTGGCCAGTATTTCGACCTTGGCTCAGTCGACGACTTAAAGGCAGCGGAAGCCGCCCTTTCTAAGGCGCGATAGCGGGCAGGACCGCTTCGATTCCTGAAAGGCCGCCACCGTCACGAACGAAAAGCGTCTTCCCTTCCGGTACCATGCCTTCATGCAGGTTTGTCGCCGGCCGGCTGGCTGCGCTCATGTTGATCACATTCATTACCGGGAATTTTGCACCGAGCGGCGTTTGGCGTTCGAGACGCTCCAGGCGCAGGCGCAGGAATTCCTGCCTCACGTCGAGCTCCTGGCGATCAGCGGCCGAGATCTTCTTAAACGAAGCTGGCTTGCGCCCTGGCAATTCGTGGTCGATCCCGAACAGCTGGCCGTTTAAATTTATCCAGCCCTGGATTCCTCCCAGCGCAAGCAGGTCGGGGTAGAGATCAAAAGTGCGAAAGAGAACTGCACTAGCGGCTCCGTGGGTAAGCAAAACGAGCTCCCCTTTTGCGAGGCGGAGCTTGAGCAGCTTCTGCAACTCTTCCGATTGGTCTTCCAGGCGGATGAACGGGCTCAGGTTGATTTCCTCAGCCTGGTAGCCGAGTTTCGCGAGTTTGTGGTTAGCGGCGGCCCTTTCCGATTTATGGCGTGCCTGTTCCTGCTTGGTGAGGATAGGAAAGCTTGGAGTGTTGATCCAAGCGACGAATCGCTTTTCTTTTTGTTCTTTGTTCGTGGCTGGGGCGAAGTGAGCCGCGAAGGTTGTGTTCAGAAAGGCTCGCTGGGTTTCCATGCCAAAAAATTCGCTGATCGCCTGCCACTCGAAGGTACTCAGTTCGCTTGGGTCAGAATATTTTTTCCCAAGGTAGGTGAGCGCTTCAGGGTCGGCAGCTTTTGCTTCATTCTGGGGTTTGTTACTTTCGAAACGCGAAAGCACCTTGCGTTCCCAGGGGGTGAGCGCTGACTGCTCCGACGAAAGGATGGAATGGAAGTCGATTCGGGCCTGGGTAAGGTTGGAGGAGAGAGACTGAAGCTCTACGCGCAACACTTCCGGCTCTAAGTCGGTTCGGGCCGACACGAGCGCGACCTTCTCTTCCAGCTTGCGCATCTCGACGAACGCGCGGAAAGAGTCCTGAAATGCGAGAGATCCGGCGCGTGCGGAGGAGCAGGCCAACAGGCAAATGCACGCGAGGTAGAGGGTTGCCTTCATGCTTACTTTTCGGCAAGATGTCAGATTGTTTTAGTCAATTATTGGGGCTATGAAAAACGCTGCAATTGCAGCGTCTTATGGATCAGTTTTGAGTGGTGACCCGGCCCTTTTTCTTTTGCTTGGGTTGGTACTTGGTAGCCAGCTTGATCGAGTTTTTGGCTACCCGTTGTCCCAGCCATACGGCCCGGGAAGGAAGGTCATGGTCGTTTTCCATCGAAGCCACCCGACGCGCAACCTGAAGGGCGCGGGAAAGTGATTCAGTGGGAGGCGAAACGTTGGCGAATGCGGGAGAGCAGGCAAAGAAAATGGCGCTAAGAATGACGGTCTTCATATCTCTTGGTCCCCCCACTACCGGATATTCCCTGAGTCCATTGTCCCACGCGGCCCACTTTGACGCAAACAGGCGGCGCTGTTATAGAGCAATGAATGGGAAACCGTAAAGCTCAGTTTTGGCAGAGGGATCGTTTTTCGTCAAACAGAATGCGTTTGGAGCAGCGCGGAGCGGTTGTCCGAGCGATTCGCTCCTATTTCGACGGTCAGAGTTTCCAGGAGGTGCAGACTCCCGCTCTCCAGGTATCGCCAGGACTTGAGCCCCACCTTCAGGCGTTCTCGACACAGCTCCGAGATCCAAACGGAAACAGGTCGGAGCTGCGCTACCTGCACACATCTCCGGAGTTCGCGATGAAGAAACTCCTGGCCGCCGGGATGGAGCGAATCTATCAAATAGCCCAAGTTTACCGGAACCGGGAGAGATCTCGAACTCACCACCCCGAGTTCTCCATGCTCGAGTGGTACAGGGCAGGAGAAGCTTACACGGCTCTCATGGACGACTGCGAGAAACTCCTGCGTGCGTGTACGGAGGCGGCGGCACGAAGCAGGCCGCTTACTTGGCAGGGGGTAACATCGGATCCCTTTCAGCCTTTCGAGCGCCTCTCGGTGCAGGAGGCGTTTCTTCGATACGCGGAAACGGATTTACTGGCCACGATTTCGAACCCACTTCAACCATCACCTCAAGGATTGCTCGCAGCCTGTGAAAAGCTGAGCATTTCCAGCGCGCGCGATGACAGCTGGGAAGATCTTTTTTTCCGGATCTTTCTCGAGAAGATCGAGCCGAAGCTTGGCGTGGGCCGGCCAACGATCCTTTTTGATTACCCCATCTCGATGGCGGCACTATCGCGGCCGAAGAAGGAAGCTCCTCATCTGGCGGAACGTTTCGAAGTTTATGTTTGCGGCCTAGAGTTGGCAAACGCTTTCGGTGAACTCACGGATCCGGTAGCGCAAAGAAAGCGCTTCGAGGCCGACATGGAGAAAAAGCAGGAGCTTTACGGAGAGCGCTACCCGATCGACGAAGACTTCCTTGCGGCTCTCGAATTCATGCCGGAAAGCTCGGGAATAGCGCTCGGGGTGGACCGGCTCGTGATGCTGATCACGGGCGCGGACGATATCGAGCAGGTACTTTGGGTGCCGGTGGCCGAGCCGCTGGCCTGAGAAATAAAAAGGCCCGCTCGTGAAAGCGGGCTTTCTGTTTTTCTGATCGAAAACGACTCAGGTGCCGTCGTCTACCATGAACTTGCCGCGAACCACGTTCACGGTGAGCTCGGGAGAGCCTGCGCGAACGAGTTTCAGGCCAACAACCACGCCTTCAGGGCCGCGGATCAATGCGCCAACGTCTTCGATTTTCTTACCGGCCACGGCTACGAAGCCGGATCCAGGAACATTCTGCACGGCGATGATCTGGTCGTTCGCATTCACGAGGCCGCCGCGCTCAGCGGGTGCGTCCTTGATCAGGCTTACGATCATTACTTTGCCGTCCGTGGTGATGTCCACGTTCACGCCGATGCCGATCACTTCAATCATCTTCGCCGAAGCGGGAGCCGAGAAAGCGATCAATCCAACCAAAAGGGAAACAAGACTAAGGGTACGTTTCATTTTTCTCTCCAATAGTAGGGTCCATTGGGGGTGAGCGGAGTGTAGGAGTAAGTTCGACAAAAAGGGAGCGCGGTAAGGAAAAGATAGGGGAAACTTGGCAGCGGAAAAAATTACTCGAATTCGCGCTGCAGGCTGTAAAGGTCTTGTACGTTGAAAATCTCATCGGAACTCTTCGCGAGGCGCGCGGTCTTAGTCAGCTCCTCGCCATCTCGGAGGATCTTAAGTTCAACTTTTTCCTGGGAGTCTGGCAACTCGAACACTGCGAGCAGAACCTCCTGCCTTGTGCTCACTTCCTTCTTGCCTACGAACAAAACAACGTCGCCTTTTTGCAATTCGCTCACATCCGGCGTTTTCTCGACGGTGACATACTCACCCCTGTGGCCCAACTCCTCGCTGAGCTTTCGTCTTACATTGTTGGCGTAGCAGAATCCGGTGATCTGGTAGTGCTCCAGGCGTTCAGGGTTTCGGTCCAGAGAAAAACCATCCGGGCCTTCCACGAAGCCAACGGGATCAAAGTTGTTCATGCCCTTCGCCTTGCATAGCTCACCGAGGCGCAGTGCAAGATACCTGAATTTTTTGTCAGAGCTGGCGGGTAAATTCGCATGCAGCTCATAGGCTCCTTTTGGGGAGAGGATCTTTTCCCAATATCCCATGTCTGTTTTTGAGGCTGCCGGGCGAAATTCCGATGGTGGGCCTGCCGTGGCACAGCCAAATAGCACACACGTGATGGTGATGAGGGCGAAGGTACTTTTAGACATCTGGGGTCTCCTTTGGCGTGTTGGTCAGTTTTCTTTCCTGCAGATTCACAAACCGGCTGTAGCGACCGCCCAGCGCGAGCAATTCCCTGTGCGCGCCCTGTTCCACGAGCTTTCCCTTCTCGAACACGAGAATTCGATCGGCATGGCGAACAGTTTCGAGGCGGTGCGCGATCACGAGCGCAGAACGCCCTATGGTGAGCTCGCGGGAGGCCTTCTGCAGCAGCAGCTCGCTTTCTCTGTCTACGCTGGAGCTAGCTTCATCGAGCACGAGCAGGTCGGGCTCCTGCAGAAAAACCCGCGTAAAGGCGAGAATCTGCCGCTCGCCGAGGCTCAGGTTCGCGCCTCGCTCGTCGAGCTCTGTGTCGAGGCCCTTGGGCAAGCGGTTCACGATGCGTAGAAATCCTGTTCGCGAGCACCCTTCGAGGATGGCGGTGTCGGAGAGGTCGCGGCGCATGAGGGCGAGATTCTCTCTCAGCGTTCCAGAGAAAAGAAAAACCTCTTGCTGCACGAAGCCAATGCGGGACCGCAGCTCCTGCTTGGGGATTTCCGCGAGCGGCCGCCCGCCCATGAGGATGCGCCCGCTTGAAGGCTCATAGAAGCGGAAGAGAAGCGAGGTGATCGTGGTTTTTCCGGCACCGGTATGTCCCACGATAGCAACGGTTTCTCCCTCTTTAACGGAAAAGCTTACATCGCTGAGAGCGGGGGAGGGGGGAGGGGAGTCGAGAAGCGATTCGGCTTGCCTGCGCGCAGGATAAGAGAAGCTCACGTTTTCAAAAGAAAAGGAGCCTAGGGAAGCGGGTCTGGAGGAAATCTGCTCTTTGGGCATCTCTCTCACGCCGTCTTCTTCTCGCATGTCCATCAGAGTGAATATCCGCTCCGCACTCGCCATCGCCGCGAGGTAGATGTTGTAGCGATCGGTGATCGAGCGCACCGGCTGGTAAAGCAGCTGCACGTAAGCAAGAAAGGAAATAAAAGTTCCGAGCGCGATTTCTTTCGCCTGTAGAAAATCAGGCCCGAACCAGAGCACGACCGCGATCGAAGCAGCGCTCAATACGGTGATCGCTGGATGAAAAAGAGAGTAAAGATAGACCCCCTCGAACTGCCGGTCGCGGTAGCCAAGAGATATGCGCCGGTAATGCTCCTGCTCCAGCTTTTCCCGCTCCATGAGTTGCACGATATGCATGCCTTGCATTCTCTCGGCGTAAAACGCATTGAGCTGTGAAAGCACTTCACGTGAACTACGAAAGCAGTCGCGAAGGCGCGTGGAAAAAAATGTCATGGAAAAAATCATCAGCGGAAAAACGGAGATCGCGAGCAAGCCAAGGCGCCAGTTCATAGCGATCATCGCTGTAATCACGCCTACAATCAGAATCACGTCGGCCAGCAGCCCCACGAAACCAGAGCTAAATAGCTCAGCGAGGTTTACGGTATCGTTCGTAACCCGGGTAACGAGTTTTCCTACCGGGTTTTTGTCGAAGAAAGGCACGGGCATGCGCAGGAGCTTTGCGAAAAGATCTTTTCTCAGCTCGCGCATCACGATCTGCCCGATTCCCATCAGCCGATACCATTGCCCGTATACACACGCGATGCGAACGAGCTCGAGGCCCACGAAAAGGAGCACTAGCTTACGCAGGAGATTATAGTCGCGGGGAAGAAGGGCTTGGTCCACGATTCGTCCCAGCAGCAAGGGGCTATAGATCGCAATCCCGGCCGAGGCGCACACCATGGAAAGAGCAAACGTGATCCGCCAAGCATGCGGGCGCAAGTATGGCAGCAGCCTAAGCGCTACCTTGTCGTCAAAGCCTTTCCCGCTGATCTCGTCGAGCTGGGGGGCTAAGTCTTTTTTGCCGATTGCTTTGCTCATTGCAGTAGGTCCGCCTCTCCTAGCTTCTCTCGGCGCTCAAGCTCGCGCAGCATGGGGTGGCTCTGCACGAGCTCAGCGGGTGGTCCTTGTGCGATCACTTGGCCGTCGTCCATGAGCACAAGCCAGTCGAGCTTTCGGAAGGACGAAATCCTATGGGAGGCGATCACGAGCGTGATGCCTTCCGAAGCCGTGAGCACTCCTTCCACAAGGCGAGCTTCGGTTTCAGCATCGATAGCGCTCATGCAGTCGTCGAGCATTAGCACTTGCGGCTTGCGCGCGATGGCACGGGCAATCGTGAGCCGCTGCCGCTGGCCGCCGGAGATATTCGTGCCACGCTCGCCAAGCACGGTGGCATAACCGTGGGGGAGGCGGAGGGCGTCGTCGTGCACGGAGGCGAGGCGGGCCGCCGCGTGGGCAAGCTCCCGGCGTGGGTCTGGATTCTCCGACTCAAAGAGCGGGCTGCCATAGAGGATATTGTCTTCTACCGAGCGGGAAAACAAGAAACTCTCTTGCGGCACCAGGGCCATCCGCCGCCGAGTATCTCCCTGCGGAACCTTGGTAACGTCTTTGCCATTGAAAAAAATCGCGCCTGGTGGAAGCTCGAGCATCCGCGAAAGACACTGAAGAAGAGTGCTCTTGCCGCTGCCGATTCCTCCCGCAATTCCAATTCGCTTGCCGGCCGGGATTTTCAGCGAAACCCCGCGCAAAGCCGCCCGGCTGGCACCGGGATAGGTGAATTCCAGATTTTTCACTTCGATTTCCGGAATGTTCTCCGAGGTGCCAGCTGTGCCTGAAGGAGAATTGGGCAACGGATGAAACATCACCTCGTCAATTCGACCCTGACTGGCGACGGAACGCTGGAAGATATTGGCCGCGAGGCCAAACGCTTCCATCGGCCACTGCAGCTTCTGCACATAGCGCTGGAAAGCCACGAACACGCCTATCGTAATCTGCTCGCCAATCACGAAGGAGCCTCCGATCAGGAAGAGTAGCGTGGTGGAGGTAGAAAGTATGGCTTCGAGACCAGTAGTGAGCCCGGCCTGAATCCGCGCTGCGCGAAGGTTGGCCGCAACGTACTCACCGTCGAGTTTGCCGATCTCGCGCTCCTTGAAGGCTTCCAGGGCAGAGCCTTTTACGATGCGCACCCCTGACAGAGCTTCCTGGCAGCTCGCGGCTAGTGTGGAGAATTTTTCCTGCACCTCGCGGAAGTTGCTCTGGATGCGCGCTTCCATTTTGCGCACGAAAAAGGGGATGAGCACGAGCGGCAGAAAAGCAATCAAGGTTAGCTTGGGTGAGATCCAGAACATGATTGGCGGGATCAGCACGAAATAGAAGAGAGCATCGAAAATGGTGAGCGCTCCGGGCCCGAGGGCGAAGCGCACGGCTTCGATGTCATTAGTGCTCAAGCTTACCAGCTCGCCCACTCGGCGTTTCTGGAAAAAGCCCGGGCTCATCACTGTTAGGTGATTGAAGAGCTCGAGGCGCATGTCGTGAGACGCCATCATCGAAGTGCTAACGATGTATTTGCGCCAAAGGTAGCGCATCCAGCCCTGCACGAGTGCTACCGCCATGTAGGCAAGCACTAGCTTGAGGATAAGTGCATACAGCGCTTCGCCGTAGGGCATCTCAGTGAGCCCGTCGATCGCGGATTTCAGGAGCAGGGGAGGGATCACCTCAAGCGTGTCGACCACAATGAGAGAAACGATGCCTATCCCATAGAACTTACGGTACTTGGAGAGGTAAAAGCGAAACACCCGCGAGTTGTGTCGCCACTGCTGCCATGCATTTTGGATTTTTTTCATGGAAAGACCAGGACGAGAATCTATTCTTCGGGCTCGTGGAAATCAAGGGCGCGGAAATCGTCGGGCAGGGCGGCGCGGAAGCTTTTCCCGAGGAGGTCGAGCTTCCAGGCGTGGAGCATCACGCGGTGGGCCCCGGAAAACCTGACGCCATACGTTTCGTCGCCGATGATCGGCAGCTTGTTCTCGGCGAGATGCACGCGAATCTGGTGCGTACGTCCCGTTTTCGGCGAAGCTTCGATCAGGCTGATCTTTCTTGCCTGAATGATTTTGGTCTCGAGCGCGCGAACGCTCGTCTCGGCGTATTTGCCCCCGCTCTTTACGCTACACACCACGCGTTTATTCTGCCGGCTTTCGGCGAGGAAGCTTTTGATCACCACGGGCTCTTTCAGCTCACCCAGGGATAAGGCGAGATAGGTTTTCTGCACCTCGCGCTCCTGGAAGGCCTGTGCCACGGCAGCGTTGGCTTCCTTACGCTTTGTGAAAAGAATCGCGCCGCTCGTATTCACGTCGAGCCTGTGGTGGATGCCAAGATAAACGCGACCCGGCAGGATCTTGCTTCGTTCGGCCAGAAAGAGGGAAACCGAGCGCTGCAGGTGATTGCGGGAGGTATCTATGGTTTCGTGGGTTGGGAGGGCCGGCGGCTTGTTGACAACGATAATGTCGTTGTCTTCGAAGAGCACCCGATCGGCGGTAAAACGAAATTCGTCATCTTTTTTGACTCGAATATCCTCGGGAGAATCGAGCATCACCCTGACTTTGTCGCCCATTTGCAGCAGCTTGCCATTTTTTGTGCAGCGCTTGCGATTCACATAGACCGACCCGTTTTCAATCAGCTTACGGCTGGCGCCACGGCTCAGCTCCTTGACATGAAGCGGAATCACCTTGTCCAGACGAGGATCGTCGGGAAGGTCCTTGACGGTGAATTCGGCTCCATTTTTATGACCAGTCATGTCCCGTTCTTACCGCTCTGCCCCAAAAACCACCAGCCCCTTGTCGGGTTTAGCGAAGAGAATTAAGATCCTTCGGTGATTCAACCCCTAGAAAACGTCACCATCCTCGGCTCGGGGCCGGCAGGTCTTACTGCCGCCATCTACGCCGCTCGCGCCAACTTGAAGCCTTTGCTGATTCATGGCGCTCAGCCAGGGGGCCAGCTCACAACCACAACTGAGGTGGAAAACTTCCCTGGCTTCGATAAAGGCGTTCAGGGCCCGGAGCTCATGGACATCTGTACCCGCCAGGCGGAACGCTTCGGCACACGGCTGAAGCTGGCGACGGTTACAAAAGTCGACCTCACGAAACGCCCTTTCACCGTCACGCTTGATGACGGCACCAGTTTCCAGACCAAAACCCTGATCGCCGCCACCGGTGCTACCGCGAAATACATCGGGCTACCCGACGAGATGCGCCTGATCGGGCGCGGAGTTTCAGCCTGCGCAACTTGCGACGGCTTTTTCTTCCGCGGTCAGGAAATCGCCGTGGTCGGTGGAGGCGATACCGCCGCCGAAGAAGCCACTTTCCTTACGAGATTCGCCAGCACTGTGCACCTGATCCACCGCCGCAATGAGCTGCGCGCGTCCAAGACGATGCAGGCCCGTGTTCTCGCCAATCCCAAGATCAAGCCGATCTGGGACACTGTGGTCGAAGGCATCGAAGGCGAGAGCGAAGTGAAAGGCCTTCACCTCAAGAACATTAAAACCAATGCCAAGAGCAAACTTTCGGTAACAGGCATGTTCGTGGCCATCGGCCATAAGCCCAACTCCGATCTCTTCAAGGGCTATGTGGACATGGACGAGCTCGGCTATATCAAGACTCAGCCCGGCAGCACCAAGACCAAAGTGCCTGGCTTCTTCGCCTCGGGCGATCTGCAGGATCATATCTATCGTCAGGCGGTTACGGCCGCTGGCACGGGCTGCATGGCGGCCCTGGACGCGGAACGATTTTTAGGTGAGAACGAGTAATGTAATGCGCCCCTCCGGGGCGACAAAAAGCAGCGCGCCCCTTTGGGGCGGCAATTAGGGGCTACGAATGCAAGATCAGAACGAAAGCGTATTTTTATCCAACGAGCTCTTCAAAAACGTAATCAAGCAGATTGATGAGAGCTGCGCGCTCGCCGGCATCGACCCAAACGTTGCGGATCGCCTGAAGCGGCCAAAGCGTGCTCTCGTAGTGAGCATTCCCGTTCGCATGGACGATGGCTCCATCCACGTATTTGAAGGCTACCGGGTTCAGCACAATATGACCCTTGGCCCCGGTAAGGGCGGTATCCGTTACCACCAGGACGTGAACCTCTCTGAAGTAGCGGCGCTTGCGACGCTGATGACGATGAAATGCTCCCTCGTCGGCCTTCCTCTCGGCGGCGCCAAAGGCGGCGTGCGTGTGAACCCGAACATGCTCTCCCGCGCGGAAAAGCAGGCGCTCACCCGCCGCTACACCGTGGAGATCTCGAATATCATCGGCCCCGATAAAGACATCCCAGCCTCCGACGTGGGCACCGACGGCCAAACCATGGCCTGGCTTATGGACACCTATTCTCAGATCACCGGCTACGCCATTCCTGGTGTGGTAACCGGCAAGCCCGTGGAAGTGGGCGGCTCCCTTGGTCGTGAAGAGAGCACCGGCCGCGGCGTTGTTTACTGCGCCGAAGAAGCCGCCAAGATTCTCAAGATTCCGATGAATTCGCAGACCACGGTTGCGGTGCACGGATTCGGTAAGGTGGGCTCGATCGCGGCAAGAGAGATCCAGAGTCTCGGCACCCGCGTGGTCGCCATCTCCGACGTTTCGGGCGGTCTCTACAACGACAAAGGCATTGATATCGTAGACGCGATGAAACATTGCGCCCAGCACGGCTCTCTCAAAGGCTACAACAAGGGTGAGCCGATCTCGAACGAAGACCTGCTCGAGCTGAAAGTCGACATCCTCCTCCCTTGCGCCATGGAAAACGTGATCCACAAAGGCAACGCCGACAAGATCAAGGCTCGCCTGATCTCCGAAGGTGCCAACGGCCCTATCACTCACGATGCACACGATGTTCTTTCGAAAAAAGGGGTTTTCATCATCCCCGATATTCTTGCGAACGCCGGCGGCGTGATCGTGAGCTACTTCGAGTGGGTGCAGGACATTGCGTCCTTTTTCTGGCAGGAAGACGAAGTGAATACCAAGCTCAAGGGCCTCATGGTGAAGGCGTTCCACGAAGTGTACGGAACGGCCGAGAGCCTCAAGTGCGATATGCGCAAAGCTGCCATGGCGCGCGCGATGTTGCGGCTCGAGAAGGCCATGCTACTCCGCGGCTTCTTCCCTTGATTCGTCCCCATTACCTTTTGGTTTCGCATACGCGTTAGAAAACGGCGGTCTCATGAAGAGATCGCCGTTTTTGTTTCTCTTTTGCCGCACATAAAAACATCTTACCGCGGCGAAATCATTGGAAAACATCCACACTGTAAAAACTCTATGTTGCACTGCGCAAGTGGCTCGCGTAGTGTGCATTTCAGGTGACGCGAACAACAAGTTCTCCACCACAAGTTTTGGCCTCGCTGGACGTCCTCACCAGCGGGGCCATTTTTTTTCACCGTAAGCACAGATCCACCGCACTCGAATCCTGTTACGCTTAAGAGGTGAAGAGCCTGTTCAAGTTTCTTGCGGCCGCCATAGCCATTCTCGCCCTAACCGCGCTTTGCGTTTATTTTGTAACATCCCCCGATATCGCCAAGACTCAAAAAGAAGCCAACCGCTTTCACGCAGTAGCTGTGCAGGGCTCACACCTGCTCGATGCGCTCCGTGAAGCGCCCGACTTTCAGGCAATCTACTTCGGAGGCTGCGCCCATATCGAGAAGGCGGGAACTTCTGGCGAAGTGAATCCGTTCGTATTTGTTCCTAAAGTGGGAGAGCGAGTGAAGTTCCGCACGGTCGCTGACGCGCTACAGGCAAACTCGACCATGCTGCGTGACTTCGAGCCATGCCGGCACGCGACCGTAGTCTACATGAAGATCTTTCCTTACCGCGGTAATGTGGCGGTGGAGCTAGACGCCAAAGGCAACGTCAAGAAGGCCGGCGAGCCGGCCTTCTCGAATTAATCACGGCCAGAAGCGTACAGGGCATCGATCTCACCTTTGTACTTCTGGCAAACTTGCTTGCGCTTAACTTTCATCGAAGGTGTCAGGTCGCCGTCTTCAACGGTGAACTCTTTGGGCAGCACGTGGTACTTTTTGATCGTTTCGTATTGAGCGAGGCCGCTATTGAGCTTCGCGATGCCATCAGACACGAGCTTCTGGATCTGTGCGTTCTTCACGAGCTCTCCATAGTCGCCGTATAGAATTCCGTTGGCTTGCGCGTACTGCAAAACGACTTCCTGATTCAGCGTGATGAGCGCAACAACGTAAGGCTTCTGGTCGCCAGAGATTACCACCTGCGACAGCACGTTTTGCTGCTTGGCGAGATTTTCTATCTTCTGCGGGGCTACGTATTTACCGCCAGCTGTCTTGATCAGATCTTTTTTACGGTCGGTGATGAAGAGATAGCCGTCGTCGTCGATGTGGCCGATATCTCCAGTATAAAACCATCCATCCTTCAGGGCTTCCCCGGTCGCCTCCGGATCTTTGTAGTACTCGCGGAAGTTCTTCGTGCTTTTAATGAGGATCTCGCCATCGTCGGCGATTTTGACCAGCACCTCGGGAAGAAGCTTGCCTACCGAGCCGAAGCGATTATTGCTCGGGGTATTCACCGAGATCGGCGCGCAAGTTTCGGTGAGGCCGTAACCTTCGAACACAGGAATGCCCACGATATGCATGAACTCCTGAATATTGCGTGCGAGAGGGGCCGAACCACTCACGCAGATGCGGAGTCGGCCGCCAAAGCGCTGACTGATCTTGTGGAACACGAGCTTGTCGGCGAGCTTATGCTCGACCGACAACAAGACTGAAGGGCTTTTTCCTTTGCCCCGGGCCTCGAGAATCTGGCGACCGACCCCGATCGCCCAGTTGAAAATCTTCTTTTTGGCGGGAGGCGAGTCTTCCACTTGCGTGAGGATCTTGGAGTAAACCTTTTCAAAGATTCGCGGCACGGCCACCCAGACGGTGGGCCTCACCTCGGAGAGATTGGCCACGAGGCTATCGATCGACTCTGCGTAGGAACTAGTCCAGCCGAGGAAGTAAGGCGTGAGGCTCTCCCATTTGCCGAAGATGTGGCTCATCGGGAGGAAAGACAACAGATGCTCGTCTTCGGTGGTCACGCCGGCGAGCACTTTGCTCACATCGATCATTACGGAGGAAACAGCAGAATGCGTGAGCACCACACCCTTCGGAAGCCCGGTGGTACCGGAAGTGTAGCCAATGGTGAATACTTCCTCGGGTTTTGCGGTCGCGAGGTTTTCGTCCACCTTTGAGCCGAGCGATTTTTCCTGGTTTAGGCCGAGGTCGTAGAGAGCATTCCAGCTCATGATCTCAAAGCCCGCCTGGACGTCTTCGTGGCGAAGCTCGAAGTTCACGATCACTTTTTTGAGCCGGGGGCATTCCTTGGAGATTGCCGCGATCTTCTGCAGATTCTTGAAGTCATCAACGAAAAGCACTGCTGCTTCGCAGTGGTTGATGATGTAGGCCGTATCTTCCGGCGTATTCGTCGGATAGATCGGCACGGTAATTCCGCCGCAGCAGAGAATGGCAAGGTCGAACTGGCTCCAGAAAATAGACGTCTGGCCCACGACGCAGACCTTGTCGCCTCGTTTCACTCCACCGTAAATCAGGCCGCAGGCCAGGCGCTTGGTGGTCTCGAAGTGTTCCGAGAAGGTGACGTCCTTCCACTCGCCGCTCTTTTTGTAGCGGAATCCGACTTTTTGGGGATCGGCTTTTGCGCGACGAACGTAGGCTTCGGAAATGGTCTTTGAGTTGGCGATGCTTTGTGGGGAATACATGGGATAAGTGTAGCTAAAGGCAGGAAAAACGCCAGCTTGCACGCCGACCTTTCTTGGGCACTACCGTTAGCGTTTGCGCACGCGATCCATCTCGCGCTTAGCTTCTTTTTCTTTGATGCTGTCTCGCTTGTCGTGGGCCTTTTTCCCCTTACCAATACCGAGCTCTACTTTTGCGCGACCCTTCAGGAAATAGAGCTCTGTGGGAATTACGCTCATGCCCTGCTCATTCACGCAGGAATGCAGTTTATCGATCTCTTTGCGGTTGAGGAGAAGCTTACGGTCGCGCAGCGGCACGTGGTTTTCGCGATTTCCATGGGAGTACTCTCCGATATGCATGTTTTGCAGCCATGCCTCGCCATTTTTTACGAACACGTAGGCGTCGGAAAGGTTCACCTTGCTGTTACGCAGGGCTTTTACTTCGGTGCCCACGAGCACGAGACCTGCTTCAACAAGCTCATTAATGAAGTAGCGGAAGCGCGCGTCCTTGTTTGTCGCAATGACTTTTCTGCCGTTGTCTGGAGGACGCATAGGTTACCTAAAGCGAATATAGCTCAGCGGGGGGGGGAATTTCTCTTTTCGCTAATTTCAGAGGGAGATCATTCGTTTTTTCCACCTATGCAGGGGGTTCATTGGTGCGTATTATAACGCTCTGTGCAGTTCTGAAATAGTTGAAATATTTCCTGGAGGTCTTGTGCTTTCCCTCATCCTTTCCTTCTGCCTTCCCCTGTATTCCATCGCTGCCCCGGTGAACCTCCTTGCCCTGACGCCTACCCAGGAAACTGGCACGGTAACACGCGAAGAGGCCGGCACTGCCAACCTTCGAGCCGGCATGTTCGGCGTGGCCGCGATTTACCACAAGCTCGGCTACAGCGGGAAATCCTACGATTTGAAAGCCAGCTTTACCCGGCAACGTGGCAGTGACGGTGTGGGCTTCGTGATCCCGGTTGGAGACAAAAAAGTAACGGTAGTCTTCGGGGGATGGGGCGGTCGCTACGACGGACTAAACCGTGTGAATGGATTCGACCCGAGCAGTAACCAGAACCCCACGCGCCGTAGTTCAAAGTTGGTGAATGGTGACGAGCTTGAGATTCTGATCAGTGTGCGGCCAGGAAAGATCACTGTGAATGCAAATGGAAAGCCTCATATCGAGCTCGACACAAACGCGCACAAACTTAGTTTGGTTGATGATATTCAGAAGCGTTTCCAGGACGGCCTCGGCATCTACATCGTGAACGGCGGGCTCGAGCTTTCGGCCTGGTCGATTGAAGAAAAGCTCTGAGCGATCAGAGCACTTTGAATTCTTCTTCCTGCCGATAGACGTCAGGCTTTAGCGCATTCCTTCGCGCAGGCAGCGCACGCATCCGCACAGTCGAGACATACTTGCATCTGCTTGTGCTTGCGGCATTCAGCCTCGCAGTCTTGACAGGCCTCAAGGGCGATCTTGGCGAGCGCCTTGAGGTGTTTGGACTTGCGCGCGGAAGCCTTGGCCAGCGCTTCGCAGTAAATCGCCATCTCGCGCACGCTGGCGGCGCAAGCAGCCATCGCCTTGCTGCCCGAAGAGAGGCTTTCCACGCAATGCTGAAGGCAAAGTTCCGCTTTCTTGGTGCAGTCAGTGGCGGTTTCGAGCAGGGCATTGCCCGCCTTGGACTCTCCGCCTAGAGCCATTCCGGGAAGGGCAAAAGAAACGGCGGCGGCGGTGAGCGCAGAAGAAGTAAGAAAGTCTCGGCGTTGCATTAAATCTCCTTTAATATTGAGAGCTTGGATTTTAGGGCAACTTCCGGCCTGCGTAAAGAAGATCGCCAAAAAAAAGGCAGTGCTACCGCGAGCAACTTCATTGGCCCCGGTTTCCTCTCCAGAAGACTGTTCCATTCCCTGCAGAGGTTTAACGATGAAATCGATTTTCGTGCTCTTATTTACCCTGGTTTCCGCAAGTGCCTGGGCTCTCGATTGTAGTCAATTGGGGAGAGCCGTGGAGGCTGCCACCAACACCTGCGAAAGCAAGGTGGCAGACGACGACCTGGACGGCTATTCGAGCTGCTTTGATAAAGAAGTGGAGCGGGTTACTTCGCTCAGCGTAGGTGAAGTCGAGCACCGGCTTCTCGAATGCAGCCGGAAGCGCTGAGACTTTTCTTTTCAGCCCTGAAGGACTAAGCCAGGATGCGGGCACCGCCCGCCGCCAATAGTTTCTAACGAGGCTTCACGCCTTCATAGAGCCGGCCGAATTCTTCGATCGTGAGCGTCTCGGCGCGACGAATGGGGTCGATATCCAGGGCGAGCAGCCGCTTTTCGAGCTCTAGCTTCGTGATGTGCCCGAGCTCCATTGCCAGCGAGTTGAGCAGCGTTTTGCGCCTGTGGGCGAAGGCAGCGCGCACCAGGTTCAGGAAGGCTTCGAACTCTTCTTTGGTCACGAAGGGAATCAGCGGCTTTTCCCTGCGGTGAAACTCCAGCACCGCGGATTCCACCTTCGGCGAAGGGCGGAACGCTCCGGGCTTCAGGATCTGCTGGAGCTTGACCACGTAAAAATTCTGCGCGGCCACCGACAATACGCCCGAATTCCGGCTGCCTTCTTTGGCCGCGAGGCGTTCGGCCACCTCTTTCTGGAACATCAGCACCATGAGCGGGATGCGATCGCGCAGGTTCAGCAGGCGGAAGAAAATTTCGGTGGCTACGTTGTAGGGGAGATTGGCGCACACGGCGAGCGGAGTGCCAGGCGCCGAGCCGCTCTCCAGCCAGATGCGTTCCCAGTCAAACTCCAGAGCATCGGCGTGGAACACGGTGTGGTTGCGGGATCCGTGCACAAAGATTGTTTCGGCGATCTCTTTGGCGAAGATGTCGTCTTTTTCGAGTGCACAGAATTTTTCGGTCTTGGGAAACAGCTCCGTGCTGAGCGCGCCGCGGCCGGGGCCGATTTCGAGGAGCAGCGGAATGCCAGAGTGGATCCCATTCGCGATCTTAGTTATGGCGGCTTTATCCACGAGAAAGTTTTGACCGAGAGATTTCTTGGCGAACACGTTGCGGCCCTGAGTGCTGCGAATTCCACCCACGCTGGAGTTTTTTCTGCCCAAAGTCTACCGTACCTTTCCGCGCATAAGCTTGGCTTCGGTGCTGGGGGAAACTTCCACGTCGAAGAGTTGGGATGGATCGAGGTAATCTTTCTGCTGAAAGCGAACGGCGCCAAGCGCCGCAATCATCGCGCCGTTGTCGGTGCAGAAGCCGGGGGAGGGAATGAGAAGCTTCGTGCCGGGAGGAAGTGCTCTGGAAAGTTTCTCCCTCAGGCGGGAGTTCGCAGCCACGCCGCCGGCCACAACCAGGTGCTTCGGGCGCTCACGCTTCACGGCTGCCACGGTCTTGGCCACGAGCGCATCTACGATGGCTTCCTGAAAAGACGCGCACACGTCAGGAATGTTAGGCTCCGGATTTTTCTTCAGGTAAGTGGCGAGTGAAGTTTTCAGCCCGGAAAAAGAGAAATCCGTTTCGCTCCAGGCCTGGAGCGCCCTCGGGAAATCGATCGCGCCCGGGTTACCCTGTTCGGCGAGCTTCGCCACCTGTGGTCCGCCGGGATAGGGAAGCCCCAGCAGGCGCGCGCCCTTGTCGAAAGCTTCGCCGGCGGCGTCGTCGCGGGTGTGGCCGAGCGGGTGAAAGCCCCGCCAGCCCGCATCGATGCGGTATAGGGAGGTATGCCCGCCGGAGATGATCAGTCCGAGACAGGGGAATTCGACCTCGTGGCCGTCGAGGAGCACGGCGGCGAGATGCGCTTCGAGGTGATTGATCGTGATGAGCGGGATGCCGAGGCCGTAGCAGAGCGCGCGCGCGCCGTTCACGCCGATCATCAGGGAGCCGATGAGGCCTGGGCGATTGGTGACCGCAATGGCGGAAAGATCCTTATAGCTGAGCCCGGCCTTACTCAGGCTCGCTTTCACGACCGGAAGAAGGCTTTCCAGGTGCTTGCGCGAGGCGAGCTCGGGCACCACGCCGCCCCAGCGGAGGTGTACCTCTTCTTGCCGGGCTGTTACATCGCTCAAGAGGGCGAGTTTGGTGCCCTCCAGACGCACCACGGCGCCAGACGTTTCGTCGCAGCTCGACTCGATCCCAAGCACATGAAAAGGCATGGCATTTGTTACTGCAAAGGCGCTGCGTCTACAATGGAATTCACGCCCCGAGAGCATTGAAAAGAGGGTCTGGGGCGGCTATAGTGCCGCCATGCCCACATCCAATCGCTCGCCCCTGCAGATCTTCGCCGGAAGCTCCACTAGGCCCCTGGCGCAAAAGATCGCGGAAAGTTTGGGCGTAGAGCTGAGCCGCTCGGATATCCGCCGCTTCAGCGACAAAGAAATCTTCGTAGAAATCCAGGATTCGGTGCGCGGGCAGAATGTATACGTGGTGCAAAGCACCTGTGCTCCCGTGAACGACAATCTCATGGAGCTGCTGATCATGGTCGATGCGCTGAAGCGCGCTTCCGTGGCTTCGATCACCGCTGTGATGCCTTACTACGGCTACGCCAGGCAGGACCGCAAAGTGGCTCCGCGCACCCCGATAACTGCAAAGCTCGTGGCCGATTTGCTCACCGCGAGCGGCGTGAACCGCGTGGTCTCGATGGACCTGCACTCCGGCCAGATCGCGGGTTTCTTCAATATTCCCTTCGACAACCTTTTCGCGCGCCCCGTGCTGCTGAACTATATCCGCGACACTCTCTGCGCCGGCACTACCTGTGGCGATCTCGTGATTGTTTCACCCGACGCCGGCGGCGTGGAGCGCGCACGTTCGTTTGCTAAAAAAGTGGACGCGAAAGTGGCCATGATCGACAAGCGCCGCACGGGCCCGAACGTGGCGAAGGCTATGCATGTGGTGGGCGACGTGGCCGGCATGCGCGCCCTGATCCTCGACGACATGGTCGACACCGCGGGCACGCTCACTGAGGCCGCCGATTCCCTGATCAAGCATGGCGCTACTGAAGTATACGCCTGCGCCACGCACGCCGTTCTCTCGGGCCCCGCCGTAGGCCGCCTCAAGGAGTCGGTGATCAAGAAGTTCGTAACCACCGACACGATTCCGATTTCGGCTGACGCCGCCGCCTGCGGCAAGATCGAAGTTCTCTCTGTGGCCGGCCTGCTCGGCGAGGCGATCCGCCGGATTCACTTCCACGATTCCGTATCGTCGCTATTCGATTAGGGCCAATAACTTTGAAGCTCCTCGTTGGCCTTGGCAATTACGGCAGTAAATACGACGGCACCCGGCACAATCTCGGCTGGATGGCGCTCGTGGAATGGATGAAGAACCAGCCAGGCGGCATCGAAGGCTTTCGCCACCAGGAAAAATTCAAGGGACAAATCTACAGCAAGCCCGGCATCACCTGCCTTTTTCCCGAAACCTACATGAATAAGTCGGGCGAAGCGGTCGTGCCACTGATGAACAGCCTCGGGATCGAACCCAAGCACGTGATCGTGCTTCACGATGAGCTCGACCTGCCCGCGACCACGATGCGGCTCAAGTTCGGCGGCGGCCCTGGCGGCCATAACGGCATCCGCTCGATGATCGCGCTCGCTGGAGACGCTTTCTGGCGCCTCCGTCTCGGGATTGGGAAGCCCGAAAATCCCGCTTTCAAGGTGGAGAACTGGGTTTTATCGAAATTCGGCCCCGAAGAGCTCTCTGTGTGGGCGAAATTGATGCCCGAGCTCTTTGAAGCGATAGACTTATGCCTTGCGGATAAGGCAGAACTGGCAATGAACAAGATCAATCGGAAAGTGAAGGCGTAGGTATGGGACTCAGCTGTGGAATCGTAGGACTGCCGAACGTGGGTAAATCCACTCTCTTCAACGCGCTCACCAACGCCAAGGTGGCCGCCTCCAACTTCCCTTTCTGCACCATCGACCCGAACGTGGGCGTGGTGAAGGTGCCTGACCCCCGCCTCGACGAGATCACCAAGCGCGTGAAACCGCAGAAAACCGTGCCCGCCGCCATGGAGTTCGTCGACATCGCCGGCATCGTGAAGGGCGCTTCCAAGGGCGAAGGCCTCGGCAATAAATTCCTCGCAAATATCCGCGAAGCCAACGCCATCGTGCACGTGGTTCGCTGCTTTGACGACCCGAACGTGATCCATGTAGATGGCTCCGTTGACCCGATCCGCGACGTTACGGTGATCGACATGGAGCTCATGCTCGCCGACCTCGACGCCGTTTCGAAGCGCTACCCGATCGTGGAAAAGAGCGCGGCCCGCGATCCGAAGACCTGGGGTATGCAACTCCAGGCGCTGAAAAAGATTAAAGACGCCCTCGAAAGAGGAACTCCCGTGCGCGCCCTCGATCTCGAGGAAGAGGAGTGGGCCGCGGTGAGTGACCTCCACCTCATGAGCCAGAAGAAGGTTCTCTACGTGGGCAATGTGGACGAAAACAACGTGGCTGATCCGATGAAGAGCCCATTTTATCCCAAGCTCGTGGAATACGCGGCCAAGGAAAAAAGCGGCGTGGTGCCGATCTGCGGGAAAATCGAAAGCGAGCTGGTCGAACTCGAAGGCGCCGATAAAAAAGAGATGCTGGAAAGCCTCGGCCTCTCTGAAGACGGCCTCTCTCGCTTGATTCGCGAGGCCTATAAGCTGCTCGGCCTTTGCACTTACTTCACTGCCGGCGAGCAGGAAGTGCGCGCCTGGACCTTCCACCAGGGCTGGAAAGCTCCGCAAACGGCGGGCGTGATCCATACCGACTTCGAGCGTGGCTTCATTAAGGCCGAAGTTTACCACTTCGATGATCTCGTGAAGCTCGGTACCGAAGCGGAAATCAAGGCCAAAGGCCTCATGCGCCTCGAGGGCAAAGAGTACGTGGTGCGCGATGGCGACATCATGCACTTCCGCTTCAACGTTTGATGAGAGGAGCTGCTTCGCAGCGACAAATGAACAGCACTCTCCAGGAATCCTTCTCCTTCATGAATGCCCCGAAGGGTGATCCCGTGAAGCCGCCCTTTGATCCGGTGGAGATGAGCCGTTTCGCCGCTCGTGGGCTCTATGTAGGAACTTCCTCCTGGAAGTACCGGGGCTGGGAGGGAACCATTTATCGCGGAGGCTACTCCTCCGAGGCGCAGTTCCAGCGCGCGAGCTTGCGGGAATATACGGCGCTCCTCCCTTGCGTGGGCGTGGATTTCACCTACTACTCCTGGCCCATGACCGACATGATGGCCTACCTAGTGGAAAGCACGCCGGAGAATTTTCGGCTTTGTCCCAAGGTCACGAAGCGAATCACCATGAGCGTTTTCCCTAACCTTCCGGCCTACGGGAAATGGGCCGGGCAAAAAAATCCAGATTATCTGGATGCCGATGCCTTTCAGGAAAAGTTTCTCGAGCCCGTGCGAGCCCTCAAAGACAGAATCGGACTCATCCAGTTCGAATTTTCTGGTCCTGATGAAAACGAGCTAGACCGACTCCGCGAGTTTTTCGGGAAAATCCCTCGAGACATGCCTATGGCGGTCGAGATTCGAAATCCCGCGATGGTAACTCCGGAATTTTACCGTTTCCTGATCGAACTCGGGCTTAGCCCTGCTTTCAGCAGCTGGACAAAAATGCCTCCGATTGGCGAACAGTGGTCGGCTTATCTCACTGCAGGTGGAGATGGCGACAAGAGTCCTCTTTTAGGTTTGGGAATTCTCCGGCCCGGCCGCGCTTATGAAGAGGCGGTGCAGCTATTTCAGCCGTATCAGGAAATTCGGGAAGCGTATGATGAAGGCCAGGAACAGCTGGCCGAACTTGGACTTTGGGCGATGAAAAATGGCCGGAAAGCTTATATACTCGTTAACAATCGGCTAGAAGGATCGGCGCCTCATACGATCGGTCGTATCGTGGAGCGGCTCAAGGCGGAAAAGGTGTCACTACTATGAAGAAATTAATCACATTCGCTTTCGCCCTCGCTTTCCTCGCTTCTTGCACCCGCGGAAAAGAAGAGCCCAAGAACGGCACCGACGGCAAACCTCTGGTTACCCGTGCGGCGAGCCCCGACCGCGTGGTTTTCGAGACCGAGCTCGATATGCCCAAAGATCTGAAGTCCAAGGTGAAGAAAACAGATCTCATGATCTGGGACCTCAAAGACCAGGAGGGCAACGTGGTGGCCGCCCAGCTTGTTCCCGTACCCGCTTTTCCCCACAAGCTCACCATCACGGGCAGGCAGCTTTTTGAGCCATTGCAGGAGACGGGTAACGTCATATTTACCGCCCGGATCGTGAAATTTGGGGACGAAGGCAAACCCCCGGTCAAAGGACAGCTTCAGGTTATGGTGGGTACCGGCACTTCCGAGGGCGCCGAAGTGGAAAACCCCGCTGTAGACCAGAAACGCCTGGATAAGTGGATGAAAAAACAGAAGTTCGTGCCTGGCGAGGCTATTTCCTTGGGTGGCAAGGTTAAAGCTGAGTTCTCACCTGCTACTATGTAGCGCTTGTCGATAGCACCGTTTTCACATAGAGATACAAGTATGACTTTCTGGCAGCGCATCTCACGTCGATTCTTCTCCCTCCAGGAGGGTGATGCGACCCGGGTAATTTTCTATTACCAGGGCGAAGAGCCAACCTATCTCGACGATGCCTACGTGACTGTTTACAAAAACGGCATGGTGGAAGTTCACCATCGTAACGAGCATGTTTCCACGCACATGCAGAACATCGAAATCCTCTGGAAAGGCGTGAACTCTCATGCCAATGGCCAGGCACGTGCGCTCACGTTAGTGAAGCCCGAGCATTCGCAAGACTCTCGCCCCTTCTAGGGCATGTACCGCCTCCGCTTTCTCTTCACGATGATCGGCTGCTTTCTGCGGCCGACTCGCGGGCTGATGCACGTTTATTCCAAGCGCTTCGTCGCGATTCCCTTTGTCGATACCGACGTATCCCGCCTTTTCACCCAGACCTACGCTACCTACATGGGCCTGAGCCGCTGGCATTTCATGTTCAGCTCGCCTTTCCGCAACGCGGCCTTGAAGCGCGGCTGGTCGCCGATCACAACGCAGGAGACCATCAAATATAGGCGCGCGGTAAAGGCATTTTCGCTCGTAACGGTACAAACCCGCATGCTCTGCTGGACTGAAAAGAGATTTTATTTGGAGCAGCTTTTTCTTGTTCGCGGTGAAGTGCACGCACGCTGCGTGCTCGAAGGCATGATCCGCGGTCCCAAGGGAGTGCTGGCGCCGCCCGAGGCATTCGGCACCTTGGGGTTCAGCGAGCCGTCGCCGGCTCTTCCCGAGGACATTTCTAAATACTTCATTTGACGCGGTGGTTGACCGGCCCGGTCACCGGGTGCGTCACGCGCCCTTGTTCCACACGCGAGGGCGTCCTTTTTCGTCCACGCATACGAACACGAGCTCGCAGTGGCAGATTTCGCTCTCTTTTTTTAGTACGTAGTCGTTGATGTACGACTTCGCGTTGGCAGAGTCGTCAGCGAAGGAGCGCCGATTCACGATCGACTGGATCGAGATCGAAGTGCGCCCTTTGCGGATCACTTTGCACCAGATCTCCAGCACGTCACCAATTTTGGCGGGCTGGTTGAAGATAAGCTCTGAGATCTTCACCGTAACGATCCGGCGCGCGTTCATCTGGCAGCTTGCGTAGATCGCGGTGCCTTCGTCGATCCAGGCAACGAGCTTGCCTCCGAAAATCGTGCCGGCGGAGTTGAGGTCCTCATACATCACGATCCGGCGGTAGCTCCGCAGGTACCCGTGCTCTTCTGGGTTTACGATGTCGGTTGTACGGGCCCCGGCAGCTGGGGGATAGGGGGAAGGTTTATTGGCGTTTCGCTTGGTTTTTGCCATTGGAACATCAGCTCCTGTATTGACGTTAATGTGCCTTCTTTGGCGAGTATTTTATACCAGGCGAAGTTTCGCAGGATGTTTGCCACGTACTTGCGCGTCTCGGGATAGGGAATCGCGTCGATGAAAGCATCGGGGTCGAAACTCTGTTTCATGAGCGGGGCTTCCATGAGGTCCTTGTTCCAGCTGGCGGCGCGCGTCGGGCCAGCATTGTAGCCAGCGAGCGCGAGAGCGATATTGCCGTCGAAGCGGAGCAGGAGTTTCTGAATATAGAGCGCGCCCGCCTTGGTATTTAGCGCCGGATGATAGAGCCCTTCGCGTGTGATTCCCGGAACCACTTCCTTAGCCGTGCCTGGCAGCAGCTGCATGAGCCCCAGGGCATCGGAGCGGGAGATCGCGTTCGCCAAAAACGCTGATTCCTGCTTCGTGATCGAAAGCAGCAAAGAAGGGTGCACCCCAGATTTTTCGGAAGCTTCTTTAAACTCCTCTGTAAACGGGCGAGGAAAAACCATCGCGGCCGTTTCCACGTTCACCAGCGAGGGATCCAGTGAGAAACCAGCGTAAGCGTGGGAGAAGGCAGCCATGTGATGCCCAGCATCTCCAAACAGCCTCGCCATGAGGAGGGCACCCTTGGCGTCTTCCTGGCCGATGGTGGAGCCTCCTGGTTTAAGCGCAAAAAGAAAGCGGGCCTCCTCCCTGGCGGAATCAACCACACCGGCTTCGAGAAGCGCGCGAAGCCGCCAAAGCGAGAGAGCCTGGCGCGCGAGTGGCGTTCCGGTAAATTTCACGGAAGTCGGCAACGTTCCTGCGGGCACCGCCGTGCCCCAGTCGCGCTTCAGATAGATCGCGGCCTGCAGGCCATAGTAGGTGAAAGGATTATCAGCGAGGATCTGCTCGAAACGTTTTTTTGCCTCGTCTTTATTGCCGAGCTTCTCTTCAGTGCGCGCGATCCAGAACTGCGCTCGGTCCCAGTGTTCCGACTGCGGGAACTCGGAGGGGAAGCGGCGGAAAATTGCATTGGCCTCGCTCCATTCTTCGCGCAGCACGAGCTTAATGCCGGAATCAAAGAGCTCGAGATCGGGATTCACCGGCCTCACGCCGGCGGCAGTGGGCGTTTTCGTGCGGAAGCGAGCATTGGTGGCAATGCTCTCGAGCTTCTCGTTGGGGATTTCTTTCGCGATTTTCTGGCGGAGCGCGCCCGCGGCGGGCATGGCCTGGATCACTTCGGCCACAAAGGGTTCCAGCAAGGGATCTTTCGCTTCTTTCAGCTTCACGTAGAGTGCGGTGGCCTGCTCTTCAAGATCGTTCCAGTTTTTCCAGCTCGCACGCCAGAGGCAGCGCTCGAGCAGGTGCAGGCCTTCATCACCTCTGGCAACAAGCGCCTGATCGCAGTCATTTTTTTCGATAAGCTCGCGAGCACGATCCTGGTAGATCGAGCCCGGAAATCCCCGAAGGATCTTTTCCGCCTGGGAGCTGCTTTTTGCGAAATCTTTTTTCTCGCGCAGCGCGAAGGCGAGCTCATAGCCAGCATGCTCGCCTAGCTCGCTGTTCACGAGCCCCTGGAGCTTTTTCAGTCCAGCTTCAGTGTTTTTGGCGTGCACGAGCTCGAGTGCCGTTTTCAGCTCGCGTGCGGGTTTACGGAACTTCTGTTCGAAGCGCGGCGGCGGGTTGCCAAGAAAATCTTCGAGGTCCTTGGGCAGGTGCGTGACCTTGGCGGAGTGAGGGGCTGCCAAGGAGGGGGATGCGAGTAGCAAAAGCAAAGAGAGGGATTTCATTGAATCAGCCTGCCGTTTATTTCAAAGGAAGCTCGCGGCTGAGCTCCTGGAGGGCACTGAGCACCTCGGTCACGCTCGCCTGGTTTTCACCGTTGAGAGTGGTTTGCAAGCGCTCGAGCTTCGGAATCACAGAATTCACGCGCTCGAAATCTCGGCGGCGCCGGATGAAGATGGCGTCGGTCATGGCGTTGAAGCCATCGGCGAGCTCCATGAAGTTGTCTTTCGTGCGGAATTTGATGTGCTGGTTCAGCACGCCCTGCTGCATTGCCACCATACTCATGCGCAGCTTGTAGAGTGGGCCGGCAATGCGGTGGGAGTGAAAGAGCGCGAGCAGAAATGCCGTGAGCACCGTCACGATCATCATCACGATAAAGAAAACAACCATGTCGGAGCGCGCTTCCTGCAGAGCTTGCAGGGCTGCGCTGCTTTTCGAAAACAAACTGTGGTTTTCCATCGATTCGAATAGCGTGTAGACAAAAATGGGGAAGATGGAGGCGAACACGAGCACCGCGAGCGTGAAGAGCAACGCGAACTTCACCTGGAACGACGGGTTGATGAGGATGTGCTTCCGAACGTTGCGCATTCATTAATTTTCAGGCACGCGGAGGTAGGTGTCAAACCGGCGGCGTTTAGGGCACCAAATTCCTTACGAAATCCTGGGCAGAGAAGGTGCGAAGGTCGTCTGCACTCTCGCCGATTCCGACATACGCTACCGGGAGGCCCAGATCGGCGGAAACCGAGAAGGCCGCCCCTCCTTTGGCGCTGCCATCGAGCTTGGTAAGCACAACACCGGTAGGTTTCAAGGCAGAGGAGAATTCCCTCGCCTGAATCAGGGCATTTTGGCCCAAGGTAGCGTCGAGCACGAGCAGCACACGGTGAGGGGCAGATGGGATTTTCTTCTGGATCACGCGTACTACTTTGCGCAGCTCTTCCATCAGGTTGTCTTTGGTGTGAAGGCGACCGGCGGTATCGATGATCACCTCGTCGGCGTCCATCGCGATACCGGCGGCCACAGTGTCAAAGGCAACCGCAGCTGGGTTCGCTCCCTGTGCGGGCACGACGCATTCTACGCCGATCCGGTCTGCCCAGGCTTTGAGCTGCTCCACGGCGGCAGCGCGAAAGGTATCGCCTGCGCCCAGCACGACTTTTTTTCCCGCTGCCTTTGCCTGAGAAGCTAGCTTGCCGGCGGTGGTGGTTTTTCCGGCGCCGTTCACGCCGATAAGGAGGGTCACAAAGGGCTTTGCGGTCGGCAATTCCGAAACTGGAACAGCGTCGAAAACCGCGATCATCTTTTCGCGCAACTTGCTCTTGAGCTGCTCGGAGTCAGGCTTCTCGAGGAAATCTTTTTTCAGCGCTTCGAGCAGCCGCTCGGTCATGCCGGGGCCGAGGTCGGCCGCGAGCAGGCCTTCTTCCATTCGCTCCCACATCGGATGGGCGGGGTTCCAGGGTTGACCGCTGGTGAGTTCGGAGAAGGCGTCCTTCAACCGGGAGAGGAGGGGTTCACGACTCTTTTTTAGGGCGAGTTCCCAAGGGGCGGGGGGCTTCGTTGTCAGCGGTGAGGGAGGGGTGGCTTCGGGTTGGGTAGTCACTTCCGGCTGTTGCGGAACGGGTTCGGGCCGCAATGTCTGCCTTGGCTCGCCGCGTCTAAAAAAGAGTGCGAGTGCAGTTACAAAGAGAACCAGGAGCACTGTCCCACCGACATAAAGCAGCATCGGGTTGATGTTATTCAGGGCAGAAATCATATCGTTCATTGCGTCGTGCCTCTCGTTGACTTTCCCTATGGGCAGCGATAACCCAATTCACCACCATGCAGCGCTTCCCGACTATCAGTAGAGCAAAACTCTTGGGTATATCCCTTGCCGCATTCAGCGTGGTCTTTTTACTTACGGTCCTATTGGCTCGCCCATTGCTCGAATCGGCTTTCGCGCAACGTGGTCCTCTCGACTTAAAGAGGAGCGGCGTAGCGGCGACAATAGAAGAGTGGTGGAAGACTGGTCAAGCGAACTTCTGGCCTGTGTTTCGTCCACTCCCTGCGCCGAGCGAAGACAGCCTCGCACTCGACCGTCTGATTTCCTGGCGCGCCAATCCAGACGCGCTGAGCTCTTACGAAATTTCCGATCTCTCCCATTTTCTCCTGCAAAAGAGCCAGCAATACCAGGTTTCCCCGGTGCTCGTGCTTTCTCTGATCGACGTGGAAAGTCGGTACCAAAAATCCGCCATTTCCGAACGCGGCGCTGTAGGCATGATGCAGCTGATGCCGGATACTGCGCAGCAGATGGCAAAAATCTCGGGGGTCGAATGGAACGGTCCTTCGGTACTACATGACCCCAAATCCAATATCGAATATGGCCTGCGTTACCTCGTTTATCTGAAACAGTCTTTTATTGACCCTGAGCACGTGCTCACCGCCTACAATATCGGCCCTTCTGCGTTGCGAAGAAAAATGCGCAGTGGGGAGGAGCTGCCGAGAAAGTACCTTGACCGCGTTATGAACACCGAGCTGGCGTACAAAAAAAGAGCTCGCTCCAATGGAGCGCGTCCGGGCTTATGGGTGAAGTCGTGGCTGTAGTGCTCCTTTCTGGTGGCCTCGATTCCGCCGTGAACCTCGCCCTGGCCGCCAAAGCGGGACGCGCACACTGGGCCGTTACGATGAAGTACGGACAAAGGGCGGAAGAAGCTGAGCTGCGGGCCGGACGCGATCTTTGCGAGCACTACGGGGTGGAGTGGCGCTCCGTTGATGTGGCCTGGCTCGGCGACGTGAATCCAACAGCCCTCACGAGAAGCGCCGCGCTGATGCCGAAGCCGACCACCGCCGAGCTCGACTCGATGGTGGCTTCCGATGCATCGATGCGCGCGGTCTGGGTGGCCAACCGCAACGGCGTTTTTCTAAATATCGCCGCCGCCTATGCCGAGGCGCTCGGCGTGGAGGAGATCCTTACCGGCTACAACCGCGAAGAGGCCGCGACCTTTCCCGATAACTCCGGCGAGTTCCTCGAAGCCACGAACCGCGCCTTTTCTTTTTCCACCCTCAACAAAGTGAAAGCCTCCTCCTACACGATCAATTGGGACAAAACCCGCATTCTCCAGGAGGCGCTCAAAATAGAGCTGCCCCTCAACAAAGTTTGGAGCTGCTATGAAGCGGGCCCGGCGCGCTGCTGGAAATGCGAGAGCTGCAAGCGCTCTGAGCGTGCGCTCCTCGCGGCCGGTGAACCAGGCAGGAAATGGCTGCAGAGAATGGGCGGAACAATTTGAAGATGAAAACGTTGCATACAGCCTTTCTCAAAGAGCGGATTCCCTATACGGGAAGCGAGCTTTCGGCCCACTGGAACTCTGGTAAGACCGGCGTTTTTGCCTCGAGCATCGTGGCCTTTCGCGGCCCCTGCCTCGTGCAGACCTCCGAGCTGGTTGACCTCGAAGACAGCCGGGAAGGTGAGACGATTCAGGCTGCCGAGATGCTCCATTTTCTCGGCGAATGGTTCGAGGGCGGGCTCGACCTCGGCATCGCGCGGCAGCGTTTATTGATCGCTGGCTTCATGGAGCTGCTTTCCGCGAAAATTTCTCCCGAAAAGGGCATTCTGATCCGTAAAGGAAACGATCTTTACCTGACTGCAAGGGGTAAAGTAGAACCGCGGAAACTCTCCGTATCGATCGTGACCGCTACGCCTGTTTCCACTTTGTTTCATTTTGGGGTAAATATTGACCCAAGCGGAGCACCTGTAAAAGCAGTGGGTCTCGTGGAGCTCGGGGCTGATCCCGAGGAGCTGGCTGAGGCGGTTCTCCATTCCTGGAGCGAGGAGTGGGAGAGCATGGCCAAAGCCAGGTGTAAGGTGGCGCCGAGATAAAACGGTGCAACCGAAAGGTGCGCATAATGTTTACTGCCCCGAACCCGAATCTTCCTCCCGTAGACCCTTCCATCGAAGCCTGCGCTATCTATCAGCCGGGCAAGCCGATCGAGGAGCTCGAGCGCGAGACCGGAATCAAAGACATCATCAAGCTCGCTTCGAACGAGAACCCGCTAGGCCCGAGCCCAAAAGCTATCCAGGCGATCAAAGAAGCCCTGCCCACCGCGCACCTTTACCCCGATGCCACGCACTACAATCTGCGCGCAAAACTCGGCAAAAAACTCAGCGTCGACGTGGAAGAAGTTTATATCGGCTCTGGCTCAGAAGAAGTTTTCTGCACGCTGGTTCGCTCTTTCTGCCGCCCCGGCGACAATACCGTGGGCTGCGGCGCCGCTTTCCTAGCGTACCGGGTGCAAACCCAGGTGCACGGCGCAGAATATCGTGAACCCAAGCTTTCTCAGAACCCCGCGCAAGAGCTCGACGGTATGCTTGCCTTAGTAGACGATAAAACGCGCATCGTTTTCCTGCCGAACCCGAACAACCCTACCGGCACCTACCTCAATCGCACGCAGCTGAAAACCATGCTCGATAAGCTCAAAGGCCGGAACATCATCGTGTTGCTTGACTACGCCTACCGCGAGTACGCGCGCGCCGAAGACCTGCCTGACGCCATGGAGTTCTACAAGGATTACCCGAACCTCATCGTGACTGGCACGTTTTCCAAGATCTACGGCCTCGGCGGCCTGCGGGTAGGCTACGCCACGGCCCACCCGGATATTTTGTTGCCGATGCGCAAGGTGAAGACGCCGTTCAACGTGACGAGCCTTGGCCTCGTAGCCGCGATGGCCGCGCTCGACGACGAAGAACACGTGAAGCGCTCTATAGCCACGAACACAGAAGGAATGGCCTACTTCGAAAAGGAGTTTCGCCGCCTCGGCATGGAGCTCTGGCCCAGCCAGGGAAATTTCCTGCTCGCAAAGATGCCCAAGGATGCGCAGCAGATCTTTCAGGCGCTGCTGCAGAAGGGCGTGATCGTGCGCCCCGTGGCCGGATATGGCTTGAAAGAACACCTCCGCTTCACGGTGGGAACAATGAACGAGAACAAGCGCCTCGTATCGTCGCTTGAACAAGTGCTCAAGGATTTGACCTGAGATGAAACGCAGTAAACCAACCGTCGCTATCGACGGCCCCGCGGGAAGTGGAAAAAGCACGGTCGCGCGCATGCTGGCCAAACGCCTGGCTTTCACCCACATTGACACCGGCGCCCTTTACCGTGGCGTGGCCCTCTTAGCCCTGAGAAATAAAGTATCTCTCGACGACGAAAGCGCCGTGGTTGCGGCCGCGAGCAAATGCAAAATGGAGTTCCACCAGCTGCCCGACGGAAATTTACTGCACATCGACGGCGAGAATGTGAACAAGGAGATCCGCACCGAGCAGGTGAGCCAGGCGTCGAGCAAGGTGTCGGCGTTTCCGCGCGTGCGCGCTCTTCTGCTGGGGCTGCAACGCGAGCTGGGCAAAGACGGCGGGATCGTGCTCGAGGGCCGTGATATCGGCACGGTGGTTTTCCCGGATGCCGAGGTAAAAATTTTTCTTACCGCTAGTATTGAAGCCAGAGCCAAGCGGCGCACGCTCGAGCTCGCCACCAAGGGTGCGGTGGTGGATCTTGATCGGGTAAAGACGGAGATGGCCCAGCGCGATAAGCAGGACTCTGAGCGCCCGATCTCTCCACTAATGCAGGCTCCAGACGCGGTGCTGGTAGACACGAGTACATTGTCTATCGAAAGCGTGCTGGATCATTTAGAATCTATCGTACGTGACCGCAGCCGATAAACGCCCAATCCCGTCGTTGCCTCCTTCGCGCCCCGTTCCGCTGGCCCGTAGGCCAGCTCACGGCTGCGCTCAGTCGGACGCCTCGGTCTTGGACGTTTCTCGGCTCCGGAAAAATTTATGACCGTAGCCGATAAACGCCCAATTACGTCCATCCTCGTGGTGCGCACCGACAAGATCGGCGACGTTGTGCTCACCACTCCCGCTATCTCAGCCCTGCGCAAGCGCTTCCCCCAGGCGAAAATCACGGGCGTAGTTTCCCCTGTGGCCGCCGAGATCTACCGTTCGAGTCCACATCTGGACGCGCATATTGTACTCGACCCGAATATCTATTCCGGCTTCCTGGGTTTCTGGCGCCTCATGCGCACTTTGCGCAACGAGAAGGCCCACTTGGTGGTGGTGTTTCAGGCGCGCGCCATGGTGGCGTTCGCGGTTCTGTTTTCCGGTGCCCGGATGCGGATCGGCCCCTGGTCGAAGTGGTGGAGCTGGTTCTGCTACAACTACGGCCGTCGCCAGAATCGTTCCGCGGTCGAGATGCACGAAGCGGATTACAATATCCAGCTGCTCAGAGAGCTCGGCGTTACCGTGGCCGACACCTGGGAGAAATCTCACCTGAAGGTCGACGAAGAAGCCCACCGCGACGCTACCCGATTTTTCGTTGAAAAAGGAATCTCTCGCCGGTTCAAGACCGTCGCAATTCACCCCGGTATGGCGGGCTCCGCGCTCAACTGGCCGGAAAGCCACTACATCAATCTCGGCCGGCGCCTGCTGCGCAGGTACAACGTGATCGTGACGGGTGGCCCGGGAGAAGGCGCTCTCGTGGAGCGAGTGTTCCAGGGAATCGCGCGGCAGCAGAGCTATAATCCCGACAGCCCTACCTTCACAAAATACGTAGGTGAAAAAGGCCTCGCCGAAACGATCGCCTTGCTCGACCAGTGCGATGGCATGGTGGCTCCCAGCACCGGGCCGATGCACCTGGCAGTGGCGCTCGGAAAATTAGTCGTAACGGTTTTCCCGCCGATCAAGGTGCAGAGCGCGGTGCGCTGGGGGCCCTACGGTATCCCGATCGGCACAAACCTCGGCATCGAGCCCGACAACAAAGCCTCTGTGCTTGTGCCCGACGTGAACTGTGGCGAGGATTTCCGCTGCGCTTTATCCGCCTGTATTTACTATCCCTGCATGCCACGCGTTTCGGTCGAAGACGTCGAAACACAGCTGCTGGCGCTGCTCGAAGGCGGATCGGTGAGCATGTTCAAGGGCCAGGGCTTCACTGGCTATGATTGGGAAGATCCTTACGAGGAGAGCACCGAATGAAATCGACCTACGGGATGAAGCGGCAGCGATTTTCCGAGTTAACCTCGCTGATCAAAACGAAGCGCGTGCTGGTGGTGGGCGATGTGGGGGTAGACCGCTACACGATCGGCACGGCCTCGCGCCTTTCGCCGGAAGCTCCCGTGCCTGTGCTGCACGTTACTTCCCAGACCGACAAGCTCGGCATGGCCGCCAACGTGGCCGACAACGTTCGCGCTTTCGGGGCCACTCCAGTGCTCGCTTCGCTGGTTGGTGAGGATCGCGTATGTGAGGAATTTTTCTCGCTCCTAAAGGCGAGCGGAATCGAACCAAATCAGATCCACAAACACAAGAGCCGCCGCACATCGCTCAAGGAGCGAGTAATCGCGCAGCCCCAGCACATCGTTCGCATCGATCACGAGCTGCCTCTGCCCCTGAGCGCGGAAGCGGAGAAGCTTTTCCTGGATAAAACCCTCCCGCTCCTCGCGCACTGCGATGCGGTGATCCTCGAAGACTACGCCAAAGGCGTGCTTACGGAAGTAGTGCTGAAAACCGTTATCCAGGAAGCGATGAAGCTCGGTAGGTTAGTGACTACGGACCCGACTACGATCGTGCGCCGCCCCGCCGATTACAAGGGTGTGAGCCTTTTCAAGCCGAACCGTGATGAGGCTTCACGACTATCCGGAATTGAGATCAAGGATTCCGAATCACTGAACAAGGCCGGAGAGTTTTTGCTCGATGAAGTGGGCGCCTCGATGGTCGTGATCACCCAGGGCTCCGCGGGTATGACGCTTTTCACCCGGGGGGAAAAACCGGTCACGATTCCGACCTTTGCTCGCGCGGTTTACGATGTGTCGGGGGCGGGAGATACCGTGATCGCGATGCTCACTCTCGGCCTTGCGTGCGGGGCTTCGCTCGCCGAAAGTGCGGTGCTCGCCAACTTTGCTGCGGGCGTGGAAGTGGGTAAGCAGGGCACCGCGACGGTGACGATTGCGGAGCTCGAAGAGTATATGAATCAGTTTGGCGCGCTCTCTTAGCGCGATTTGCCCCTTTTTCCCGCTACGCGTTAGCGTGTAAGAGTCGCCAGGTATAACTTCCCTTGGCCTTTTTTTTCCATTATGGTTATTTCCATAAACGAACTAGTTCGGTATCGAACCGTCGCCGGAAAAATTCTTTGGAGTACTGATGAAAATGACAAAAAAACTGCTGCCCGTGATGATCATTCTGTCCAGCTTTGCGCTCGTTGGTTGCCCGAAGAAGCAGGCAATCGATGAAAATGCTCCCACCGATATCAGCAATGGTAATACTGGCAGCGAAACCCTTCCTCCTGATTCCAATAATCCGGAAGACAGCGATCATGGCAACGCGATGGGCCTCCAGACCATTCGTTTTCCCTATGACTCTTTCGAGATCGTAGGTGCGAACAAGGAAGCCTTGAAGACCAATATCGGCATCTTGAAAGCCAATCCTACGCTTGCGGTGCAGATCGAAGGCCACTGCGATGAGCGGGGCGGAGTTCAGTACAACCTCGCTCTCGGCGAAAAGCGCGCCAACGCAGTTAAGTCGCAGATCCAGGCGGGCGGTATCGCTGGCTCCCGGATTACCACCATCTCGATGGGCAAAGAAAAGCCTGCGGCGATGGGTTCGAACGAAGACGCCTGGGCGCAAAACCGCCGCGCGAATTTCGCTGTCACTGGAAAGTAAGGTAAGATCAGGGCATGTTCCTGAGCAGCCTGAAAACAAGGAAGACCGCCCTGCTTTGCAGCATGGCGGTTTTTCTTTTTTCCAGTTGCACGATGATCGAATCGAGGCCCGTCAAGCAGATGGCCTACGCCGAAGCGGCAATGCAAGGAGCGCTTCTGAGCAACGCCGAGACGAATCCCGAGACTGTTGCTGTCTACCAGCTCGCGCGTGACAGTTTGTCCCGCGCTCGCAGCTTTTACCGACTGAAAAACTTTCGCGAAGCGCGCAAACTCGCGGTACGCGCGCGTCGTCTCGCAGAAGAGGCCGAGTGGCGTTCGCTCCGGGGAAATTCGGCTGTAAAAGAAGATGATTCTCTGTTGAAATAGGGCCAACTATGAAACCCAGCTACCTTCGCCACGCCGTCGTTCTCCTCTTCGCCCCTCTTTTTTTCACCGGCTGCTTTAAGACCAGAAACGAAATCGCCCGCGAAAAAGAAGACGTGGAGGTGCGCACCACCCTTCAACAAAATATCGTGGAGTATAACCAGGGTCTCGAGAAGACTCAGGCGGAGCTCGGTCGTCTCCAGGGCCGCATCGAGGAGCTTGAGCACGTTCGCAAGAAAGAGATGACGGGCCTCCAGAGTGGCCGCGAGACTGAGCAGAAGACCATCGAAGAGCTCAAGGCCAAAATAATGTCCATGCAGGAAAGCCAGAATGCTCTCTTCGAAGAGATCAAGAAGCTCAAAGAAGACAACCTGGCTTTGATGGGTGAGCAGCGGTCCCGCCCTTCACCCTCTGCCGGCCCAACTTCAAAAAAAAAAGCAGTAAACAGCCCTACCCGCGCTAGCTTCGAAAGCGCGCTCGCGGCCTATAAAGCAAAAGACTATCAGGGCGCAGCTGATTCATTCCGTTCCTTTCTCGACACGAAACCTAAAGGCAAGAAAGCTCTCGACGCCCAGTTCTACCTCGGCGACGCTCTCTTCAAGGAAAAAGAATTCCAGGGCGCGGTGGTCGCTTTCGGCGTGGTTCACGAAAAGAGCCCTACCAGCCCGATGGGCCGTCAGAGCACGCTCAAGATCGCGCAGAGCTTCAAAGCCATGGGCAAAGACAAAGACGCCAAGGCCTTCGCGCAGCTGCTCGTGCAAAGCAATCCCGATAGCAAAGAAGCCGCGCAGGCGAGAAAGCTGCTGAAATAGTGCGCCTTCTGGCCGCAGCCTTTTTTCTTTCGTTGCTGGCTTGCACTCCCGCGGCCCGCACTACGAACGCTGACGGCCGTAAGGTGCGTGTGTTTTATAACAACGACAACTTCGCGTATCTCGAAACCTGCGGCTGCCGCATCAGCCCGATTGGCGGCATGGACCGGCGCTGGAACGCCATGAAAGCCTACCCCGACGACAGCCGCATTTTCGTAGACGCCGGAAATCTTCTCTTCAAGAGCACCGAAGCCGCGGGCCTCCTCGGGGTGCAGTGGCAGGAGCAGGCGCTTGGCGTAATCGAAGCCTACAGTTTGCTTGGCGCTGATGCCGTGGAGCCTGGCCCTAATGAGTTCGCTCTCGGGATCGAAAAATTCCAGGAACTCGCAAAAAAAGCAAAGTTCCCCTTCATTTCATCGAACCTCTATTGGAAAGAAAGCGGCAAACGCCTCCTCGCCGACTCCGTGATCGTAGAGCGCCAGGGAAAAAAGATCGGGATCTTCGGCCTGATGGGCACCGATCTTCCACTGCCCGCCGCGCTCGAAGCGCGAGATCCGGAAGCTCACGCGAAGAAGATGATTTCAAAGCTCAGGAGCCAGGGCGCGGATATGATCATTGCTCTTACGCACCAGGGCTATGATCTCGATGAGAAACTCGCCAAAGATGTTTCCGGCATCGATCTGCTCGTGGGCGCCCATTCCCAGAGCCTGCTGCAAAAGCCCTATGAGGAAGGTGACACGCTGATCGTGCAGCTGAGCAACCAGGGCCAGATGCTAGGAATGGTGGAGTACGAAGCGCACGATCTGCCAAAGACCCGCAGTAACTTCGTGGTGGCCGACCTCGATGATAACTTCAACGAGGGCCCGCGTGGTCTGGCTAATCCTATGAAAAGCCTGGTCGCGGTTACGAATATCCGGATCGCGGAAGCCACTAAGAAAATTGATGCGCAGATCTGGGACGAGCAGCAGAAAAAAGATTCGGTGGCCGGGTTCGAAACTTTCATCACCTGCCGCGACTGCCATACCTCACAGGCGAATTTTCAGGAGAGCCAACCTCACGCGGCGGCCTTTTTGACATTGCTGGCAAAGCACAAAGAGACGAACCTCGACTGCGTGAAATGCCATTCCGTAGGCTTGAACGAGAAGGGCGGCTTCCGCTCCCTCGGCGATGCGTTTCGGGGTGACGGTGGCAATATCAGCCTCGATGAGATCCGTAAGCTCGCGGGAAAAGATTTTCCCAAAGACGACGTGAGCTACCGAGGCGACCCGGCCCGCGTGAAAAAAGACGTGGCCCACTGGATCGGCACGCTGAAGAAAAAGGGCGTGAAGAAGGCGTTTGTGAGCGTGCAGTGCGAGAACTGCCACGGAAAGATGCCCGGCCACCCGTTCGCCGAGTTCAAGCCGGGGAAAGTTTCGCTGAACAATTGCATCAAGTGCCACACGCCGGAGCAGGCGCCGACCTGGTACTCTGGCGGCAAGCTGGATGAAACAAAAGCCAATGCCGCGCTCGCCTCGATGGCCTGCCCGAAGTGAGAGGGTTCTTCGCTTTCGGGGTGGGGGAGCTATTCTCCGCCGAGCTGGATGTGCTGCTGAAGACTTTGCCGCCAGAGCCGAAGCTAAAGTCTCTCCATTGGGAAGACTTCCACGTCACGATCAAGTTCCTCTCAGAATTCTCGAGCACGAAATTTTTCGCGTGCCTGCCAGAGCTCTGCGCACTCGGGAAACCTCCGGAAGATTCCCTGAAGGCCGGCAGGCTCGCGCTGTGGCCCACGGTGCTCGTGCTGGAATGCGAGCCAAGCGAGGCCTTGGTGCGGTGGCACCGAAGCGTGAATCAGCTGCTGGAGCGGAAGGGCTTTCTGCACGAAAGGCATCCCCGGTTTCACCCGCACATCACGCTCGCGCGGAGGAAACCGGAGCATAAGTTAGAGACCGTAGAAGCGTGGCTGAGGGAGCCGGCCCATTGCGGTCAGTTTGAGGGGCGTGCAATTCATCTCACGGCGCCCATGCTCTGGCGGTCCCAGGCCGAGGAGACAGGGCGCAGGCATCAGCCGCTTTTGTCGCCCCTTTTCTAGGGGATTAAAGCGGGTTCTATCGGTTTCAAACCGGCACCCATGCCTGCCCAAAGCTAGAAGCCAATGGCCCCGGAAAGCAGGGGGCTGGCGGGATCCATTTGCTTTTAATACACGGAATCTGTTTCTTAGTAGTTTTTCCTTACTCGGCCCAAAAAAGTACCGAAAAGAAGGAATGTTTTATCACTTCCTAAAGGTAGTGCTTTCCTTTGCTTTAACGGCAGCGGCTGCCCAAGCTGATAGTTCCTGCGAAAAAGTGGAAAACTATGGGCAGGCAGCTCATAAAGAGGGCCGGCTGACCCCATTCTGGGCTCAGGAACTCATAGGGGCAGATCTAGTGCGCTCTGAATTCGAACTGGGAAAGACCGAACCAGCTTTGTTTTTTACCTTAGAACCGATTGACCTTAACGAAATTCCCAATGAAATGCTTACTGATGGCTTGCTCGACTGTAAGCTGGAACGATCATCGGACTATCGTTGCCGGCGGTACCAAAAATTTCGCCAGGAGCACGCAGGCAAGTGTGAACACGGCAACGCAGTTGCCCAGCTGGTGGCGGGCCCTGCCGCAGGAGCGGCTGCCAATGCCAAGCTCGCGGCCGTGGCCACGACGCTCGATTATTCCGATGAAGCAGTGCTGCAGGATGCGCTAGCAAAAGGTGTTCGATTACTATGTGGATCGCAAAAGTTTAGTGGACCAGAGCATGGCGCAACTTTAGGAAAATTTCGTCAAGCCGGGGGTATTTTGCTCCAATCCGCTGGCAACGATTTTCCTGATCTTTCCTACCAGGAGTTTCCGAAGTTAGGCATTAACGTAAGCAGCTTATCTCCTTTTGGTTTAGTCAGTAATTTTTCTTCCCCGATTGTTTCGGGGGTTCCCGGCATAGCGGCCCCTAGCGACGAATTCGTTCTGGCCGGAAGAGCAGACCTCTATGCAAAGTTTGGAGGCACGAGCGGCGCTCAGCCCCTCGTCTGCGGCACCGTCGCAAACCTTCTTTCTCTTTTACCGGGCCTCACGCAGGATGAAGTATGGAAGATCCTCAAATCAACCGCTCTTCCCACCGTGAACTCCCGCGATCCATCAGGAAAAAATGGCGTAGGAACTGTGAACGCTTATCGGGCGTTCCAAGTGGCGAAGAGACTAAAAGAGGGCTGGCCCGGGAATCGCCTCCGTATTGAGACAGACGATGCACTCTATGACTTCCGCCGAGAAGCTGTAGAAAAACTACGATCTGCCCGCCTAGCCCTGCCGAGTCCTGACCATTGCAAATCTGCGCAGGGATTTAGGCATCTGAGATCCGCCTTTCTCTTGCATCCCCAGGATAGCCAAATACTGACTCAACTGCGGCAAGAGTATAAGCGGTTAGGTTACACCATCAACGCAAGTCTGTTGGCCTTCTTTTCCTCGCCTCCGAGCAAAGGTCAGTTTCTTCGCATGGCAGAGAGCCACGACGGCGACTTGAGGCAGGCTTCGATTAGAGCGCTCGCCGAAAATAATTTCACTAGTGCCCAAGCGGCCGTTCGGAAGCATCTGGAAGGAAGAAGCACCTTAGGTAGAACTACTTTAGAAGACGCAAAAGAGTTTTGCTTCTACGTCAAGATTTTGCGCATTCTTGGCATTTCACCCAGCGAAACCAAAGAATTGGTGGGGCCTGCTTACGAAAGACGAGGAGCTTCATTCGTGTTTCTGGATTACGTCATGGACCAACTTGCCTATGTGCAGAAGCTAGATCCAAAATGGTTCGTCAAAGGATGTATGAGTCCACCACGGGATAAAATCCCCTATTCTTGTTACTCCGCTGGATTGCAACGATTTCGGCCGCCTGGCGTCGAGGTCAATCAAGAAACTTTTGTCGCTTTTCTGCAATTACTTCATGGACGTTTATCGACAGTCCCCCATAGCGAGGAGTTGGCTGCCGACTTGAAGCACATCCTGGAGCAGGGGGAGGTGGGGCGTGCCTTCCTGGCAGCTGAATCTGAGGACTCCAGGAATGGCGATGATCTCCGCCTCTTAGTCAAACGCGTACTGGAGAAATAACACTTATTTTTGAAGCCCAGGTGATACGCGTGAGCGTTGGCCATGTGATCGCCTGAAATTTTTTCAGGCCTTGGCCGGCACCTGGCGAACTAAAATCCAGCGGCTTCTTGAGCGCCGTGGGCTTGATTCGCAGGTAAAGGGTTCAGGCCCTTTTCTTTAATTCCTCACGAACAATCCGGCGCACGCCTTCTTCTGTAAGCGCGGATTTTGAGGGGCGCTTGTCGCCGCCCAGGCCAACAAAATTGCGGATCACTTGGTTGAGAAGGGTTTGGTATTTCAGGCCCTTTTTTTCCGCGATTTTTCTAAACGCCTCAAGCGCATCCTGATCCACCATGGTGGTAATCCGCTCTTTTACGTTGTGAGGAGCAAATGTGTCGGCATCTAGTTCTGCATTCCCGTAAACGATGTCTTTCTTATTCTTGGTATTCACTCCATGCCTCCAGCAAAAATGCTTTCTTTCCCTTAAGATAGTCGCGCACCTGCCTAAGCGCCTTCTCCGAAAAGCCTCGGGAGTAGACGCACTCCAGAGAATCAAGAAGGAACTTGGCTTCCATATCCGGGCCAAGAACGTGAACGTGCGGTGGATCATGATCTTTTGGATAGATCACCACGCGTAGACTCTTGGCGCCATGCATATCAATCATGCATACTTTAATATGCATAATCAAGGGAATTTGCGGGCGCCTTTAAAGCTTCCAGCGATAGAAAACCTTCGCGGCGATCTCGGAATAAAGCGACGAAGCGATGAGCGCGAGGATCACGAGCTGCACGTCGATCGTGGGAAAGAACACGTAAGCCAGCGCCAGCGCGGCGAGCGTGGCCAGGCTTGCCTTATGCGCGAACTCGAGGCTGCGCAGGCGGATCAGCTCTTCGCGCTCGTCCTTCACTCGGCGGTTGTCGAAGAAGTCGAAGAGAAAATACGCAGCCAGGATGCCGATCGCGAGGCACCTTTCCCAATCCGTCATTTGTCCTCCAGCATGAAGATTTCCGAAACCGGCGTGTTGAGTGCCTGCGCGAGTTTCAGTGCCAGCTCCACGCTCGGCACGAACTTGCTCGACTCGATCGAGTGAATCGTCTGGCGGGAGCAGCCCACTTTTTGCGCGAGCTCTTCCTGGGTGAGGTCACCCTGGGTTACGCGCGCCACTTTGAGCTTGTTCTTAAGCATTCTACCAATGTTATGCCACACTTGACTTTATGTAAAGTATGCATTACATTATGACAAGGGTGGCTGACTAATTTTAGGAGTTTTTGTGAGCAAAATCCGCGCTTTGCTGAAGAAGAATACGGGCACCCTTTGCGTGCTTTTCTTGATGTTGCTGGTGCGAAGCACCTTCGCTAACCAGTACGTGGTACCCACGGGTTCGATGATTCCCACGATCGCGATCGGCGACCGCATCTTCGCGAACCGGATTGCCTATGACCTGAAGCTTCCTTTTACGAATTTGGTTCTCAAAGAGCTCGGCAGTCCCAAGCGCGGAGACGTGGTGGTTTTTGAAAGTCCGAGAGAAAAAGGGCTCGTGCTCGTGAAACGCCTGATCGCGCTGCCCGGCGATCACCTTCGGATAACGAACGGCTTCGTGGAGCTCAACGGCGCGCGCCTCGATAACTATGACGGAAAAAGCCTGCAGTACCACGAGCTGCTGGAGGGGCATCGTTACAACATCCAGCGCGAGCAGGAAGCAAGAGCGGAAAAGCTGGAGTTTACTGTTCCCGAGAATCACTATTTCATGATGGGTGACAACCGCGATCACAGCGCAGACGGGCGCTACTTCGGTTTTGTTGAGCGTAGCTTGCTCATCGGCCGCGCAGACCGCGTGGTGTTCTCGATGGATCTGCCTTCGGTAAAGCTCGAACGTTTCGGAAAAAAGCTCGACTGAGCTAGCTCATGTGGCGCGATAGCGCGACATCACGACCAGTTAACGTTGAACTTCACTTTGGTCTCGTCGGCCTTTTCGACCTCGAGGAAGCCTTTGTTCAGTCCGTGCAGGAATACGTCACGGGTAACGGCGACGTCCTGCAGGCAATATTCGATGATCTTGTCGACTTCGCCGCTCTTCCACCATTCCACGGCCATGAGACCATCGGCGCTTTTACCCGTACCGAGGGTGGCTTTCGCGATCTTTTCAAGCTTCACGAATTTCCAGCCGCTCACGTTGTGAAAGTCGATCATGATGTCGAAAACGTCGAGCTCTGAAGCGGGAGGCATTCCGTATTTTTCCAGCACGGGCAAGTCGAAGCCGATCACGTTGTAGCCGATCACGAGGCGATCTTTACAAAGCTCAACGAGGGCGCCGAGCTCATTTTCGCGGTAGGTGAGCATCTTGTCGGTGCGCGAATCATAAGCGCAGGCGATCGAGCACTCGAGTTGCTTGAAGTTTTTCCAGCCGCCCACGGCATCTACGAGAGTTTTGGTCTCAATATCCACGACGAGAAAATCTTTGTGATTCTGGAAGAGAGAAGCGGGAGAAAGGTCGCTTCCCAGAGGCACGGGCAGGTCGTGGCTCCAGAATGACGCGCTGAGTTTTACTCGGGAAACAGGTGCGGTGGCCATGCATTTGTATAGCACGCACAGTGACTTGACCCAACATTGCCTCTGGTCAAAAATCAGGTACCTAAATTCTTCAACAGGAGTGAAACATGAGCGAAATGATCAAACCCCAAGTAGGCAATAAGGCACCTGATTTTAAAGGCACTGCCGTTGTGAACAAAGAATTCAAAGAGATCTCCCTCAAAGACTATAAGGGGAAATGGCTCTGCCTGTTTTTCTACCCTCTCGACTTTACGTTTGTATGCCCCACGGAAATCACTGCGTTCTCTGACCGCGTGGAAGATTTCAAAAAGCTCGGCTGTGAAGTGGTGGGCGCCTCGATTGATTCCCAGTTCTCGCACCTCGCCTGGATCAATACCTCGCGTGATAAGGGTGGCCTGGGCGATATCCGTTTCCCACTCCTGGCCGACATCAACAAAGAAGCTGCGCGTGCTTACCAGGTTCTCAACGAAGGTGGCGTAGCCCTCCGTGGCCTTTTCCTGATCAGCCCCGAAGGCAATATGGAATACCAAGTGGTGCACAATCTCGGCGTAGGCCGTTCGGTAGACGAAACCCTCCGCGCCCTGGAAGCTTTCCAGTTCGTGGCAAAGAACGGCGAAGTTTGCCCCGCCAACTGGAAAAAAGGCGCCGATACCATGAAGCCTGACCCAAAAGGCTCACAGGACTACTTCAAAAAGCAGAAATAAGCTGCCTCTCCTGCCGAACAGAGTCCGGGCGCCGCGAGGCCCCGGGCTTTTTTCGTTTCAGAAAACTACCGTGGACGCAAAGGTGCCGGCAGCGTCTTCGCAAACGAGCGAGAGGAAGCTGCCTGCGAACTGTGCATCGAGCTCAATTTCTCCCTGCTGAAGCTCTTTTGATTCAAATTTCGCGGCCTCTTTGGCCGGCTTTCCCTCTTCTGTCTGCGAATAGACAGTACAGCTAGCGTTGGTGAGCAGGGCAGGAGGAAACGCCCACTGGCCTAGAGGCTTGGCGCCAGGCTTGACGAGAAAAGAAATGCTCAGCGGTATTACCGGATTCATCAGGAAAGGATTCGAAACTTTATTTCGTAAACTAGGCCAAGTGCGCCTCGGCAGCGCCAGGTTTTGCACTTCAACTAGATCCTGCGAGCTGAGATAGTGCGTAGTTTCATTTTTCGTCCTCTGCAGCTCTACTCGGCAGGCGTGCGCAAACAAATACTGTTTTTGAGGAACTGGGAAATCGAATTCAAGTTCAGCTAAGGCGGCGCCGCGATTACAGCCAATAGTCTCCGAAGAGTCGGAAGCAAGCGCGCTCATCTGCAGGAGCTTACCCGCGTTCGCTATGCCCAGCCGAATCGATTTCGTTTCGAGAAAAAATGGCTCTGCGGTCGGCTTGACGGTGACTCTTCCTTTTTCGAGAAGCAGGGCTGCCAGTTTGCCGTATTGGTTCACCCGCAGCCTCGATTGCTTTTCAAGGCTAGCATCGAGCAGTCCTGGGCAGTGCAACTCGCCCGCCTCTTCCGCATCGACCCAGTTACCCGGGATCACGGTAAAGGGCGGCTTGGTTTCACCTTTGAACTGACAAAGGAAATGCAGCGGGAAAACTCCTGGCAGGTATTGAGCCAGCTGCATCCGCAGGTCGTTCTCCAGGTTATTGGTTATCATGATCCTTGCCTGGTCTATCACCGATTGGCGGGGCGCTTCGATGGCGACGGCGGTGCGGGCGCAAAGTAATGCGGCGAAAATCAGCAGCAGCTTCATGGGCTGGATACCGCCGTGAGTGGAGGCGCAGGTGATTGGCTGGCGGGGGAAAAGCACGTAACTCCATTAAACCACTATCTGATTCCGAACCCAAGTATGCGCCCTAGCTGTTTCCGTGTGGGAGTCTTAGTTACCTAGTAACTTAAGCATGGAGCCGTGGATGTGCCCGTTGGTGGCCAGGATTTCACTGCCATCAATCTTAGGCGTGGCTCCACGATAGTTGGAGATTTCTCCACCGGCTTCTTTTACGAGCAGGGCACCGGCACAAACGTCCCAGCTCGACAAATTCTTCTCCCAGAATCCATCAAAAATTCCTGCTGCGACATAGGCAAGGTCGATCGCCGCGGCACCTGGGCGTCTCACTGCGCGTGCCTCGAGGTGCGCGCGCTTGAAGATCTCTATCTCGGGAGTGATTACTTCCTCATTGTGCATGTAGGCGAAGCCGGTGGTGAGCAGGCTTTCTGAAATGGTTTTGCGCTGACTTACCCGGATTTTCTGACGGCCGAGCAGAGCTCCACAGCCTTTGGCGCCGTGGTAGGTCTCTCCAAGCGTGGGGATATGCACCACACCCACGAGTGGCTCGTCGCCGAGCGCAAGGCCAATCGACACGCAGTACATCGGGAATCCGTGCACAAAGTTGGTGGTGCCGTCGAGCGGGTCAACGTGCCACATCGGCGCGTCGAGAGAAGCGCTGGTGTTCTTTCCGCCTTCTTCTCCACGAAACTGAAAGCTCGGGAACTTTTTCGTAAGCAAGCGCCGGATAAGCGCCTCGCTTTTCATGTCGGCTTCAGTCACGAGGCTCGAGCGGGCTTTTTCGCGAACTTCAAATCGTTTACGAAAATAGCGAAGCGTGATTTTGCCTGCTTCCACGGCTGCTTCATGGGCTGCCTTGCGGATTTTCTCAAGCTCTGCTTTTTTTATGGAGGTAGGCATTAGAACCAAGCCTCATGCTTTCTCTTGGAGATGTATTCGGTGAGGTAAAGCGCATACTGCCCCTGAAGTTTTTTCGTGGCCACGCCACCGCCGAGAGGGAACTCCAGTCTCTTGCCGCCCTGAAGGATCACGGCTTTCACCGGCATAACCTCTCTCGTTGCCGAGGAAACGAAACACTCCGTGGCGCGCTCAATGTCTCCGGGGAAAAGCGGCTCTTCGGAATACTTCATACCCGCTCTTGCTGCCAGCTCTCCCACGAGCGTGCGCGTGAGGCCGCGGAGGTTGCCGGTATTGGTGCGGGGCTCGTGTTTGGGAGTGCGCACTTCTCCGTCGATAATAAAGGCAACATTGGAGTTGGAGGCCTCCGTTAACTTGCCATCAAGGCTCAGCATCAGTGCATCGTCTGCACCCATTTCCTTGGCTTCAGCGACCGCCAGAATGTTGTTCAGGTAATTCCCGCTCTTGATATTCGGATCAAGAGCCATTGGAGAGTTACGCATGGTCTCCGGGATCGCGAGCACTGTGCCAGACCTGTAAAACTCCGGATTCCAAGGGGGGATTTCCTTCACAAGAATTACATAAGTTGTGATCTTCGCCGTGGCGGGATCCAGATCGAGGGGGCCGGTGCCACGACTCACGGTGTAGCGGATGAAAACATCTTCGCCCTTCTTCACGCCGCTGGCCTGCACGGTACGGCGGATCTCTTCCGTGAGGAACTGCCTGGTCTGCGTAATTTTCATTCTCGCGAGGCGCGCGGAATTCTCGAGCCGGTCAAAATGCTCTTCGAGGTAGAAGGGCACGCCCTCATAGGTACGGGTTACTTCGTAAACTGAGTCGCCGTATTGGAAGCTGCGGTCGAAAATAGAAACGGTGGCATCCTGGGCGGGGGTGATCACACCATTTACATTGGCAGTTGCGCGCATGCGAACAAGATTACAAGACGCGGCGGATCTTCGCCAGGGGATAGTAGAACTGAAGGATCTGCTCCGACGAGCGCCCTTCCTCGGCCATCGCCCTCGCTCCGATCTGGCACATCCCGACGCCGTGACCATTGCCCTGGCCTTCTATTGTATACGTAGCGCTCGCCGGAGAGCGTCGCACGTGGAAGGATGTGCTCTTGAGCCTGGTATTGCCTATCGCGTTGCGGAATGTGTTCGCCGACACGAGCAGGCTATTGCCGCTGGAGTCGCTCACGGCCACGTCGCTCAGGCGCTGGCTGGCGTTTGGAGCACCGGCCTCCACAGAGGCCACTCGAAGAAAGCCACGGGGCAGAAGGCCGGCAATTTTTTTCAGGGCGTTCTGGATCTGTTCGGCCGTTAGATGCACAGTCCAATGAGTGCGGTCGCGTTCGCGCTTATGATACGGACAAGCCACGGGGCGGAACGCCTTGGTTTCCCCGCCCCAGACGAACTCCGGAACTTCGGTAATGCCGCCGCAGTTGGCGTGAAAGTATGCCTTAAGAGAGCTGCCTTCGTAGGTAAGCGCCTGACCTCGCGTGGCTTCCACCGCCTGGATGGTGCGCGGGCTTTCGCTTCCAGCGCCTTCGTAAACCTGATCCTGCGTGGTGCTTTCGAGGTCAAAGTCGCGATTGCGGTTAGTTCGCATCTGGTAAAGAGCGTAGGAGCGTGACGCGATCGCCTGCGCCTTGAGTGCTTCAAGAGGCCAGCCAGGGGCCATTTCGCGACTGATTACCCCCGCGATGTATTTTTCGAGATTGAGCGCATTCACCACCATGCAGTGAGAGGCCTTCGAGTAAACCACGAGCCGGTCGCGGAAAAGGCGATCGTTCATCTTGAGGAATCCGCTCGGCGCCACGATCTCGAGTTTGCCGATCGAACGGCGGCCTGCTCCGAACTCCACATAGGTGGCGCCGCTACCGGCTTCAGTTCCGCAGCGCAGGTTGAAGGCGCTGGAACCGGAGAGCCTGATGCTGCCATTGAGCAGGAGATCTTCGCCGGAGACATTGAAGCGGGAGTGGTTGCCAAGCATCACGCGCACGAGAGATTTCTGATTTTCCTGAAGAAGAATTCGCGGAGGGATAGGTAGAGCGAACGCGGAAGTGCCACATCCCAAAAGGACACCAAGAACCACCGCATTCCATCGCAGTAAAGCCACGTGTAATTCTACCAAGGGAGAGGTTGGCTAACGACAAGGATCGTTACCTTCCAAAGTGTGAACGGATAGTTTGTCGTCGATCCTCTACCTGTTACAGCTAAGGAGCCGGGTGCCCGTCGACGCGGAGCTGGAAGAGAAAGTAAGGAGGTATGCAGGCGCCCTCGCCGCTGCCAGTGCGGGTGCAAATGTAATCATCGCGGCAGGGCATATGCTCCGAGCAGCGGGCGAGTGCTCCCGGACGCACGTTTTCCCTCAGGCATCGAGCAAAGGTAAGCTTTCCTTTGGCCAGGCATTCGTTGAAGCTTTGTAGCACTGCGATCGAGCCGCACACCTCATCTTCATTCAGGCCTTCGCAGCCGCCGGAACACATTCCTCCAGGAAATCCCACCGAGGTATCTTCGCAAAATTGCCCTCCGCGGCAGGCTATCTCTTTACTGAAGCTCACCTTATCGAAATGAGGGTTTAGGGAGTGCGTGATCTTGCCTGGCTGGCAGAACGATCCGGCGATCGGCGATTTCGGCGTACACACGCCGGTTCGGCTTACTTTGTCGTCGGCGATGAGCGCACGGCATTCGAAGCCGGGCTTACAAGTCCAGCTGGCGAAGGACAAATCGCCGAGGCCGCAGTGAGAGCCCGCCCCGCCTTCGCCCTTGTCGGCGCGAACAGAAAGCGCTCGATCGGCGATGGCTTCTGATCCCTCTAACAGAGCCCGCTGAAACTCTTCGCGCCGAAGCTGGTCGCGCAGAAAGTGGGGAGACGAAGGCATCGCGATCGCATTCACGGCATCGGTTTCTTTTCGATCAATTCCGAGAAAGTGAAAGCCCGCGACGGTGCGTCCCTGGTGGCAGCCGACGCATGACAGGTCATTCAGCCTCCGGAGAAGCCCGTGTGGTGTTCTCACGTTTTTTCTTCCGAATAATACAGTGTTCGTGAAGTCTTCTTCCGTGAAAAGCTGATGAAAGGGCGCGTTCGCCAACCTGTGAGTGCCATCGAGCGCGACACTGAGGCCTTTTTTCGCGAGAAACTCCTCGGGCAACACTGCGATCCCGCGATCGATCAGCGTGAGGTTTTTCGGATCCTGAATCCAGGCGAGAAGCCGAGACTTCAGAGTCTTGTCTTTCTGCAGCTTGTCCACGTCCGGGGAATTTTCCAGCGTGCCGGCCACGAATCTATCGCCCCGGCGCTCGAAAACACGCAGGATGTACTCGGCATAGCCGCCCATGTCAGGCCGGATTGTGCTGGGCCAGCGCACCGACTGCAGATTGATCTCTACACTCTTGAGCGACGAGATTCGCAGCGACGCGGGAGACGAAGTCGAGGCAGGTTGCTTAGCGAACTTTTCCCACACCAGAGCGGCTTCTTTGCAGGAATTATTCGCGCTTGGTTCTGCCCAGTAAACCACATTGAAAGTGAGCGGCAGCCGCGAGTAGGTGCCTTTGGAGTCTTTATAGGCGAGACGATAGAGAAAGCGGATCTCCCCACAAGTGCCCGCGCGAAAAGGAGCGCGGTCCAGGCGGTTCACCACTCCGACCAGCTCATAGGAAGAGCTCGCGGAGTACATCCAGCGCGCGTCGAAGAGGCGATGGGTGGACCGCATCGACGGTGCGAGGGTGCGATCGTTACGACGAGCTGCCTCAAGATCGCTGACTATCTCGAGCACGATCGACTTGTAGGCGGGATTTTCGAAGAGCTTCTTGTTGCTGACGGCGGCACCGGGGAGCTCGAGAGCAAGATTCTTGAAACTGAATCCTTTTGCTTCCAGTGCCTGCAGAATGGCCGGATCGTCGACTTGAAGGCGGGCCTGCGCTTGGGTCGAAAGGAACAGCGAAACGAAGAGAAAAAGGGCCGCCCTATACATCGTCGTTCTTGATCTCCATGAACTTGTTGTCGGGCACTAGTTGAAACCCGAACTTTTCGTATAGCCCATGCGCCGAGCTCGTGGCGAGCACGAAGCGGCGGAGCTTCTGCAGATCGGGGTGCACGAGCACTGCTTCCAGCATACGCCTCGATATGCCCAGCCCGCGGAATTCCTCATCTACGAACACATCACAAAGATAAGCGAAGGTGCACGTGTCTGTCACTACGCGCATGAAGCCGATCTGCCGTGCGCCTTGATAGGCGCCGAAGCAAAGAGACTGGTCGATGCTTTTGACTACCGTTTCTCGAGTGCGCTTCGCCGCCCAGTCGCTTCTCTTCAGAAAGCCGTGAATAGTATCGACGTTAAGCCGGTGCTTATCGCTACTGACAGAAAAATCGCTAATCTTTTCCAATCAGAGCTTAGCCGCGAGTTTCCCAAGAGCGTTCATGATCTCAGAAGGAAAAGGAAACACGATCGTGTGTGTGCCCTGCTGCCCGCTCACTTCTTTGAGTGTCTGCAGGTAACGCAGCGAAAGCGTGGTGGAGTTCTTGCTCATCTCTTCGGCGGCTGCCTGCAGCTGCTTCGCTGCCTGGAACTCGCCCTCGGCTGCGATTACCTTTGCCCGGCGTTCACGCTCGGCCTCGGCCTGGCGGGCCATCGCTCGTTGCATCTCTGGAGGAAGGTCAATCTGTTTCACTTCCACATGGCTTACTTTGATGCCCCAGGGCTCGGTCTGCGTGTCGAGAATCGCTTGCAGTTTCGAGTTGAGGCCGTCGCGCTGGGAGAGAAGTTCATCGAGTTCCACTTGGCCTAGCACGGAGCGCAGAGTGGTCTGTGCAAGCTGAGAAGTGGCGAAGAGGTAATTCTCAATCGCGATTACGCTCTTGGTGGGGTCAACCACGCGGAAGTAAATCACAGCGTTTACTTTCAGAGTCACGTTGTCGCGGGTGATAATGTCTTGCGGGGGAACGTCGAACGTTACGGTACGCAGATCGATGCGCACCATTTTGTCGAGCAGGGGGATCAGAATAATGAGGCCAGGGCCTTTGGGCTCGGGAAGCGCGCGGCCGAGGCGGAAAATAACACCACGCTCATATTCATTCAGGATCTTGATCGCGCTGAAGAGGAAACCAGCGATGATCAGGAGGAAAACGCCTCCTCCGGGCAAAAGGTTCAGTAGTTCCATTTAAATTCTCCTTTCGAGAATGATTTTCAGGCCTTTAATTTTTCCAACATTACGCAAATCTCCGGCCGCAACAGGCTCCCGGCTTTCGAAACTCCAGATTTCACCGTTCACGAGAGCCGTTCCGCTCAGGCCGCCCGCCTCGATTGTTACCACTTTGGCGAGGGCGTCGACTACCTGGTCGTCCTGAACTTTGCGCGGCTTATCGCGGGTGAGAAGATAGGCAACTCCGGCCAAGACAGTGCCGATCCCGGATACCAAAGCCACCAGAAGGGGAATCGATACACGCATTGAACCCATAGAGGGATCGATCAGGAAAAGGCCTCCGAGGGAAAGGCAGACGAGTGACGCCACCGCGAGGAGTCCATAGCTCGTGATGAAGGCCTCCATTACCATGAGCACGAAGCCAAGCACGAGCAGCACGGCACCGCCCACATTGATCGGCAGAGTTTGCAAGCTCACCATCCCGAGCACGAAGGCGAAGATCGCCACTACACCAGCCACGATTGAGGAAAACCCTGAAGACACTTCCGCCCACATCGCCAGGCCTGCAAGCGCGAGAAGCATGGCGCTCACATTGGGGTCGGCGATTAAATGGAGAAACTGCTGCTTAAGGTTCATCTCCTGTTTCACGATCTCGGCGGAGGAAAATTTGCCGAAGTCGAGGTTCACTTGTTTCTTCGGGCGCTCAACCGTAACTTTGCGCCCGTTTGCCTGGGAGAGTAGCTCATCGAGGCTACCGGCCTCGAAGTCGACTACCTTCGCATCGACCGCCTCTTTTGCCGTGAAGCTTTTGCTTTTGGTTACGATCAGCTCAGCGCTGGCGGCGTCTCTGCCACGGAGAACCGCAAGGGAGCGCGCCATCGCGGCCGTATCGTTCGTGGCTTTCTCACCCATCACGCCCTTGATATCTTCGCCGCTGCCGCCAACCGGATGAGCGGCGCCGATATTTGTGCCTGGTGCCACTGCAGCCACATGCGCGGCCATCGTGATCAGCGCACCAGCGCTGGTAGCGCTCGCACCCCCTGGGCTTATCCAAACAATCACAGGAATCTGGCTTTCGGAGATCCCCTGGATGATCGACCGGGTGCTGGCCAGCAGGCCGCCGGGGGTATTTAGCTTCAGGATAAAGGCGCCAGCATTTTCTTTTTCTGCGATGGCGAGCGATTCCAGCACGTAAGCCGCACTGCCGGGGTTGATGGTTCCCTGAACGTCGATCATGTGCACGGCTGCCTTCGCGATGGGCGGGCAGATTAAACAACAGAAAGAAATGACTAAGGCGAAGCGAGGAAATATTGAGCTCATAATCAAGTGTCCAACTCGCGCAGCGCGCGCTGTAGGTCGTCCCAGGCTTCTTTCTTTTTTGCCGGGTTCTCGAGCAGGTCGCGCGGGTGCCAGGTGCAGAGCACTTTGCGGCCTTCCCATTCGAAGGTCTGGCGACGGAGTACGGGCAAGGGCGATTCAGAGCGGGCGAGGGCACGAGCCGCAGCATCACCCATCGCGATGATCATCCCGGCTTTTACTTGGGAGAACTGGTACTGAAGGTGCTTCTCGCACGAATCGAAGTAAGTGGGTTCGAAGCGCTGGTTCAAAGGCGGGCGGCATTTGTAGATGTTGGTAAGGTAGGATTCTTCGGGCTTCAGTTTCATCGCAAGAATCATCTTGTTGAGCAGCTCGCCGCTCTCGTCGGAAAAGGGCTCGCCATTTTTATCATCCAGCGCACTCGGGAAATCTCCCACAAAAGCGATGCGCGCGCGCCAGTCGCCGCGGGCAAACACCAGATTCTGCCGGCCGATATGCAGCGCGCAGTTCTGGCAATATCGGATTTCAGCGGCGTAGGCGGTGAGCAGCTGCGCGGGAGAAGCGGCGTTCAGCGAAGATTTTTTCTTCGCCTCCAGAACAGGTAAATCAAGAATGTCGCCAAAAGTATGGCGCAGGGTATGAGCCAGGCTCTTCGAAAATGCGGTCTCGGCCATGGAGGCGACTCTAGTGCCCCCTATGCTTAGCCGCAAGCGGAACCGGAAAGCTGACGCTTTCTCCAAAGCCGACCCTATCACTCCAATGAAAATCCCTTAAAGAAGTCCAAAGGCTGCCGAGAAGTAGTCATAGGCAGCCAGCGTCAAGGAGGGTGCGCGCCATGGATAAAAAATTTGATGAGCTTGAGTCCGAAGAGAACGAATCACCGCAGATCGAGAACTTCGTTCCTTACCAGAACCCCACCGCCAGCGTCGATGAGGCAATCCGCCTGATCGAGGCCTGCCCGGTATGCGGCGTGAGGCTGCACTTCACGAACTTCACCGACTTTGCCCGCCTTGTGAGCCACGAAGTGGTTCGCTGCGACGACTGCGGCTATCGCGCCAAGAAAGACATGACGCAGCTTCAATAGCAGGAGCGGCTTACGCCGCGACCAAAAGATTTAAAGATAGTTAGTACGCCATCCAACTAGGCAGGGAGTAAAGTCCCTGCCTTTTTATTTTTGCACTGATTCTTCGCGCAGAGCATTCTCTTCTCTTTCCGTCGCCTCAATCCGAGCTGCCGCAGCCTGGTAGAGTGCGTTAGCCGCCTCATGCAGTTTCTCATTAACGTGAGCAAAGTTTATCGACTCGGCCACACACGCGGGATTCTTGCTTTGCGACTCGCGGTTGCCTTTGATGTGCCTCTGGCTGTTCTCTTCTCGCAGCGCGATCATTTCATCTCGTGCCTTTACATAGCTGCTCTGATTTTTTTTTCCATTTCCATCGCGCAATTTCCTGATCAGGTCGGCACACGCGTGGATGCGCTCCTTTGCCTTCTGGCCTGCAACGACTTCAGGAGAAGTGATCTTGAGTCCGCGTGCCGCAGCGGCTGTGGCTTCAGCCATGGATTTCTTGTCTGCGGCCACGTCGCATTTTTTAAGGCTGGCCCTTTTCTGTGAGTCCAGGCTTTGCAGCGCCATGGGCAACGCGCTGCAAGCCGCAAGGATCCGGGTGCGGTTGAGCGATGTTGCGGAATGAAAGGGTTTTAAGTCCCTACATCCAACGCTGAGTGATTTCACGGCTAGGGCTTTGGCCTCGGCGCACCGGCTGTTCGTCGCCTGGTCGCTTTCTTCCACTGAAGCACCCGAGGCGGATATGGAGAACGCAAAGGAACAGTGAAGGACACCCGTCAAACTACCGCAATAGATTATCAAATATTTTACTCGCATTGGCTAAAAATTCTTCCGCTGCTTTCTCTGGAACTCGATCGCAAAACGGTGCGCTTCGTCGCGGATTCTCTGCAGCAGGTGGGTCACGGCGGCGTCGGGCGCGAGCACGATCGGATTCATACGGCCCGGCTTGAACACGCGCTCGAAGTTTTTCACGACTTCGCGGCCCGTGCCGTAGGGATCTTGGGTGCGCATGTTTTCCACCGTGAGCTCGGCGGGGGGCGGATCTAAGTCGTCGATCAGGGCGTCGTCGCCTGGAAGGTTCTCATGGTGTTCGGCAGATGCGTCCACCACCTCTTCCCCTTCTTTTTTCAGCGCGCGCTCCGCTGCATTTTTCTCGACGATCTTCTCAACCTTGGCCTTAGCCCTGGCTTCAATTACACTGCGCTCCTCTTCGCTTACGCTCTTGGCCTTGGCGAGCGATACCAGGTCGATACCGGTGAGGTTGAGCTCCTTCATTACTTCGAGAGCCATACCAAGCTGGCCCTTACCGCCGTCGATGATCAGCAAGTCGGGCGGTTCTTCATAGTTGCCGTCGTCGTCGAGCACTTTTGCCAGTCTGCGGGAAATCACTTCGCGCATGGCCGCGAAGTCGTTCTGTGAGGAAACCGATCGCACCTTGTAGTGGCGGTAAAGAGACTTTTCTGGCTTTCCCTCAATGAAGGTTACGCGCGAGGCTACGATCCCGGTGTCGCCAAGATTGGAGATATCAAAGCATTCCATGCGGCGAGGGTAGTTTTCGAGACGAAGCTTGGCTTTGAGCTCAGCGAGCACGCGGTAGACTGAGCCCTTCTCGCGCTGACGCTCATCAAAAGCATTCTCCGCGTTTTTCTCCGCAAGCTGCAGCATCTCATGCTTGGTGCCTTTTTGCGGCAGCGTGAATTTCACTTTGTGCCCGAGGTTGAGTAGTGACTCCTCGAGCAGATGCATCTCCGGGAACTCAAACGGGAGCAGGATCTCGCCGGGAACCGTTTTGGCTTCGGCTCCGGGAAAAGAGAATGCTGAGCTCGGGCGGATCTCTTCGCCGTCGAGCCGGTCATCGGTTAGGTAGAGCTGAGCGAGGAACTCGGTGATGATCTCGTCGTCGGCGCGGCCCTCGATATCGTCGAAGTGATAGGTGAAGGAGTCCACGAGATTTCCTCCGCGTACGAAGAGCATGGCGATCGAGGCGGAATCAGGTTTGCGGTACCAGCCGACCACGTCGCGGTTGCTGCCCTCTCGGGCTTCTCTTTCCACGTTGGAGCCCTCGCGCCGGCGCTTGATCGTGTCTTCCAGAGCATGGATCTGGTCGCGCACGCGTCCGGCCTGCTCGAATTCCTCGCGGTCAGAATACATCTCCATCTCTTTTTTCAGCCGGTCGAGCGCTTCGCCTGCGTGGCCGCTCAGTACCTGAATCGCGGAGCTCACGTCGTGCTGGTAGGCTTCGACGGAGATGAGCTGGGTACAGGGCGCGGTGCAGATGCCGATCTGATGATTGATGCAAGGGCGGGAGCGATTGGCGAACTCTGAGTCGGAGCAGTCACGCAGGCGGAAGATTCGGTTAAGGGTGCGGATCGCGAAGCGCAGCGAGTTCGCGGAGGCAAAAGGTCCATACACCTTTTGGTTTTTGGTTTTGCGCGGGCGTCGCATGTAAACGAGCTTCGGATAGGTATGAGCTTCGCCCACCACAACATAGGGATAACTTTTGTCGTCCTTGAGGGCGATATTGTAGCGGGGCTTGTGCCGCTTAATGAGGATGCTCTCGAGGATGAGGGCTTCCGCTTCGCTTTGGGTGAGGATCACGTCGAAATCGTGGATTCTGGTTACGAGCGCGCGTGTTTTTGTGTCGTCGGTAAGCTTTTGGAAGTAGGTGCGAACTCGGTTGGTGAGGCTCTTGGCCTTCCCGATATAGAGGATTTTCCCGTCCTTATCCATCATCCGGTACACGCCGGGGCCCGAGCTCGCTTCGCGAGCTTTGTCCTGGAGAAAGGGGAGTCTGTTATCGAAGGCGCTCACTATCGGAAATTATGCGGGAGCTGCCTGGCCAAGAGCAAGCATGGGCTCCGAGCGTAAAGGGAAACCCATAACGCAAGACGTTGAAATCACTATAAAAATACTTAGCGCTCAAGAATTGACTATAAGCGTCAAATTGGGTAAGTTACGGCCTCTTGAAAACTTGGAGAGGAATTACGCTTATGAAGCTTTTGAACGCATGGTTCGGTACCCAACGTCAGAACGCGCTGTCTTTCCTCCTGCCTATCGGTTTGATGCTGGCAATTTTCATAAATCTGGCCTCATAAGAAGCACTTTGACGAACTCCAATTGCCATCTAATCCATTAAGATAATTAGTTAATTCTTTGATTGACCACATGAGTCAAATTAGCTAAATTGCGCGCACAGACCCTATAGCCAATGAGGAGGAGCGATGCCGCTCTTTACGAACCTATTTGGGTCTTCTCGCCTGCAGGCCATCCTTTTTCTTCTCCGTCTTGTGCTGCTTTTGCTGATCATCGGCGCCATGCCGTCGTGTGGGAAAGATTCCTGGATCAAGGAAACGAAGCCGGAAACGGAAGTGACCGAGAAAGAGGGCGAGGCTGTCGTCGCGGATTCCGACTCTGATGCGGACACGGAAGACGAGCGGGTTATCGATCAAAGAAAGATCCTCGTGCAAAGCCTCCGTGTGTTTCCCTGAGGAGAAAGCTCCGCATGTGCATTGCATTAGTCCGACGTTCCTTTCAACGGCTCTCTGCCTCGTGCTATAGTTTCTGCTCTAGGAGAAACCCATGCCCGTAGGTCAGGAAATTGTCTGTTATTGCTCGTCCTGTAAGCTCGATCTGAAGCACGTAATCGTTGCCCACAAATCGGGAAACTCAGGCCCCATCGCCAAAGTGAAGTGCCACACCTGCACTAAGATTCACGCTTACCGGCACAACCCGGGAGTTAAAGGCCTCGAAGCAGCTGCCAAGCGAAAAGCTGCTGGCCCTCGCGCCAAAGTAGTCGCCGTTCCTGTCGAAGTTGAATGGCAGGAGCTGATGAGCAAGTCGGAAAACAAAACTTCGCTTCCTTATGCTCCCACGAAAGAGTTCAAAGCCGGGGACGTTATCGAACATCCCACCTTTGGCGCCGGCATCGTGAAGCTGATCAAAGACGGCAATAAGTTCGACGTGATGTTTCAGCGCGACGTGAAGACTCTAGTTCATAAGATGAAGGATGACTGATTAGGAGACCGATATGACGACCGACACGAAAAACGAGAGCCAGCAGTCCACCGTTTCGTACCCGACCTACAAGGTGCCGGATCATATCTTAAATCGTTTCCCCGTCGCTCCGCGCTCGATCTGGAAAGACGCGACCGAAAAAGACTGGAACAACTGGATCTGGCAGCAGCAGAAGCGGGTCAAGAATCTCGATGATCTCCGCAAGGTGATCACAGTGACCGATGACGAAGTAAAAGCCTACGAAGGCTCGGTGGAGATGTTCAATATGAGCATCACCCCCTATTACGCTTCACTCATGGATCCTGATGATCCGAACTGCCCGATCCGCCTGCAGGCGGTGCCGAAAATCGGCGAGCTGCAGATCCAGCCTGAAGACCTCGAAGATCCGCTTGCCGAAGAGCGCGATATGCCCGTGCCCGGGCTTACCCATAGATACCCCGACCGCGTGCTCTTCTATACGACCCACAACTGCGCGATGTATTGCCGCTTCTGTACCCGCAAGCGCAAGGTTTCCGACCCCGGCTCCGCCGCGCAGACCAAGCAGCTCGACGGCGCGCTGGAGTATATCCGCAACCATAAAGAGATCCGCGATGTGGTGATCTCCGGCGGTGACCCGCTCTCGAATTCCGACGAACGCCTCGACTATATTCTCTCGAGCCTCCGCGCGATGCCTCATATCGAGATGTTCCGCATGGGAACGCGCAACCTGGTTACGCTCCCGCAGCGGATCACCGACGACTTCATCTACATGCTTCGTAAGCACCACCCGGTATTCGTGAATACGCACTTCAACCACCCAAAAGAATGCACTCGCGAAGCCTACGACGCCTGCCGTCGCCTCGCCGACGCTGGGGTGCCGATCTCGAACCAGGCCGTGCTGCTCAAGGGCGTGAACGACGATCCCAAAATCTTCAAGGAGCTCAACCACAAGCTCTTGATGATGCGAGTGCGTCCTTACTACATCTACCAGTGCGACCTCTCGCAAGGGATCTCGCACTTCCGTACACCGGTGTCGAAGGGCCTCGAGATCATCGAGAACCTTCGCGGCTGGACCAGCGGCCTCGCCGTGCCGCACCTCGTGATCGACGCTCCTGGTGGCGGCGGAAAAATTCCGATCATGCCGCAGTACATGCTCAAGCAAGAGGGTAAGAAGATTACCCTGCGTAACTTCCGCAAACAGGAATTCACGTACGTAGAGCCAGAATAGGCTTTTCTCCTAGCGGAAGCCGCCCTTTCGCGCCTCATGAACTACATCGGCAAGCTGGCGTAGATCTGCATCGCTTGCGGTAGCCAGCAGCAGCACGCCCATGCGGTAAAGTGCCATGGGGCGAAACTTGCCCGGCTTGGGCTGGAGATAGAGCTTGAAGATGCGGAGCTGCTCTTCGATGTCGAGCGTGGTGAAGTCGCGGCCGGCGAGCTGTTCTTTGATGTCAGGTGCGTATTCGTCCAGGTAAGTAGCGCGAAAGAGCTCTGGTTCGAGCAGGCTTTTGCCGACGGCGGGAAAGAGGGCCTTGCCAACATAGGGCTCGCTGCCGAGCACGGCTTTGAGCTCTTCCATCACAAGGGCCTGCACGATGCCGAGATCTGTGGCGGCATCAAGCACAAACGCGCGGGAGGATAATGGCTCCATCATCGTGATCATTTCCATCGCGAAAATGCGCGGCGACGAATGGTAGCGTTGGATCGTGAGCAGTGACTCGAGTGATTTCTGCCGGACGCTCGTATTCTTGCGCAGCTCGAGGGTGCGCGCGAAGTAGGAGCCCTGGATTTGGAGAATCTCCCGTAGCTGTTCATAAGCTACGTGCTGGTAAATCTCTTCCGGATACTCACCGGCGGCACGTTCTTTCTCGAAGCGCTGGAGGTGCTCCCCCGTAACTTTGTCTTTTAAAATCTCAAAATAGTGCTCAAATCGGGCCGCTTGTTCTTCACGTAGTTTAAGGAAGAGGCGGGCCGGAGCCTCAACGATGGGGTTCGTGGGATTCCAATGTTCCGATGCGCCGATGGCATGTTTCCAGCTCGCGGCAAAGCCCATAGTGCGATCGCGTAGCAGCCAGTCGTTCAGCCGCATGTTGCGGCCGAAATGCGAGAAGAGAGCTCCCACATCCTTTTGATCGAAGCCAGCGCGGTAATTGTCCTTGTCGTTTAAGTAAGTGTGGCGAAACGTGCGCCATTCAACTTTGGCGGCGGGAAGATTCCAGTAAGCGGCCTCTACCGGCGCGCTCGCATCCGTCTCGCCGATCAGCAAGGAAAAGGCGGGTTCGCGAAGCGGGCGCACCCAGGGCGCAATCTCGAGCCCCCAGCGCTGCCCGAGGGAGCTAAGGGCAGGGGACGCGAGGAGGGATTTTTGTAGAAGAGCGATTTCGGTGCCGCTCCAGATAACCCGGGGGGCGAAGCAGGCTCCGAGGCCGGGAACCATTGGACAAACTCGGGCGCGAAACTCTTTCAAGCGCTCATTGGCTACAGGAAAGAAATCGCTGCCCCAAGGGCGGTTGTTGTCCCAGTCATAAAGAATTTCGACGAGGTCGCTAAAAGCGCGGGTCTCTGATCCCACAGTGTTGAAGTTAGAGGCCCTGCTCGAAAAGTCGCGGTAGTCGACGAGCATGGCGGGGCTGCCGAAGAGTGCTGGGTCTGGATTTGCAGCGTGGGCCGTAAGGGCAACTACGAGAGAAAGCAGGGAGAGCATGAGCATCCTCGAATCCGGGTCGGATTCCCTATACCACAATGCGGCGCGTTGGCAGATGGCCTTTTTTGACTAGAACAGCTACCTTGGAAAGGTAGCCAACATATTGGAAACAATAGGCTCATGACCCTGAAAGCGGAAAATTTGGGTTCTCGGCGCCGTGGTTGCGAGGACGCGAAATGATAAAAAAAAGGGTAGTAGCGTCGGTGCTCATCGTTGTCGGGTTGCTGTTGCTGCTTGGCTGGCTGCTAGTGGCAAAAAGAGTACGGATCAGAGAGGTGCACTACGATCCCACGAGATGGCCGGTGGAAGAAGCCCTGAAAAACGCTCCTGCGAGCTCAGCCCCCATTCTGATTCTGGGGGATGCTTCCGCCTATAGCGGGCTGCGGCCCATTTTCCTCAAGGGCGCCGAGAGTTTTGCGGCCGAGTCGTTCTCGATCGAGGACGTTCACCGGGTATTCGAAAAGATCATTGCATCCGGCGCGAAACCAAAGTGCATACTCGGCGCATTGTCTTTCGGAGGCACGATGGAACCTCACCTTGACAGCGAAGAACTGAAGCACTTGGGGCAGCTACTCGGCTCCGCGCGCGATCATGGGATTGCGTTTGTGCTTGTGAAGATTCCCTTCGCCCTATCAGTGCCTGCGGAAACAACTGTTTCCTATTGGATCAAGTATGAAGACCTACTTCTGGCGTCGGGAGGCCCCTTCCGGCTCTTCGTTCCACCCGCATTGCCTGATTCCCATTTTTCCTCGCCGCGCATCCTAAACTACGAGGGTGCTAAAAAAGTAGCGTCATTGATTCAGCCTGCACTCGAAAACTGCTATAGCAAGGCATGGCGCCCTCCTGGCAAAACGAGCTCCGCGAAGCCCTCACTTCTTCTCTCCCTGAAGTAGAGGATCGCTTTCGTACCCTCGTACCGCGCTATTATAGCAACCTGATTGACCAGTCGGATCCGGATGATCCCATCCGCAAGATGGCCTTTCCTTCCACCGAGGAGCTGCGGAGTTCGGCAGCCGCCTTGCGCGATCCGATCGGCGACCTGGCCCGCCAAGCCGCGCCCCGGCTCACGCACCGTTACCGCGACCGCGCCCTACTGCACGTGACGAATCTTTGCCCGATGTACTGCCGGTTCTGCTTTCGCAAGAATCTCATGAACGAGCGCGATGAGAATCTCTATGGCGGCGGGTTCACGGAAGCCTTTGCCTACCTCGCGAAGCATCCTGAGATCGAAGAGCTGATTCTTACCGGCGGAGACCCCTGGATGCTTTCTGACGAGCGGCTGGAATCGCTGGTGGACCAGATCGCCGCGTCGGCACCCGGGCTTAAGCGCCTGCGTTTTCATTCGCGCATGCCTGTGACTCTGCCGTCGCGGATCACGCCCGAGCTTTTGCGTGCGATCCAGCGACCGGGAAAATTTCTCACTTTCGTGGTCACTCATTTCAATCATCCACGTGAGCTCAGTGCAGAAGCTAAAGCTGGAGTCGCGCAGCTACGCGGGGCCGGAATTACGGTGCTGAATCAGTCGGTTCTTCTCAAGGGAGTGAACAACGACGCAGAGATCCTGCGCGAGCTTTTCTGCGCACTGGGTAACGAAGGTGTTCTGCCTTACTACCTTCACCACTGCGATCTCGTGGCGGGCGCCGAACATTTCCGCACGTCGATCGAAGAGGGGCGCAAGATCTGGACCGAGCTACGCGGCTCACTTGCTGGTTATCTGATTCCAGAGTACGTGCTCGATACTCCTGGCGGCTGGGGAAAGATTCCGCTCGGCGGAAATTTCGTGAGCGATCTCGGGGCTGGAGAGTATTCCCTCGCCCGGGGCGGTAATAGCTACCTCGATCCGCGCGAATAAAAAAAGGCGCTCCATCGGAGCGCCTTTTTTTATTGAACTGAGTTTTACTTCAGGTTCACGATTTTGCGGGGCTTAACTTTGCCATCGCACTCGCCGTCTACTTCGTAGGTCTTGAGCACGAAGCGGCCCGCTTCGAACTTATAAGAGCCGGCGTTGAAGCAGTCGGCAATGCCGCGGCCTTTGGCGAAAAAGCCGAGGATGCCGGTTTTAGGTTCAAATCCTGCATTGGTGAGGTAGTTGGCGGTGCTGTATCCAGTTACCTTATAGCCTTTTTCCGAAAGCACAGGCTCTACAAACTGCACAAGCTCAAGGCCGGAATACTCGCTGCCTACGTAGTACACAGAGTTGAAATTGTAGGCGCCATGGCTGCAGGCAAGCTCGAAAATCTGGTAGGTGGCCTTGTTTTCGCCCTTCGTCTCTACGGTGTAGACGGAAGCGTCCTTGAGGCGGTTAGCGATATCTTCGGGCTCGAAGTCGCATTGCTTGGCGAGGTCAACGCTGAAGCGCGTGATCACTTCGTCAATGGTGAAGTTGGGGGCGGCTTGGGCCGAGGTGGCCAGGATAAGGGTGCTAAGAAGGGTGAACATGGGAGGGTCTCCATTTAGGGTTAAAGGCTGCCCTTGTGTACTCGCCTTGAGCGAGCCACGCAATAGGTTCACCATGCAATAGTTGACAATTTTGAGGCCAATCTGCCGCGATCAGCCCGCTTCCGCCTGCAGAATCTGCAATTCCAGCTGCTTGAGGGCGCGCACCCGGTCCCGCAGCTTGGCGGCTTCCTCAAAGTCCTGTTCTTTGGCCGCGGCCTGCATCACCTTGTGCCACTTCTCGATGGCGGCGCGCACGTCTTTGAGGGTCTTCAGATGCTTGGTATCGAAGCTTTCCACTTCCTGCAGCGACTTTTCCATCGCGGTTCCGCCGATCGCGTAGCTATCGTCGGAAATCGTATCCCACTGTTTGATTCCGCGGATCACGGTCTGCGGAGTGATTCCATGTACTTTATTGTACTCGGCCTGAATCGTGCGGCGGCGATCCGTTTCGCCGATCGCCTGCTTCATGCTGTCGGTGATTTTGTCTGCGTAAAGAATCACGCGGCCTTCAGAGTTGCGGGCGGCGCGGCCAATCGTCTGGATCAGGGAACGGGCGCTGCGCAGGAAACCTTCCTTGTCAGCATCGAGGATTGCCACGAGCGAAACTTCGGGCAAGTCTAAGCCTTCGCGAAGGAGGTTAATGCCAACCAGCACATCGAACACGCCGAGGCGCAGGTCGCGCAGGATCTCGATTCGTTCGAGCGTCTCAATATCGGAGTGCAGGTACTTTACCTTGATGCCTTTACTCAGCAGAAAGGTCGAAAGGTCTTCAGAGCTCTTTTTCGTGAGAGTCGTCACTAGTACGCGGGTCTTTTTCTCAGGCGCCACGTTCACGCGTTTTTTGATTTCTTCAAGGAGATCGTCGACCTGCTCACGGGCGGGCTTGATCGTAATTTCAGGGTCCAGGAGGCCCGTGGGGCGGATGATCTGCTCCACGATCTCGCCGCCGGATTGCTTCAGCTCATAGTCGGCTGGGGTCGCGCTCACAAACAGGATCGCGGAGGCCTTTTTCTGGAGGATATCGTTCACTTCGGTGAACTGGAGCGGGCGATTGTCGAGGGCAGAGGGCAGGCGGAAGCCGTACTCCACGAGGCTGCGCTTGCGGCTCTGGTCACCCTTGTACATTGCGCCCATCTGGGATGTCGTTACATGGCTCTCATCGATCACCATGATGAAGTCTTTGGGAAAATATTCCAGCAAGGTGGAGGGAGAGGCACCGGGCGCGCGCCCGTCGAGATGTCGGGAGTAGTTCTCGATGCCTTTGCATACGCCGATCTCTTCGATCATCTCTACGTCGTACAAAGTTCTCTGCTCAAGCCGTTTGGCTTCCATCTCCTTTCCGAGACTCATCAGCTGCTGGAGCCGCTCGCGCAGCTCCTCGAGGATAGTCTGGATCGCTCGCTTTCGGATACTGGCTTCGGTCACATAGTGGGTAGCGGGGTAGATGATCGCCTGCTTCAGCTTTCGCAACGGCACGCCGCGAAGGGGATCCACCTCGGTTATGCTTTCGATCGTGTCGCCGAAGAACTCGATTCGCAGTGCTTTCTCCTCCTCGTAGGCGGGGAATAGCTCGACCACATCGCCTCGCACGCGGAAGGTGCCGCGGTGAAAGTCTACGTCGTTGCGCTGGTACTGAATGTCGACGAGTCGCTTGAGAAAATCATTACGCTTGATCTCCACGCCCTCGATCGCTCGCACGGTGAGGTCGCGGTAGAGCTCGGGAGAACCCAGGCCGTAAAGGAAAGAAACGGAAGAAATTACGATCACGTCGTCGCGCGAGAGGAGCGAATGCGTGGCTGAGTGGCGCATGCGATCGATCTCTTCGTTGATCTGGGCATCTTTTTCGATAAACGTATCGGTATGGGGAACATAGGCTTCTGGCTGGTAAAAGTCGTAGTAGGAAACAAAATACTCTACGGCGTTCTCGGGAAAGAATTCTTTGAATTCTTCGTAGAGCTGGGCGGCGAGGGTTTTGTTCGGTGCTACGATCAGGGTTGGCTTGCCTATCTGCTGGATTGTATTGGCTAGTGTGAAAGTTTTTCCGGAGCCAGTAACCCCTAAAAGTACGTTGTTCCGCCTGCCCCCTCGAATATTAGCTACCAGCTCTTTGATGGCCTTGGGCTGGTCGCCGCGAGGTTGGAACTTGGAGGTCAGTTTAAATGGGGATTTGTCTTGGAAGGGCTTCATAGGAGTGCTCCAATATACCACAGATGGAACCTCTCCATTTGCAGCTCCGCAGCGAAGTCGAATCTCTCTATGAGGCTCGCCCTTACCCACCGGTTGGGTACTTGAGCCCATTTTTCCAGCGCATTCGCTGGGAAGAGAGACCCACGCTGAATTATCGGGCAGCTTATAGCGCGGCCTACGGCAGCACTACTGGTATTATCGCATCTTCCAAGCCAAGGATCCTGGTGGCTGGCTGCGGTACCTTTGAGCCCGTAGTGGTGGCCCTGGCCAATCCCGGGGCGGAAATCCTTGCGGTCGACCTTTCCGAGCGTTCCTTGAGGCGCTTGGAATGGCAGCTGCGCATACGTGGTTTGCAGGGAAGGGTGAAAACGTGGGCAGGGGACTTTGAAGAACTTCCTGATTATTTCGGTGCCTTTGACTTCGTGATCGCTACTGGCGTGATTCATCATCTGAGCGATCCGGAGCGGGGTTTGCGGAGCCTCGTTTCGAGAACCAAAGAGGCCGGCGTTTTCCGACTCATGGTTTACAGTTATTGGGGCCGTTCCTTGCTTTATTCTGCGAAGGAGCTTGCGGGCAAGTTGGGAATCAAAGATCCGGCCGCATTTCGGCGCATGATTGAGTCGCTTCCGGCGGGGCATCCGTATAAAATTTATTTTTATCTCTACGACGACGCTCGCAACGATACTGGTCTCGCAGACGGTTTTCTCCATCCTTGCGACCGGCCTTTCACAGCTTACGGGTTGCGTGACTTGCTTAGCGCCGCCGGCCTGCAGGCTACGAAGTTTCTGCACGCTCCAGCCGGGCAGCCTGAAGCCGCCGATCGTTTGGCTCGTTTGCCAGTGGATCTCGGATCCTGGGATCGCCTCTCTCTTCTGGAGTGGTTCGGTGAACTGGAAAAAAATTTTACGTTTTTCGCGTGTCGCGATGGCTGGCGCATTAGACCTAAAGTAACTGAGTATGAGTGGAACCAGGCGCTGCCGAGGAGCGGTAATTTGAGGTCAGAGCTTGCAGGACGGGAGCTTCGCTTCGACACGCGCCGCGATCCAGCCACTTACTCGCCAGGCGAGCTTCGCGAGCTTGCAGACGCTCTTTTTCTGCTGCCATCGGGGGGCAAATGAATCTTTCCTGGGTCTTCGCGAGCGAAACTCCGCTGCCCGCTGGCCTTAGCGTGGAAAAGGTTGCGGCTGCTACTGCAGAGCTTGGCGACTCTCGCCTCAGTGCGGCCGATGGGCTCCTAGGCCGCGACAATGCGAGGGCGATTGCGAAAAAAGCAGGAGCCTATCAGCTGGAAGACGAGCTTGCCCGGAGGCTCGAGCTCGAGGGCCTCGAACTCGGGGAGAATGGGGAATTTCCCGCGCTGAGCCCGAGAGACTGGGGGCTTTACCCGGAAGCCGAAACTTGGAGCTCCTTTGTCGCCCGGATGAAGAGATCTCACGGCGAAATTCGTGGCTTGTTGATGTCCCCGAGCCAGCGAGAAGCTTTTTTGCAGTTTCTCTCCCGAAATCGGGTAGACCCCAAAGGGGAGCCCGAGGCAATCGCCGACCTTGCCCGTCATTTCTTTTTCAGTGAACCGCTCAATGTAGTCGTTCGCTACACGGCCCCGCGTTTCGCCCATTCATAACCACTGATAATATTTAGAGATGATCACGCTGCATCGTCTCAACGGCAAAGAGTTCGTGCTCAATGCCGAGCAAATTAAATTTGTCGAGGCAACGCCAGACACCGTGATCACGCTCGCCTCGAATGATGAGAAGTTCATGGTCAAGGAGAGCGTGGAAACGGTGGTCAGAATGGTGATCGATTACAAGCGCGAGTGGATGTTCAGTCCCGTTCGTACAGATAGGAAAATCTAATGGATATAATGAGCGTACTGGGCTTTGTCATCGGCCTGGCTGCCGTGATCGGCGGAGCATATCTTGAGCATCTTCCACCCACCGCTATCTATGCACCCACAGCATTTATCATCGTGATGGGGGGCGCCCTTGGTGCGATTCTCGTAAGTTATCCGCCGGATGACATCAAGAGGGCATTTACCGACGGCTTGAAGCTCGTATTCAAAAACCTCGACACCGACTATCGGCCACTTATTGAAGAGATCGTGAAGGTGGCGACCGTCGCTCGAAAAGAAGGCGTGCTTGCGATCGAAGGCATGCGTAACAGCATTGTGGATCCTAAGTTCAAAAAGGCGCTTAAGTTCGTGATTGATGGCTTCGAGCCCAAGACCGTGGTCGAGATTCTCGACACCGAGAGTTTTCACGAATTCGAAGAGACAGAGATCAGCGGAAAGCTGCTCGAAGGCTTCGGCGGTTACACCCCGACCGTAGGGATTATCGGAGCCGTATTGGGTCTCATTCACGTTATGAGAAACTTGTCGAACCCAGACGCGATCGGTCCCGGTATCGCCGTGGCCTTCGTTGCGACGGTGTACGGAGTGGGTTTCGCCAACCTGTGGTTCATGCCTATGGGAACCAAGATAAAGCGCAAAGCTGGAATCATGCAAATGCGCAACGAGCTCATTAAGGTCGGAATCCAGGGGATCCAGGAGGGGCTGAACCCTCACTTCCTCAAAGAGAAGCTGGAAGTATTCCTTGAACATAAATATCGCCCGCATGAAGAAGCGAAACATTAGTAAGGCCCCATGAAAAAGAAGCACCCGGAACACGTAAACCTCGAACGCTGGCTCGTAAGCTACGCCGACTTCATCACGCTCCTGTTCGCGTTTTTCGTAGTTATGTATTCCATGGCCAACCAGGATAAAGCCAAAGTGAAGCAGATCACTGACGCAATCGAGCGCACATTCCGTGGACCGAGCACCATGCTCGATATCGGAGCCGGGAAAAGTGTGAATGTGCTCACGAATCCGGGCAACCCCTATGGCATGCCGATCGAAACGACCGCCGGCAAAACCAACGGCCGGCCGGAGGATACGGAAGAGCTGGCAAAGATAGTGGACCGTATCGAGGAGAGCCTGAAGTTTCAGTTGCAGACCACCGACCTCAAAGACACTCTGCAAATGGTTTATGACGATCGTGGGCTCGTGATTCGTTTTTCGGCCAATAAGCTATTCAAGCCCGGCTCCGATGCCGTCGAACGCAAGTATCTCTATCTCCTCGATAAGATCGGTCAGATCCTGCAAAAGGGAGACCGCGTGATTCGGGTGGAGGGGCACACTGATGATTCTCCGCTGCCTAAAGACGGAAAATTCGACACGAACTGGGAGCTTTCCACAGGCCGAGCCATCTGGATTGTGCGGTACCTGCGCGCCCGCTTCGAGGACATCCCTACTTCGCGCCTCAGCGCTGCTGGATTCGCCGACGGCCAGCCGGTCGCCAAAAACGATACGGAAGAAGGCAAGTCGATGAACCGTCGTGTGGAGATTGTGGTTACGAATCTCAAGATCGCGCCCAAATAGTCCCCATTACTTTTTTGTTTCGCATGCGCGTTAAATGACACAGTTGCGAAACAAAAAAGTAATGGGGACTAATCCGACCGCATTGCCTCAATCACCTGCAGCCGCTCAGCCTTGATCGCCGGAAAGAGCCCGCTGAGAATTCCCACCACCAGGATTGAACTCACTGATAGGCTCATGGCAAACCAGTCGATCATCCAGGCAAACTCGAGTTTGGGAATTAGCTTGGTGGCGCCGTAGATCGCCAAGTGATAGCCCACCATGCCTAGCAGGATTCCGATCACTCCCCCGAGGCAGCAGATCACAACGGCCTCCATAAGGAACTGCAGGCGAACTTTCACGGGCGTGGCACCGAGCGCCTTGAGCAGGCCGATCTCACGGTATCGTTCCGAGACTGAAACAAGCATCATGTTCGCGATTCCCATCCCTCCGACGGCGAGCGACACCATCGCGATCAAAGTGAGCAGTATGCTGAACAGGGTAAGAAACTTTTTCATCTGGCTCACGAGCACGGAATCTGTGTCCACGCGGAACGTGCCAGCTTTGCCGTACTTTTGCTCGAAGAAAACGCGAATCGCTTTGCCCACGCGCTCCACGTCCACCCCAGGTAGCAGCTGTATTGTCACCGTATTGATTCCGCGCTGCCAGGAGCCACCCGCGCCGTTTTGGAAATAAGTAAATGGGATGATCAGCTGGTAGTCAGGCTTGAGCCAGTCCTCTTTCGAGGTCGCGTGCTTGAGAACGCCGATCACACGGCAGGTGCTTTTTTTCTCACCATCCTGCCCGAAAGTGAGCACCTGGCCCTCTGGATTCACGTTGCCAAACAGTCGCTTGAATATCTCGAACCCGATCAGGCATACCGGGCTCGCATTTTTCACTTGAAAGGAGTTCATATTACGGCCGAGCAGCAGTTCGCGCTTGGTAGCAGCTAGCTGCTCTTCATTCACGCCCCTCACCATCACGTCGTCGCTATTGAGAACTTTCCCGGCGTAGACCACCTTCGAGTTCCAGCTATGCATCACAGGCGACATGCGCCGGATCTCAGGAAAAATCCGGCGGAGTGGCTGGATGTCGCGCTCCCAGTCGAAGCTGTAAAAGGGAGTTCCGGTGCGGTCAGTGGCTTTGAGATCCCAGTTCTGGTAGCCGTAGAAGCTCAGGGTGTCTACCCCAAGGTCTGCGTATGTGTCGAGGATCTTCCATTTGGTGAATTGCCCGAGCGTGACCATCGAGAGTACGGCGGCTATCCCGATCGAGATCCCCATCATCGTCAAGAATGTACGCGCGCGATTGCGGTTGAGACTCTGCCAGGCTTGGGGTAGCTGGCGGCGGATCAGCGATAGCCACTGCAGTGGTGAAAGTGGTGGCGGCGGCAGGGGCGGGGGTGTTGGGAGCGCAACCCGTGGCGAGGGAACCGTTGGCTCGGCCCCGCTCACGACCACGCCATCGCGTACATGTATCACGCGGTCGCAGCGCGCGGCGACGTCCGGATCATGTGTGATGATCACTACTGTGCGGCCCTGTTTGTTCAGGTCACGCAGAAGGCCAAGGATCTGGGTAGAGGTCTGGGAGTCGAGGTTGCCGGTCGGTTCGTCTGCAAGGATCAGCGGGGGATCGTTGAGCAGAGCACGCGCGATCGCAACGCGTTGCTGTTGCCCGCCCGAAAGCTGGTTGGGGAGGTGATCGAGGCGTTCGGCCAGGCCGAGCGTGTTGGCAAGCGCAACGGCGCGATCGCGCTGCTGGCTGGAGGCCTCCGAGGTGTCGGAGCGAAAGTGCGCTGGCAACAGGATATTCTCGAGCACCGTGGCGCGCGGCATGAGGTGGAACTGCTGGAACACGAAGCCCAGCTTGGCGGAGCGGAACCTGGCGAGCGCGGCTTCGTCGAGAGTGGCGACGTCTATGTTGTCTACCAGCAATCGCCCCGAGCTTGCTTTCTGCAGGCAACCAAAGAGGTACATCAGCGTGCTCTTGCCGGAGCCCGAGGGGCCCTGAATCGCGACCATCTCTCCTTTCGCCACGCGCAGGCTGAGCCCATGAAGAACCTGCAGGTTGTGCCCGCCTACGCGATAGAAGTGATTCAGGCCAGAGGCTTCGATCATTCCGTGACCGGAAGAGAAGTGAAGTCAACCTGTAGAACTTTGTCGCCTTCCTTGAGGCCGCTCTTGATCTCCATGATCTCGTCGTTCTGGGCGCCAGTCTCGATCTTGCGTCGGCGCCCATCAGCGAGCTCAACAAAAAACTCGGAATCCTGCCGATAGATGAACTCGTGGCGAAGCGCGAGCACGTCAGTTTGCCGTGCAGTGATAATGTCGACCACGGCGCTCATACCGGGGCCGAGCGATGCGTCTGCGTCGGACACTTCGATGCGTACCGGATAGTCACTGCCTTTGGAGGCGTAACGGCCGTTCTGCTGCTCGATCTGCGGAGAAAGTGTCAACTCACTGATCTTCCCTTTGTAAGTGCGGGAAGGCACAGCACTGACTTTTATCACTACCTCTTGGCCGCTCTTTAGCTTCACGCGATCTGCCTCAGGTGCGGAGGCGTCGAGGAACAGGCTCGAAAGATCGTCGATGCGAAGGATATATCCTTCCGGATCGTTCTCTTTCACGTACTCACCTTCATGTTTCTGGATCTGCATTACCGTGCCTGCATAGGGAGCGCGCAAAGGAAATACCGGCTCCGTGCTTTGCAGAGACTGCGCCACGCTCACGATCGGTACACCCGGCTTCACCGAGTCGCCCACTTTCACGAAAAGCTGCCTCACGTAGCCGTTGTAGGGAGCGGTAACCAGCGTGCGCCTGCGGGAGGCAAGGGCTCCGGCGATCGTGACCCGCTGCTGCAGGTCTTGCTTCGTTACGATACCCATAGCGCCTTTTCTCGCGGATTGTTTTCCGTAAGCATAGAAAATTCCGCCTGCTATCAGGAGCGCGGCGACCACGCAGAAGGCGATCTTATTTCCCCTGGAGAGCTTCATAGAGAGTTCCTTCGTGATAGCGGCGGGCGAGGATCCCGCGCTTCAGATCGTAGAGCGAGGTGTAGTAAGTGCTCTTGGCGTCTGCGAAATTCTGCAGGCTGTTGATGTAATCGAGGTACTGCACTTTGCCTTCGCGGTACTCATTCGTGATCAACTGCAGGTTGGCCCGCTCGAGCTTTAGCAGATCGTCGCTGAGTGCGAAACCTTCCTGCTGCTTGCGAATGTCTACCTGCAGTTTTTCGATTTCTTCGCGCAACAGGAGCAGCTCGGCCTCGAGTTCATTGGAGCGAACCGCTGCCCGGTTAGCGGCAATCTCCACGTTGCGGCGGCGCACCCCCCAGTCGAGAATGTTGTAGTTGAGCGTGATCAGTGCATTCCAGGTGAGGCGGTCACTTTCGTGAGGAGGAACTCCGGTAAAAAGATAGTCAGAGCTGCCGTAAGTCGCGGTAGCTTTTAGCCCGAGCTCGGGCCAGAGCTTTCGTCGCACAAGCTCGGAAGAAAGGTCACTCACGCGGCGCTGGAGCTCAGCAAGACGAAAATCGCGGTGGCTGGCGAGCTTGGTGTCCGCGGGTCGAACAGGAGGCGGCCGGCTTTCGTCTACAAGAAACTCGAGCGGTTCGGTGGAGCTCAGCGGCACGCCCAGCAGGCGGCGCAGGGCGAGCTCGGCTTTCTGCAGAGTCGTTCGTGCTCCGAGAAGATCGATGTCGGAGCGATTGAGCTGTGTTTGAAAGCGCAGGTAGTCCTTTCGCGCCTTCACTCCATGGCGGTAGCTTTCCTTTACGAGTTCCACCTGAAGTTTAAGAACCGCGTGCTGTTCTTGCTGGATTTCGAGCGACTTGCGCGCCAGGCTGTACTGAAAGAAGGCAGCGGCAACTTCATAGAGAAGGCGATCACGGTCGCGCAGTAAATTCTCGCGGGCAATATCTTCCTGCAGGGTAGCGATGCGATGACGAGTGATGCTTTCGCCGTTGTCGTACAGGGTCTCGGCGAGATTCAGCGAGAAGTTGCTGGCCCAGGGTTCTGTCACCTTCGCTTTGGGATATGTGCGCTCGAGTCCGTGGGCGGAACTGAAGTCGACGCTCGGTAAGAAAGCAGAGCGTGCGTTCAATCGCTCATCCTCGGCGATTAGCGCCTGTCGCTGGGAAGAGTCTAGGGCGGGTGAGTGACGAACAGCATAGCTGGCAGCATCGTTCAACGTAAGGGGGGCGGCTGAAGCGCTTGAGGCAGCAGTAAGCAGCAAAAAAAATAGACGCATGTCTGCGTCTATTCTAGGTTCGCGATCTCTCTCTTGTCAGTATCAATTCCGGCGGTCGAAGGGATTCCTGACTTCGAGAGTCTGGCGCCTGTCTGGTCCGACGGAAAGAAGGACCGTTTTCACTTCCATCTGGTCCTCGATAAACTTCACATAGTCATTCAAGGCGCCCGGCAGCTGCTGCACGCTCTGAAGTTCCGTTACGGTTTCTGACCAGCCTTTGAGGGTTCTGTAGACGGGTTTGGCGTTCGAAAAGGTCTCGAGGTCGCTAGGCACGGTGTCGAAGCGCTTGCCCTTGTACTCGTAGTGGGTGCAAACCTGGATATCGGGCAGGCCGCTCAGCACATCGAGCTTAGTGATCGCGAGCCCGGTGAATCCGTTGATATTGCGCGAATGACGAAGGGCCGCGAGATCGAGCCAGCCGCAGCGACGGCGGCGCCCCGTGGTAGCTCCGAATTCGGCGCCCACTCTCTGAAGGTGCTCGCCAACAGAGTCGTTCAGCTCGGTGGGGAAGGGGCCGGCGCCTACCC